>OBZN01000004.1_pt1 | contig 211052 bp, 193 predicted proteins | sample 1476951 | NCBI WGS metagenome assembly OBZN01 (sample SAMEA2580246, study PRJEB22360) | human gut metagenome | biome: human gut; feature: human-associated habitat; material: faeces | place: Denmark | collected 2008/2010
AAGCATAGCATGGACACTGAGTAGGTGTCTTTTTGCGTTATCCAAAAAGGGCCTACACGTTCAGTGTTGATTATTTCTCAACACCAGAAAGTGTAGACCCCTTTTTTGTTGTCATTAATGATTCAAAAAATAATTAGGCCAATTTTAGGTGTAAACGCTTGCGTTTTATCTTCAAAAATAATACATTATAAATCGAACATATATCACGTCACATTAAGCGAAAGGAAGACTTTATGATGAAACAGATTTATGCATTTGCTGAAGGCAACATGGAGATGCGCGCACTTTTAGGTGGCAAAGGTGCTAATTTGGCCGAAATGACGAATCTTGGCCTGCCGGTGCCGCCGGGATTCACGATTACCACCGCTGCATGCCACAGCTATCAAACCAATCACGGTCTCTCAGATGATTTGTTGCAAGAATTAGATACGCACTTGACGGCCTTGGAGCAGGCAACTGGCAAGCAGTTCGATGATCAGACATCCCCGTTGCTCGTGTCGGTTCGTTCCGGCGCGCCGATTTCAATGCCGGGGATGATGGATACAATCCTAAATATCGGCTTGAATGATCAAACCGTTGTGGCTTTGGCAAAACTCACGAATGATCCGCGATTTGCGTATGACAGTTATCGTCGCTTGCTTGCGATGTTCGGCAATGTGGTCTACGGTCTTTCGGAAAAAGCGTTTGATGACGTTCTAACGACCATGAAACGTGATAAGGGCTATGCTTCAGATTTGGATCTGACAACGACTGATTTGCAAGCAATCATTGCATCATTTAAGCAACTGTATGAGCAGGCAGGCAAAACGTTCCCACAGGCGCCTAAGGATCAGATGTTAGCGGCGATTGCAGCCGTCTTTGAGTCATGGAATAACCACAGAGCCGTGATTTATCGTCGGGAAAATCAAATCCCTGAAGATCTTGGGACTGCGGTGAACATTCAGACCATGGTTTTCGGGAATGCTGGTGAAGATTCTGGGACCGGGGTTGCCTTTACACGTGATCCGGCAACTGGCGAACGCGCCTTGTTCGGCGAATATCTATTGAACGCACAAGGTGAGGATGTGGTTTCCGGTGTGCGGACGCCGCAGCCGGTCGCCGTTTTGCAGGCACAAATGCCAGCAGTTTATGATCAGCTGGCAACCATCGCTACGAAACTGGAGCAACATTATCGTGATATGCAGGATTTGGAGTTCACGATTGAACACGGCCATTTTTATCTGTTACAGGCGCGTAATGGGAAAAGAACGCCAGCCGCAGCGGTGAAAATCGCGGTTGATTTAGTTAATGAAGGACTGATCAATCAGCATGAGGCTATTCTGCGGGTGGCACCTAAATCGATCAGTGACATGCTGCATCCGGAATTTGATCCTGAAGTGCTGGCCGCGCATACTGTTTTGGCAACTGGTTTGCCAGCTTCACCAGGAGCGGCTTCTGGTGAAGTCTACTTCACTGCCGCTGATGCCAAAACGGCGCATGATGCCGGCCATCAAGTTATTTTGATGCGACAAGATACCTCGCCTGAAGATATTGAAGGTATGATTGTCAGTCAGGCAATTGTGACGGCGCGTGGTGGGATGACGTCCCATGCAGCGGTTGTAGCTCGCGGCATGGGTGCGACTGGGGTTGTCGGTATGCACGCACTAAGCGTTGATGAACACGCCAAAACCGCTACGGTTGGGTCAACCGTTCTCCACGAAGGCGATTGGGTATCGGTTGACGGTACCACTGGCAATTTGTATCGTGGTCAAATCACCACAACGGCGGCGATGGTCAAGGAAAGCTTAGCCACTTTATTGACATGGGCAAAAGATGCAAGTCGCATGGCCGTGTTTACCAATGCAGATACTCCTAAGGATTTGGAGCAAGCACTGGCATTTGGTGCTGATGGCATCGGCTTAACCCGGACTGAACACATGTTTTTCCAACCAGAACGACTGTTGCAGATGCGCCGATTGATTTTGGCCAAAGATGCGGCTGGTCGCAAGACGCCGCTACAAGCGCTAGAAAAAATGCAGGAGCAGGATTTTTACGAGCTATACCGGCTTGCGAATGGTAAAGCAGTGACGATTCGCCTCTTGGATCCGCCGCTGCATGAGTTCTTGCCACATGACAGCCGAGAAATCAGTGAAGTTGCGCAAGATCTTGGCCTAGAGCAAAATCAGCTACGCGAACGGATGGCTGCCCTCAAGGAAGTCAATCCAATGTTGGGGCATCGTGGTGATCGATTAGCTGTGACCTTCCCGGATATTTATGAGATGCAGGTTCGGGCCATGATGCATGCGGTATTCCGGCTTGCCGACGAAGGCATGAAGGTCACCCCGCACATCATGATTCCACTGACCAACTCCGAGACTGAATTGATCTGGGTTCGGAAATTGGTGACAGATCAAATCAAGCAACTAGTCGCAACAAAAGGGATCAAAGTCGATTACGAAGTCGGCACCATGATCGAAACCCCACGTGCTTGCATCACGGCCGATAAGATTGCGAATGCTGCCGATTTCTTCAGTTTTGGGACTAATGACCTGACGCAGTTGACCTTTGGCTATTCCCGTGATGATGTTGGCTCGTTCTTGCCGGACTATTTGAGTAAAGGCATTTTACCAGCAGATCCATTCCAAACCGTTGATACGGAAGGCGTTGGGGCCTTCATGCAGATGGCTGTCGAGAAAGGCCGGGCGACAAAGCCGCAGCTGACCATTGGCGTCTGTGGTGAAGTCGGTGGCGATCCTGACTCTGTGACCTTCTTTAACCAAATTGGCGTCAGCTACGTTTCGTGCTCGCCATATCGGGTGCCGGTTGCTCGTCTCGCTGCTGCTCAGGCAACGTTGCGTGCAGAAAAACAGACGAAGCAGCCTTCATAAAGCCGCTTGCAGTAAAAAGTTTCGAAAAAGTTCGATTTTCTGGTCCACATGACAAGTTTATAAAAAACGAAAACCGACTTGATGGATAAAAAAGAAGCTATATCGCGCCCAGCAGAATGCTGTGCATCAGATATAGCTTCTTTTTAGTGACGCGACTTAATCGTCTTCGTCTTCGGGTTGAGCTTCTGCTTGGGAACGCGTTAGCCGATTGAGTTTGGTAATCGGAATTTTACCAAGAACTAGTGGCACGGTTTCATCGATGGTATCCGCATATTCCAGGCCGAACCATTGCGCGGGTGAAACTGCGATGTGCTGGAGTCGTAGCCGCGCCTGAATGATGGCCTTCTGGAAACCTTTGATCTGGGTCTGCGGTGAAAGCTCTTCGTGCAGCAAGACAAAAGTCCAGTCGCCAACTTGTCGATCCGGAATGGTTGTGTATTTTTGCGGTTGCGTTGGTAATTCACCTTCACGCATCATGTCATTGACAATTTGCCGTAAGAACACGTTGACCTGTTGTTCCATCCGGAAGCCGAGATAGAGTTGGACGTTGACCATATAATCGGTCCCATACGTATCCGTTGTATATTCGGCGGTATACGGTTCATCCGTAACATTGACAGTAACAAACCAGTAAACCCGTGCGCGTTTTGGCCGTTTGTCCAAAATTGAGTAGAGAATTTCCTTTTTGATGTAATGGTCATTCGCAATTTGGGTCATGTAAACTAAGTTGGTGGTGTATGTTGGATAATCTGGATCGTTGCGAAGTTCAGACAGTTGATTTTTATAGGAAAAAAGCGAAGCCATTTCGGCTCGATAAGTGTTGTCGTCGCGAATTCTGCCACCGTATTGCCAAACATACATCACGGCCAAAATGATAAACGCGATCATGGCGGTGACATAACCACCGTGCAAGAACTTAACCGCGCTGGAGATGAAGAAGACTGTTTCAATGGCACTAAAGAAGATCAATGTCCCGATCGCAATCACAGCAGGCGCATGACGCGAACGCAGGTATTGGTACAACAGTAGGGTGGTCATCAGCATAGTAATGGTGATGGCCAAGCCATAAGCGCCTTCCATTTCAGCACTGGTTTTGAAGTAGCCAATGATCGCTAAGCAAGCCAACCATAAAATGGTGTTGACGACTGGAATATAAAGCTGCCCCTTTAACCTTGTTGGGTAAATGATGTGCAGTCGTGGCAAGAAGCGCAGTTTAATAGCTTCGGAAACCAGTGTATAAGAGCCGGAAATCAATGCTTGTGACGCGATGATCGCCGCCAAGGTTGCTAAAATAATTGCGCCTAACCGGATGCTTTCTGGCAACATCTGAAAGAACGGGTTGAAGTCGGTAATCTTGTTGAACGCCGTTACTTTTGAATTTTGATCCAACCAGACAGCTTGGCCAAAATAGTTGAGCACCAAACAGATATTGACATATGGCCAGCTGAGATAGATGTTACCGCGACCAACATGGCCCATGTCAGAATACAATGCCTCAGCACCGGTGGTTGCTAGGAAAATACTGCCAAGAATGAAGAGCCCCATTTTATTGTCTGGACTGACCAGTAAATGGAGTGCGTAATAAGGGTTCAAGGCGCGCAACATGGACCAGTCCTTTGACAAGGCAATAAAGCCAGCAACGCCTAAGAATGTAAACCAGACAAACATGATCGGACCAAACGCCTTACCAATCAGATCGGTACCAAATCGCTGAATGAAGAACAGGAAGGTAATGATCAAAATGGTGACCCAAATCACCTGTTGCTGATTGTCGATTAAGATGTTGCCGTTAATATGGACACCCTTCAAACCTTCAATCGCGGTTGTGACGGTCACAGCCGGTGTCAGCATCCCATCTGCCAGCAGAGCAGCACCGCCAACCATGGCGGGCAGTACCAACCAACGAGCACGCTGGCGAACAAGCGTATACAGCGCAAAGATCCCGCCTTCACCATTGTTATCAGCCCGTAATGCAATCAAGACATATTTAACCGTGGTGATAATGAGCAGGGTCCAGAAAATCAAGGACACTGAGCCGACCAAAAAGTCAGTATCAAAATGTCCCATGCCGCCGTTGCCAGCAACGATTGATTTCATTACGTATAGTGGTGACGTCCCGATATCGCCATAGACGACACCGAGGGTTACCAGTAAAGCCGCGGCAGTAATTTTATGTCGCAGTTTCTTATTAGCAGTCAAGCCTGACGCCATTTTTGAGCCTCCTGAAAAGTAATACCGTCATTGTAGCAGAATCACGACATATTGTAAGGCGAACTTGCGGCATTCGTTCGCCTGAATAATAAATTTAGTTATATTGTCGGCCACTAATGAATAAGAAACAGCGGCATGAGTTACGTTATGTTGTTTTTATTTCATTGATCAGTTTCGTAAAATTCGTTGAAATAAGTATCAAGATCGAGTGGCCCAAGTTTGAAGGGAATATGGTGGGCTGCTAAACCCAACAGTAGTTGATTGAAATGCTCACCTGGCAATTTTTGGATTGGCAGCACCAACATACCGTTGGGATAATGTTCCCACGGCATACGTGGTAAACGGCTGGCATTTTCTTCAGCAACCTGCACATATAAAGGCTGCTGTTCGTGTTGGTCGATGGTTTTGATGATCTTCCCGTCACGCATGAAGTAGATGAGGTCGGCGTACCCTTGCAGATTGTTCAGCAAGTGGGAGACCGTGATAATCAGTTTGCCTTCTGCGCGTAAGCCGCGCAAAATGCGAGACATTCGCGCAACATTGATCGTGTCAAGTCCGTTCATAAATTCATCCAACAGCATGATTGGGGTGTTGGCCGCCATGACCATGCCAAAACATAATCGCTGTTTCATGCCCATTGAATAGGTACGCACCGGTTGATTGATGTAGTCCCGCATGTCAAGCACATTGATAATCTGTTTCACGCTCTTCGAACGATTGTGCCACAGCTTGGCATAATACTCGAGGTGCGCTTTGCCGGATAAATCTGGATAAAGATCATCTTGAACTGGGAAAAGGCACATCTGCCGGTGCAGCGCAAGGCTTTGTTTTTGACTACCATAACTTTTACCATCTACCAGCACTTTGCCTGCTTGTGGTTTTAGATCATTGAGAATCAAGCGCAGCAAGGTAGTTTTGCCGGTACCATTGGGGGCGACAATTCCGACGATTGATCCGCCATTCATGGTGAGGCTGATGTCGTGAATGACGTTGGGTTTGTTTTTAAAACTTAATGCAAGATTTTGCAGTTGCAATTCCATGATGTACCCTCCTGTAAAATGCGTACGCATCACGCTGGTTTCTAACCGCGCCAGCTCGCGCTCTATTTAACCGTCGCAGCATGTCGGCGATGTGTCACGATGAACAGCATGATTTCTAGCAGGACAATGACACTGCCAATCACGATGACCCCAGATAACGGTGTCATTTGGCCGGTATCGTATCTGAAATTTTGTAGGCCGTTGACGATGGCTGCTGGATTCATGTAACTAGGCAGATAGTAGGCTGTTTGGGGTACGGAGAAGGCTAGACCTTGCATGAAATAGAGCGGTTCGCCAAAGAGCAGTAGGGCGCTGAGAACCAGTCCGATCAATTCGTTGTGAAAGAGCAACTGGCAAAGCAAGTTAAGTCGAATGAACAGCCACATGAGCAGTACAGTCAAACCAAGCATCATGAGTAAAGCAGAACCAAGTGCCAGTGGCTGGACATAAGCGTAAGACCCGTTTTTGGCAAAGTTACTGATGGCTGTGGTTAGTGAACCAAGACCATGGAAGGGGATGACACATACAGCAGTCACACCAATCAGCAGGGTGACTGCCCCGGCGAGGGTACCAAGTACCGTCAGCGTTTTGGTATTGATGGCATGCCACGGACTAAGCGGCAAAGAACGCGCAATACTGCGATGACGTTGCTCGCTGGTCAGCAGATCATTCGCAAGCAGAATGGTGATGAGCAACAACGCTGTCAGCCAGCCACCCAGTGCGCCGCGGAAAAGTGTCTGCCAGAATGTTTGCTGATGAATTGTCGATACATCTGGATGTGCTTGTTTTGCCAAAGGTATTAGTGATTGCGTTAAAACAACATTAGCGTAAGCAGCATCAGCATCGGGATATTGACGATTTTCGTAATAATAGGTGAGCGGGTAATGGAACGGACTGCTTTGGGCATCGGGATTAGCAGCATATCTTCGCAAAAAGCCGAGATAGTTGATAGTTGCGCGAACGTAAGCTTTATTTTTTCCTTGCTTTTGCGCTGTTAACATCTGGGTTTCAATCTTAGCAAATTCGCGTGTTGATGGCACCCACACAGCGGTATTAGGCCCGTGCGATTCGTTGACAAAGGCAATATTTTTATCGCGATCACGGGTTAAAACAGTTGCTGTCGGTAACTCGACCGGTGTGGTGTTCGGTGGGAAAAAGACAAATTGGCAGATCAGGGCAACTAAGGCGATACCAATTACCGCTAGATTTTTCCGGTTAGTCAGCAGCTGGTGGAACTGAAAACGAAAATAAGCCATCATGCTGCCTCCTTTTTGACACGTAGGCCAAAGATAAAGAGATTAACAAAGGTCCAGAGAAACAGCAAACCAGTGCCAATGACGACGCTAGCAAGTGGCTGGTTCAAGCGATCCACTAAGGTGCCGCTTAATGTCGCGTAACTGTCTAGATATGGCATTGGCAGGAACCACAGAAAATGGAAGAGCTGTGGCAGCATGACTGGCAATAATCCGGCTGCCATGACGATAAAGGCGGTCAGATAAACGTTGGTGATCCAAGTATTGACTAGCATACTAAAACTGATGAGCCAAATACCGGCTAAGATTGTCAGGCCGCCAAACAAAAGTATGTATTGCCACAATGGCAGTATGGCTGTACCCATGACGGCGATCGGATAATTGAAGTCACCTAGGCCAGCTATCAGGGCTGGTGTCGCAACCATCAAAGCAAAACCGGCAAGCAGCGTTAAGATGTAAAACCCGGTAAGCATTAGTAGGCGGCTGCTCCCCGCAAGGCCAGCTGTCAAAGGACGAGCAGTGATGAGTGTCCGGTGTCGCCGCCGCTCGATCCAACTGTCGCAACTGAGCAATATCGCAGCAGCGCCAGTGATCCAGCCGAGATAAGGTAACACCAAAACAATATAAGAAGCACTTGTGCTAACGCTTGTTGCAGCCGGCCGGCCTTCAGATTTTAAAACGTTCAGGCTCCGCACATCGCCAGTAAGCTGATGCAACGGTGGCAGCGGCATCGTGTTGAGCGCTTTGTAATGATGTTGGCGCATGGCTAGCTGCGCCGTACGTAAACTAAGCAGCCCATTACGGGTAGTGTCAGGCTCATCAAGCTGCAGGCCCAAGCCAATGACGCCGGTTGCTGAATTTTGGGCGTCAAAATTAGCCAATAATGGTTTTTGTGCTTGACTCAACGTATCCAGATTATATTCAGCATAGTTGGCCAACGCAGCGTTGGCTGTTGCTTGTGATGTTTGAGTGACATCGAGCCGTTTGGTCCAACTTAAAGCGAAAAACGCCACGATAAAAGCGGCCATGAACAACCCGAGTACGGCCATGTTTTTTCGTGAATGAATGATTTGGCGCCAGTCAAAGGCGAATTGTGTCCCCATACATTGCCCTCCAAAGTGAGCGTTTTCTGAGATGACTCCGGTATCAAAAAACGCGTGGTTACGATGTGTCACCAGAATACCACATTTTTCTTTAATCAAAAAAGTTCGATACGTCAACTAGCAAAACATTTTTTGATGGTTTCGCAAGGGGTTTGCGAACAGCAAAAAGCCTCACGATCATTGACCGTGAGGCTTTGCAATATGACAGCTTACCAATTCGTATGGACTTATTTGGAAGCTAAAGCACCCATTGGATCCCATGGGGCCAGAACGGTTGGTTTGTCGTATTCGTTCTTGATGACGTCTTGCAAGTCAGCTGACAGGTACTTTTTGGAGATGACAACTTGGTAAACGAACTCGTCAAACCAAGAATCACTGGCCACAAAATAGCCTTTGTCACCGACCTTGTCGCCCCAAGAGTTTTCAACCTTCCACTTGGTTGGCTTGCCGTCGACAATGTCAACGCCGGTGAGGACCATTGCGTGAGTCATGAGGCTTTCGCCGTAATCGAGGCGTTCCGCCTTGGTCATGGTGAAGTCGGTGTTGAAAAGATCATCCTTCTTATAGATGTTGGTATCCATGATGCCCAATTGCCGATCAGAACTCTGACCAACATCAGAACCGAACCAAACTGATTCGCCTGCCTTGAGTTGCTTAACGGCCAAGGCTTTGAAAGTATCGATATCGAGGTTCAAGTGCCGAACTTCGCGGCCACCGACAACGTTGCCGAGCATTTCAACCGTGTATAAATGGTTGTATGGCTTGTCGTCAGTTGGCGCATTGATGATACTTTGGTAATCATCAAGGTTCCATGCAACGTACTTCTTGAAGAAGGTCTGCGGGGTGAGTTCGCGGTCAATATGATACTGCTTATCATCATCGCGATATTCGAAGTCGAACTTCGTCGGCGGGTTGCCTAAGGTGTAAGCCAAAATCCGATAATCTTCAGCTAACATTTTCTGCTTAGCTGCTTCAATATCAGCATCGCTTGCTTTATCAGCAACCAGTTTGCGAAGCGCAACGGCGTCCTTGCGCAACTTTAAGTTCAACAAACCGTTCAACTCGCTACTTTTACTTGAGCTGTAAGTTTCCGGCATCACGGACTTAGGAACGATCCCGTATTTTTCGATCAAAGCAGACAACATATCCCACTGACCACCATCCTGTTGTGGTGTGGTCATCAAAAAGGCAACTTTACGGCTGTCGAGTGGTTGATCGGCGGTTTTCAGAACATTTTCATAAAAATAATTGGATTTTTCAAATTTGTCCCAGAAGAAGGTGTAATTCTGAGAAAGTTCGAAGTCTTTAATTTTAAATTGTGCTTGAATGCCGTGACGCATCGTGTTGAGGGCGGCAAACATCCAGCAACGGCCACTTTGCTTTTGGTTGGCAACGCTGCCGGTATCAAGTTCAATAGAAAAAGTCGGGGTCATGGCAACTTTGCTGTCGGTGTTCTCAGCAGTTGCGTTGATACCGTTGTTCATGACCGCTTTTTGAAGAGCGGATGCACCGGGTGTGGCTTGGAGATCTTGTTTGAATTGAGCCAGATCGCCAGTGGTAATTTCTGCAGACATTAAAAGACACTCCTTTTTTGTGAGCGCGAGCCAGCCCGGTTAGAAACAGGAGTGTAAGCGGCGCCAGATGTGATTGCCCGGTTTTGGCCATTGCATCTGGGGTCCTTACACGCAGGTTTCTGGGCTGGCGAGCGCGTTAAAGTTAAGCGCGAGCAGAAGCGCTTAGAAGCCGGAGCATAAGCGGGCTTGAACTCAAATGGACCGAACTTGGCCATTTGAACTCAAGGTCCTGATGTGCAGGTTTCTGCGACTGCAAGCGCGTTATGAAGACGAAGACAAGCGCGTTCATGAAAGCATGAGCTAGCATGTAGGTGCACTGCCTTTGTCGAACATCATTAGTCTAGCATACAAGTCTAATTTAATTCAGGAAATCCCAGACTGGTACGTTAATTGGTGTTGCTTTAAGTGCTGCTTGATCAGCTGGATCGAGCAGATCTTTGCGAACGACCACTTCATAAACATATTGGTCGAACCAAGATGCATCAGCAACAAAATAGCCATCGTGACCGTTATCTTTGCCCCAAGAATTTTCGACTTTCCATTTGGTGACCTCGCCGTCAACAACATCAGCGCCGGTCAGCGTCATAGCATGTGACATTTCTGCTTCGGTGGTCACAATTCGATCAGTTTTGTCGAAATGAAGATCAAGATCGAATAAGTCACTATAGTTATACAGCCCGCCTTTAAGCGTGCCAGATTTGCGATCCATATCAGCGAGCACATCATTGCCGAACCAAACGGCTTCACCGGCCTGTAGCTGGGTTAAAGCCAGTTTTTTCAACTGGTCAGGTGGTAGATTCAGAATGGTCAGGGGATGACCGCCGACAACGGTGTTCGCTGAAGCGATGGTATACAGCTGATGATATTTTTTGTTCGGCTCCGGATCACTCGCAACCACAACGTAATCGTCAAAATGCCACTTCACATATTTTTTGAAGAAAGACTGCGGGGTCAGGTTGGTGTCGCGGTGGTACTGCTTCTTATCATCGCGATATTCAAAGTCAAATTGGGTTGGCGGGTTGCCAAAAGTGTATGCGAGAATGCGGTAAACAACGCTGAGAAATTCGCGTTTTTTAGCGGCAATGGCGTCATCGCCAGCGTTGGCCTGTTTCAACTCACGCAAGACTTTGGCATCTTTGCGCAGCTTCTCATTCAAAACGCTGTTGAGTTCAACCGTTTTTTCGCTGTTGTAGGTTTCTGGCATGATTGACTTAGGGACTAGACCGTATTTTTCGATCAGTGCTTCAGCCTGATCATAGTGACCGCCATCCTGATCCGGGCCACTCAGATAATCGGCAACTTCGCGGTCATCAAGCGGTTTATCGGCCGTTGCTAAAATGTTTTCATAAAATAAATTAGCTTTTTCCAAACGATCAAAGAAGGCGTTGTAGTTTTGTGAAAACTCGAAGTCCTTAATGCCGAATTCATCAGCAATGCCGTGGCGAACGGTATTGAGGGTGGCAAAGAGCCAACAGCGGCCACTTTTCTTTTGGTTAGCAACGGTACCGGTATCAAGATCAAGAGAAAAGACCGGTTTCATATCTTCGCCGTCAATGGGTTCGCGACTTGCAGCTTGTGGGCCAACGTTTTGCACCGCACGAGCTGTGGCGCCGGCAGCCGGCTGTTTGGCTAGTTGGGCTTGAAAGTCTTTAATTTGATCAAATGTAATTTCTGACATAGGCGATCTCCTTTTTATTGCATTAAAGAAACCTTACCTCATTTTAATTTGAATTTAAAGATGGAAAATCAATGGATCATTGAGTGGCACAAGCTCGTTAATCTATTCAACAAAATGCTGCAGATTCTCAGAATAAGAAGTTTCGGGGTATTTTACTTTTAATAAACACTTACTAAAAGTATAATTTAGACTATGTCCAGTATTATTTGGACATACAATTATCTAGTTAGGTGGTTTTAAGCTTATGGTTAAGGCATATCAGAACTATTTTAAGCATTTAGGCAACTTTTCTGGCACGGCGTCGCGGCGTGAATTTTGGTGGCCGTGGTTGCTTAATGTTATCGTTGGCTATGTCATCATGACGATTTTATTTAATATTTTTGGCATGAACGTCACGCGTGTTTTGAATTTTCAGCCTGGAAAAGAAACCTTTCTTGCATCACTGATTAATTTCATTATTTTTATTGCCAATTGGTCGCTGTCAGTTCGGCGTTTGCATGACACGGATCGCCGTGGTTGGTGGGTTTTGCTTTGGTATGTGCCAATCATCGGTCAAATCTGGTTATTGATTTACTTCCTGTTGCCAACTAAGAAGAATCGCTGGAATGATCGGCTAGCATAGACGATTGTCGCCTATTACCCGGTTGCAGGTTTCTAAGGGAGTCTGCTTGCGCTCACCAAAAAAGCCGCTCATAGCGGCTTTTTTTGTTGCTGTGATGATGTCGGTACGGCGGACGATTAAGCTTCTTTTGTTGGCCGCAAGACATCGGCATATTCGGGGTGATTGTGGAAAGCATGGACGGCGTATGAACAAAGCGGTTCAATCGTTTTGTTTTCCTTGCGAGCTGCAGCCACGACTGTTTCAATCAGCTGGCCGGCAATCCCTTGACCGCGCAAGCTTTCGTCAACAAACGTATGGTCAACCGCCCACGCGTGACCGTCATCAATGTCTTGAAAAGTGACTTCGGCCATTAAGCGGCCGTCCCAGTCCGTGTTAAAAAAACGACCTGGTTCTCGTTGGAATTCCATGGGGCACCTCCTTGGGTCAATTCGTGATGGTACAGGTAAACTTTTAGAGGATTCTTAAGCAGCTTCAGACGCTTACATGTTTGCCTGTTTAATAACCTGTCTACTACCCCAAATCTATCAGGAACGCGGTATAATTACAAGAAGGGAAGCCCTTTCACCATGGCCGTGCCATGTGCCCGCATGGTATGATACTTTGGACACTATTTAAATGGAGGCAGCTATGAAGACCCGAGGTTTTGAGATTGTTTCAAAGTATCAAGATGAAGATTTAACTTTGCCGACCCGGCAGACGAAGCAGGCCGCTGGTTACGACTTTTATGCACGTGAGGACTTCGTCTTAAGAAGTATTTGGCGGTACGACTTTATCCGGCTTTTCCGCTTGATTAAAAATGAGCACCCACTGACCAATAAAGACTTTGAGCGCGCTAAGAAGGTGTTGAAACCTTACTTGGTGCCGACTGGGATCAAAGCCTATATGCAGCCCAATGAAGTTTTAGTGCTAGCGAATCGTTCGAGCAGTCCATTGAAGCATGGCTTGGTGTTGCCGAACGGGATTGGCGTGATTGATGCGGATTACTATAACAATCCAGCCAATGAAGGCGAAATCTTTATTCAGCTACTTAATTTTTTCCCGCGCGATGTCGTGATTAAAAAAGGCGATCGCATCGGTCAAGGTATTTTCATGCCATTCTTATTGGCAGACGGCGATGAAGGCGGCCTAGCCAAGCGACAAAGCGGGTTCGGTTCAACCGATAAAGCGTAACTATTGAAGGGATAATATGGCGAAAGCAAAAACACAATATGTTTGCCAAAACTGTGGCTATATTTCAGCCACTTATCTAGGCCGGTGTCCAAATTGCGGCGGCTGGAACACCTTAGTGGAAGAAACCGTCAGTTCAAGCAAGTCTGTGCCGCGACAAACAGCAGCCGGCAGTAAGGTAAAGCCGACGCGGATGAACGATGTGACGATCACCAAAGAAACGCGCGTCAAGACTGGCTTAGATGAACTGAACCGGGTGCTTGGCGGCGGAGTGGTGCCAGGGTCACTGGTGCTGATCGGCGGGGATCCGGGGATTGGTAAATCAACCTTGCTATTACAAGTATCAGGGCAGTTGGCTAATACCGGCGGAACCGTTTTGTATGTCTCTGGCGAAGAAAGTGCCAGTCAGATCAAAATGCGGGCTGGCCGGCTTGGCGTGGCAAATTCGGGGATGTACTTGTATCCCGAAACCGACATGCCGAGTATTGAAGACGTCATCAACCAAATGCAGCCGGATTACGTTGTGATCGACTCCGTTCAAACTATGAATGTGCCAGAAATGAATTCAGCGGTCGGTTCTGTGGCACAGATTCGCGAAGTGACGGCAGAACTGATGCGCATTGCCAAGTCCAAAGGCGTGACCATTTTCATCGTTGGCCATGTCACTAAGGAAGGGGCGATTGCCGGGCCGAAGATTCTTGAGCATATGGTCGACACGGTGCTCTATTTTGAAGGCGACATGCACCACACGTATCGAATCTTAAGATCCGTCAAAAATCGATTTGGATCGACCAATGAAATCGGCATTTTTGAAATGCATCAAGACGGGTTACAGGAAGTCGCCAATCCCTCGGAAATCTTCTTGGAAGAACGCTTGGCGGGGGCAACCGGTTCTGCGGTGGTTGTTTCGATGGAAGGCACCCGACCAATCTTAGTCGAGATTCAAGCCTTAATCAGTCCAACGATGTATGGCAATGCTAAACGGACGAGCAGTGGGTTGGATCACAATCGCGTGAGCTTGATCATGGCCGTTCTTGAGAAGCGGGCTAACTTGATGTTGCAAAATCAGGACGCCTATCTCAAGGCAACAGGCGGTGTGAAACTCGATGAGCCGGCGATTGACCTCGCCATGGCTGTGGCAATTGCGTCATCTTATCGAGATAAGGAGATTTCACCGACAGATTGTTTTGTCGGTGAAATCGGATTGACGGGGGAAGTGCGCCGCGTCAATCGGATCGAAGAACGTGTCAAAGAGGCGGCCAAACTGGGTTTCAAACGGATTTTTGTACCACGTAACAACTTGCAAGGCTGGCATGCGCCAAAAGATATTCAAGTCATTGGTGTTACAAGCATTGCCGAAGCGCTGCATAAGGTCTTTAATTAAACTAAGAAAGGGGGTCATTTTATGAAGAAACGAATTATCTATATCATCTTCGGCCTGATTGGCATTGGGGTCGGGATGGGCACCTTGCCGCCGTTTTGGGATTTGATCGGCTGGGCAGACAACCATTTTCTGAACAATCTGTTAATTGACGGCTTGATTGGCGGCGTTGTTTTCCTGCTGTTGGCAAGCCTCAGCGTTGGTTGGATTCTAGGTCGGTTGAAAGTGTTGGAGAAGACACTGAACACAAAGTCGCCAAGCTACTTGTTGTTTGGCAGCTTGTCCACGATAATCGGCTTGATCTTGGCAGCAATTATTTCAATTCCGTTCTATGGCTTCGTTGCACCGCTGAATATCTTCCTACCACTCATCATCATGCTATTATTCGGTTACTTGGGTTTTCGGGTGGGTACGACACGCAGCGAAGAGTGGCGGCGGCTTTTGAGCTTCCGTAACCGCCGAACTGCAGATACGGAAAATGATCAGGTGTTAGAACGTAAGGTCGGCGATCATTTCCGCAAGTACAAGTTGCTGGATACCAGTGTGATCATTGATGGTCGTGTTCAGGCCATCGCCAAAACCGGTTTTATCGAAGGCACCATGCTCGTGCCCAATTTTGTTTTGCATGAGCTTCAGCTAATCTCCGACTCCGCAGATTCCATGAAAAGAATGCGTGGTCGCCGAGGATTGGATATTCTCAATGCCATGCAAAAGGATAAAGACATTCATATTGAGATGTATGAAGGCGATTTCGAAGATATGACCGAAGTCGACAGCAAGCTGCTTAAGCTCGCTAAATTGCTAGATGGCATCGTCATGACGAATGATTTTAACCTTAACAAAGTAGCCCAGTTCCAAAATGTGCCAGTGCTCAACATCAACGCTTTAGCCAATGCGCTGAAACCAGATGTCATTCCCGGTGAAGGCATGACGGTCACCGTCATCAAATCCGGCTCTGAGCGCCAGCAAGGGGTCGCGTATCTGGAAGACGGCACCATGGTCGTTGTTGAAGACGGCAAGTTCTACATGAACAAACCGTTAGAAGTGATTGTCACCAGTGCCTTACAAACGGCTGCAGGGCGCATGATCTTCGCAAAGCCAGCGCATCAGCAAAAGGCAATTCGGGATAAAGAGAGATAATCTGTTAAGTCATGAAAGAAGGCGGCTTCAGATCCCTTATCGGGAACTGAAGCTGCCTTCTTTTGCTGTCTTTCATGATCTCGTGCAAGTTCCTGAATCAATACCAATTGATCTAGAAACTATCAGCTGTTGGTTCGTAGAAATGGAATTCATCTTTCCAGCGACGACCAAAGGCAGGACTAATTTTGAAAATGACTTTCAGTAATGAAGCCAATTCAATTGCTGTTTCTTGGCTTTTAGTCAGTTTGTATAAACATAAGGTTCGTAATAAACGTAGCTGTAATCGAATAAAAAAAAGATTATCCGGCAACTGTTGTTCCTTTAGATGATCGAGCGTTTGGATGGCTTCTGAAAATTTATCACGATAGTATAATGCAACAGCAGTATTGTAAAAGGACTGAAAAAAAAGATTTATATAATCGCTTCGCTGCATGAAAGAAAAATGAATTGTTAAAAACTTTGTATATAGTCGTTGGAAGTCTTGTGGCTGAACAAACGAAATACAGTCACCGTAGAGCATATATTCAAGTGTGTACCAGACATCTCTTTCCATCAGATAGTCATTGACGAACTTTGAATCTGAGGATGGTAGCAATTCTCGGGAGTTTTGAGCGTCGAGAAGAATTGACGAAACGATAATTTCTTGTAACTTGCAAAGCCTACTTTGCGTTTTATTGAATTGTTTAGTGAACCGTAAACGGAATTTTTTAAGGCCGTCAATATCTTGTTCAAGGCCTAACTGGTTTAGTGTTTTTATAAAACCTTTTTGCGATAAGTTTGTCGAAATGTGTTTTTGATGTTGAGAATAGTCAAGAATTTCAAAAAATTCGGTAGCATCCATGCCTAATTTATTAAGCAGTTGCATGAGCTTTTCGGCAGAGATCTCGGAATGGCCATTTTCAAACTTAGAAACTGTACTGACGCTGATTTCACCTGCGACATCTGCAATTCTTAAACCGCGTTCAAGCCGGATCCTCTTGTACAGATAACCTGTTGTCATCTCAGACATGTGCCACACCTCTATTTTCCTATAATCAAACAGCAACCAATTATATAAGTTAATTTTCTGTTTTGTCAAAAACAACAGTTATCTAACTTGGACATGTTACATTTAGGATAATAAAGATGCCAAATAGAGCATTTTTAAAGTCTAAAATGCCTGAGCGCATTGGAAGGGCAGTGACAGCAAGGTATGTTGAAAATAAATCAGCTCGATAAGTTCTTTGGAAAGAAGCAAGTATTACATCAGATTTCCTTTGAGATAAAACGCGGTCATATTGTTGGTTTAATTGGTGCAAACGGTGCCGGAAAAACCACGATCATGAAGACCATTTTGGGAATCACGGCGTTTGATGGGGATATTCAATTGGATGATCAAAAAATCACCGTGGATAATCATAGTGCTTTAGAGCATGTGGGCGCACTTATTGAATATCCAGGTTTGTATCCTTATCTGACAGGCCGAGAACAATTGCTTCTTTTTGCCAATGGTCCTCAGCGGCATGAACGCGTCAACCAAACGATTGAGGAGTTGCATCTTGCAGCATATGCGGATGTTAAAACCAAAAAATATTCGCTGGGTATGCGCCAAAAGCTTGGAATCGCACTTGCATTCGTCAATCGTCCAGAACTGGTGATTTTAGATGAGCCGATGAATGGGCTGGATCCTAAAGCGACCATGGCGCTTCGTCAGTTGATTATCCGTAAACGTGATGAGGGGACCACCTTTCTCATTTCAAGCCATATTTTGAGTGAACTGCAAAAAGTTGCTGATGATGTCATTATTATTGATCAAGGTCGTTTAATTATTGATGCGACTATGAGTGAGTTATTGAAGAAAAGTCAAACATACTTTTGGATAGCGACTGATCAAGATGAGATGGCTCAGAAACTGTTAGCGGAACAGGGCTACGTGGTTAGTAATGAAGAGCAAGGTTTAAAAATTAGCCGATCGTCCATTTCTAGCATTAATGACCTGTTAAAACTATTATGGCGCAAAGATATTGTCATTAAAGATATAAAAGAAACGCAAGGAGACTTAGAAAAATCTCTACTGGATGTTTTGGCATCAACAAAATAAAAAGGAGGCGTCATTTTTTGGTCACCTTAGTTAAGCAAGAAAGTTACAAACTAGTCAAAAGGCCTTCATTATTCGTTTTCTGGTTCGGTCTGACCCTTTTCCAAGTTGCAATTGCCGTGTACTTATTAACCCACCCCAATGCTTCTAACCCTAGTTCATTATTCATCAACAGTTTTTATGCGCCGGTTTTGATTGTTTTCTATATGCTTGCGTTAACAAGTACGCAGTTATCGTCAGAAATCCAATACGGCACTTTAAAATCCATACTTTATCGTCGATATTCGTCAAGCAAAATCTTGGCAAGCAAGTGGGTGACGCTATTGCTATGCACGCTCGTTTTATATGCCAGTAGCTTAATAATGAGCTTATGTCTCGCAATAACAGTTTTTAATGGCAAGATTGATTTAGTCGCAAAGGGCATAAAAGGACAGCAAGTTTGGCAAATATGGTTAATGAACAATCTTTCCTCATTCTTAACGCTGATATTCATATTGAGTTTTGTTTGTCTGCTCGCAACGCTGTTTGAAAACTCAACGCCTGCTATCATCATTGGCCTCAGTACATACTTCATTGTTTCAATTTTTAATCAGTTGATGTTTATGATGATCAAACAACATGAATGGATAAAATGGAATCCGGTTAACATGATGAATTTAGGCAATCAATTGCAGAACGCTGAACTAACGAAGTTGACGCGGCTGCCCCTTAGTCAAATTAGTCTTGGTTATCTAATTTATGCAGCAGCTTTTTTGGCTTTAAGTCTAGTGGTTTTCAAGTATCGTAATGAACGCTAAATAAAAGAAGCATTTGGATTGCGGATGTGGACTGGTCATGACTTCAGGTTTGGGTTTTAAACAATCTAAAGAACATTGCTTTGTGGCACGTAGACGGTTTTTAAACACTCAAAATATTAGTTAATTGATAAAGACTTTTAGACTTGGTTCTATGAAGTCTTTTTTTGAATTGCAATATGGCAATTGAAAGAGGCTTTTTGTGCTGGAGCTACATAGAAAAATGTCAAGTGTTATACTTGTCACCAATATGTAATATTTACTTTGTTTTTTTCGGTTGAGCGCGTCTCGGCTTGGGTCATGAGAAGGGGGCAAAATCATTGCAGGCATTTAGTAACGAAAAGTCTCAGCATAAGATGTATAAAGCGGGTACGCTATGGGTGGCAGCGTTGATTTGTGTGGGGATTTGTGTGGGTGGTAGTCAAATCCAGTCAGTTGTAGCATCGACATCGCATATTCATTCAGTGGTCACCAACGCGACTGGAACAACGCCGACTAATCAAGCAACGGTATTGAAACAGCAAGAAACTGGCATGAATGCCCAGATCATTGCCGGTCATCAAACCGGTCAATATTCGACTAAGGGTGTCACAGACGCTGGCGATGACACAACGAGCGCTGTGCCAGACACCGATGTTTATCAGAATCGTAGTTTACCCATAACTGGCAATGCCGTCGTCGTTAGGTGTGTTGATATAGAGGGGAATATGTTGGCACCTGATAAGGTGATCACTGGCAAAGTCGGTGATCCTTATACGATGACAGCACCTGCCTTTGACTATTATGAAAATCCCCAATTAGCCACAGACAGCGCACCAGCAAACGGGACTTTCACCAATGACGTACAGACGGTCACCTTTGTTTATACGAAGACACCAATTCCGCGTGGCAGTGTCAACGTGAAATTTGTTGACGTAGACGGCAAACGGTTGGCATCTGATAAAATACTCACTGGTCAAGCCGGTGATCCTTACGAAGCAAGACCAATTGATATGACGAATTACCAATTTGCTCGTTTGGCGACAGGCAGTGCGCCGGAAGATGGTTCATTTACGGACGGTACGCAAACCGTCACCTTCATCTACACTAAGAATCCAGTTGCTCAAGGAACTGTTGACGTGAAATATGTCGATGACAATGGCAAGCAGATTGCGCCTGATAAGATTCTGACCGGTCATGTCGGCGATCCGTATGCAGTTACACCAACGATGATCGCGAATTATCACTACTTACGATTAGCATCTGGCAGCATCGCGGAAAATGGTGCTTTTGCAACAGGCAGTCTAACCGTGACGTTCGTTTACGCAAAGCAAGCGACACCTGTGACCCCATCAACGCCAGTCACGCCATCAACACCAACAACACCGTCAACTCAAGTTTTGCCAAGTATGTCGGATACGCCGACAGAATCGGCACCGCTATCCGATAATGACACCGCGCCAATCGAAGTTATTATCCCAACCAAGCAAATAAGCCGTTACTTGCCGAATACCGGTGATAACCAACGGACCAGCTTAATTGCGATCGGGGTGGCTTTGCTGCTTGCCTTGATCAGTTTTGGATCATTTGGACTGCGTCGTCGGGAAAAGTAGTTATTGATCTGTAAAAAAGAGTTTGTAAAGAGTCTCACGATGACATTTCTTGCGTGGGACTTTTTTTGTGCTCTTATCGCCTTTTGAGTTGTGAATTGTTGACTAAGTGAGCGTTCGGTGTTATATACTAACTATAACAACTAGAACAGTTAGAAGGTGAAGACGTGCAACTGACAATCGATTTCGATTCTAAGATTCCGCTGTATACGCAGATTCGCGATGCTATCGTGAATGGCATTGCCACTGGGGACTTGACGAATGGCACTATTTTGCCGTCTATCCGGGCGCTGGGCAATGAACTTGGGGTTAACCTGCATACGGTGAATAAAGCCTATAAGGAACTACAAAGGGAAGGCTTTGTTGAGATCCAGCGAGGCCGTGGCGTCGTTGTTCACGCGCATGGCTCCCCGAATCAAGCAGTGGCAGAGGTGCTGCGACCTGCCTTAGAAAAGGTTGTCGCGGAGGCAGTGGCCCGGCATTTAGATCGGGATGCACTGCACACCATGATTGATGAACTTTATGATGATCTGAAGGAGTGATTAAACATGCAAGCAGAAATGGTGATTTTAGTTGTTACGTGGTTGATATTGGTTGCGATTCAGGCTGTCACACCATGGCTGTCGCGGCGAAATGTTTTATTCGGCGTTGTATATGCCCGTAACAGCATTTGGACAACGCCAGCAGCTAAAAAATTACGCCGTCGTTATCTCGCCTTTTCATTAACAGGGGCGGCAATCCTTTCAGTGATTGGCATTGGGATTGCGGCCACCATGCACTTTGCGGCGACTGCGCTTGCTTGGATTCAAATTGCTGCCTTTTTGCTTTCGATCTGTCTGAATTATGCCTTGATTGTGGCGGCACATCGGAAAAGTTTGCAACTCCTTAAAGAGATGGGGAATCAGCAGGAGCTTACCCAAAGCAAGGTGACTGTTGACCTGAATAAACTCAAGCCCCAAACGCTGGTTCCGGCAGCCTATGGGCTCGTCTTGGTGCCGCAGTTCTTTTTAGCCCTTGTACTTGGTTTTCAGCAAACATCAGCAGATTCATGGGTCATGATTTTGGCGCTGGCGGTTGAAACGCTAACTGTGCTGGGTGCTTTTTATCTTTCCCGCAGAGCGCGCGGGGCAGTTCGCGGCAATCCGGATGCTGAACCGCGAGCTGGTAAGGTGCGCAATTCCGTTTTGTATTATCTGCTGTTCACGGGTTTTCTGAGTCAAAGCTTACTGGTTCTCCAACTCATGCTGCCGAATATGTCAGCTGAAGGTCAATGGTGGTTTGTGATCATCACACTAACCCTGACACTGCTCTCCGTCAGCTTCTTGCCGTTGGTGTATATTCTGGGGACTCGCCGACTTGCGGCCAAAGGATCTGTGTTGAATGATAATCAGCATTGGGTCTGGGGGATGTTTTACTATAATCCAACTGATCCGGCGCTCTTTGTTGAAAAACGGTTGGGGATTGGGTTCACGCTCAATATGGCCAAAACGATGAGTTGGGTGATCCTTGTCGGTTTTCTATTGATCGTCGCGGGTATTGTCATCATTTCTTTTATACTTGATTGAGGGGTGTTCAGAATGGATAAAGTTGTGAATAACAGCCCTGTCAGCCAACTCACGGTTAACATGATGGGCGTTGAGATGCTACTTTGTTTTGCCTTACCGATTATTTTGTTAATCTGGGTGATTCTGCGTTACAGCAAGCCCAAAAAAGGTGCTGTTAAGGTTTTCTTTATTGGCATGGGCGTTTTTTTCCTATTCGCTGGTGTATTGGAAGGACCCTTCCGCGGCATCGCTAAAGATTTCCAACATGTGCCGTTTCTATATGCGTTGTATGGCGCGCTGTTAGCTGGTGTTTTTGAAGAGGTTGGCCGTTATCTAGGACTTAAGTTTATTAATAAACGCATACCAACCAAGTCAGTGACACCCGAAACACCATTCCTATACGGATTAGGTCATGGCGGGCTTGAAATGATTCTGATTGGCAGCCTGACCATGTTCAGTAACTTTATGTTTGCAATGCTAATTAATGGCGGCAAAGTAAACGAAATGCTTGAAAAGGTACCCGCTAGCTCGCGTTCGGTGCTCAATACGCAAGTGAAACAATTGATGGCAACTACGGGCTGGACGATTTCGTTATCCTTGATGGAACGACTACTCGCCTTGGCGGTTCAGATCGCATTATCCGTGGTTGTGTGGATCATCATTATGAAACGCATGCGCTGGTTCTGGCTATTGTTGCCAATCGGCTTACATGCCTTTATCGACTTTCCGGCGGCACTGACGCAGGTTGGTGTGCTGAACGGTGCGGTTGAAGAAGTCCTACTAGTTGTTCAGACAATTTTAGTCTTGGCCTTTACGTATTGGTTCTGGCGTCAAAATCGTCAGGTGATGACGAGAACGGCGAAGACGGCATAGTTGCTGACTTTTCCTAGTTAAGGTTGAAACATAATTGATACTTGCAAATAAAGAGGGATGATTTTTCTGTGTTACGGAAAAATCATCCCTCTTTTTTAGAAGAAATGGCATTTTTAAATGATAAGAGTCGGCCTAAGACGAACACTTAAATCTTAGTCTCCGCAATCAATGCTTCATGAGCCTTAATATGTGCCATGAAAGTTTTATCCTCAGCTAGAAGCAACAAGAATAAGGCTTCCACCGCCGTCATGGCCGCTACGCGTGAGAAGAAATATTCGGACTCGAAAATTTGCTGCCGAACCGCGGTCAAAAGCTGATAATCGGCGGCCAAGCCAATAGGTGAATCCTTGCGATTGGTAATCGCGACCACAGCAATACCACGTTGTTGAGCGGTTTTGATTTGGGTGATGAGATTCCGCGTTTCGCCAGAATTTGAGATAACCAGCAACAAAGCATCTGCAGGTGCATTCATGGTTTGGGCGAGCGCCGTTTCCCAAGAACTGTCTGTGATGGCTAGTAGACCGAGTTGATTGAATTTATAGACGGCGTCATCGGCAACCGGCTGCGTGTCGCCAGCAGCGGCTACTAAAATTACACTAGCTTGTTTTAACAAATCCAAAATTTTTCGAATGTCATGTGAGCTGGCGTTTTTTAGTGTGCCTTCGATTTCGGCGACTTTGTTGGCACTGATATTGCTTAAGGCTTGCTGAAGATTGTCGGCGTTAATTTCCTGATAATACGCACTACGGTTTTCAGCAACCTTAGCAAGCTCAATCTTGAGTTGATGAAAGCCTTCAACACCAATTGTCCGGCAAAAACGAGAAATTGAGGCTTCGCTAACGTTACTTTCTTTTGCGAGGGCGGCGATGGTGGTATTCACGACAGCACCGGGATTCGTCAGAACAACCTGCGCAATCTTACGGTCAGTCGCGGTCAGTGTTGGCAGCATGCTATAAAGACGGTCAATAATACTCATAACACAGCTCCTCTTCAATTAAATTTCTGAATAATCTGTTTTATGAAACTCTCCGGCCTTTATTCTACGCGATTAATTTCAAAAGACAATCCTCACAACTAGCTGTTGACAAAACTAAATTTCAGTCTTACATTATACGCGAAATATAATTTCATCAAAAACAAAAGAGAGGAAGCAACTTTCATGACAGAACAAATCGCCGCTGCTCTAGCACTTATTCAGCCGCATCAGGTAGTGAGTCTTGGCGGTGGTCGGCACATGCAGGCTCTTGCTGATGGCATTGTCGCGCGGGCATTGCCGGGTATTCAGATTTGCAGTCCCTCTGAAGTAACGCTGGCTTATTGTCAGACACTGGGGTTACCAACAACAACACAGATAGCTAGTGATATTGCCTTTGATGGCTGTGACAGTGCCGATAAGGACTTGAATTTACTTAAAAGTAATGGCGGCATTCATTTTTATGAAAAGTTGCACGCGCAGGCGAGCCATGCTTATGTGATTCTCACTGCTCAGAAAAATGTCAACGCTCAACTGAATGCCGCGGTACCGCTGACATTGGAAGTTGTTAGCGCGGCAAGTGAACAGGTGATGGCATCTGCCAAGCTGCTAGGCTTGCAGGCAAAACGACGAATGGCTACCACTTACATGGGCTACACGCGAACGCGCGACGGCAATGAATTAATTGATTGTACGATGGCGGAATGGACGGATATCGCAAAAGTTGATCATTTGCTAGCCTCATTACCGGGAGTTGTTGCGACGTCATACTTTGCTCACTTAGCGACATTACTCTTAATAGAAACACCAGATGGTCAGGTACATGAAATTAAGCAGAGCGTGAACCAGCCCGGTTAGAAACCGGAGTGTAAGCGGCCTTAGGCGTGATGGTCGGACTCTGACTATTGCGACCAAGGTTCTTACACGCAGGCTTCTGGGCTGAAGAATGCGTTTAAAAGAAAGGATGAGTCATATGACAAACTATAACTGGGGTATGATCGGAACTGGTTGGATCGCACATGAAATGGCCGACGCTTTAAACCGGGAAAACGGTAGCATCTACGCCGTCGCTGATGTCAATGCCGACATGCTTAAGAAGTTCGCTCTTGAAAAACATATTGCCAAAACATATACAGATCCAGATGCCTTGATTGCCGACCCAAACGTTGATGTGATTTATATTGCAACGCCGCATACCTATCATTACCCATACATCAAAAAAGCTTTGAATGCCGGCAAACACGTTCTTGCCGAAAAAGCGATTACGGTCAATGCTAAGCAATTTGATGATGTCCAGCAGTTGGCCAAGCACAAGGGCCTGATTTTATCTGAAGGGTTAACCTTGTACCATATGCCGGTTTATCAACAAGTCAAGCAGCTGATTGCAAGTGGCAAGTTAGGTGACATTCATCTTGTTCAAGTTAACTTCGGTAGCTTGAAAGACTTTGATCCAAAGAATCGTTTCTTCAATAAGGATCTGGCTGGCGGCGCGTTGCTTGATATCGGCGGATACGCAACTGCCTTTGCTCGTACGTTCTTAGATGCTCAGCCGAATGTAACGCTCACCACCGTCAAGTACTTTGAAACCGGTGTTGATGAACAATCAGGGATCATTTTAAAAAATACTGATCAGCAGTTGGCCGTCATGGCACTGTCATTACGCGCTAAGCAGCCAAAACGCGGCGTGATCTCAGGCACAAAAGGCTACGTTGAAATTGATGACTATCCGCGTGCCACAACCGCCAAAGTAACCTACACCCCTGATGCCCATACCACGACCAGCGAGGTATTAAGCGCAGGCGATCAGGCCGATGCCTTAGTTTATGAAGTCCGTGATTTTCAGCGCTACATTGATGAAGGTCACGATGACGGTCAGTTGCTACTATCTCACGATGTCAGCCATATCATGGACAGTGTGCGAAATGCATGGGGCATGAGATTCCCGTTTGATTAAGGCAATGATAGATTGCAAAGGTTGCGTCGTTTAGTAGAACGATCAGAAGCCAACTGACATAGATTCAATCTCCCACATCAGCCCAATGAACGTCCCTTCTGTGGTACACTATCAGTGCATGTTTACAGAAAAATGGAGGCTAAGACATTGGCAGATCGACCAATTCGGGTGCGTTATGCACCAAGTCCGACCGGGCATTTGCATATCGGCAATGCGCGGACGGCGTTGTTCAATTATTTGTTCGCACGGCACAACAACGGAACGTTGGTGCTGCGGATCGAAGACACCGATACAAAGCGGAATGTTGCAGACGGCGAAAAGAGTCAGATGGAGAACCTTCACTGGCTCGGGATTGACTGGGATGAAGGCCCCGACAAAGGCGGCGACTTTGGCCCATACCGGCAGTCTGAACGTAAGGACATCTATGACAAGCTGATCAAGCAACTTGTTGATAAAGGCTTTGCCTACGAGTCTTATCGGACCGAAGAGGAACTGAAAGCCGATCGTGAAGCCCAAAAGGCTCGTCACGAGATGCCGCATTACGAATATGAATATGAGGGCATGACGGACGCTGAAAAAGCTGACGCGATTGCCGCGGCCAAAGCGAAGGGCTTGGAGCCTGTGATTCGGTTCCACATTCCAATGGACAAGACCTACGAGTGGGACGACATCGTTAAGGGGAAAATCTCGATTGATGCCAACACACTGGGCGGCGATTTTGTCATTCAGAAGCGTGATGGCATGCCAACGTACAATTTTGCGGTGGTAGTAGACGATCATATGATGCAAATCAGCCACGTGCTGCGTGGGGATGATCATATTGCCAACACACCGAAGCAATTGGCCATTTACGATGCATTTGGCTGGGAACCACCAATTTTTGGCCATATGACCTTGATCATCAACGGCGCCACCGGTAAGAAGTTGTCGAAGCGTGATGAAACCGTGTTACAGTTCATTGAACAATATCGTGAACTCGGCTACTTGCCAGACGCGATGTTCAACTTCATTACGCTCCTTGGCTGGTCCCCAGTTGGTGAAGATGAAATTTTCACCAAAAAGGAATTCATCAAGCAATTCGATCCAAAGCGGCTATCTAAGAGCCCAGCCCGTTTTGACCAGAAGAAATTGGAATGGGTGAACAACCAATACATCAAGGCCAAGCAAAAGACGAACCCGAATGAATTGATGAGTTTGTCCTTAGCTAACTTGATTGAAGATGGCAAAATTCATAGTGATCCAGATCCGAAGACCATCGAGTGGGCGCGCCAGCTTATTAGTCTTTACACCGATCAAATGAGTTACACCGCTCAGATCAGCAAGCTTGCCGATATTTTCTTCGACAAAGCCACTGACCTAACAGATGACGAACGCAAAGAACTGGCAGATGACAATGCTAAGCCAGTCATCGAAGCCTTCGCCAAAAAGATTCGGGCACTCGACACGTTTGACGCTTATTCCATTGGCGGTATTGTCAATGAAGTCAAGCAGGAAACCAAGGTCAAGGGCCGCAAGCTTTACATGCCAATTCGAATCGCTGCAACATTGCGGATGCATGGTCCGCAACTTGCTGAAACCATTGAACTGATGGGTCGCGATCAAGTCCTTAAAAACGTTGATCTTGTCACCGGCCAACTTTAATTGATGCAAGAAGCCCGCGCAGATGTGCGGGTTTTTGCATGCAAACAATAGGTTTTGGTGGAACGCGAAGGGCAACGCTTGTTGTTAATAAATGAGTGAGTGTGCCTAAAGGACGACGTTAATCGGTGATTTCCTAACGTTTATATTTATTTTCCCCAGAACTTGTCGACATCGGTTACCCTAAATGACAGGGAGAATAGCTCCTTGCAACGTAGGAAGGGTAGGAATGAAAAATGAAAGGTAAGCGGCAGCACTTACTTTTATATTTTGTTCTGGGTATGATGACAGGACTGGTGACGGCAGCGATTTTTCATATCATTTATGCCTGGCTTTTTCATTGACCTGATAAGCCAATCCCCGGCATGATTAATGGACAGCGCATGTTTTTCTGGTTTTCGTCGTTGTCTTCCTAATGTTGAGTTCATGTTGTGATTTTTCACAACTGCAGGTGTTTGTTCAGGACCGACGATGGTCAGTGAACAAACACCTGTTTTTTGATAACCGCAACACAGTCGCGCTTTTTCAGGCTTACTTGGAGAATCTGGCCCAATGGCTCGGATTGAATCGTCAGCAAAAATTCGGTAAATCTTATAACGTGCGTTTTTATGGATCAAGCGAGTATCATTTTAATTATATCAAGCATAATTTTGACAGGAGTGACCACTGATGCGTGACAATCGCAATAACGACAAGGAACCGTTAGACACATTGACCGCAAAACCAACTTTTGCCTTGCAATATTTGCCGGGATCAGCAGCAGCCGGCTGTTTTGGCGGGAAAGTCGGCCTGCATTTACTAAGCAAGGAACCTGTGGCCCTGGCGTCACCGATCTTCTATTACATATTGCCGCGTTTCGCCAGCTTTGACGGTTTTGATCCGCGAACTCAAGTACTTGGTCGTCCAGAGGTGGCCGTTTTATCTGGTTTTGACACACATGGCCGGCATGTCGTTCGACTCGATTATCGCGGCAACTGCGAACCACTAGTGGTGCCACAAGAACAGACCATTAATTTGGTCCGCTTTCGCCATCTAGCAGACGCTGGTGTGGACACAGATGTCTTGACGATTTGTGTTGCCACACCAACGCCAATAACAGGCAGCGGCCAACCACGTCAACCTTATCGCTTGGCAGCCATGGCACCAGAAACGACTTGGCTAGGAGAGGCTGTTATTACCGTTCATCCCAAGGAAACCATTGCTGGTGAGACAAAGGCAAGACAGTCAATCTCATCGCAGGGTCAATCGGCGTCTTAATAGGCACACCACCGAGCGTCTTACTAAGCCATCTTTACCAAAATAGTCCATAATAAAGTCGACGCTTCAGAGGCGAATGGCCAACGCTGCCACCTGCCTTTAGAGGTGTTGAGGAGGTTTTTGTGATGGCAATTTTTACAGCTTATGATAACTCGGAAATTCTGGCAGCCTTGCAAGACGCGGCCCCGCATGCCGAAATCCACATTGATGATAAAATCGCGCGCGAACATAGCGCCAATGGCAATGCCCAGCGTGAGATCGCCGGGAAAATTCTGGCATATGTTGCAGTCAGAGATGTTGCAGATATTCAAGGTGTGTTAAAAATCGCGCGTCAATATCATATGCAAGTGGTTCCCCAAAGCGCAGATACGAGCACCGTGATCGGTTCTGACGGCATAAACGGCAGTCTTATTTTGTCGACAGCGCGAATGAATCGGATTAAAGAGATTAGCAAAGGCGATCTGTTGGCAGTGGTTGAGCCTGGTGTGATCAACGGGGACCTGGATAAGGCAGCACGTGCGCAAGGTCTTTTTTACGCACCTGATCCTGGATCTAAGCCAATTTCAAGCATTGGTGGCAATGCGGCAACCAATGCTGGTGGGATGAGTACCGTGAAGTATGGGGCGACAACCGACAATGTACTTGGCCTTAAAGTTGTTTTGGCAGACGGCCGTGAAATCAAACTTGGCGGCCGAACTTACAAGCATGCGTTTAGTTACGATTTGACGCACTTATTCGTCGGCTCGGAAGGCACATTGGGCATCATCACTGAAGTCACTGTCAAACTGAACCCGATTCCAATTGGCACGCCGGTTGTGGGAATTGCCTATTTTGACAACATGACAGCATTGGCTAAAGGGGTGGAGGATTTGCGACTTTCCGGTATCTATCCGGTCATGCTTGAAGCACTTGATGGCCTGACAGTTGCTGCGTTGGATCGTTATGAAGGCACCCACTATGCTGAAGGCGCCGAGGCAATGCTCCTGTTCCGGTTAGATGCTGGCGGTGAAGCTAGTCTGAAAATGGCGGAGCAGATTTTAAATGACGATCATGCCAAAAACATCAAGGTCACCAGTGATCCCAAAGAAGCAGCGGCGATTATCAAGTTACGCCAGGACATGTTGCCGGCGGTTTTCGCTAACGGCCAACATATTATGGAAGACATGGCGGTGCCGTTGTCTAAACTGCCCGAAATGATGGACTATATTGCGTCAGTCGCACAGGACTTAAATGTCGAAATTTACACGGCAGGTCATGCGGGCGATGGTAATGTGCATCCAACCGTCATCTGGCCGGCTGATGAGGAAGAACCGCCCAAAGAAGCGCTCCAAGCCATTCGTCTGATGTTCCGCAAAGCATTGGCACTCGGCGGCACCATTTCCGGTGAACATGCGTTGGGAATGAGCAAGAACCAATGGAACAATGAAGAATTAGGCTTTGATGTTGATGAGATTCAGCATCAAATTAAAGGATTGTTTGATCCGTTGGGGATTCTGAATCCGAAGCGGAAAATTGATTAAGGCTGCTGAAAAACAGGAACGTCATGCGCAGCTCCAAAAGGAATGATTGCCGTATTTAGGAAAATCATTCCTTTTTATTTTTTGATAGATAGTCTGCTAAGCATTAAGGTCGTAGTGCCAAGGCGGAGATTGCGGCGTTTGGCACGGCACAGAATGTTGCAATCGCCCGCCCCGTTCCTTTATAATCACGGTCGTTTCCTGTAAAATGCAGTTAAGACGCTACAGGAAGGAAATGAGCCGATGTTAACGTTATACAATACAATGTCCCGGAAAAAAGAGACATTCACGCCATTGCACCCGGGAGAAATCCGGATGTATGTCTGCGGCCCGACTGTTTACAATTACATCCACATCGGTAACGCGCGCAGTGCTATCGCGTTTGATACCATCCGCCGGTATTTTGAATATCGCGGATATAAAGTGACCTATGTTTCGAACTTCACCGATGTTGATGACAAGATTATCAATGCTGCTCATAAAACCGGTGAAGCTCCGCTGGACTTGGCGCAACGGTTTATTGATGCGTTCATGGAAGACACGACGGCGCTGGGGATCGAACCGGCAACGGCTCATCCTCGCGCCAGTCAAATGATCCCGGATATTATTGAATTTGTGCAGGATTTGATCGACAAAGAATACGCTTATGCTGTTGACGGCGATGTTTATTACCGGGCCCGCAAGTTTAAACATTATGGGGAGTTATCTCATCAGAATGTGGATGAACTTGAAGAAGGTGCCAGTCAACATATTACCCAAGACGAATTAGCTAAAAAAGAAGATCCGATTGATTTTGCTTTGTGGAAAGCCGCCAAACCCGGTGAGATCAGTTGGGAGTCACCATGGGGCAAAGGACGGCCAGGATGGCACATTGAATGCTCAGTCATGAGCACCAAGCTGTTAGGTGATACTTTTGACATTCACGGTGGCGGCCAGGATCTGGAATTTCCGCATCATGAGAATGAAATCGCCCAAAGCGAAGCTAAAACCGACAAGCAGTTCGTTCGGTATTGGATGCATAACGGCTTCGTGACGATTGGTGAAGACGACGAGAAAATGAGCAAATCGCTTGGCAACTTCATCACTGTGCACGATATTCGCAAAACAGTTGATCCGCAAGTTCTACGTTTTTTCATGGCGGGTACCCAATATCGGATGCCGATTCGCTATTCTGAAACTAATCTCAAAAATGCGGCCAACAGTCTCAATCGGTTAAAAATTGCTCGTGAGAATTTGACCTATCGTCGTCGCGGGGCCGAAACCGGCGTTGATCCACAAATTACCAAGCAACTGCAAACCTTGAAGGATCGCTTCGTGACTGCCATGGATGATGATATCAACGTCCAAAATGGCCTCACCGTTTTATTCGATCTGGCAAAGTTGCTTAATGAATATGCTAATGAAGAGACGGTCAAAAGTGAAAGTATCAATGACCTTTTGAATGAATACGATGCTTGGCTGCAAATCTTCGGTGTGGTGTTTGCTGATCAGAAGAGCCTGGATGCAGACATTGATGCCTTGGTGAAGGCTCGAGATGCGGCACGGGCAGCGAAAGACTTTGCTAAGAGCGACCAAATTCGTGATCAGTTGGCCGCACAAGGCATTATTTTGGAAGACACTCCTCAAGGAACACGGTGGCGCAGACAATGACATTTGATCCAAAACAATTGAACGGTATCGCGCTAGCCTACATGGGCGACGCGGTTTATGAAGTTTATATTCGGGAACACTTACTCAAGCGCGGTTTAGTTCGACCGGCATCACTGCAACGGGCAGCCAAGGATTTTGTGTCCGCAAAGGCACAAGCGGCGCTGATTGCTGGGATGGAGGAAGCCAACCTGCTGGATAGCGACGAAACCGACATTTTCAAGCACGGGCGCAATGCCAAAAGCTACACGCACGCGAAAAATACCGATGTGGTGACTTATCGAGTTTCAACAGGATTCGAGGCACTGTTCGGCTACTTACATTTGATCGGCCGCGATGACCGTGTTGCTGAATTAGCAGCATGGTGTATCCAATACGTTGAAGAAGGGAAGACGGGACATGGCAAAAAAGCCGCAAGCAACAACTGAACATGATCCAGATGAGTTTATCTTTGGCCGCCATGCCGTTGAGGCGGCGCTGAAAGCTGGCACCGCTGCCACCATCAACAAATTGTTCGTCCAAACCGACCTGAAAAGTGAACCGATTCAGCATTTGGTCGGCATGGCGCAAAAGAAGAAAATTTTAGTGAGCACGGCACCTAAGCAAAAATTAGATTTGATGAGTGACCAAGGCAATCACCAAGGGGTCTTATTGGCAATGACGCCTTACGCCTATGCAACCTTAGATGATCTTTTCAAAAATGCCGCTGATAAAGGCGAAGATCCATTTTTCCTGTTGCTGGATAACTTGGAAGATCCACACAACTTGGGCTCCATTTTACGGACAGCAGATGCAAGCGGGGTGCACGGGGTGATCATTCCGAAGCATCGCGCTGTGGGCCTGACAAGTGCCGTTGCCAAAGTCAGCACAGGGGCGATTGAGTATGTCCCGGTGGCGCGGGTGACGAATCTCGCCCAGACCATTAAGACGCTGAAAGAACGCGGCATGTGGGTCTTTGGCACTGCCATGGACGGTCAGGATTATCGAAAATGGGATGCAAAAGGCAGTACTGCGTTGGTGATCGGCAATGAAGGCAAGGGCATCTCGCCTGGCGTTGCGAAGTTAATGGATGCGACGATTGCGATTCCGATGGTCGGCCACGTTCAAAGTCTAAATGCAAGTGTGGCCGCGGGCATCCTGATGTATCAGGCATTCGCCAGTCGGCATGAGGAAAAATAAATGCGCGAACACATCATGATCGTCGACGGATATAACGTCATCGGCAACTGGCCGGAACTTGCAAAACTCAAAGCTGAGGATCATTTTGATGTGGCCCGTGATCGCTTGTTGGACATTCTGGCAGAATATCGCAGCCACGAAAACGCTAAAATGATTGTGGTCTTCGATGCGATGTATGTGCCCGGTATTGGTAAAAGTTATGCAAAATGGGATCTGCAAGTCGTCTTCACCAAAGAAGATGAAACCGCTGATAGTTACATTGAACGCCTCGCACAGGACATGAACTCGCCGCTGGTTCAGCTTGTCGTCGTTACTAGCGACCAAGCTGAACAATGGACCGTCTTCTCCCGCGGCGCCTTGCGGATCAGCTCGCGCGATTTTCTCAAAGAAGTCCAGCGCTCTGATCGAGAATTCAACCACGACACAGCAAATTACGCCGCCCATCTCGCCCGCCGCAACAGTCCGTGGAATAACGACCAGCTATTCTTGCTAGACAAAATGCGCCGGCATTTGGAGCGGCGGCCGAAGCCGAAAGAGTAGTTATGGGGATGACCCAGCCTTCTCAAATTTGATGACATTAAAAAAGGCACAGTGGACTTCAATTTTGTCCTGCCAGGATGAGCAGAACAAGAGAAGTTACTGGGTCTTTTTTTGCAATCAAACATTAGTAGCCAACAAACTTTCGGGATCAAGGTCCAGCAATTTCAGCCATTCAATATTGATCTTGTACAAGGGGATGCTTCATTGGCTAGTTAAAAATTTTATGAAAAGAAACAAAGCAGCTTCTACAAGGGCTCCTAGTAATTGGATTAACCATCGCCGTTTTGTTTTAAAGAGGCTTGGCAAAGTCTCTTTTTTGGCGTTTGAAATGACTGTAATAATGCTGGCAAGGAAGATCATGAGACATATGACGACAACTGAAAGAACTGCCCAAAGTCTTCTGTAGGAGATGAGCATACTCATGAAGGCACTAAAGGGAAGCCCGAATAGAAGTGTACTTAAAAGACAGTATGTTAAGGGACGCATGTGCAGATTAGCATTGGGGGTCAACAAAAATTCATGTTGCCGTTGAGGTAGATTCATGAATTTGCTCCTTCGTTGTGATCAATGGAAGACTGCTTGGTTAATCAATAAGCTATCACGAAATGAACGACTTGTGAAGATAGAGTCAAACTTGTTTTTACCGATATCTGAAGCATTCGAAACGCATACCGCAGAGAGACGGTAAGTGTGTCTTGTGAGCGCGCTCTTAATATCATTTGGGGAGCCAGAAACGTAACCAGTAGGCCGGTATATTCGTGTTTAGGGTTGTTGCCTTCTTGTTGATGACAAGACGCTAACAGCAGTATCGCAGGTGAGATTTATCAAATGAGAAAATGCCGGTATTAATGGGATGTATTGGTTCGCATTGCTTTGGTGACTGCAGGCTTCTCCTCAACTTGGAAGTCACTTTTCTATAGCCGGCTTAATCCTATATTTGATCGTGTGACTGGTCACCCTCCAAAAGGTTGCCATGCATCTTAAAAAAGCCTATGATAATATCATCAACTTACAAAAAGTAAGCATTATCGGTTGGGAGGCTTTTCGATGGTAGATATTGAGCATTTACAATTTGGACTGGAAACTTTTGGTGACATCGTGGCAAATGAAGACGGCAGCTTGCAAACTGCAGCAGCTTCTATTCGGCAAATTGTGCACGAGGGGAAGCTGGCCGACGACTTGGGCATTGATGTTTTTGGTGTTGGTGAGCATCATCGACCAGATTATAGTGTGTCAAGCCCGGAAACGGTTTTGGCGGCTATTTCGGCGGTCACCAAACAGGTTAAACTTGCAACAGCAGTGACTGTGCTGAGTTCCGATGATCCTGTACGAGTTTATGAGCGATTTGCGACCTTGGATGCACTGTCCAATGGGCGAGCACAAGTCATGTTGGGCCGGGGTTCATTTACTGAATCCTTCCCGTTATTTGGCTATGATTTAACCGATTATGACGACTTGTTCAACGAGAAACTGGGGTTGTATGATGCTTTGCGCAATGAAAAGGCGGTTACTTGGTCGGGCAAATTCCGAGCTGCTTTGAAAAATCAGGAAGTCTATCCTAAAACCGAAAACGGCAAACTCGAAACTTACATTGGCATCGGCGGTTCGCCGGAATCGGTGATTCGTGCTGTCAATTTTGGCTACAAAGTGATCATCGCAATCATCGGTGGTCAGGCGAGCCGGTTCAAGCCGTATATCGAGTTATATCACGCGGCGGCCAAGGAACTCGGCAAACCGGAATTTCCGATTGCCGTCCATTCCCACGGCTTCATTGCCGATGACGAAGACGAAGCCGTTGAAGTTGCGTTTAAAAATATCAAAGCCAATTTTGATCGCATTGGCTTAACGCGTGGGTGGGCGCCGATGAGTCGTGAACAGTTTGAAGGCGAAACCAAGGTCGGCTCTTTCTACGTGGGCGATCCAGAGACCGTGGCCCGACGCATGGCGGCGACCATTGACTTGCTTGATCTCGGCCGGTTTGATCTTGTTTACGGGGCTGGTAATCAAACGGCGGCACAACGTGAACGAATGATTGAGCTATATGGCACGAAAGTCATCCCGCGGGTCAAGGAAATTCTGGCAGAAAAGGCGGCGGTGAAATGATGGCTATTCAACGCGTCGGTATCATCGGTGCCGGAAAAGTCGGTATTGTCCTTGCCGGTCTAGCTTTAGATGCCGGCTATACAGTACGTATTTCCGGTTCGGGATCAGTCAAAAAAATTGCCTTAACCATTAAAACACTCGTTCCTGGCGCAATTGCGTCCGAAAATGCTGATGTTGTTGCTAACAGTGACATTATCTTGTTAGCAATTCCACTCAGTCGTTACAAGAACATTGATGCCGACTTGCTGAAGGGCAAGTTGGTGATTGATGCGATGAACTACTGGTGGGAAACAGATGGCATTCGCGAAGAAGTCTTAGACCCAAGTACGACTTCCAGTGAACAAGTTCAGACCTATTTCAAAGATGCCAAGATCGTCAAGGCATTCAATCATATGGGCTATCACAATTTGCAAGAAGAGGCGCGGCCCAAAGGCGATCCTAAACGCAAAGCACTGTTTGTGACCGGCAACGATCCCGACGCGGTTGCCACTGTGGCGGCTTTTGTCGATCATATGGGATTTGATACCGTTGTGCACAATAACTTAGCAGACGGCATCATGACTGAACCAGGTAGTCCATTGTTCGGCGCCAGTCTGCGATACGCTGAGCTTAAGGACATCATCGATCATTTTGATCAAACCGAGTTTGGCAAAGAAGTCGCAGCGCAGACCCATAAGTGATGGAATTGTTATAAAGGCAAGGCGTACGGCCTATTGAAGGCTGAGGCGTCTTGTCTTTTTGCTACTAGTGTAAATCAAAAGTTGTCTGTAAAAATCAATCATGCTATGCTGAGAGCCAATTTTAGCAAAAGCTCTTATTTGTAACCGATCTTTTCAGCGAGAGGGGGTTCACTAGTGGAAAATAAAAATAAGGATCGAGGCTTCAATTACTTGGCGATGAGTTATCGTGGCAAGCTTCGTCGGACCTTGTGGATGTTTCCTTTTGGGGTGCTGGCCATTGCATTGATTGCATGGACATCAGGCAGTGTTTTCATAACGGTGATCTTGGCTGTATTTCTAACTATTATCTGGGCGTTGCAGGTTGCTTACACCTATTTTATGGCACAACGAGAAAAGCACGACGGCGACAATCAATAATGTCAAACGGTGATGGTTATCGGTTTCATAGATAACCAAAGCGAGTCAGACAGTCAAAATGAGGTTCACTCATGAAGAAAAACCCTTCGATGGTTTTGGCAGCACAAACTAATATTACTTGGGGTAACGAGCGTTTATCTTTTTAAGCTCTATGACACGCACTTTACCTCATTTGATTTGGTCGTGTATGTGGTCGCGCTGCCAGCCACCGTTTGGATAAGTGACCAATGGCGAAGGGCTTTATCTTAAGTATGGGGAAAATGGCTGACGGCAAGCCATTCATCCAACAAAATTAAAAAGGCACAGTCAAAAGTATGCTGCTAGCAAAGAGCAACTATTTTTGGCTGTGCCTTTTTTGTTTCTGCATGGATAAATTTAAATTACTAAGACAGCTTTAAAGACGTCAGTGCCAAGGCGGAGCAATCGTAGGCCAGATGGGGCTCAGCCGTGCAAACAACACAGCGACCGGGCTTGGAGCTGATGTTGTTAGGCGACTTCGAGACCGGGCTTTGGGCTCGAAGCGCCGTCACCGCTCTAGCTTCGCGTCGCCACCCATCTGGCCGGAGATTGCGGAGTTTGGCACGGCAAAGGATTCTATAGTTTAGACCTTTACTAGATTACGCGGATTCTAATGAGTTACGAGTCCAGTACAGGAATTACGATCCGTCAGCTACAATCACGCCAGTTCAATTAAGCTTTCCGATTCAACAAGCTCTGCGTCAAGCGAATCAAATCATCCTGCGCAGCGCCTGCTGGTAGTTTTTGCAAACCGGCGATGGCCTGTTCAGTTCGTTTCTGAGCCATGGCGTAAGCTTGCTCAACGCCTTGATGGTGGATGACGAGCTGGCGCAGTTCATTCATTTCCGCATCGGTGATCTGATCTTTTTTTGCTAGCAGTGGCAAGAAAGCTTGCCGATTGCGTTGCATGGCCAGGATCAAGGGGGCAGAGTAGACGCCACTGCGAACATCTTCGCACACTGGTTTACCGAGAGTGTCGTCATCACTGGTGTAATCGAGGATGTCATCTAGTAGTTGGAAAGCAATCCCAATGTTCATGCCGATTTTTTCAGCGTTTTTAGCAAAGGTGGGACTGCTGCCGCTTTCGTAGGCACCGATGAAGCAACTGAGGGCGAAAAGTTGTCCAGTCTTACCGGAAACCTGTTTAAGATAGTCGTCGATGGTAATCTTGGTTTGGTAGCGAGTGGCCATTTGATCCAGTTCACCTTTAAGAATCTTTTCCATGCTGCCGCTGTCTTGCTGAATGCTGCGTAAGCTTGACGCATAATGCGACAGTAACTTGAAGCAGACAACGAAAAGGTAGTCGCCGGCATAGACCGCTGTGTCTGGCCCGAATTGCTTCTGGATGGTGACCTGATTGCGGCGGGTGGGCGATTTGTCAATGATGTCATCGTGAATCAAGGTCGCTGTGTGCAGGGTTTCAATGGCCGCTGCCAAGGCGATCATCTTCTCGCGATCAACGTCTTGAAACCGTGAAAAAAGCAGACAGTAAGCGGGACGCAACAGTTTGCCGCCGCCATTGATCATCTCCATGATTGCCTTGGCGACCGGTGTGTTGTTGGTCGTGATCTGTTTTTCGATCATGGCTAGCGCTGAAGCCAGCTCCGGCGCTAACGTTGGGTATTCATGCCACATGGGATGAATTTTCATGTGTAGCTCCTTTTTTGCGGCGCTTGGTTCGGTCGTAGCGCAGTCGCCGCAAGATATCGATGTGTTCAAAAAGAAAGTTGGCTGCGATGCCGACTGCGATGCCAGCAAGGATGCCCATAAAAGCAAGTACCGGCAGATAAAGCATGACAGTCCAGCTTTGGGCGATCAACGATGCCACTAAAAGCTGGCCAACATTGTGCAAAATGCCGCCGGCTGCCGAGATGCCGATCATGCTGACGCGTTTTTCACCTAATTGTTTGATGAGCAGCATGCCAAACCAAGACAAGACGGCACCAGCGCCGCTGTAAAGGAATGTTGAAAGCGTGCCGCCAAGTAGGGTGGTGAGCAAGAGACGTAGACACATTAGGATAAAACTGTCGGGGATCGACATCGTAAACAGAGAAATGATGGTAATCAGGTTTGCTAAGCCTAGTTTGGCCCCAGGTGCAAAGGCGAACGGGAACGGAATCATGCGTTCAAGGAGGCCAATAATGACCCCTTGGGCGCAGAGTAGGGCAATATAAATATATTGTCGGGTACGGTCAGCTTTATACGTGCTCATTCAGTCACCATACCCCCTGTACTTCCGCCGCCTTTGTTTGTTTGCTTTAATTTCGATGAGCAGTTTATGCGGCAAGCAGACGATGGTTTGCCCAGGCTTGGTGATGCGTCCGCGCCGGACACAGACCTGATCTTGACAGTTAGCTTCTGTGATTGCGACACTTGCATCTTTAACTTCGATTTTGTTCCAATCGCCGTCTTTAGCGCGGTAGGTGAAACGACTGGTGCCGGTATGGCCAGTCAGTCGTTTGCGGTAAACCTCATGGCCGTCATGCGTGACGACAGCTGTGAGCACACGTTGTGGTTCAGCTTGTTGCTGCTGATTCTCGTGTACCGCAAAGATGACATAAGGAATGAAGGCCGCAAGGAACAGACCGCCAACGATGATCCAATCGAAAGGCCGAATCATTTTGAGATAACGTTTGAATGTGCTGGGCTGTTTCATGCTGGTGCTCCAATCTAAACCGCTGGATAAGTTCATGTTCATGGCATGCAGTTTATGCTACGCCTGAACACGAAGGACGGGGAGCAGCTATGGCCGGAAAAGATGGTCACAACAGCTTCCCGCTCTTGAAAAAAGACTCTAGGTAAGTCCACCCAGAGCCTTTTGTGTAGACAGTTATTTAAGCGTGTCGGTACCGTACAAGGATCGCGGTGTGCCGTAACGCCATTTACCGAAGACTTTCTGGAGATAAGGGACAACCCACTTATCAAGCCCAAATGCCCGGCCAGAACCATTCATGCAGGCGAACGCCATTGGAATCATCCAGATGTTAACCCAGTAGAACATACCGCTTAAGCAGAAGACACCGACAAAGGCGATAGTCGCTGCAGAGGTCAACCATGTGAACAGGCCGGCAACCAATGCAAGGCCAATCAAGATTTCCATGATGGTCATGGCTTTTTGCATAAAGAAGGCGACTTGCTGATTTGGAATCAATGCCTTGGTGATACTGTAGTACCAGTTTGGCATCTTTTCAAAGACCATCATTGGATCGTTTCCATACTGATAGGACAGTGAGAAGACAGTCTTCGTTGCCTTTGCTGCACCGGCAGCAGCGCCGGTTGCTGCACTGGTTGCGTCGGCACCAGCAGCAGAAGCACCACTGGTTGCGGCTGGCTGCAGCCACGTGAACGGCAGACGCAGTTTATCAATGAACCATGATTCCTTGCCTTGAATCTTTGGCCAGCAATCAATCAACCACATGGCACCCAACGTGAGGCGGGCAGGAAGTGTCCACAAAACGTTACCTTGCCGAGACAGATGGCCGCGGAACATGTTACGGCCGTTACGTGTCCGGAAGAATTCGTGCATGAAGTACTGGAATAAATAATAACCGGAATAAACTTGGATGAAGTAGAGCATGTTGACCAAATGCTTCATCAACATCGCAAAGAAGCCGGAAAGATGGAGCCACCCCATGATGTTAGCAACGCCATACTTAGAACCGAGACTGACCATGAAGCCAGAATAGTTCGCTTTGTATTCAACTTGTTGTTTGTTTTCAAGCTTAGCTTCAATATTGGTCAAAGCAGTCAGCGCAGTGGCTTCAGCACCTTGAACAATTTGCGGTTGGCCTTTGCCAGTACCGTCTTGATCAACTAAGGAAACATCCCCAACAACATAAATGCTTGGATCGTCTTGGGATTCCATGTTGTTCTTTACTAAGATCCGGCCAGCCCGGCCTTGCTTCAAACCGAAGTCCTTCGCTTGGTCAGTTGCCTTAACCCCAGCCGTCCATACCAAGGTGCAGGTTGGGAAAGTTGAGCCGTCTTTCAAATCAACATGGTCTTCATGCACACCGACAACGCCAGTGTTCTTCATGACCTTGATGCCACGCTTTTCCATATAACGTTCAGCTTTATCGGCATCTGAACGATCCAGCATGTTCATAATGGTCGGAGCCATTTCCATCAAGCTGAATTGGATTTCATTTGGATCAAGTTTGTACTGTTTTGCCAGTGTGTCGCGCCAGTCACGCAGTTCACCGATTGTTTCTGTCCCAGTAAAACCGGAACCAACAATCACAATGGACAACAATGCCTTGCGTTTTGCTGGATCGTGTTCCTCAGAACCGCGGCGAACGACATCTTCAATGTGCCGCTTCAGCCGAATCGCGTCTTCCCACTTACCCAAAGTGAAACCGTGTTCGGCAACGCCCGGTGTGCCAAAGTCATTTGGCTGCGAACCGATGCCTAAGATCACGTAATCATAAGGGAAGCTGCCATTTTCCGTGACAACTTCTTTCTTATCACGATCAATGCCTGTCACGTTATCTGTCACAACCTTGACGTTCTTACGCCGGTTGAACAGGCGCTGCAAATCATATTGAATCGCATCTTCCGGAACACGATCCGCTGCGATTTCATGCAGCTCAGTGACATAGGTGAAGTACGAGTGGCGATCGATCAGCGTGATCGTCACGTCTTTATTGCGTTTGTAGTGCTTGGCCAGGTGCTTTGTCGCATATACCCCGGCAAACCCCGCGCCAACCACGACGATATTGGTTTTCGCCATGCATAACACTCCTTACCATTTGCTTTACCATACTATTCACAAGTATGTGTCTAAGCCATTATAGCCTTTAATTTTACTTAATGTCTAACGTTCCGGACGTCTTTTTCTAAATCCGAACATTTTTGTGTAAAAAAACACAGAAATCCGGTCTACGTCGCGATATTAGAAAATGAGAAAGCGCTTATAATACCCGTAATAAGTTGATTTTTTCTAAGTGACTAGCTAAACTAATTATGTGATTGAAAACACAATATCGCAGTAACTAACTGCAAAAGGGGTAAATGTCATGAAGTTAAGTAAAGTTGTGACGGGGACAGCCGTTGTTGCACTGTCTGCTTTAGTTTTAAGTGCATGTGGCAGCAGTAGTTCCAGCAGTAAAAATTCAACAAGCAGTAAAGCATCTAGCAGCAAAGTGGTTAAGAAATCATCATCACAGAAACAGGTTGCTGGCGGTGCACTGAAAGATGGCACCTATAAGTTGGATGAAACCGGCTATGATCATGGCTATAAAGTACAAATGGCGATGACCGTTAAAGATGGCAAGATTACTTCTACTAAATATGATTACGTCGACAAAGACGGCAAGTCCAAGACAAAGGATGCCGCTTATGAAAAGGCAATGAAGGCTAAGGTTAAAGTTGGCCCGAAGGAATACATCCCAGAATTGAACAAGTCCTTCCAAAAGAATGGAACCAACGTTGGCGCTATTGATGTTATCTCTGGTGCGACTGATTCCAGTATGACCTTTAAGAACTATGCACAGCAATTGATCCAAGCTGCACAAGCTGGCGATACAAAGACAATCGAAGTTAACAACACCGGCAAGATGCAGGACGGGACCTACACACTTGAAGAAAAGAACTACTTCAACGGTTATCGTGTCACCTTCTCCATCACAGTTAAGGATGGCAAGATCACAGAGAGCAACTACGACAACATCAACAAAGATGGCAAGTCCAAGACGCTTGATACGAAGTACGAAGCAAATATGAAGAAGGTCAACAAAGTCGGCCCTAAGGAATACATTCCTGAACTGAATAAGTCACTGGTTGCTAAACAGTCACCAGCCAAGGTTGATGTTGTTTCCGGTGCGACCCACAGTTCCGATACCTTCATCTTGTATGCTGACCAACTTGTCAATGCTGCTCAAAATGGCAACACTAACAAGATTGAAGTCGACAATATTGTTTATAACAACTAATGTGATGTCACACTTTTGTGACGTTCGGTGATGCAATCGGTCTAGTACGATTGCTCAACCAAGTAAGAACTTGTTCAGAACTTTTTTGAACAGGTTCTTTTCTTATGCCGCAAAGTCCCTATATAATGACAGAGCGCGAGCAGGTTTCAAAGTCTGCGGACGTTTGGAGGAAAATGATGAAGAAACGATTTGTAGTCGTTCTGCTGATGTTACTGGCATTAGTCGCAACGGCCTGTGCCGGCAAAACGGCAGCAAAGCGCACGTTAGTCGAAGGCGATCCGTATTCGGATACCCAGTTTCTAATGGGAACCGTGGTGACGGTGAAAATCTATGACAAGGACAAGCAAGGTGCTTTGGATGCGGCGTTTGCCCGCGTCCAACAATTGGCTGATGAGTTGACGGTCAATCAAAAAGGATCAGAGGTGGATGCGGTTAACAAAAATGCTGGCATCAAACCTGTGCACGTGACCCCCAGTGTTTATCGTGTCATCGCTGCTGCCAAACATTACAGCGAAAATTCCGAGGGTGCTTTTGATTTGGCAATCGGTCCGATTACCAGTCTCTGGCACATAGGCTTTGCGGATGCTCGAAAGCCAGCACAAAGTGAAATTGATGAGCGTCTGCCTTTGGTGCATTATCCGGATGTGGTTTTGAATGCCAAGAAGCAAACCGTTTATCTCAAGAAAAAGGGCATGGCGATTGATCTCGGCGGGATTGCAAAAGGGTTTATTACGGATGAAGTTGTTAAAACCCTCAAGGCCAAGAAAGTGACCACCGCGATCATCGACTTGGGCGGTAATATTTATGTGATGGGCAAGAGCCCAAAGAATGTGAAAAAAGATTGGAACGTCGGCATTCAAGATCCGAAGAAGCCGCGCGGGACAGCTATCGGCACACTGCCAGCTAGCAACATGACGGTCGTGACCTCTGGTATTTATGAACGGTATCTCAAGGTCGATGGGAAAATCTATATGCATTTGATGAATCCTAAAACCGGCTATCCGTTCGACAATAACTTAATGGGCGTTTCCATTGTGACCAAAAAGAGTGTCGATGGCGATGCCTTGTCAACCGCAACATTTGACAAGGGCTTAGCTGGTGGGATGGCCTATATTGAAAAGCTGAAGTATGCCGATGCTATTTTTATTACGAAAGATAAAAAGGTTTATGTCAGCTCAGGGTTGAAGGACAAGTTTAAGCTTTTGAAGGATTCAGGCTATACACTTGCGACGTTAAAAAAATAAGGGGGTAGTTTATGCCGTTGTCGGTATTTTTTGAGCTCGTTGAAATTCGCACGAAACTTGCGAGTATCTTGCCGTTTGCGATTGGCACTTTATTTGCGGTGACGTATTTTCACACTTTTAATGCCGTGAATACGATCCTGTTTTTTATGGCGATGCTGCTTTTTGACATGATGACCACTGCACTTAACAATTTGATGGATTATCGTAAGGCTAAAGATACACATTATCAAACAACCACCAATATCATTGGTCGGGCAAATTTAGCGCCCAAGCTGGTAGAAAAAATGATTATCGGTATGCTGATTGTCGCCTCATTGATCGGCTTGGTGCTGGTTTGGCGGACAGATTGGCTACTATTATTGATGGGCATGGCCTGTTTTGCCATTGGCATTTTGTATACATGGGGACCGTTACCGTTGTCACGGCTGCCGCTTGGTGAAATCTTCTCTGGTATCGTTATGGGACTGGGCATTCCAGTGATTGCCACGTATGTCAATATTGCACCGGGTCGATTGCTGGCACTGGATCTTGGGTGGCCGAATGTTGTCTTGCGCGGGGACTTTATTGCCATCATTGCATTAGGGCTGGCTTGCGTGACGCCTATGGCAACCATTGCTAATATTATGTTAGCCAATAACATGTCGGATCTTGATGAGGACCAGCGTAATCACCGGCACACTTTGCCGATGTATTTGGGTAGCTGGTGGTCGCCACGCGTGTATGCGCTGCTGGCGTATGTTGGGTTTTTAGCCATTATTTTTGGCGTCATTTTTGGTGCATTGCCAGCTTGGACGTTGGTGATAGAACTTGCTTGGCCGCTTGTGATCAAAAATGTCCACCGATTCATTCGTGACCCCAGCAAACAGCGTACTTTTCATACTGCGGTCATCAATCTCGTTATTGAAAATGGTTTACTGGTCTTGGGCTTGGGAATGGGGGCGATCCTATGAGCGAACCATATCATCGGTTAACTTGGCCACTTTTTCTGGAATTTATTCGATTACCCGCTAAGGCGGCTAGCATGTTGCCATTTGTGCTGGGCATTAGCTATGCAGGCTGGGCATTTCAGCAATTTTCATGGGTCAACAGCCTGATCTATGGGCTTGCGCAGTTAGCGATTGCCTTGTTTGTGACTGGTTTTAACAATGTTCAGGATTATTTTAAAGCCAAAGATCAAAGCTATCAGCAACGGCAAAATATTATTGGCCGTGAGCACCTGTCACCGTGGGGGATGCTCGCCTTGACCATCGTGATTTTGCTGGTGAGTGTCATATTAGGCATCATTTTGGTCATGCGCACCAACCTTAGTCTGCTCGTGATCGGCGCGATTGGTGTTGGTGTGGCTATTCTGTATACCTTTGGACCGGTTCCTTTGTCCCGCCTGCCCCTGGGTGAGTTGTTAGCCGGTTTTGTGGAAGGTTATGGTACTTTCATCATTGCTGTGCTGATCAACATGCCCGCCCCAAGTCCGCTTAATTTGATGTTGGGACGGCGCACCTTCACCTTTTCATTTGATCTAGGCTGGCTCCTGCAACTTTTACTCGCGGCTTTGCCAGTTATCATTCTAAATGCCGCCGTGATGTTTGCTGACAACATTGCCGACATGGATCAAGATATCAAAAATCAGCGCTTCACCTTGCCATACTTCCTAGGCCGCAAACGCGCCTTGCAATGGTACCGCCTCATCCCGTTCATCACTTTCGCTGCGCTGATTCTAGGTGTCCTAACCCGCGCGTTACCATTTTGGAGCCTGCTAGTGCTAGCAACTTGGCCGCTAGTACGCAATAATACTCGCCGTTACACAAGCAAGCCAAGTAAAGATAAAACCTTTATTTTCACGATTCAATCATTATTAACTGTTGGTGGTACGTTGTTGCTGACGCTGTGGTTGGGTATTCTTTTTTGACTTCTCATGGATTATTGATTGCGATTTTAAAGACCATAGTGCCAAGGCGAAGCAATCGTAGGCCAGATGGGGCTCAGCCGTGCAAACAACACAGCGACCGGGCTTTGGAGCTGATGTTGTTAGGCGACGTCGAGACCGCGGGCTTTGTGGGCTCGAAGCGCTGTCTCCGCTCTAGCTACGCGTCGCCACCCCAGCTGGCCGAAGATTGCGGAGTTTGGCACGGCAAGAAAACTTTTCGCCTAGGATCTTCCTACGATTATTCGGGATTGAATGAAGCCCAAGTTCTACGAAGAAATTATGGCTCACCCTCACTGCTTGCCATCTCCCCATAATCTTGGTAAGATATTGGACGTGACTGGAGGGAACATGATGACAGCTAAGAAAGTAGCACTTGCTTGCTCGGTTTGTGGGCAACGGAATTATTTTGTTCCCGAAAACCCAAAACGAACAGAACGATTAACCTTAAAAAAATTTTGTAAACACTGTGGCCGGGTAACGGTCCATCAAGAGACAAAGTAAACATGGAAGGAGCAGAATGATGAAATTTATCAAAAGTGTTTTCGCAGAAATGAAAGCCGTCACTTGGCCGACTGCTCGGCAAACGCGGCGTGATACCTTCACCGTCATCATGACTTCCATTATCTTTGCCATTTATTTTGCGGCAGTTGATTGGGTCATTAACATGATCTTTCAGGCTTTCCTATACTGATGCCTGACAAACCGCCAATTTTTTGGTATACTCTTGTCAGTGCAAAAACCGCCTTCGATGACGGTTTTTTATTTTGACTCAAAACACTTAAAGGAGACGCATTATGGCTGAAACAGTTACATCGGCAGAAAAACGCTGGTACGTGTTGCATACTTATTCCGGTTACGAGAATAAGGTGAAGACCAACCTTGAACAGCGGACTAGCAGTATGAACATGGACGATTATATTTTCCGTGTGGTTGTGCCTGAAGAAGAAGAACATGAACAAAAGAATGGTAAAGAGAAGATCGAAATGAAAAAGACCTTCCCTGGTTACGTGTTGGTTGAAATGGTGATGACTGATCAATCATGGTTCGTTGTTCGTAACACACCGGGTGTGACCGGCTTTGTCGGTTCTCACGGCGCTGGCTCTAAGCCTGCACCACTATTGCCTGAAGAAGTTGCCAATGTTTTGCATTCTATGGGTATGAGTACCCGTCACAATGACGTTGAATTCGATGTTGGCGAACCAGTGACGATTATTGATGGTGCCTTCACCGGTATGCACGGTAAAGTCACGGCAGTTGATAAGGAAAAGATGAAGTTGAAAGTTGTCACCGAAATGTTCGACCGCGAAGTTACCGCGGAACTGGATTTCGATCAAGTCGACAAGCTGTAGGCTTAGCTCATGAGCGGCTGGTTCTGGATCGTTGCGGCCATTGGTCTTGTCGTGGTTGTAGGCGGTCTGGCAGATTATTTGTTGCTGGCACGGCCGGGGTATCAACCGGTTCCGCTGGTGATGGATCCGGTACCTACTTTGTTTATTCCTGGGCACCTTGGCACACGCTATTCGTTTGGGCATATGCTCTGGCGGCTCCAGCGCCGTTATGGACTCAGCAAAGATGTTGTAGCGATTGTTGCGCCAGATGGCAAGGTGCATTTGCGTGGGCAGCTTAACCTAAATCATCATGCAGCAGTTCAAGTGTTGTTCACAGATAAGGCGGTGCGTCCAGCAGCTCAGTTGCATGGCTTGGAAAAGGTGATCACAGCGTTGCAAACGCAACAGGCGTTTGCAGAGGTGAACATTGTCGGCCATTCGATGGGTGGTGTCACAGCTGTCCTATATCTTTTGAGCAAGCCGACAGTGCCTGTCGCCAATCTAGTCACGATTGCTGCGCCGATGAATGATTTAGAGGTGGCGCAACGATCACCAATCTTAAATTGGCGGTTGACCCGCACCGGGCCGGAACATGCTGCACCGATTTATCAACAGTTTCAAAAGACAATTGGTAATTTACCGGCAAATCTGCGGTGGCTGAATATCGCTGGCGATTTACTAATTGGCGGCCGCCATGATGGTGAAGTGGCGATCAATAGCAGTTTTGCAATTCGCTATTTGGTCAAAGACCGCATCAAAGATTATACCGAGGTCGTGATCCGCGGCCCGCGGGCTGCACACAGCCTGTTGCATGAAAATCGGCTTGTCGATCACGACATTGTTGAATATTTATGGCAGCGGCAGCGTGATTTTTAGTGCTGCTGGTCACGTCACAAAAGTGGGAGGAAACTAAATGGCACAAATCTATGTCGCCGCACCATTCTTTGATGCGGCTCAAACAAAGCGACTTGATCAAGTCTTGGCAGCATTGCAGGTCAACAAGTCGGTGACCGGTGTTTTCTCACCCCGCGATGATACTAATAAAGCTAAATTGGAAGAAAATTCACCAGGCTGGCAGCGTCAGGTCTTTGGTGAAGACATTCAAGGCTTGCATCAGGCGACAACCATGGTGGCTATCCTAGATTATGTTGGCGATACGCCTGATCCTGGCACGGCTTTTGAAATCGGGTACGCCTATGCGCATCATATGCCGATCGTCGCCGTTCAAGTTGGCAAGATGCCAATGAACCTGATGTTAGCTGGCTCGATCACTTGTTTCGTTCAAGAAATTGCCGAGCTCAAGACGCTAGATTTAGCACATGTGCTGGTTCGACCATATGTTGGTCCGGTTTTCTAACTTGAACACATAGGAATCGTCGGAGACGTTTTTGCTCTGACGATTTTTTAATTTGCTCAGGATTTTCTGGAAAAGGCGAACGCACTGTCGGCCACCAGTTACCGTCATCTAACCAGTTGTTATTGTTAAATCTATATCTTGATATAAGCTTCATGAGGATATACCATATCTTGTATACAGGAGGTACGGATATGCAAGTTATGACGAAACCAATCACCTTGGCACCAGCTTTTATTGCCGAGGTTAAAAAAGAAATAAAACCACATTGGGGTGAACTTGGCTGGGTCACTTATAAACGTACTTATGCTCGGTGGCTGCCAGATGCTCAACGCACTGAAAACTGGGACGAAACCGTCAAGCGCGTGGTTGAAGGTAACATTAACCTTGATCCGCGCCTACATACAGCGAATCCTGATCCCAAGGTCGTTGAAACATTGCAAAAAGAAGCACGGAATCTTTTTAAACTGATTTATGGTTTGGCGGGCACACCTTCAGGCCGTAATTTGTGGATTTCCGGAACAGATTATCAAAAGCGCAATGGCGATGCCTTGAACAATTGCTGGTTCATCGCCATTCGCCCGCAACCTTATGGCCAATCACACATTGTGCCTGAAGATTATCCCGCCTCGCAGCCGGCTGTGTCGATGCCATACTCCTTCATGTTTGATGAACTGATGAAGGGCGGCGGCGTTGGGTTTTCGGTGACAAAGGATAATATTGCAAAGCTGCCACCTGTTGCGACCAAGCTTGAGTTGACGGTTGTGATTGGCCGCAATAGCGCGAGTTATGCTGATTCTTTGAAAATGGGTGCGGTTGACCGTGACGAGTGGGAAAAAGCACATGCCGGTGAACAGGCTGATCATTGTGCCTTGCCAGATACGCGAGAAGGTTGGGTGTTAGCCAACGCGAAAGTGATCGACCATCATTTTGCCGCGACTAATCCAAGCGGTCAGACAAAACTGGTTTTAGATATCACCAACATTCGGCCAAAGGGTGCACGAATTCACGGTTTTGGCGGTACTGCCTCTGGACCGATGCCATTGATTGAGATGTTATTGGATATCAACAAGTTGCTCAATGCTCGCGTTGGCCAACACTTGACGGCGGTGGATGCGACTGATATTGGTAATTTGATCGGTAAAACAGTCGTTGCTGGCAATGTTCGGCGCTCCGCTGAAATGTCACTCGGCTCAGCAGACGATGACGATTTTATCACGATGAAGCAGGATCAAAAGCAGCTTTATCATCATCGTTGGGCGTCGAACAATAGTGTTGCGATCAATACACAATTCGATGCTTACTCGCCGATTGCCCACGCCATTGCCAAAAATGGCGAACCGGGGATTGTGAATCTTGAACTGTCACGGCGGTTTGGTCGGATTGCTGATGGCGAAAATGCGGAAAATGATCCTGATGTTGAGGGTACCAACCCTTGTGGTGAGATTTCCTTGGCCAATGGAGAACCTTGCAATCTGTTTGAAGTCTTTCCAGTTGTTGCAGTTGAGCAAGGATGGAAGCTGAAACAGGCCTTCACATTGGCAGCACGATTCGCCAAGCGGGTGACCTTTAGTCATTATGACTGGCAGGTTTCGCGTGATATCATCAAGAAGAATCGGCGTATCGGTGTTTCCATGTCTGGTATTCAAGACTGGTTCCTGAATGACTTTGGCCGGCGGGTTGTGAGCGGGTTTGAGTCAGTCGTTGATCCGCAAACTGGCAAAATGGTCCAGAAACCGATTTACGATCCGGAAATTAAACAAGCCGTTGATGGCTTGTATCACACTGTGGTCAATGCCGATCAGGCTTACTCAGATGCTTTGGGCTGCGAACCGTCGCGAAAACATACAACGGTTAAACCTTCAGGGACGGTGGCGAAACTTGCCGGCGTTTCAGAAGGGATGCATTTCCATTATGCTGGTTATCTGATTCAGCGCATTCGGTTCCAAGGCAACGATCCGTTGTTGCCAGCTCTGCAGGCATGCGGTTATCACATTGAACCAGATGTTTACACGAAAGGCACGATGGTGGTTGAATTCCCAATTCGCGCCGCCCACGCTGATGATCCTGCCTTTGCCTCAGCCGGAACGGTGTCAATTGCTGAACAGATTGCCACGCAAGCATTTTTGCAGACGTACTGGTCTGACAACGCGGTCAGTTGCACGGTCACCTTCCAACCAAAAGAAGCCGATCAAATTGCTGGTTTGCTTTTTCAGTTTCGCCATGTCATTAAGTCGACGTCGATGTTGCCCTACGTAGGTGCTGGTTTCAAACAGGCACCTAAGGAACCCATTGATGTCAAAACTTACAAGCAAAAATGTGCCGCAATTCATGGTTCCGTTGCAGCTGTCTTTGCGGTTCAAAACGCGGATCATGATCAAAAGGACCTTGAGCTCGTTGATCAAACCGATTGTGCCGGTGGCGCTTGCCCAATTAAATAAAAAAGTGTGGAGGAGTTTATTTTGAAAAAAGTTTTACGTTCATTAGTGGTCTTTTTCGTTGCAATGTTTGTGCTGGCAGGGTGCAGCAGTTCTGGAAATGCGGCCAAAAGCAGCAGCAAGTCTAACCAGATTGTAGTGACTTATCAGTTGAAACAAAATGGCAAGGCTTTTGCCAAGAAAACGATTGAGCAGCCTAAAAAGTCGGTTGTCATGACTGGCTTGAAAAAAGGCTGGACAGTGAAGGCTTCTAAAGGTTTTATTACCGAAATTGCTGGCAAAAAGCAAAATGTTGCCAAAAAGACTTACTGGCTCTACACGATTAATGGCAAGATGGCCCAAAAAGGAGCGACAGAACAACCGGTCAAGAATCACGATAAAGTGGTGTTTGACCTGAGTGTCACCAAATGAAGCCGCAGCCATCAGTAACAAAGCCATCGCCTGTTCGGGCGGTGGCTTTGCTTGGTCTATTGACCGCTTTATGTACGGTTTTGCGGATTGTTAAAGTCCCTATTCCGAATGTGCAGCCTGTCACTGATATTTTAATGATTGTTACGCTGTTGCTCGGCTTTCGCTGGGGCTTCAGTTTGACCATGAGCACCTTGATCGTGTCCAATTTATTTCTTGGCTTTGGACTCTGGACACTGCCGCAGATTGTCGCTTATGCGTGCTGCATGGTAATTGTGATTGTTATGGTAACTATTTTGCCAGTTATTCGTCGCCGAATTTGGCTGCAAATCGGTCTTGCCGGCTTGCTAGGGTATCTATACGGCTTCATTGTCAGTTTAGGCATGGCGGTGATTGGCAGTTTGAATGGTCTCGGCTTTTGGGCGTACTATGTGAGTGGGTTACCGTTTGACACGTATCATGCCATCGGTAATCTAGTTTTTTACCCGATCGTACTCGCCATTTTACGGCAGGGCTTGCAACGTTTTGATCGAGGAGGCGCACATTTTGAAACTTTACACAAAAGTCGGTGACCATGGTGCCACTAAACAGATTAACGGGAAAGAGGTACCGAAGTTTTCTCCGCAGATTGTTGCATTAGGTGATTTAGACGAGCTTGATTCATGGCTGGGCTATGTTGCCTCGCAGGCCAAAGCCACGCCTGGTTTTGACTGGTTGGCCGAAGATCTCGAAGCTCGGCAGCGCGAGTTGTACGAGCTATTGGCCGATGTTGCGGTGCCCCGACACCAAACGATTACCGCTGATCACGTACAGGGATTGGAAGCCGCGATTGATAAAATGATGGCAGTGGTTCCGAAGATCACAGCATTTGTACTACCTGGCGGCCATCCGCTGGCGGCAGCCTTACAATATGGTCGAGCAGTAGCCCGCCGCGCCGAGCGATCATTGGATCAGCTGGATGCTGAGAGTCAACCGCTTGATTCCGTGATCTTACAATACAGCAATCGCTTGTCCGACTATCTGTTCGCACTGGCGCGGTACGTGAACTATAGAGCCGGAGTGGATGAGGTAAAAAGCAAGTGAGGTGCAAAATAAAAAGCCTTGATTCGAGGATAGCAAACGTTAGATACTATCGGATTCAAGGCTTTTTGTTTTCCGAAAAATGTCACGCCTATCGCTGCCAAAAAGTAGTCGCATCTTTCTTTTGGTCAATCGTGTAGGCGATGAGGTCGCGGATCAACTGCTCGTCTAGTGGTTTGTGCCATGGAAAGCGAATGATTTGGCTATGGTCGTAACCGGCTTTGTCGATTTGCGGGATGAAACGCGTCATGGTTTGTGGTTCGATGGCCACAGCAAGGTGCTTTTTGGACGGATTAAAGCCCATAATAAACGTACCATGGTCAGTGAACATGGGCTGATTCCACTTGAATTCGAGCTTGAGTTGCGGGAATTGTGCCTGAATGTTAGCAAAAAGTGATTCGACTCGGGTTAAATCATCAGGCGTGGGGATGCGTTGGTACCATTCAGCAAGTGAGCCCATTAGATCTTCTCCTTTAGCGATGCAGGTAACAATTTCAACAAGCCTTGTTGTTCAAACCAGTAGCCGATGCGCAGGAGCTGATCTTCACGGCCTTTGGCGGCGGTGAATTGGATGCCCAGTGGTAAGCCTTCAGGTGAGATGGCGGTCGGCAAGCTGATTGCGGGCGCACCGGTTAGATTGGCTTGCTGCGTGAATGGCGAATATTCAAGACTGGGTTCAAAAAGATCCCAAATCAGCGCTTGTTGTTCCTGCGGTGCCAGCTCAGCGGCGTGTTGCATTTTAGCAACGATGGCCGGCGATTGTAAAACGGCATCGATGCGGGGCGCTGTTTTGGCTGTTGTTGGACTCAGCAGCAAGTCGTAGCTCTCATGAAAATGGTTGTATGCTTCTGCGGCGCGATCCCACGCACCAAGTGAGAGACTGTAGTCTGCTGCAGAGGTGTGCAAGCCGGCCTGATAGATCACCCAAGTTATCAACTCCATGTCGGCAGCGGTGGCCTGCTTGCCAGTTTGGGCGGCAAATGCCTGAAACATGGCCGCAGTTTCGCCGCCGTTCATCATGTAGTACGCCTTCATTAAAGCAGTACCGTCAACATCAGGGGCAGCCGCAACGACTTGGTGTCCTGCTGCTCGCAACGCATCCGCCGCGGTTTCGACGGCTTTAACAGCGGTGTCACTGACAGGGGTGCCAACAGGCGATGTTGTGGTGTAAGCAATCTTCAGTGGTCGTGTATCGCCAACGAGATCTAAGCGTAATGGGGGCGCGATGAAAGGAGCAGCTAGCTGGGTTGTGGCAAGCCCACGAAGTAGCGCTGCTGTATCGGCCATGGTTTTCGTCAAGGCGAAGTTGATGGATGCTCCTTGCCAGCCACGCCACTCACCAGGTCCGGTTGGCACGCGGCCACGGGTTGGCTTCAAACCGATCAAGCCGGAAAAAGAAGCGGGAATGCGGATCGAACCGCCACCATCAGAACCGGTTGCCAGCGGACTAATACCTGAAGCCACAACTGCTGCTGCGCCACCGGAAGAGCCACCTGGCGAATAGTCGCGGTTCCACGGATTACGGGCGGGGCCATAAAGTTCTGCGTCTGTGATGTTTTTAAAACCAAATTCCGGTACATTACTTTGACCAACGATGATGAAGCCTAGCCGTTGCAAGGCCTTAACAAAGTTATTGGTGTGTTCGGACTTGGCTTTGGCGAAGAAGCGACTGCCAAAAGTTGCTGGAGCGCCAGCAAAGTCTTGACCCAAGCCTTTCAGGATCAACGGCACGCCGAAAAACGGTTGACCGTGATCTTCCAGTTGATTGGCGTCCTGCTTGGCTGCTTCAAAACGGGTCCAGGTAATGGCATTGAGCGCTGGGTTTAATGCCGTCATTTTCTCACGAGTACTATCAATCAATTCTTCTGGAGACAGCACCCCGGCGCGAATAGCAGCGGCTTGATCAAGTGCAGATTTTTGCATCGTGAACCTCCCCTTTAAAAATTTTTAGGCTTTCCTTACTATGGTTATCTTTGACAACTATCTTACATTCACGGTAACCTTTTGTTAAAGTTAATTGCCCGCACGCTTACACGTTTGGGGGATACTTAAGCGCATATGCTAGCACGTTCAACAACCTCATCATACATGATCACGGAAAGAATGGGTGTATCAAGCTCATTTTTCTATTGTCCTCATGGTGGCGGTTTCTTGGCCTGCCAGCGTATCTTATAGGAGAATAAGCATGCTAAAGAAGACGATGTCGGGGCATGGCGCCTCGACCCAAGAAAAAACGGCAGCATTGACGCGCTACAGTCAAATGAGCGATCAAGCAGTCTACCAAGCATTGAAAACCAATCCAGATGGTTTGAGCAGTACCGAAGCTGCGGATCGCTTAGAAGCAGTCGGCGCGAATACTGTTGTGACCCAACATCCGCGCCCATGGTATTTGATTTTACTTTCGGCTTTTAATGAACCTTTTGTCTGGGTGTTGGTCTTTTTGGTGGCAGTATCGACTGCGACAGCTGACTATGATGGCGCGATGATGATGAGTCTGATGATTGTGCTGTCGGTGACGATTCATTTTTGGCAAGAATACCGCTCTCAAAAAGCTAGCCATGCCTTGGCTGCCTTGATTGCGAACACAACAGCGGTGACGCGTGATGGTCAGACGCAGGAACGGCCGATGGATGACGTCGTGCCAGGGGATGTCGTTCAGCTTGCCACTGGGGATATGATCCCGGCCGATGCCTATTTAGTGGCCACCCACGATCTATTTATTAACCAGTCTTCGTTCACCGGCGAAGCGATGCCAGTGGAAAAGCGCTGAAGTCTACGAACAGGATGCTGATATTAGTGTCTTTGACTATCCTAATTTAGTTTTTATGGGCACAGACGTTATTTCCGGTTCTGGGACTGCGGTTATTTTGAAGACTGGGGATGCGACGTACTTTGGTGATATGGCCAGTCAGATTAGCGGCAAAACGGATCCGACCAGTTTTGAGCGCGGTATGCGAGCCATCAGTCGGTTGTTGATCGGGATGATGCTCGTGCTCGTACCAGTCGTATTTGTCATCAATGGCGTGACGAAGCAGGATTGGTCACAAGCTTTCTACTTCGCAATAGCAGTGGCCGTTGGACTCACGCCGGAAATGTTGCCAATGATTGTCAACAGCAACTTAGCAAAAGGCGCCTTGGCGATGTCGAAGCGGAAAGTAATCGTTAAAAGACTACATGCCATTCAAAATTTGGGCGCCATTGATACGCTTTTTACCGATAAAACTGGCACGATCACTGAGGACCGGGTTGTGGTGATGCGGTATGTGGATGCCACCGGCAAAACCGATCCAGCAGTGCTGCGGTTGGCTTATATGAATGCTAATTATCAAACCGGTTGGCACAATCTCATGGATACAGCCGTGGTTGATTATGTGAAAGAACATCACGACGAAATTGTGGACTTGCCAGCGGGATTAGAAAAAATTGATGAAATTCCGTTTGATTTTGAACGCCGGCGACTGACAGTGGTGGTAGCCAATCACGACCACCAATGGATGATCACAAAAGGTGCCTTTGAAGAAATGTTGGCGGTCTGTGATCAGGTTCAGCTTCATGGTGAGATCCTACCGTTAACTGACGAACGCAAACGTCAGCTTGAGCAAACCAATGCCATGATGAGTGGGCAAGGCATGCGCATGATTGTGGTTGCCTATCGTACGGATGTCCATGAACAACGCATTTACACGACTGATGATGAGCAACATATGGTCATGGCAGGCTTTTTAGGCTTTCTCGATCCCGCCAAGCCAGACGCCAAAGAAGCGGTCAGCTTGCTGCATGCCCATGGTGTTCGGGTGAAAGTGCTGACAGGTGACAATGCGATCATCACGCAACACGTAGCCGAAGAAGTCGGGATTCCTGAGCAAGCAGTGATCAGCGGCAATGAAGTGGATGCCATGACCGATAATGATTTGCTCGAAGCTGTTGAAACCACTGATCTTTTCGTGAAACTGAGTCCGATGCAGAAAGCCCGCATCATCAAAACAACTCAAGGGGCTGGGCATACGGTAGGGTATATGGGTGACGGCATCAATGACACCGCCGCTTTGCGTGAAGCCGATGTCGGTATCAGCGTCGATACCGCGGCGGATATTACCAAGGATGTCAGTGGCATTATTTTGCTTGAAAAGAGTCTGCTGGTGTTGGAAGACGGTATTGTTGAGGGTCGTCGCGTTTATGCTAATGCCATGAAGTACATTAAAATGACGATCGCCTCTAACTTTGGGAACGCGTTTTCCGTACTTATTGCCAGCATTTTCTTGCCATTTTTACCTATGCTGTCCATCCAACTGTTGCTTCAAAACCTGATTTATGACACCTCGCAAATGACCATTCCTTGGGACAATGTCGATGATGACACGCTCGCGAAGCCGACACCATGGCGGGCCGATGGTCTACTGCGCTATGCCCTGACGTTTGGACCACTAAGCTCGATTTTCGATATTACCACCTTCCTGTTCTTATGGTTCGGACTGGGCGTTGGCGCACATGCCGCGAGTTTACCTGCAGAACACATGTTTCAGGCAGGTTGGTTTGTGGTTGGACTCTGCACACAATCATTGGTCATTCATGTCCTGCGTACCCGTAAAGTACCATTCTGGCGCGCCCCAGCCTCAGCTATCGTGATTCTCTCCACTATGATGGCGCTATTAGTCGGCCTCTTCCTGATCCTATCCCCGCTCCACAAAGCCTTCGACTTCGGCATCCTCCCAGCAGCTTACTGGCCAGGCGCCGTCATCATTGTCTTAGTCTATCTGGGGATGGTCGAATGGACAAAAGCGGGTTACCTCAAACGTGGACGGCCATGGCTGTGAACGTGCGCGAGTTCAAAACTGTGCCTACAGCTCTAGCTTCGCGGTCGCCAGTCCTCGCCGCTATGTGGCCGCTCGGAATGTCAGAAACAAACCGCACAAAATAGAATTATTAACAAGAATGTGTTTGTTATCGTTGGAATGTGAGTCCTACTGGTTCACGTGCTTTTACGAGTTTAACTTGTGTTTTACCCCGTAAAATGATAATCTATTCAAGTATGTTTTCAGCATACGCGTGGGAGGCCAAAACTTCTGGCCATCATAACCACATCACGGACTTAAGGAGGTATGTCTCGTGGCTAAAAAAGTAGCAAACATTGTCAAACTCCAAATTCCTGCTGGGAAAGCAACCCCAGCTCCTCCGGTTGGCCCTGCTCTTGGGCAAGCCGGTATCAATATTATGGGGTTCACTAAGGATTTCAATGCACGTACGGCTGATCAGGCCGGCATGATTATCCCAGTTGTGATCACTGTGTACGAAGATCGTTCATTCGATTTCGTCACCAAGACCCCACCGGCTGCTGTTCTTTTGAAGAAGGCTGCTGGTGTTGAACACGGTTCCGGCGAACCAAACACCAAAAAGGTTGCTAAGGTAACCAAGGATCAGGTCAAGGAAATCGCCGAAACAAAGATGCAAGACCTTAACGCTGCCGATGTTGAAGCGGCTATGCGCATGGTTGAAGGAACAGCTCGTTCCATGGGCTTCGAAGTCGAAGGCTAAGACGCACTGTTCGGATTCTCAGTGAAAGCTGAGCGAATCAGGTGGAAGGGAGAAAAACTTATCTCCCAGTGACCACATTTGCAAGGAGGAAAACCCAGAATGGCTAAAAAAGGTAAAAAGTATTTAGAGGCTGCTAAGGCCGTTGACCCGACCAAGCAGTACACCCCTGAAGAAGCGGTGGACTTGCTTAAGAAAATCGACTTTGCTAAGTTCGATGAAACCGTTGAAGTTGCTTATCGCTTGAACGTTGATCCAAAGCAGGCTGATCAGCAGATTCGTGGCGCCGTTGTGCTGCCAAACGGAACTGGTAAAACTGCTAAGGTGATCGTTTTTGCACAAGGCGACCAAGCCAAGGCTGCTGAAGACGCAGGCGCTGACATCGTTGGTGCTGAAGACTTAGTTCAGAAGATCCAAGACGGCTGGTTGGACTTTGACGTTGCCGTTGCAACACCGCCAATGATGGCTCAAGTTGGTCGTTTAGGCCGTGTCCTTGGGCCAAAAGGCTTAATGCCAAACCCTAAGACTGGCACAGTTACGATGGACACTGCTAAAGCAGTTAAGGACATCAAGGCTGGGCAGGTTGCTTACCGTGTTGACAAGGCTGGTATCATCCATGCCCCAATCGGTAAGAAGAGCTTCGATGCTGACAAGCTGCTTGAGAACTTCAAAGCAATGAATGATATTGTCTTGAAAGCTCGTCCAGCAAGCACGAAGGGGATTTACATCAAGAGCTTGGCGCTGACTGCTACCATGGCACCCGGCATCAAGGTTAACCCTTCAGACTTCTAATCTGAATCTAGCACGACATGAAGATCCGCACTCACTGCGGGTCTTTTTTTGATCCGATGTATCAAAAGATATAGACCAATTGCTGTGTGGACGTTATTAAAAGCCAGTAAATTAATTTGCTAAAGTTGGCATATGAGGCGTGAATAAGCTATGATTAAGTAAGTATATGAAGGGAGCGTTTTCAATTATGGCTTATCAGACCATTGATCCGAACACGAATACCTTAGAAAAAACATACTCAAATACCACACCGACGCAAATTAGCGAGATGTTGGCAACTGGGCACGCTTTTTACAAGCAGGAGCGGAACGTCAATCCAGCAACGCGTGCAGCAACATTACATGCAGTTGCTGCCTATTTCCGCAATAACGCTGACGAAATGGCAGCGATTATTACGCGAGAAATGGGTAAGCGCACGGAAGAAGCACTTTTTGAAGTGGAACTCTGTGCTGAGATTGCGGACATGTATGCTGATCGGGCGCCGGCTTTGTTGCAGCCGCAACCGATCAACAGTACTGCTGGTGCTGTTGTGATTAACCATCTTGCAAGCGGGATTGTTTTTGGGGTTGAACCATGGAATTTCCCTTATTATCAATTGATGCGCGTGTTTGCACCGAACTTTATGGTTGGTAATGCAGTCATCATCAAACCATCGAGCAATGTGCCAGCTAGTGGGCTTGAATTTGAAAAGGCTGTACTGGGTGGCGGTGCTGATAAGGGCGCCTTCCAAATTGCCTTGATTGGCCATGCGGATAGTGAAACATTCATTAAAGATCCGCGGGTTGCTGGGGTCTGCCTGACTGGTTCAGAGCGAGCAGGTTCGCAAGTGGCAGCACTTGCTGGCAAATATCTGAAGAAGTCGTTGCTGGAACTTGGCGGAATGGATGCCTTCTTGGTACTTGACGGGGCCGATCTTGATACTGTGATTCCTGAAGCTATCAAGACGCGGTTAATGAATTGCGGCCAAGTCTGCACCAGTTCGAAACGGTTCATTGTTTTAGATAAATATTACGATGATTTTGTGGCCGGTTTGAAGAAAGGCTTTGAGAATCTTAAAATTGGCGATCCGAGTGATCCCACAGTTAATGTTGGCCCGATGACCAGCCAAAAGGCGAAGGACAAGTTGCAGAAGCAAGTTGACGAAGCTATTGCTCACGGTGCTAAAGTGGTTTATGGCAATACCCCGGTTGATTTGCCAGGCGCTTTCTTCCAGCCAACTATTTTGACTGACATTGATCAGGACAATCCGGCTTATCGTACCGAGTTGTTTGGACCAGTTGCCTGCGTTTACAAGGTTCACAGTGAAGATGAAGCGGTTGAACTGGCCAATGATGTGCCTTATGGCTTGGGTGGCGCAGTCTTTGCGGGTGACACTAATCACGCAGCAGAAGTCGCAGCGCGGATTGAAACCGGCATGGTTGGTGCCAATCAAAGCCAAAACTATAATGCTGAATTGCCATTCGGCGGTGTGAAGAACTCCGGCTATGGACGTGAACTTGGCGATCTCGGGTTATTCACGTTTGTTAATGAACAAACGGTTACGCGCGCATTACGGCGTTAACTTCAGTAAAAAAGCCTTGCAGTCTGCGGGAATTCCCGCAAATTACAAGGCTTTTTTGTTGTCTGTTGAGACTATTCAAGCGTGTCGGCAAGTTTCACGCCCATGGTTTCTTGGCCGAGGAAGACAATTGCTAGGACTGCTATGAGGATGGCGGCGGTGAAAATGCTAAAGATGCCGCCAACTGACCAGTGTGATCCCAAAAGATGACCGACCAACAACGGTCCAACCACACCACCGATGCGGCCGATACCGGCGGCCATACCGGAACCACTGCTGCGGACAACAGTTGGGTATTGTTCAGGAGAATACGCGTATAACGCGCCCCAAGCTCCGAGATTGAAGAAGGAGAGCAGCATGCCGGCAGTCAGTAGCATTGGCAAACCGGTGGCTAGGCCAAAGCCTAATGCGCTGGCGGCTGTGCCTAGCAGAAACAGACTCAGCACCATTTTCCGTCCCCATTTTTCAATTAACCAAGCAGCGACGAAATAGCCAGGCAACTGCGCAAGCGTCATGATTAAGACGTAACCAAAACTATTAATCAGACTAAATCCTTTGAGTACCATGACACTTGGCAGCCAAAGAAACATGCCATAGTAAGAGAAGACTACCATGAACCAGACGATCCACAGCATCAAGGTTGCGCGAACATAAGGCGGGCGCCAAAGGGTTCTGAGGGTTTTGAGCAAGCCGGGCCGCGCCACTTTTTTAAAGACATGCGATTCGTTGATGCCTTCACGAAAATAAAACGCATAGAGTCCGGCTAAACCAGTGGCAAAGACGGCCACGCGCCAGCCCCAGATTGGCATAATGAAGTAAGAAATAATGGCTGCTAACAGCCAACCAGCAGCCCAGAAACTTTCCAACAGGACAACACTACGACCACGTTTTTCAACTGGCACACTTTCTGAAACCAAGGTTGATGCCACTGGCAGCTCGCCACCGAGGCCTGCGCCGATGATGAATCGCAAACCAAGAAAAATGCCGTAACTTGTGGCGAAGGCAGAAATGCCGCTGCCAATTGAAAAAACTAGCAAAGTAAGAATCAAGATCGCTTTACGGCCAAAACGGTCGGCCATCATCCCGAACAAAATGGCACCAACGGCCATCCCGATTGAACTGACACTACCAATCCAGCCCATTTGCACCGTACTTAATTGCCATTCGCTATGTAAGGCTGCAATGACGAAACTTAACATGCCAACATCCATGGCATCAAACAGCCATGCAACGCCGATGCCAATTATCAGCCGCGTATGGCCGGACGGTTTTTTTGACATTTTCGCGCCTCCTTTAATGGAGCCTGGGGTGTCTTGACACCCTAGGCTTGTTTACTATTTCACCAAAAACAAACCGTGATGTCAATGAAAATTTCAATATTTTGACAACTGGAACAGACACAGAGATTTTTCCTTGATGAATCGTAGTTTATTGTCACGGAAAAATTTTTTAAAGGCGCGTGATTCATGAAAAAGGCATTGGCGATCCGTGTTAAGATTGGAACATTGTTTAATTAATAAATAGAAGAGGGTTCCTATGAAGAAAATCACAGAATGGTATTATGGCATTTCACTCAAAGATCGATTTAAACAACGCACCTATGACGCTATCATGGGGCGCAATATGCTGACCGCTGAATTGATGTTGCTGATTGCAACGATAATCGCTATTTTTATTGACGCTAATAGTCTGAAAATGATTAGTGCCGGGACATGGATTTTGTTAATTGTGACGATCGTGATTAACCTGATGAATGAAATCACGCTGCGGCATTATCGACTGCATGTGATTGAAGCAGATACGCCGGAGGAATATCGCCGGTATGAATGGCTGGCGGTGGTGCGTGGTGTGCTCTCAGCGGTGTTAATGGGCGTGTTTATTTTTGCTTTTGAGATGGCTTACGAAGCGGCCATGGATATGAATCCATTACCGCAATATTATTTTGCCAATCATTTGTGGATCGGATTCATTTTCCCAATCGTCTACGGTGCCAGTCGTTATGCTTATTCGTTAACCCGACTGCATGGCACATGGCAAGGCAAGAAGGATGCGTGAGGACAGGACGCTTACTGGTCGCAAGGTGACACTGACGATGCTTCAACCTTTCTTGGCATCAGCTGATACGTTCACACAGCAACATTTTGCTAATCGTCATGCGATTTTACTAAAATATCCGCAAAGCAGTGCTGTGACGTTTGCTGCAGCAGTATGGGAGAATTCATTTCATGCCAATGCGCTGTATTTTGATGTGGTGGGTGATGTTGCGTGGTTGCCGCAATTGCTTGAAGATTTGCGGCAATTGGCCGATCATCATGATCGGCTGCAGTACAGCAGTTATGCTGCCCAATCAGCAGTTATCACGCAACTGCAGGCGAAGCATTTCAGGGTCTTTCGTCGTACGGCAATGAGTGACTATCGGAAAGTTGTCGCTACCCCAGAGGCCGATGTTCGGTCACGGTCCCAGTTGACGTCGGCACAGTGGCATGACGTAGTGCAAATGAGTTTTGCAAACTATGTTGCTGCTCATGCAGATAATCCGGTGACCTTTAACCATGCAACCTTTGAACAACAATTGGCTGAAGCTGAGGACACTCAACCAAGTTTCTTAGTCGAAAACCAGCAAGTGCAGGCATATGTCTTTTGGTTTGAAGATGAACCGGGAGCATTAACCAGTGCATGGTTAGGCGGCCAACAGTTTGCTGACATTCGTCGCTTATTGCAAACGGCATTGTTTCAAGTTCAGGCGCGCTATTCAGTGGTGAATGGTGAATTTGATGATACAGATATTCATGCGTGGACTGTGTATCAACAGTTAGCTCTCCCAGACCCAAAACCATTGATCAGTTGGCAGCTATTGCTTGATGCCACGCGGATGCAGTGATTTAATTTAGACAATAAAAAAACCGATCTGCCCACGCAGGTCGGTTTTTTTGATGCGTTATGCTTGTTGTTTTGGTCGGCTCGACCAGATGTGTGGAATAAAGACGAGCACCATCACTAGGTTAAGCGCTAAACAGAGGGCTGTGAAAATAAAAACACCATTATAATTAAAAATATTTGAGATGAAGCCGCCAGCTAGCGAGCCTGCCATGGAACCAAAGGCTTGGGCACTTTGATTCCAACTGAAGACGGTGCCGGTATAGCTCACCGGTGTCAACTTAGACAGAAGCGTTTGAATTGTTGGAAACAGCGCGCCATCCGAAACGCCGATCATGAGACGCAAGAAACCGAGCGCCCAAATGCTGCCGACAATGCCTTGAGGAATGTACATAATGACCGCGAAAATCAAGCCACTGACCAGAATCTTGCCTGAGCCGATGCGATCTCCAAGCTGACCTAGGCGCGGTGCCGCGATGAGGTTGGAAATCCCTGGCAAAGCTGCAATGACGCCTGCAACAACGGTAATTGGACCAACATTGTGCATCAACTCTTTGACATAAAGGCTGATAATTGGATAAATGGACATATTACCTAGCTGAATCACCGCGGTGGAGACTAATAGCACCATGATAGCTTTTGGATTATTGACTTGAGACAATAAACTCGGGCGTTTTTCCTTGTTGAGCAAGCGTGGATCCGGTGTGTAATGCTCATGGACCATCGTTAGGCTCAAGACAAACACAATCAGCAGCAAAACGCCGGTGATGATGAAAGTCAGCCGGATTGAAAAGGTCTGGGCAAGAAAGCCGCCGAGAATTGGACCGATCAAGTTACCGGAAACGTAGCCGGTTGTGAGAATCCCAATCGCAGTGCCGCTTTTTGCCTTTGGTGTTTCGGTTGCAATCAAGGCACTGGCGTTTGGAATGTAACCTGCTGCCAGCCCTTGCAGAAAACGTAAGGCAATTAAGGCGTAGACATTGTGGACAAAGCCACACGCTCCGATGATGATGGCCATTCCGAAACTGGAACGCAGCAACATCAATTTTCGACCGCGGCGATCAGCGAGTCGGCCCCAGAGCGGACTCACGATCGCAACGACCATGAAGGTGACCCCAAACGTGATCCCTGAGTAAATACTCAGTTGCCCCTTGGTAAAATCGCCAAGTTGATCAACATATAATGAAATAAATGGCGAAACTTCACTGAAGCCCATGCCGGCAATGAAGGTTCCGAGCCATAACACAGCCAGATTTTGCTGCCATGGCTCGAGGCTTTTAAGTTTACTTGGCAAGAGCGCCAACTTCCTTTCAGAAAATAGTTACCTAATTAATATACCTCAATCAGAGGGGGCTTACAATTCGATAGCAAGGAGCCTATTAGTCAGAAATGGATAACAAATTTGGACGAATAACAAAGTGCAATCTACAATGGCGTCTGTTATCTAAAAAACCACGCCCTGTTTTGCGAGCGTTTAAGACCTTGCATGGGATTGGCCGGCCTGCAAAGTTTCTTTTTCTCAAAACATTTTGACACAGGTCGGTGACCATGGTATTCTACTCTTTGTGATCATTCACTCTGCCTAAGACTCAGGGGGCGTAAGCCTTAATTATCCTGCCGAGGTGGTATCGGAAACACTAGATACCTCTATGTCTTGGTAGACATGGAGTTTTTTTATATTTAAAAACTTCAACCAAACTAATGGAGGTGAAAAAAACATGAGTGAACAAGCTATCGCAAAAAAAGCTGAAATCGTTAAAAGCATTTCTGAACAATTCAAGAGTGCTACCAGTGCTGTCGTTGTCGACTATCTGGGCTTAACGGTTGAACAAGTAACCGCACTGCGTAAGGAATTGCGTGAGGCCGGTGTTAAGATGGAAGTCCTGAAGAACACTTACCTGCGTCGTGCCGCTGACGCTAACGGTTATGAAGCATTGGACGATGTTTTCAAGGGCCCTACAGCCGTTGCCTTCTCCAATGACGATCCTGTTGCCCCAGCTCGCATCATGGCCAAGTATGCTGACCAATTTGATGCTTTGAAGATTAAGGGCGGCATCATCGAAAACAAGGTTGCTTCTTTGGATACCATTATGGAAATGTCCAAAATGCCAGATCGCGAAGGTCTGTTGTCGCAACTTGCTTCTGTTCTGCAGGCACCTGTCCGCGATTTTGCATTGGTTGTCAAGGCCGTTGCAGAAGCCAAAGACGAAGAACCTGCTGCATAATGATACGTTACAAACTACCTAATAAACGGAGGAAACAAACATGGCTTTAGATGTAGATGGCATCATTGCACAACTTAAAGATGCTTCCATTTTGGAACTGAACGACTTAGTTAAGTCGATCGAAGATGAATTCGGTGTTAAGGCAGCTGCCCCTGTTGCTGCTGGCGCCGCTGCTGGTGCAGACGCTGCAGCTGCTAAGGATACCTACGACGTTGAATTGACCGAAGCTGGCCAAGAAAAAGTTAAGGTTATCAAGGCTGTTCGTGAAATCACTGGTCTTGGCTTGAAGGATGCTAAGGGTATGGTTGACGCCGCACCTAAGGTTATCAAGGAAGGCCTTTCCGAAGACGACGCTAACAAGCTTAAGGAACAACTTGAAGGCGTTGGCGCAACGGTTACCCTCAAATAACCTAGCCCCATCTTCAAATAAAAGCATCTCGCTCAATCGTGGTGATACCGCGAAAGGCGAGATGCTTTTTTTATACATAAAACGCCCGAAAGTCATGTTGCTATGACTTTCGGGGCGTTGATATCCAATTTCTAAAAGAACTGGCTGTTATTTCATCTTACTCGGTTAAGCCTTAATTCGTTGTCGCAAGCTTCTTATAATTATCTAGCGCATCCGCAAGATCCTTGTCTTTAATCGTCACATGCTGGTTCTTCAATACCTGACTGATAACGCGTTGCATGATGCTTGAATCGCGAGACCATTTAGCGTAAACGCTGGCAGTTAGCGCCTTTTTACTGCTAGTAAAGGTGCCTTTGGCGGGATGGTTAATCATTTTAATAACTTCATACCCGTCTGTCACTTTGACTGGGGTCTGCGTGTAGTCACCATTTTTTAATTTGTAGGCAGCATCCTTAAATGTGGCATCGAGCGTTTTATTGTTTGATTCAAAACTAATCTTCCCGCCGTTATCTTTAGTCGCAGTATCAATGGAATCAGTTTTCGCAAGCGTGGCAAAATCCTTGCCAGCTGCTAAATCACTGATAACTTGCTTAGCAGTGTCCTCGTCGCTAGTTAGAATATGTTGGACAGTCACTTTGGGCTGATAGGTCTTCCAAGCGGCCTTGAGCTGGCTTTCAGAAACCTTTTTTAACTTTTTCAGTGCAACTTCACTTAAAAAGTTGGTTCGTAGGCTTTCCTTGAAGCTACTGCGACTGAAACCGTTTTGACTTAAGAAAGCATCGAAATTTTCGCCGTATTGTTGTTTGTAGCTATCATAGGCGTCATTAACTGTTTTAGTGCTAACCGATTTTCCATAGGCATGATTCAATGCACGATAAATGAGCATGTTAGCAAGCATGGTCTTTGTCGTTGGTGACTGTTTGAGTTCCTTGTAAAAGCTACTTTCAGTCACCTTGCCACCTGAATAGGTCGCAACTGTTTGGTCGGCCTGATTTGACTGACAACCGCTTAGCAGCAGAAAAGCAGTTGCGGTACTTGCCAATAATACTTTAAGGCGCATTTTTTTCTTCATCGACTCGGTCTCCTCTGAAATGCTTACAGTAAACGTTGTGTATTTATTCTAGCGTTGGCAATTGAGAATTTCAATGCAAATACTCATTTTCTAATAATACTAAAAATTTCAAAACATCTATAGTCTGTAAACGGCTAAATAATAACGCTAAAAGCTAATTTACAGATAGGAAAATTAATAAAAGATTAAAATTTTCGTTGAATCTGTTCTTCGAGAGTATATAATCTTAACTACATCAAGCGTAGGGTTTGATTTGGTTCTGAAACTTTTGGGAAGTGGAGGGTATTGGATGCAAAGGAAAAAGAAAGGGCTATCGATCTTGTTAGCCGGTACAGTCGCTTTAGGGGCGCTGGCTGTCTTGCCAGTCGGCGAAATCCAAGCAAAGGCGGCTATCTCGCAGCAAACTAAGGGATCATCACTCGCAAATACGGTTAAGGCCGCGACTGCTAAGCAAGCGGCCACTGATACAACCGCAGCGACAACGAATCAAGCGATTGCTACACAGTTGGCGGCTAAAGGTATTGATTACAATAAGCTGAATAAAGTTCAGCAGCAAGATATTTATGTTGACGTCATTGTTCAAATGAGCGCAGCGCCTGCCTCTGAAAACGGCACTTTAAGAACTGATTACTCCAGCACGGCGGAGATTCAGCAGGAGACCAATAAAGTGATCGCGGCTCAGGCAAGCGTTAAGGCAGCTGTTGAACAAGTCACCCAACAAACTGCCGGTGAAAGTTATGGCTATGTCGTTAACGGCTTTTCAACTAAAGTTAGGGTTGTTGATATCCCTAAACTGAAACAAATTGCCGGAGTTAAAACAGTCACATTGGCGAAAGTTTATTATCCGACTGATGCTAGGGCAAACTCGATGGCGAATGTGCAAGCCGTATGGTCCAATTACAAATATAAAGGTGAAGGCACAGTGGTCTCGGTTATTGACACTGGCATTGATCCAACACATAAAGACATGCGGCTAAGCGATGATAAAGACGTTAAACTAACCAAATCTGATGTTGAAAAATTCACTGATACCGCCAAGCATGGCCGCTATTTTACTTCAAAAGTGCCATATGGGTTTAATTACGCTGATAATAACGACACCATTACAGATGATACGGTTGACGAACAACACGGCATGCATGTTGCTGGGATCATCGGTGCTAACGGGACAGGTGACGATCCAACCAAGTCTGTTGTCGGAGTTGCGCCAGAAGCACAGCTACTGGCAATGAAAGTTTTCACCAACTCTGACACTTCTGCAACAACTGGGTCAGCTACCTTGGTTTCTGCCATTGAAGACTCGGCAAAAATCGGTGCCGATGTCCTCAACATGTCCTTAGGATCTGATTCAGGCAACCAAACCTTGGAGGATCCAGAAATTGCTGCGGTGCAAAATGCCAACGAATCAGGAACAGCCGCCGTCATTTCTGCTGGGAACTCAGGAACATCCGGTTCAGCAACTGAAGGTGTCAACAAAGATTATTACGGTTTGCAAGACAATGAAATGGTGGGAACGCCAGGGACATCACGAGGAGCGACCACAGTTGCTTCCGCTGAGAACACGGATGTCATCAGTCAGGCAGTGACCATTACAGATGGTACAGGTTTACAGCTTGGACCGGAAACCATTCAGCTTTCAAGCAACGATTTCACTGGTAGCTTTGACCAAAAGAAGTTTTATGTTGTCAAAGATGCTAGTGGCAACCTCAGCAAAGGGGCAGCAGCCGACTATACTGCTGACGCTAAAGGCAAAATTGCCATCGTTAAACGTGGCGAACTTACCTTTGCTGACAAACAAAAATACGCCCAAGCCGCTGGTGCTGCTGGCTTGATCATTGTCAACAACGATGGCACAGCAACACCGTTGACTTCTATTGCGTTAACCACCACCTTCCCAACATTTGGGCTCTCCAGTGTAACCGGTCAAAAGCTGGTTGACTGGGTCACAGCACACCCGGATGATAGTCTCGGTGTCAAGATTGCCCTGACGCTGTTACCAAATCAGAAATATACTGAAGACAAGATGTCTGACTTCACATCCTATGGGCCAGTTTCCAATCTTTCCTTCAAACCAGATATTACCGCACCAGGCGGCAACATCTGGTCAACGCAAAACAACAATGGCTACACAAATATGTCTGGTACGTCAATGGCCTCGCCATTTATTGCCGGTTCACAAGCATTGTTGAAACAAGCATTGAATAACAAAAACAACCCATTTTATGCTGACTACAAACAACTTAAAGGGACAGCGCTCACCGATTTTCTTAAGACAGTTGAGATGAATACTGCCCAGCCAATCAACGATATTAACTACAATAATGTTATCGTATCGCCGCGGCGGCAAGGGGCCGGTCTTGTTGATGTGAAGGCAGCCATTGATGCATTAGAAAAGAATCCGTCAACGGTTGTCGCCGAAAACGGCTACCCGGCAGTTGAATTGAAAGACTTCACGAGTACGGACAAGACTTTTAAACTGACCTTCACGAACCGCACGACCCATGAACTAACCTATCAAATGGACAGTAATACGGATACTAATGCCGTTTATACATCAGCGACTGACCCTAATTCTGGGGTTTTGTATGATAAGAAGATTGATGGAGCAGCCATTAAAGCCGGCAGTGACATAACTGTGCCTGCTGGGAAAACGGCGCAGATTGAATTCACACTATCTTTGCCGAGGTCTTTTGACCAACAGCAATTTGTTGAAGGTTTTCTGAACTTTAAGGGTAGCGATGGTTCGCGCTTGAACTTGCCATACATGGGCTTTTTTGGTGACTGGAATGACGGTAAGATTGTCGATAGTCTCAATGGGATCACTTATAGTCCTGCTGGTGGTAATTATGGCACCGTGCCACTATTGACGAACAAAAATACAGGCAATCAATATTATGGCGGCATGGTCACAGACGCTGATGGCAACCAGACAGTTGACGATCAGGCGATTGCTTTTTCGAGTGACAAGAATGCCTTATATAATGACATCAGCATGCAGTATTATCTATTGCGCAATATCAGCAACGTCCAAGTTGATATTCTTGATGGTCAGGGCAATAAAGTTACGACTCTCAGCAGTTCCACCAATCAGACGAAGACCTATTATGATGCTCATTCGCAGCAGTACATCTACTACAATGCTCCAGCGTGGGATGGCACCTATTATGATCAACGTGATGGCAACATCAAGACGGCTGATGATGGCAGTTATACTTATCGTATTTCCGGTGTACCGGAAGGCGGCGACAAACGTCAAGTGTTTGATGTGCCTTTCAAGCTCGACTCTAAGGCGCCGACAGTTCGTCATGTCGCTTTGTCAGCCAAAACGGAAAATGGGAAAACCCAGTATTATTTGACAGCTGAAGCCAAGGATGATTTGAGTGGTCTTGATGCCACCAAGAGCGTTAAAACTGCAATTAATGAAGTGACGAATCTTGATGCTACCTTTACCGATGCTGGGACAACGGCTGATGGGTACACCAAAATTGAAACGCCATTATCTGATGAACAGGCCCAAGCACTTGGCAATGGCGACAATTCGGCTGAGCTGTACTTGACTGATAATGCATCCAATGCCACTGATCAAGATGCCAGCGTTCAGAAGCCGGGGTCTACATCGTTTGATTTAATTGTGAACGGCGGCGGTATCCCAGACAAGATCTCAAGCACCACAACTGGCTACGAAGCCAATACTCAAGGTGGCGGGACGTATACGTTTAGTGGGACGTATCCAGCAGCGGTTGACGGTACTTACACTGATGCACAAGGAAAGAAACATGATTTGAACACAACCTACGATGCTGCGACTAACAGTTTCACTGCCTCAATGGCGGTCACGAATGCTGATTACGCCGCGCAAGTGGATCTATATGCCGATAAGGCGCACACCCAGTTGCTTAAACATTTTGACACCAAAGTTCGGCTGACGGCGCCAACCTTTACTGATTTGAAATTCAACAATGGCTCGGATCAGACCTCCGAAGCGACCATCAAGGTTACAGGGACGGTTAGTGCTGACACCAAGACAGTTAATGTTGGCGACACCGTAGCAGCACTTGATGCACAACATCACTTTAGTGTTGATGTACCGGTTAATTATGGTGACAATACCATCAAGGTGACCGCCACCGATGAAGACGGCAACACCACGACGGAACAAAAGACGATTACTTCGTCTTATGATCCTGATGTGTTGAAGAATGCTGTGACGTTCGATCAAGGTGTGACATTTGGTGCCAATGAATTCAATGCCACCTCGGCTAAGTTCTATGACCCTAAGACCGGGATTGCGACGATTACTGGTAAGGTCAAGCACCCAACGACAACGTTGCAGGTTGATGGTAAGCAAATTCCAATCAAGGATGATCTGACTTTCAGTTTCACTTTAGATTTAGGTACTCTTGGACAAAAACCGTTTGGGGTTGTTGTGGGTGACACCACTCAAAACAAGACCTTCCAAGAAGCGTTGACCTTCATTTTGGATGCAGTGGCGCCAACATTGTCATTGGACAGCTCGACAGATGCACCGGTTTATACCAACGATCCGAACTTCCAGATTACCGGAACGGCCACTGACAATGCACAATATCTGAGTCTGGCAATTAACGGCAGTCATGTCGCCAGCCAATACGCAGACATCAACATCAATAGCGGCAAACCGGGTCATATGGCTATTGATCAGCCCGTTAAATTGCTCGAAGGCAAAAACGTGCTGACTGTTGCTGTTACAGATAGCGAAAACAACACCACGACCAAGAAGATCACAGTTTACTACGAACCAAAGAAAACACTGGCAGCACCAACTGTGACGCCAAGTACTACTGAACCAGCCAAAACGGTGACTCTGACGGCAAACGCTGCCGCAACGGGTGAAACGGTTCAGTATAGTGCTGATGGTGGCAAGACATATCAGGATGTGCCGGCAGCCGGTGTCACGGTCACGGCAAATGGCACCTTCAAGTTTAAGTCGACTGATTTATACGGTAATGAATCACCAGCCGTCGACTATGTTGTGACCAATATCAAGACTGATGATCCTGCACAATTGCAGGCAGCTAAGCAGGCACTGACTAATCTGATTGCTTCCGCCAAAACGCTAAGTGCCAGCGGTAAGTATGATGATGCCACAACGACTGCTTTAGCAGCGGCAACGCAGAAGGCACAAATGGCGCTTGATCAGACGGACGCCTCAGTTGATTCACTTACTGGTGCCAATCGAGACCTGCAAACTGCGATCAATCAATTAGCTGCCAAATTACCTGCAGATAAGAAGACTTCGCTGCTTAACCAGTTGCAATCTGTGAAGGCTGCGCTGGGAACGGACTTGGGCAATCAAACTGATCCAAGCACTGGCAAAACATTTACGGCAGCGTTAGACGACCTAGTGGCACAAGCTCAAGCAGGCACGCAAACGGCCGACCAGCTTCAAGCGAGTCTTGCCAAGGTACTTGATGCAGTATTAGCAAAACTTGCGGAGGGTATTAAAGCGGCAACACCGGCTGAGGTTGGCAATGCTAAAGATGCTGCAACTGGCAAAACTTGGTATGCCGACATTGCTGACACATTGACGTCTGGTCAAGCCAGTGCTGATGCGTCTGACAAGCTTGCACATTTACAAGCTTTGCAAAGTCTGAAAACGAAGGTGGCAGCTGCCGTTGAAGCGGCCAAGACAGCTGGTAAAGGCGACGATACAAGCGGTACTAGCGACAAAGGCGGCGGTCAAGGTACCCCGGCGCCCGCTCCAGGCGACACAGGTAAGAACAAAGGCGATGAGGGCAGCCAGCCTAGTTCTGGCGGTAATATCCCAACAAAGCCAGCCACAACGACGTCAACGAGCACGGATGATACGACTGATCGTAATGGTCAACATACATCCGGTAAGGGAGCATTACCCAAGACAGCAGAGACAACTGAGCGGCCAGCGTTTGGCTTCTTGGGTGTCATTGTGGTCAGTCTGATGGGGGTATTAGGATTGAAACGGAAACAACGTGAAGAATAGCCTGTCCATGCGTTACGTTTAGGGCAGCAGCGTATCGGCAAAAAGTAAAGCAGCAACCTATCATGGCTTTGAAGCCATGGCAGGTTGCTGCTTTTTTATTGTCATATACTTACCGTAAAATCAAATCGGATTGAATCACCGTCTGAGCAATGTCATCGCGCAAGGCCAGTTTTAACGCTGCTGCACCGATGGCTGTAACATGATGATCGATCGTACTCATTTGCAGTAATCGACTGGAAAGCTGATTCTCTTGACCCATTAAAGGAGGGATGGGCAGGTGATGGTCGACGAAATACTGGCGAAGACCGGCCGTGATATCGTCCCCATTGCCGAGGATAAAGTCTGGATGCTCATTGACTAACCGCGCACCAGCTTGATAGCCATCTTCGAAGGTTCGCATGTGATAGACAATCATTTCGTCAGCAGGACGTTTACCGAACACATCCACATAGCTGTTGATGGTAAGTTTACTAGTCGCACTTTGGGCATAGGGCCGACTTAGCAGCAAGGCGATTTTGCTGTAGCCTTGGTTACCCATCCACTAGAATGCCTCTTGATAAGCAGGTGTTCGGTCGGCGTAAGCGGCGGCGAGTTTGATTTTTCCCGGATTTTCGCAAACCACAATAGGGCCATATTTTTGATACTTAGCAATTGTGCGCAGGCCAAGACCATGAGACGTGAAGATCAAGCCATCATATGCATGACGGCGTAAGTCTTCTAAATAGTCTTGTTCGAGTGACTGATCATAGCGAGATGGCAGGATCACCGCATGATAATTGCCGGCCATTGCTGCATTCAAAATGCCGGTCACAAGCTGTTCAAAATAGGGATGATCAGTGTGCGGCAAGATGACCCCGATTGTCCGCGTTTTGCCTGCGCTAAGGTTTTGTGCCATTGTGCTTGGTACGTAATCAAGTTGATCGATCACTGCTTGAATCGCTGCGCGGGTTGAAGGCGCTACATAATGTTGCTGATTGATGACGCGCGAAACCGTTGCCGTTGAGAAACCGGATAGTCGAGCAATGTCATGAATATTCGCCATAAAAGCACCTCCAGTTCCAGTATAACAAGCAGTTAAAGCCAAGCGTACAAAAAGCCGACGTGTCAGTGGTCATTTTGTTTTAGACCCTGATATGCCGACTTTTGTGACATAAACGTTGATCTTAATGCAGTAGCTCATTGTGAGCATGACTAAGCGATTGCAGCTGTTGCCGTTTGGGTCATTGTTTTCAAATCCTGATCTTGTGCAATTGCCGCGGAGATTGTCTGAAGCCGATCCTGAATGGTTGCCTCAGCTGTGTCGACAGGGACTAACAAGACAATCGCCTGACTGATTTGGTGACCAGCGGCCCAAGGTAAAGCCTTGCCAAAATCAAAGCCAATAACAACAGGTTCTGTCAAACTGGTGACATGACCATACGTTAAGATTGCCTGATCGTTGATGGTTTGCGTTTGCTCACCCGCGCTGGCTAACAAGGAACTTAGAACCTCTTGATAATCAAAATTGAAATCATTGGTCAACTTTAGAGCGATGGCCTTCAAGGCGCCAATTTGCGTATCCTGATAAACAGGAAGTTCCTGATAAAGATGTGTTTGCATTAACATGATGTTTACCTCCTATGAGTTGATTGAAAATAACTGCTGACTTGATTGAGATCATTACCTAAATGTGGTTTCTAAGCGCTCCTGTTCACGCTCTTGACTCTAGACTGAGTGTAATTTCTGTAACGCGTTTCAGGTCAAGCGTTTTCAACTAAAAAAGTTAAAAAATTTTTTCAATCATCTCGCAAACTTACATCACCTTACAAAAAGGTCAGAAAGGGTGCGAGGGGCTTGTAGATTTCCTATAATGAATAGGAATATAGACACGGAGGACGCAGCAATGAAAAAACTATTCCGAGAAACCGGATCGTTTTTAAAGAAACATCTCACCACACTTAAAGTACTGTTTGTGCTAGCAGTCCTAGTGTTTGTGATTTTTGAGGTTGGCCGGATCAGCCAAGATTTGAATGGGGAACAAATGCGGGCGAGCCTCGCCACGCAAAGCCCTGTTTCGCTCTTGATTTTGTTAGTTGTGGGGCTGATCGCCGTTACACCGATGCTAACTTATGATTTTGTGATTACTGAATTGTTACCAGGGCACTACAAACCGGCTTATGTCATTAAATCAGGCTGGATTGTCAACACCTTCACCAATATTGCCGGCTTTGGGGGGTTACTGGGTGCTAGTTTGCGGGCAAACTTTTACCATGAAAAAGCGTCTCAAAAGCAGGTGCTATTTGCGATTTCAAAAATCGCGATGTTTTTGTTGGCTGGGTTGTCGCTTTGGTCCATGATCGGGATTGTCGTCATTTTTGTTTTTGGTATTGGGGCGGAGTTTGCTAACTATTGGGTCTGGCTTGTGGGCGGTGCGGCTTATTTCCCATTGCTCATGATCATCTCCCATGTGCGTGATAGTGAATTTTTTGCCGATATGCCACTCAAACGCCAGTTGCGCCTGACGCTGGGATCATTTCTTGAGTGGGGCGGTTGTGCTGCTTTCTTTCTTTTGATTGGTTATTTTCTTGAGGCGCCCATTCCGCTATCGTCTGTCTTGCCGTTGTTCATGGTGGCGAATGTCATCGGGGTTATTTCAATGGTGCCCGGCGGCTTGGGTTCTTTTGATGTGTTAATGATTGTTGAACTCGGCCAGTTGGGTCTGGACAGTAGTGCCGCCGTTGTTTGGTTGCTTTTCTATCGGCTTTTCTACTATGTCATTCCGTTCCTGATTGGTGCCGGTTTGTTTGCGCAAGATGCTGGCAAACGATTGAATGCTTACCTTGAAGGCTTACCAGTGCAATTGATTCGCAAAGCAGCATTCGGCTTTCTAGTGGTTTTCCTGTATTTTTCTGGGATTATGTTGCTCTTGCGCGGTGTTGCGCCTGATCTTGCTTTTCAAAACACCTTGTATCAGCGCCTTTATCCCTACACCTTCCTATTCCTTGATCGGGTCACAAATGTCATTGTGGCTTTCTTAATTCTTGGCTTTGGCCGTGGCATTGCCAGCCGCGTGAAGCGCGCTTACTGGCCGACTGTGATTGTGTTGATTGTGGCGATGGTGGCGTCATTGCGCGAGGATAATCATCTGCGCTTTATCGTGTTTCTTATTTTGGTCGTCATTGCGCTTATCTTGACGCGTCGTGAATTGACCAGAGACCGGTTGGCGCTGTCGTGGGGCAACAAGCTGATTGATGGTGCCGTCTTTGGCTTGACATTTATCTTTTATGCATTTGCTGTGTTCTATAATGCGCCTGCCATTCATCACCGGCATGTGCCAGATGTTTTCCTTTTCCCGTCTGAGCGGATGTTCTTCACTACCTTGATCGGGGTCATGCTGGCCGCGCTGACGGTGTATCTCATCTTCCGATATTTGTCGGCGCCGACAAAATCGCTGGCCGATCCTTACGATGAGGCGCGTTTGAAGGCGGTTGTGGCTAAATTTGGCGGGAATGAAGTGAGCCATCTGGGACTGATGCGTGATAAATCGCTGCATTTTTATCAAGTGGACGGTGAAGATCGCGTGTTCTTCCTGTTTAAAAAGAAGGCCGATAAACTCATTGTCATGGGTGAACCGGTTGGAGATGAGACCCAAATTCCAGCCGCGATTGCTGACTTTATGAAACAGGCAGACGATCAGGATATGTCGTTAGTCTTTTATGAAATTAATGAAAGCCTGACGATGAAGTTGCATGAATTTGGCTTTGACTTCATGAAGTTTGGTGAAGAAGGTTATGTGGATGTGACAACCTTTACATTGGCTGGCACGAAGCGAAAAGGTGAGCGGGCGCTTATGCACAAGTTTGAGCGTGAAGGCTACAGTGTCGAGCTGCTCAAGCCGCCGTTTGATGATGCTTTGCTAGACGACCTTCAAACCGTGTCTGATTCATGGTTGGACGGGCGCAGTGAGAAAGGGTTCAGCTTGGGGTTCTTTGATCGCCATTACCTGAATCAGGCACCGATTGCGGTTGTGCGAGCGCCGGATGGCAAGATTGTGGCGTTTGCGACCGATATGCCGACGGGTAATAATGAAGTCACTAGCATTGATTTGATGCGTTCCAGTGCCGATGCGCCTTCTGGTATTATGGATGAAGTGTTTATTCATCTGTTTGAATTGGCCAAGGATCGTGGCTTTAAGTATTTCAATATGGGGATGGCCCCGCTGGCGAATGTCGGTACGTCTAGTTATTCTTTTATTGAAGAAAAGATTGCTCACCTTGTGTATGAATACGGTTATCGGTTTTATGGATTCCAAGGATTGCGCTCGTATAAAAATAAATATGTGACTGAGTGGGTACCGAAGTACGTTGCTTATCGTAAACGGACGTCATTGCTATTCACGTTGCTGCAGATCATGATGGTCGTGAATCAGAAGGTCACTTTTGCAACGCCGAACAAGTGGTGGCCAAAGCGGTTAGCCTGGGTGAGCCGACTCGGTCAAGGCATTGACAAATAACCGGATGTTAGGTGTTATTAGAGTATGGTCTTTGACAGTCCTTTTTCATGGCTGAGGGCTAGCAGATAATTTTTAGCGCTGCGCAAAACAAGGAGGCACCAATATTGAATCACTATTATACGAATGATCCTGATTTGGCCCATGATGAGCACAGCTTTGACTTTGAGTTAGGTGGGCATTCGCTCCGCTTTACCAGCGATAATGGCGTGTTTTCGAAACACACAGTGGATTTTGGCAGTCGGGTTTTGATCGCAACCATACTGGCAGAAGAATTGCCAACGGGACCGATACTTGATGTTGGAACGGGTTACGGGCCGATTGGGCTTGCTTTGGCGAAGCACTTTCCTGATCGCCAAGTAACGATGAGTGATGTGAATGAACGTGCACTTGCTTTGGCACAGCGCAATGCAACGGATAACGCTATCAGCAATGTCACGATTGTCGAAAGTTCCATGTATGATCAGATAGATGGCCAATTTGGCGTGATTGTGACGAATCCGCCGATTCGTGCTGGTAAAACCATCGTTTCCGGTATTCTTGCCGGCGCTGCCGAGCATTTGTTGCCGCATGGTCAGTTATATGCGGTGATTCAAAAGAAACAAGGTGCGCCATCTGCATTGAAACTGATGAAAACAATTTATCCAGATGCCAGCATTGTAAAAAAGGAACACGGGTACTATATTCTTAAAGCGACAAAATAAGTGTTTTTATACTAGGCGTGGTACACTCAGGTCAGGACAGAAAGGAGCAATATGACATGACAAAATCGAAATATCTCGCATTAGGTGGTGCAGTGGCCGCTGCCGCAATCGCAGCAGGGGCATTTGTGTGTGCCAAAAGTTTGACTGAATATTTTGAACGGCAGCACCAGCGGCGTCAGGTTGAAGGCTTCGTGAAAAAGATTTTTGGCGACAGTGATCGGGTTCAAACCGTTTTAGATAAATTGAGCGATGATGATGTTGCCAGTCTGCTCCGGGTTAGCGATAAGCTGCGCAGTCTAAAAGACAGTGCTAGCGAATATGCCGGATCGGCTCGCGACCAAGGCATGGCAGCCATTGATCGCTTAAAGGCAGCACTGAGTCACTAGCCGTTAGTTTAGCGACAAGTGGCTTATCACACGTCAGGTAAATAAACTGGCTGCGTGATCAAAATAGCCGTCCATGAGGATTTTCCTGATGGACGGCTATTTATTGGCATCAGAATGATAAAACAAGGAGTGCTTGGCAATCATGGACGAACACGACATCAATCAATTTATGGATGCGGCTCTAACCGAGGCCAAAAAAGCCGCTGCAATCGGCGAAGTGCCGATTGGCGCAGTGATCGTCCATCAAGGCGAGATTATCGGTCGTGGTTATAATCTGCGTGAAACAACTCAAGACGCGACGCATCATGCCGAGATGCTGGCGATTCAGGCTGCATGCAAAACGCTTGGTACATGGCGGCTGGAAGATTGCAGCTTATTTGTCACGTTAGAACCATGTCCAATGTGTGCCGGCGCTATGATCAATGCGCGCGTGGCGACGTGTTACTTTGGTGCCACTGATCCTAAAGCAGGCGTTGCTGGCACTTTTTATAATTTATTGGCGGACACCCGCTTTAATCATCAAGTTGTTGTGGTCAGCGGCATCAAAGCCGATGAAAGCGCCACGTTGCTGCAAACGTTTTTCCGAACGATCCGAGCCAAAAGAAAAGCCGCCAAGCGGGCTGGTCAAACCAGTGAAAATCAGTTATAATGAAAACTGCCGAAAGGCCTTAAGGCAATGATGGCTTTCCGAATCGTGTCAGGTCCGGAAGGAAGCAGCACTAAGGTAGGTTCGTCATGTGCCTTTTGTTATTGAGAAATTGACCGGTCGCTTGTAATTGGAGCGGCCGTTTTTGTTGTCGCAGATTCTGTCTACTCATGAGGCAGCTATGGTAAACTAGAACACAGCGAATATTTCACTAAGAAGAGCGTGAACGGGTGCGTTTAAAGGAGGCGGCATGGTGAGTTATCAAGCGTTATATCGGGTGTGGCGCCCGCAGCAATTTAAAGATGTGATTGGCCAAGAAGCCATCACCAAGACGCTGAAAAATGCGCTGATTACTGGCCAGACAAGCCACGCCTATCTTTTTACCGGCCCCCGCGGTACCGGTAAAACATCGGTCGCCAAGATTCTGGCCAAGGCACTGAACTGTCTACACTTGGAGGATGGTGAGCCAGATAATACTTGTGAAATTTGTCAGGCTATTAATAATGGCAGTTTGACCGATGTTATCGAAATTGATGCCGCTTCTAACAACGGCGTGGATGAGATTCGTGACATTCGGGACAAGGCAAAATATGCGCCAACACAAGCTCGCGTCAAAGTGTATATCATCGATGAAGTGCATATGTTATCGAGCGGGGCCTTCAATGCTCTGTTGAAAACGCTGGAAGAACCGCCGGCGCATGTGGTGTTTATTTTAGCCACGACGGAGCCACATAAAATCCCAGCAACGATTATTTCGCGAACACAACGATTTGATTTTCGCCGGATCACGCCGGAAGATATCGTTAAGCGAATGCGTTTTATTTTGGATGATAAGCAAATCACATACGACGATGCTGCGTTGAAAGTGATTGCCAAAGCAGCTGAAGGCGGCATGCGGGATGCCTTATCGATTCTTGATCAAGTGTTGAGTTTTGGCGATAATCACGTCACAACGGAAGATGCACTTGATGTCACAGGCGGTGTGACCACTGCTGTTTTGGGCAAGTATTTAGCCGCGGTCCTCGCCAAGGATCATGCGCAGGCATTGAAAATGATCGAGGATTTGTTAGCGTCAGGTAAAGATCCTGGGCGGTTAATCGAAGATCTGATTGAATACTTGCGGGATCTGTTGGTTAATCAACAAGCACCGACACTCTTGGGTGATTTAGAAAAAAGCTTACTTGATGATCAATTCAAAATTCTGAGCGAGAACTTCAAGCCAGAGCAGATCTACCACATGATTGACGTGTTGAATAGCACGCAGCAACAACTGCGGATGACCAATCATCCGGAAATTTATCTAGAAGTGGCAACGGTTCGATTAAGCGAAACGACAACGCCACAGGTTACGGCAGCACCAGCACAGGCAGAAAATCCGCAATTTGAAAAATTGACGGCAAAAGTCAAACAGCTGAGTGATCAACTGAAACGGGTCGAGGCGAACGGCGGCACCATTCCGCCACCAACCAGAACCCGGAAACATGTGAAGGCCAAAGCCAACCATGTCAATCGTAAAGCTATTTATCCGATTTTAGGTGCCGCAACCAAACAGGACCTGACCAATTTAAAGGATGTTTGGCCGAATCTGCTGGGTCTGCTTAGTATCACGAAACGCGCCATGATGAAAGTCAGTGAACCGGTTGCTGCCAGTCCTAACGGTGTGATCGTGAGTTTCGATTATGATATCTACGTTGAACGCGCCATGAATGATGCCGCGCTGATGACGGAATTGGAAAGTGGTCTGCAAAAATTAACCGGCAAGCAGCCAAAAATTGTTTTGGTTCAAAGTGATGTCTGGCCAACCATTCGACAAGATTATATTCAAGAATTGAAGGCCCCTGAAAACAAGGAACAGAAAGCTGACACTAAACCGCAGATACCGCCAGTTGTTAGCAAATTAACAGAACTATTTGGTAAAGATGCACCTAACGTAACAATCAAAAATGACTAGAAAAGGATGATGAAACATGCGTGGAATGGGTAATATGCAAGGCATGATGAAGCAGATGCAGAAAATGCAAAAGGAAATGCAGGCAGCACAAAAGGAACTGTATGCAACGGAATTTGAAGGCAAGTCAGCTTCCGATATGGTCACCGTTAAGTTTACTGGTGAAAAGATCATGAAAGACATTCAAATCAAACCAGAAGCCATCGATCCAGACGATCCGGACATGCTCCAAGACTTGATTATCGAAGCGGTTAATCAAGCCATGGGAACCATTGATAAGGAAACTCAAGATAAGATGGGCAAGTATACACGCGGATTGCCAATGTAACAACAGAGCGCAAAAAGGCGCGGTTAGAAACCGGAGTGTAAGCGGCCTTGAACCAAAAGGGCTGGGGCTTTGGCCCTTTTGGTTCAAGGTCCTTACATGGAGGTTTCTGCGCCTTTTTGCGCGTTTCGGAGAACAACAATGGACCACAAGTATCATCAAGAAGTCTTCACCGCATAAACCGAACTTTTACAACAACCCAAGTTCGCACCCAAAGTTTCAGCAACATAAGCAAATAAGCATCATTTTGAAACCAAAGCTGTTCTCATGACAGCAAAGATCATCACTCAGTACGTTTTCACAACAAGAGGGGACACTATGCAATATCCAGAACCGATCAGTAAATTGATCGACAGTTATATGCGCCTCCCGGGTATCGGGGCAAAAACCGCAACACGGCTGGCTTTTTACACCATTGATATGAATAAGGACGATGTGACGGCGTTCGCTAAAAGTCTTGTCGCGGCAAAAGAGGATCTGCATTATTGTTCCATTTGTGGCAACATTACCGATGAGGATCCGTGTGCTATTTGTCGCGATAAAAGTCGCGACCAAAGCACGATATTGGTCGTTGAACAACCTAAAGACGTCATGAGCATTGATCGGGCTCAGGATTATCATGGCTTGTATCATGTATTACATGGCGTTTTATCACCAATCGAAGGCCGCGGTCCTGAAGATCTGAATATTGAGAGTTTGTTAAAACGGCTTAAGGCAAATAAGGCAGTCAAAGAAGTCATTATCGCCACTAATGCCACGCCTGAAGGTGAAGCCACCGCCCAATACCTGGCTCGGCTGATTAAACCAGCTGGTATTAAGGTCACTCGCTTAGCCCATGGGCTGTCGGTCGGCAGTGATATTGAGTATGCTGATGAAATGACCTTGATGAAGGCGGTTGAAGGAAGGACTGAGCTGTAATGTTTGGACGCAAACAGGTAAAGGTCAAGGAAGAAAAAGACGAAGAATTAATGATGCTCGTCTATCGCGTCCGCGACCAGATGTCGGCACAACGCAAGCTCGTTGCTACTTTTCGAGAAGTCGACGAACAAACCAAAGCGCAAGTAGCCTTACAGACAGGCCTATTCGACTTTCTCTACCGCGAAGCGCGCACCCGCCAAATCAAGGGCGAACTTGTGGCCCGAGTGGCTGCGGAGCAAATTGCGGAGTATAGAGATTTATAGAGCGCAAAAAAGCGCGGTTAGAAACCGGAATGTAAGTGGCCTTGAACCAAAAGGGCTGGGCGTGGCTCTTTTGGTTCAAAGTCCTTACACGGAGGTTTCTGCGCTTTTTTGCGCGGTTCAGAGAGTCGTGAAGCGGTAACAGAGCTTTTCCACGTACCAACAAGAGAACGTTCAACGCGCCAATCATTTGCTACGCCGAGTGGCATCTTTTTTCGCCTTCCTAGGAGGCATGCAAAAACCTCAATGCCAAGCATAACTCATTCACCATTAGGGCATCGTGCAGCTACCCGATACCAATCAACATTCACTAAAGCGGCAAATGCCCATGACTGCCATTTCAGGATCATGGCATTTGCCGCTTTTTTGCCTATGTATAACGACTTATTAGTCTCGTGAATTTGCAGATAAGTTTTTAATTGTGAAACATATCAAGTAAAATGGACTTAATTCCAAAAAGAGCGTGAACTGGTGCGGTTAGAAACCGGAACATAAGCAGGCTTGGGCGTGATGGCCGCACTTTGGTTATTGCGGCCAAGGTCCTTATGTGTAGGCTTCTGCACCAGAGAACGCGTTTAGAGAAGGAGCGGCATATAGTGACAGGCACATTTATCACATTCGAAGGTCCAGACGGTGCAGGCAAGACCAGCGTTTTGAAGACGTTGATCCCGCAACTCGAACAGCACGTGCGGGTGCCATTGCATTTGACCAGAGAACCAGGCGGCGCAAAGATTTCCGAGACCATTCGCGAGGTCATTCTCGACCCTGCCAACACTGCTATGGATGCGCGGACTGAAGCACTTTTATACGCGGCGTCGCGTCGACAGCACTTGGTTGAAGTGATTCAACCAGCGCTAGCACAAGGCGACATTGTTGTCTGTGATCGATTTGTCGACAGTTCAGTTGCCTATCAAGGTGGTGGTCGAGAAATTGGGCCAGATGCCGTTTTGAAAATGAACCAATTTGCCACTGCAGGACTGGAGCCGGCTTTGACATTGTATCTAGATGTGCCAGTTCAGATGGGACTTGACCGTATCAAGTCCCATCAAAACGAGCGTCAATATGATCGACTTGATCAGGAAAGTCTGGCTTTTCATGAACGCGTTCATGATGCATACATGACACTGATAGTGGATAATCCTCAGCGAATCGTGTCGATTGATGCAACTGAGCCACTGGAAAAGGTTGTTGCCGCTTGTTTTCAGACCATTACTCGTCGTTTTCCGGAACTATTTAACTAAGTGATAACCGTCATCGCGGTCAAGGAGGGCACGCATGAAATTAATTCTCGCAATTGTTCAAGATAAAGATAGCAACTTGCTTAGCAGTCAATTTATTGATGCTAATATCCAGGCAACTAAATTATCAACGACTGGTGGCTTTTTGAAAGCCGGTAATACAACCTTCATTATCGGGATTGCTGATGATCGGGTCGATGAAGTTCTGAAGATTATCAAAGAGACTTCGCAAACCCGCCAACAATTCATGACACCGCCAGTCAATCTTGACGCTACGTCTGACAGTTCGATGGCCTATCCGGTTGAGGTTCAAGTCGGCGGTGCCACCGTCTTTGTCCTACCGATCGAAGCCTTTCATCGCTTCTGATGACCAAATTTTTAATTGATTCGCTTCAGCCTAAACTCGTGGCTCAGTTTGCGCGAATCATTGACCGCAAGCAATTGGCACAGTCGTATTTGTTTGTGGGGCCAAAAGGGGCTGGCAAGCTGGCCTTGGCTGAGTGGATCGCCTTGCGCCTATTTTGCCAAAATGTGCAGGATGGTGCGCCATGTGGCCAGTGTCCTGAGTGCGAGCGAATTTTGAATCATAATCACCCGGATGTGATGGTGGTCAAAACAGAAACGCAAAGCATCAAGGTTGACGATATTCGCGGGTTGAAGCAAGAAATGAGCAAAACCGGGGTCGAAGGCAATCAACGTGTGTTTGTTGTTGAAGATGCTGATAAAATGACAGCAGGCGCGGCAAACTCCTTATTGAAATTTTTTGAGGAACCAGTGCCTGGGATGACCGTGATTTTGACTGCAACCTCGAAAAATCAACTTTTACCGACCATTTTGTCGCGGGCGCAGGTTATTACATTCCAAAGCCCTGATCGCTCAGCCGTGATTGCAAAGCTAGAAGAAGGCGGAGCAACCTCGCAAATGGCACGAGTCGCAGGCCGATTGACTGGCAATGTGGCTGATGCGCAGGCCTTGTTGGCGTCTGCAACATTTCAAGACCGGGTGACGAAGGTTTTCCAGTTACTGGAGCGTTTGGCGGATCACGATCCGGAAAGTTTTGTTCGGGTGCAGACGCAACTGCTGCCGATTGCTAAAGATGCTGATAGTCAGCGTCAAGTGTTGGCGCTGATCGGCTTGGCCTATGCTGATGCATTGAATCAACATTTTCAGGTAACATCAATGCAACAACTTGACTTGCCGGCGATCGGCGTCTTGGCTCAGCGATCAAGTGCGCAACTAACCACGGCGCTGCAGGCTATTTTAACGGCGCAGGTGCGATTGAGCCAGAATGTTACGTTTCAATCCGCAACAGAACAGTTAATGCTTAAACTATTAGAAGGGTGATCTTGTGGAAAAGAAAGAATTATATGATGGCTTCTTGACCCTTGAAAAACATGCCCAGCAGATGCTCAGAGAAATCGCCGCTATGAAGGACGATATGGCAGAAACGCTTGAACGCAATGCTGAACTTGAGATCGAAAACAAACATTTGCGTCAACATTTGGCAGAATTAGAAAAAGATGACAATAAAACCAGTGATGGTGGGGTTGAATTGTCTAAGTCGAAGCAAAATCTTGAAAGTCTGTATAATGAAGGCTTCCATGTTTGCCCGATGTTCTATGGCCAGCGCCGGGTCAATGATGAGCCATGCGCTTTTTGTACTGAGATTATTTACGGGGAGAATTGACTTGGAGCAACAACGAAGCTTCGGTTCACATACAACAGGCACACTTTATCTGGTGCCAACGCCGATTGGCAACTTGGGCGATATGACAATTCGTGCGATTGAAATTCTGAAAACAGTCGATTTGATTGCAGCAGAAGACACGCGGCACACGCAAATGTTACTAAATCATTTTGAGATTAAAACTAAAACGATTTCGTTTCATGAGCATAACACACAGATGCGCATTCCTGAGTTGTTGGCTAAGTTGGCAAACGGCGAGACAATTGCTCAAGTCAGCGATGCCGGTATGCCGTCGATTTCTGATCCAGGCAAGGAATTGGTACGCACAGCCATTGATGCCGGTGTGCCAGTGGTGCCATTACCAGGAGCCAACGCCGCGACAACTGCGCTGATTGCTTCCGGCTTGCCGCCGCAGCCGTTTTTGTTCTACGGCTTTTTACCGCGTAAAGCTGGGGAGAAAAATCGCGAATTGGAGAAGTTAGCCCATGAATCAGCCACCTTGCTTTTTTATGAAAGCCCACATCGGGTTGGCAAAACGCTGGCAGCAATGCAGACTGCTTTTGGTGATCGACAGGCGGCTTTGGCCCGTGAGTTGACGAAAAAATTCGAAACCTTCATTCGCGGTTCATTGTCGGCATTACAAACTTATGCCGCTGGTGACCTAAAAGGCGAATTTGTGATTATGGTAGAAGGTGCGGCTGATAAGCCAGCAGTTGATGTGACGGTGCCTTTAAAAATGCAAGTTGAGGCAATTGTGGCCACTGGTGCCAAACCAAATGCAGCGATTAAATTAGTCGCCAAACAAAATGGCTTAGCGAAGCAAGTGGTGTATGATGCTTATCATGAGTTGGAAAAATAAGCAAAGCGTGAGATCTGGTGCGTTTAGAAACAGGCTTATGCGAAGCCAACCGGATTCTGTGCCAGCAAGTGTGATTTAAGGAGGAGTCATCCTAATGGGAAAGGTCTACGAAGATGATTACCGGATTCCCGGTTTTGCGGGTGATCGGTATGGTCGCGCCGGATTGGCAAATATGATGAATGTCATGTTAGAAATTTCGGAGCGCCAGTTAGAGACGTTGCATGCCGGGATGGATGCAATTAATGAATTTCAGGCTGGTTGGGTGATCACGCAGTATCATATGGATATTCAGCGGATGCCGCGAATTGAGGAACCATTGCGCGTGGGGACCGAGGCGACGACTTACAATAAATTCTTTACTTACCGGGATTATTGGATTGACGATGCGCAAGGGCAGCGCTTGGTAACAGTGAATAGCAACTGGGTCATCATGGATCTGCGCACACGCAAAATTGTGGACGTGATTCCGGAACTGGTGGAGCGTGTCGGCGCGGTCAGTGATCGCAAAATCAAGCGATTTCCGCGGCTTAAAAAGATCACCACCCCAGATGGTCAAGAAGATTTTCATGTCCGCTATTTTGATATTGACAGTAACGGACACGTCAACAATGCTCATTACTTGGAATGGATGGAAAATAGTCTTGGCTATGATTTTTTGAGTACCCATACGTTACGCGGGGCGGATATTCGGTATGAACGTGAAGTCGCGTATGGCACGACGCCTGTTGCCCAATATCAGCATGATCCGGATGATCCCACCAAAACCTTGCACCGCGTCGTAACCGGCGAGCAGGTCAACGCAGAAGCGCAGATGATTTGGCAGGATTTTAAAGCATAGTAAAGCGGCACTAAGCAAAAAAGAGACGTTTGCTTAGTGCCGTTTTTGCGTTGCGGTCTTCGAAATCGAGGATAATCCCAGCTATTTGTTAATTGTCAGCTAACAGCATTATCCACGAAGTCGGCTAGATCCTGCCCCTGTTTGCCGTCACTGAGGCCGACTTGCAACTTAATTCGTGCCTTTTGGCCATTCAAGCCTTGACAGAAAATGATGCCCATTTTCTTAAGTTGCACACCACCGCCTTCGTAATTGTAAACGGCTTGCGCAACACCATTAAAACAGCGGGAAACGAGAACAATCGGGATGTTGCGATCCAGCAGCCGTTGAATGGCAGGTAAGGTGGTCGGCGGTAGATTGCCGGCACCGAGCGCTTCAATCGTCAAGCCGTGGGTATCTTCAGGCAGTGCATCGAACAAGGTGCCATCCATGCCAGCATATGCTTTGATGAGGAAGACCTTGTCGACGAGGTGATCAATCGCACAGATTTCTTGATTAATCAGTTCTTGAAAGAATCGGACGCCATCTTTGGTGACCAAACCGACTGGACCGAATGTTGGTGTTCGGAAAGTAGCCACATTGGTCGTGTGCGTCTTGGTCACGAACCGAGCGGTATGAATTTCGTCATTCATGACAACGAGCGTTCCCTTATTGCGTGAGTCGTCGCTGGCAGCCGTTTTAATGGCGCTTTGAAGGTTCTCCAGACCATCGCTGCCGATTTCGTTACTAGAGCGCATAGCGCCTGTCACGACCACTGGCATCGCCGAATCAAGGGTCAGATCAAGAAAATAGGCGGTTTCTTCCAGCGTATCCGTCCCGTGAGTGATCACGACGCCATCGCTGCCTTCTTTTTCCGCTTGGCGGATGCGTTTAACGAGTTCTAGCATCCGTTCTGGGGTCATGTGCGGGGATGGGAGGTTGAAAATTTCTTCAGTGGTGAGTTCGACGTCAGCAGGGACAAAACTGTCAGCACCAAGTAACGGGTTATGTTGGCTGGGCATAATGTCACCTTCGCTATTTTCAGTCATCGAAATGGTACCACCCGTATGCAAAACGAGAATATGTTTAGTCACGGTCATATCTTCCTTTCAAACGTTGTCGCATTTCATTATACGGCTCTTTATGCAGCCGCGAACAGCTAAAGTCAATGGCGCGAACACCCATAATTAGGTGTAAAAAAACACTTCTAAAATGAAGTGTTGAGGGAATCCCCTTTCAGGGAGTATGAGCAACCAGAAAGATATGATTACGAGAATCTATTTTAGCGAATCAATCTGGCAGCTAACTTGGTAAAAACCAAGAAAATACCGAGAAAATCGTGAGATATTTTTCACGTGTGATCACAAAAAATGCGAATGCGAACATTTCGGGGGTTCCCTTTCTACAATTTTCGGTGTACGATATGTCTCGTGACAAAATCTAGGAGTAGGAACCTGCGCGTTAAGTGCTGCCGGAACGGAATGTGAACGGCAGACGAAGACAAGTGTCGCGGTGCAGGTGCCGCATTCGCCTGATATTTAGGCGTCTCCGAAAAAAGGAGATTGCAGCTTATGCAAGTATTATCGTTTAGTAGTCCCAAGCTTTCCACCCGGAACATGGTGTATATGGCCATGTTGATGGCGATGCAAATCGTTCTGGGCCGTTTCTCGTTCGGAACCCCTTGGCTCAAGATTAGTCCAGCGTTCTTTGCCACGATCCTCATGGGATATTATTTTGGCCCATGGTTGGCGGCCGGCGCTGCTGCGCTGAACGATCAGTTGTCAATTATGATCTTCAGTCCGGGAGCCAACTTCCCGGGTTTTACCATCAGTGCAGCCATTGCGGCAATGCTTTACGGCATGTTTTTCCACGGCAAGAAGGTAACGGTTCTTCGGACATTGCTCGCTGTCGGCATGGTTTTGTTGATTAGCAATATCATTTTGACAACACTATGGTTAAACATCATGGGTACGCCATGGCAAGGCATTATCTGGCCGCGAACGATCAAGAACGTGGTCATGTTGCCAATCCAAACGGCACTGTCTTATGGAACGTTAAAAGCCATTGAGCGAATTCGTCCCCACCTTTGATTGATTTGCTATAAAAGCAAGCGCTTTGAACAAGCCAGTCATAGATCGTATTTTTACATTAAAAATAGCCCCAGACAGATTGACCTTCTGAATGCTTTCACGATGGTCGGCTTGTCTGGGGTTTTTAATTGTTGGCAATCTGCCATATCGAGTATGTGCCCCAAAGTGGTCAACATGAAACCTAACTGATAGAATAAGAAAACTCAAAAAAAACAGAAGGGCTGGCTGCTATGTTTGCTGGATTAATCATTGTGGTTGTGTTGGCGTTGGTAGGGACAGGAATTTGGGCACTGCAACTGGAACGGCGAATCGTGACGATGCAATTAGCAACACACAAGATGATGTTTCCGAACCAGGTGCGCAGCGGACGCAAGACTTACATTCGTAATTTGTATCGTGAGAATACAATTGCAAAATGGGTGCGGCGATTGGGACTGATAGGCAGTATTGTTGGTGGCTTGACGCTTGCATATGCCATTGGCAATCAGTTTTATAGCGAATTTGGTCAATTACCCATCATCGGCAACTTCTACGTCTTTCCGACAGACTATTTAACTGAACGTGATCATGCACTATGGGTGCTGGCCGTGGCTACCATGATTGCAGGTGTTGCTTGGTCATGGCTAGCCAAGTGGCTCCATGATGCTTTGCTGGCGGCAAATAAAACAACTGGTGTTCAAAGCGCCACCGATCTCTACTGGACGCCAGACGAGATCATCCATCAACGGTTATGGTTAAAAATCACCTTGCAAGGCTTACTCGTTGTTGGTGGTGTGCTTTTACTCATTGCGGCCATGACAGGTGCGTTACCTAATCCGGGAGAGGCTTGGATCTGAAGCGCGGGCATAAACGCGTTCGCCAGACCAGCAACTTGCGTGTAAGGACCCTGAACGCAATGGCCAAAGCGCGGCCATCACGTTCAGGCCCACTTACACTCCGGTTTCTGAGCGGTCTGGCTCACGCTCTTGACTGAAACGCGTTCGCTGGCGCAGCAACCTGCACATAAGGACCTAAAGCCTAAATGGTCCAAACCCGACCATTTAGGCTTTAGGCCGCTTATGTTCCGGTTTCTAAACGCGCCAGCTCACGCTCTGCTCTTATTTGTGATAGAATATTGCCATGATTATGCCATGAGAAGGGAGGGTCTATTGATGCGATTATTAGCGCTTGATACTTCAAACGAAGCGATGTCAGTTGCTGTGTTAGATAATGATAAGTTGTTGGCGCAGACGACGATTAATCGAAAACGGACGCATAGTGAGCAACTACTGCCAGCGATTGATGATTTAGTGGCTGCTAGTGGCCTGCAGCCGGAGGACTTGGATAAGATTATTGTCGCAGATGGACCGGGATCCTATACTGGCATTCGAATTGCCGTGACGACAGGGAAAACATTAGCTTACACATTAAACATTGCCCTAGCTGGCGTTTCCAGTCTGGCGGTGCTTGCCGCCAACATCACAGATACAAAAGCGATGATTGTGCCAATTATGAATGCGCGCCGCAACAATGTGTTTACAGGTGTCTACCAATGGAACAAGGGCCGGCTGATCAATGTGGTTACAGATCGGCACGTGCCATTAAAACTACTGCTCACTGAATTAGCCACTTTGCACCAGCCGGTGATCTTTGTGGGCAGTGATGCGGCTATGTTTCGGGCTCAGATTATTGAGACCTTGGGCGGATTAGCGCAATTTGCACCGAGTTGGCTAAACTTGCCACAAGCATTACGTTTAGGACAATTAGGGAAAGATCTGCCGCCTGTGTCTGTTTATGATTTTGTGCCGCGTTATCTGCGGCTGACCGAGGCGGAACACAACTGGTTGGAAGCACACCCCGGCAGAGGACATGATGTTTATGTTGAGAAAGTTTAAATCGTGGTTCGATCGCACGACACCTGATGAATTGAGCTTTAAGCCACAAACGATCACGGTTCGCAATAAAGAGTATTTACTGCGGCGTATGACAGAAGACGATGTCGATGCAGCATTAGCGATTGAGCGACGGATTTATCATGATACACCGTGGGATCGTTACGCTTTTTTCTCTGAGTTGCGTAAAGTTCGGCATTCGTTGTATTTGGCTGTTGAAGATGCTGGTCAGTTAGTCGCATTAATTGGCACCTGGTTTACCTTAAGTGAGGCCCATGTGACCAACATCGCGGTGGACCCAGCATACCAGCACATGGGTCTGGGACGTTTTTTGATGCAGTTCATGATTGGCCGGGCGATTGATTATGGCAGTCAAAAAATGACGCTTGAAGTGCGGACGAATAACGACATTGCTAAGCATCTGTATCGGTCGCTCGGTTTTCAGGACGGGAAAATTAAAAAAGGTTATTATGTCAGCAATCACGATGATGCACTCGATATGTATCGGCCATTGCCGTAATCGATCATTATCGTCGTTGTAGAGGAGAACAATGTGGCAGCAAGGGAATTAATTTTAGCGTTTGAAAGCAGCTGCGACGAAACCAGTGTGGCTGTCGTTGAAAATGGTGACACAATCTTATCGAACATCATCGCCACACAAATTAAAAGTCATCAACGATTTGGCGGTGTTGTTCCGGAGGTAGCCAGTCGTCATCATGTGGAACAAATTACGTTGGTTACAGATGCAGCGTTGAAAGAAGCGGGCGTCACTTATGATGATTTGACTGCGGTGGCAGTCACATACGGCCCAGGGCTAGTAGGCGCATTGTTAATTGGGGTGACGGCTGCCAAAACCATTGCCTACGCTCATCATTTACCATTAATTCCGGTTAATCACATGGCAGGCCACATTTATGCCGCCCGTTTTGTGAAGCCGCTTGCGTATCCATTACTGGCACTGGCGGTTTCAGGCGGTCATACTGAGTTGGTTTATATGCAATCAGCTGGGGAATTCGAAATCATTGGCGATACACGTGATGATGCCGCCGGTGAGGCTTACGATAAAGTTGGTCGGATTCTGGGCATTCCATATCCGGCCGGTAAAGAAGTTGATCGGTTGGCACATCTTGGTCAAGACACTTTCCATTTTCCACGGGCGATGGATAAAGAAGACAATCTTGACTTTAGCTTCAGTGGCTTGAAATCGGCTGTTATCAACACGGTTCATCACGCCCATCAGTTAGGCCAAGAGCTCAGTCGAGAAGATCTAGCCGCTAGTTTTCAAGCGGCGGTTGTCGATGTTTTGGTTCACAAAACGCAAAAGGCACTGCATCAGTATCCGGTTAAACAACTCATTGTGGCCGGTGGTGTTGCAGCCAATCAAGGGCTTAAAGAAGCCATGAACGAAAGCTTGGCTGTGAATTTTCCAGATGTCGATGTGATTGTGCCGCCACTTCGCTTGACGGGTGATAATGGCGCAATGATTGGCGCAGCTGCTCATATTGAATGGGCGAAGCAGCATCTTGCTTCAGAAAGCTTGAATGCTGATCCAGGATTGAGCTTTACCCACGCTTCATAATAAATGCAAGGCCGACAGCGATTTCGTTGACGCCGCCTAACTGTTTTGGTTAGACTTATCTTATAGATAAGTTTGTTAACGAAAGGATGATTCCCATGGCTGAAAAAATGATTATGTTGGTCTGTTCCGCCGGTATGTCAACCTCAATGCTGGTACAACGGATGAAAAAAGCAGCAGAGGCAGATGGCCTTGATGTTGATGTTTTCGCAACGGCAGCAGCAGATGCTGATAATAAACTTGCATCTGAACCCGTATCTGTTCTGATGCTCGGACCGCAAGTACGCTTTATGGAAAGTCAGTTTGCCGCTAAAGTTGCTGGTACTAATATTCCTATGGCCGTTATCGACATGCGAGCCTATGGGATGATGGACGGTGAAAAGGTTTTGCGGCAAGCCTTGGCGTTGATTGATGAGAAGGCTTCGAGTAAGTAGACAACAAAAATGGTGTTGGAACATCATTGACAGTTAACAATAGGCGAATGATTTTTCCGTAAAAGGAAAATCATTCGCCTATTATTTTCTCGGAGATATTTTTTAAGGCTCAAAGATACCAGTGCCAAGGAGCAATCGTAGGCCAGATGGGCTCGAAGCGCCGTCACAGCTCTAGCTACGCGTCGCCACCCCATCTGGCCGGAGATTGCGGAGTTTGGCACGACCAAGGACCATCTTTGGCCGTGCCTATTTTGAATTTAAAGAACAGCAGTTTTAATTGTTATCAGCATGCATATCTTCCAGTTGAATGCCCTTTTCTTCCCAAGCGTCTTCAACTTTAGCTGTTTGTTTTTGAACTGTTTCGAGTTCTGTCTGCAATGTTTGCATTTTGACATAATCACTGAGGACGTCTGGTGCAGTCATCGCTTTTTGAATTTTGGCCTCTTGTTGGCTAAGATCTTGAAGTTGCTGCTCTAAATCATCCACTTCCCGCTGAAGTTTGCGTTCAGCGCGGGCGTCTTCTTTGGACTGCTGGTAAGAGGTCGCACCAGCAGTTTCAGTTTTTGCCGTTGGCTGAGCAGCGGCTGCGGCGGCTGCTTCTGCCTGAGTTTCGGTGAGTTTTTCTTGATAGTAATCCCAGTTGCCCAGATAAGTAGTGCTGCCGGTCGGGGCAATAGCGACCACATTTGTTGCCAACTCGTTGATGAAGTACCGGTCATGCGAAACAAATAAGACAGTCCCGCTGAAGTCTTTTAAGGCCTGTTCTAGGACTTCTTTGCTGTTGATGTCCAAATGGTTGGTCGGTTCATCAAGCACTAAGAAATTATCGTGTTTCAACGCTAATTTAGTGAGTTCCAGCCGCGCTTTTTGGCCGCCAGATAAGGCACTGACCGGTTTTTGAATGTCGTCCGCCAAAAAAAGGAAGGCCGCGAGCACGGATCGGACATCCTTTTCAGGCATCATCGGGTGATCGTCCCAGATTTCGTCAATGACAGTGTTTTTAGGGTTAAGCTGTTGAATTTCCTGATCGTAATAGCCTACGTCGACATTGGCGCCAAACTTGGCATCTCCTTTAAGAAAAGGAATTTTTCCCAAAACACTTTTCAGTAAAGTAGATTTACCGACACCATTTGGTCCGATGATCGCAATTCGGTCAAACTTATTCACTTGAAAGTCAATCGGGCCAGCCATGGGTTTGTCCGGCTCATAACCAACTGTCGCCTGCTCGACTTTTAAAACTTCATTACCGCTTGGTCGCGTTGGGGTAAAGTTAAAATGCACCGTTTTATTATCGCCAGCAGGTTTTTCAAGCACATCCATTTTTTCTAATTGTTTACGTCGAGCTTGAGCCTGTTTGGTGGTGCTAGCGCGGACAATATTCTTGTCGACAAAATCCTGCAGCTTGGCAATTTCTTCCTGCTGCTTATTGTAAGCCTTCCAAGCTTGAGCTTGACGATCAGCTTTTTGCTTGAGATAGCCGCTATAGTTAGTTTTGTAATGTGTCGCGTGGTGATGATCTAATTCATAGATCTCAGTGACCACGTGATCGAGGAAATATTGGTCATGACTGACAGTTAAAATAGCGCCCGGATAGGTTTTTAAGTACCCTTCAAGCCAACTCAAGGTTTCAATGTCAAGATGGTTGGTGGGTTCGTCAAGGATGATCAAGTCGTGTTTTTCGAGTAGCAGCTTCGCCAGCGCCAATCGAGACCGCTCACCGCCAGATAAAGTGCCAACCGGCTTGTCATAAGTCGTTTCGCCGAACTGAAAACCATGTAAAACGGAACGAATTTCGGCTTCATAGCCATAACCATTTTGTTCGTTAAAGTCATGTTGCAATTGATCGTATTGTTTCATCGTTGCCGCAAAAGCTTCTTTGTCGGCGATGAGTTGCGGATCACCGAGTTTAACTTCTAAGTCATGTATTTGCCGAGCCATCGCTTGTAATGGTGCAAAGACCGTCAGCATTTCTTTAAAAATCGTTTTGTCAGAATCAAGTCCTGAGTTTTGTGCTAAATAACCAATTGACAGGTTCTTCATGGTTGTGACCTGACCAGCATCGGGTGGGGCAATACCAGTCAGGATCTCCAGCAGGGTCGTCTTGCCAATGCCGTTGGGCCCGACTAAGCCAATGCGCGCGCCGTTTTGAATTTCTAAGTTGACGTTAGCAAATAATTCATTGCCGTTAAAACTGCGGCCAACTTGTTGCGCCTGCAAAATGATCACAGGGATACCTTCTTTCACAATAATCGTTAGAACCTAATATACCATAGTTTCGTTCATCGGCGCGCGTTCCCCGATGGTCCCTGGATAATAAAAAATTTGCTTGTGAAGATGTATCCGCTTGCCTTCACACTATAAACCAGCTAATATAAGCAAGAGATACTATGTTGGACAGTTCACATGTTCTGCGTGGGAATACTTCTACAGGAGGCTTGCTTATATGGCGGAAACAATCATCCCCAAAGCAACGGCAAAACGCCTGCCCGTGTACTACCGTTATCTGAATTTTCTAGCCAATTCCGGAACAACCAAGATCAGTTCGACTGAATTGTCGGACGCAGTGAAGGTTGATTCGGCAACTATTCGGCGTGATTTTTCATACTTTGGTGCATTGGGTAAACGCGGTTACGGCTATGATGTCGTCGATCTACTTAATTTCTTTAAAAAGATTCTGAATCAGGATCGGTTAACCAATGTCGGGTTAGTCGGTGTCGGCAATCTTGGTCACGCGCTGTTGAATTACAACTTTCGGCAGGCAAACAACATTCGGATTAGTGCTGGCTTTGATATTAATCCCGAATTAGCTGGTACCATCCAAAGCGGTGTCCCAATCTATCCCATGGATGAAATGATCAAACAGATCAAGGATCAGCAAATCGAAATTGTGATTTTGACGGTGCCGATTGATGCTGCGCAACACATTACGGATGATTTGGTTAAAGCAGGGATCAAGGGCATCATGAACTTCACCCCGATTCGCATCTCTGTACCAAGTTATGTTCGCGTGCAAAACGTTGACCTAGCAACAGAATTACAGACGCTCATTTATTTCTTGGAACATTACGGGCCGACTTTAAAAGAACCAGAAGCATAATTTGTCGAAAACGCCACTAGTCGGCGTTTTTTGTTTGGAAAAAACGTGAGAGCAAGTCGTTCGATAAGACTTGCTCTTTTCGCTTGCCTTTTTAAGTGTACTACGTATAATAGTACACATAATACGAAAGGGGGCGTGGTCATGGCGACCGATCCGTATGCCCATTTGGCTTACTACGAGCGCCTTGTGTTGCAAATTAAAGCACAAGTGGTGCAAGGCGTGTTGCTGCCAGGTGACAAATTGCCATCGGTGCGAGAGATGGCAAAACAAGAGCAGCTCAATCCCAACACGATTGCAAAGGCCTATAAGCAGCTTGAAGCAGATGGCGTGATCTATGTTGAACCAGGACGCGGCTCGTTCATTGCCGAACCGTTAAGGCAGGCCAATACAAAAGATATTGCGGCATTTCGGCCTAAATTTGATGCCTTAGTGGTTGAAGCGCAGAGTTTGGGGATCAGCATTCCCATTCTGCAGGCATGGCTCAATGAGAAGGAGGGACAAGCATGAGTTTAACGATCACAAAATTGCAAAAAAAGATTGCCGATCAGGCTGTACTGAATAACATCACATTTTCCTTATCACTAGGGCAGGTGGTCGGGCTTGTCGGGCCTAACGGTATTGGGAAAACGACCATCTTCCGAACAGTGACGCATCAATATCGTGCGGACGGGGGCACCATTGAGTTGGATGAACAGGACTTGACCGACCATCCGGAACAACGCGAAAACCTTTTTTACCTTGATAATCAACATCTCTTCTTCCGTAAATACCGGTTGGATAAAATCGCCGGCGATTATCAATTGCTCTATGCGACGTTTGATCAAGCGCGGTTTATGGCGCTGATCAAAAAGTTCGGCCTGCAAGGATCACAACGTTTTCAGAGCCTTTCAAAAGGTTTCCAGGCATTGGTGATGGTGGCGTTGGCGCTGGCGAGCGGGGCACCGTATGTTTTTCTGGATGAACCATTTGATGGGTTGGATTTGCTGATTCGCGAGCGGATTGTCAATTTGGTGGTAGATGCTGTTGCTGATGGTAAACGAACCTTTCTCATCGCCTCACATAATCTAGTCGAATTAGACGGCTTGTCAGATCGCGTTTTGTTCGTTAAAGCCGGTCGGATCAGTCAGGACTTGACGCTAGAGGACGTCAGACAGCAGGCGATCAAGCTGCAGTTAGTTTTCAAAACCAAGGCGATTCCTGATGTGATCAGGGAACAAGGTCGGATTCTGACCATTCGTGGACGCGTGATCGAAGCGGTTTTCCCGCATTTCACACCTGAAGTCAAGGCCGCGATTGCCGCCGAAGAACCCGTGCTGAATGAGAGCTTGCCGTTATCGCTATCTGATTTATTTAAAGTTGAGTTTCGCGCCAAAAACGCGGAGGTGAAATAAATGGGTGAAGATCGTTTATTGAAACTGGTAGGATCGCGACATAAAGTTTTGTTGCGGGTGATCGTAGTCTTTGCACTGTTGCTGTCAGCGGTGAATTTGGGTCAAAGCATACAAAACTATCATAACGAGCAAAAATACGTCATGGACTTAGCGCAGTTTGAAGAAAGTAAACAAGAGGCCAAGAAAAATCACCTTACTTTTTATAACAATAAAAGTTATGAAGAGTATCGGGAAGACCAGCGTCATCTTTTTATTCCAAATCAAAAAGGGCAACTTTTGTCTGACCTTATTAGTGGTCGCTTTTTCACGGTTGTCTCGTATTTGATTCCGCTAATAGTCGGTTTAGCAATAGCCAGTATTGACCAAGCGAGTGGTTTTAATGCAGCCATTTTCAGTAGTGGGTTTCGCCGAAGAAGGGTATTTGCAACACGTTATTGGTATGGTTTTCTGAGTCTTCTTGGTGTGATGATGCTTGGCTCAGGGATCACCATCATAGGTTATTATGTTGCCATTCCTGCTATGTATGTCGGATTGAGTGGGATGAATCTTTTAGGTGTTTTGCTCATGAATATAGCGGTCGTTAGTTTCATGTATACAATCGGCACCGCCATTGGTACGATTTTCGCGTCACCGTTTTGGATGGGGGTCTTCGGGCTGTTCGGTACGTGGTTTGGGGCAACTGCAGCAGATCGACTGATCTATTCAACGATGCGTTCGAATCCAGTCCGGTTATCAGGCAACAACTTATTTTTTGCCTACTTTATTGCCGCGATGGTTATCAGTATTATCGGCTATTTTGCGACGAGGTGGTTATTTGACCACATTTCGCTGGAAAATGCGGGCAATGTTCTCTTACTGCCAAAATTACGCTGGGTGGTCATGATATATGCATTGGCTGTCATACCATACGGGCTTGGTCAGTGGCTGTTAAACAATGAGCTGCTTTCTTATACCGTTTCAATCATAGCCATTCTTGCTCTTGGTTTCTGGTGGTGGTATCGGGAACGACCCCAGAAGAAACTTGCTTGAGGCTTGAATTTAAGCGCAAAAACACCCGCAGACAGTGAAATCTGCGGGTGTTTTTGAATGATCAATCATACGGGGTAAAGATAATGTAGTTTTGGTCCGTGGTTGCCTTAAAGTCAAACTGCGTGTTCTTCGCATTTTGTTTTGTCTCTTCATTGCTGATGGTTTCGGTTTGCAGCCCCAGAGCTGTCCGAAGTTTGTTGGAGATTCGTTGCATCTCAGCGTCGGAAGCAATCTGGTAAGCACCATCGCCGACCCATGCGTTGACACCTTGCAAATGATCAGTCGAAACTGTTTTTGCGGCGTCACGGTAATTCAAGAAAATACTTTGCATATCATCAAAACTCATATTCGTGGCAATATTTTTTGAGATAGTGTCCATGAGCTTGGTAAAATTGCCAAGTGATCCAACAGAAATTGCTTTTTTGAGAATGGCCTTGATGACTTGTTGCTGCCGCTTCTGTCGGCCATAATCGCCCTCTGGGTCAGAGTGACGCATCCGTGAATATGCCAACGCCATATTGCCATTGAGATGCATGGGGCCTTTCGTGAACTTCTGGTTGCCAGTGTATGGATCCTGAAAGGAAAACGGTACGACGACATCAATACCGCCGACAGCATTGACGACTTTTTCAAGCGCCCCCATGTTGATTGTTAGGTAGTAAGAAATCGGGACATTGACCAGCTTGGAAACAGTGTTGATCGCCATGTCCGAACCGCCAACGTTGTACGCGGCATTGATCTTCTGCATGTTGAATTCCTTTGTGCCAATTAACTCTGCAGCGGTGTCACGCGGGATACTGACCATGGTTGTTTTCTTGGTTTTAGGATTAACGACAGCAACAATCATGGTATCAGAGTTGCCTTTTTCAATCCGACCATCAGCACCAGTATCGACGCCTAGTAGCAAAACGGCGAACGGCTTCTTGTTAGCAATGTCGGTACTGACATGTTTGGTCGCATGATATGTATTATTGATGGCATATTTTGCCTGACTGTATAACCGCAAGGCATACGCACCTGTTGTGAACAGACCAACCACAACGATTAGGCTGATCAATTTGCCCCAGCGAAAACGCCTCGGCTTCTGTTGTTGTTGGCGGCGATTAGAACGGGTCTCCATGTTTGAACTGCTCCTTCACAAAATCATTATTTCTATTATAAGGGATGAAAGCAGGGGTCAAGGTTAATATTCGATTACGATTATAGGGTGTGGGCGAGATAGTAAAGCCAAACCACCCACAAAGATCCAAGGCGGGCGATAATAGCCGTGCTGACTGCGCCAGTGTGTCGATAATCATATGCAAGAACAAGTCCAACCAATGTGGCGCTTAACCAGTGTCCGCCCGGTTGCGTTAAAGCAAACAGGAGACTAGTGATCAAGGCACCGCCAAAGATACCGGTGACATTCACAAGATTACCGAATAGAACTTTGCGATAGGTTAGCTCTTCCAACACAGGAATAGCCAATCCGATCACTAGGAAATACCACGGATTAGTTGCCATACTGGACAGCTGCTGATGAATTAGGCTGCTAGTTTGCGGTATTTTGAATAAAAATGTTTCTAGCCATGAACCCACAAGCTGAGCGACCAAAACGCCAACGATACCGATTAGTCCCCAGAAAACCCGTTGTTGTGGGGCGGCAACCCCAGGTTCTTCGATGGCGTTGGCAATGACTAACTGTCGCTCACTGAAACCAGCGGCAATCATCGCCAGCACACTGATCACAGTAGCAAGACCTAAGCTGAGTCGGCCAACGGGTAAGATTTGGAAAATCAGCAAGTTACCAATCAGCGCCACTAAATAGGCACCAATAATGGAAAGTCCATGTTTTTGTAGTGACATAAAGAGCTCCTTTAAAAAAATGTCTGGAATAAGTATAACATTCCACGGTTTGGGGTTGCATTCAACCGCAAAACTCGTTATAGTTACTTCTGTAGTTAGCACTTAGACATAACGAGTGCTAAATCAAAAAATGTAATGTGGAGGGATTGCCTTGTTAAAACCATTAGGAGATCGCGTGATTGTCGAGGTCGTTGAAGAAGAGGAGCAGACAGTTGGCGGCATCGTTTTAGCCAACAACGCAAAACAAAAGCCGCAAACCGGCAAAGTTGTTGCAGTAGGTGAAGGCGCTTTGACACCAGAAGGCAAGCGTTTGCCAATGGCCGTCAAAGTTGGCGATACTGTATTATACGACAAATACGCCGGCTCTGAAGTGAAGTATGAAGGTCAAGACTACCTTGTATTGCATGAAAAAGACATCATGGCAATTGCGTAACTAAATAATCGATCAATTTTGAGGTGAATAAAAACAATGGCAAAAGAAATTAAATTCTCTGAAGACGCACGTGCTGCAATGCTGCGCGGCGTTGATCAGTTGGCAAACACAGTTAAGACAACCTTAGGACCAAAAGGCCGCAACGTTGTTTTGGACAAGAGCTATGGCTCACCGGAAATTACCAATGACGGTGTCACAATTGCGAAGTCCATTGACTTGGAAGATCACTACGAAAACATGGGCGCCAAGTTGGTTGCCGAAGTTGCTTCCAAGACAAATGACATTGCTGGTGATGGTACCACAACCGCAACGGTTTTGGCACAAAGTATTATCCGCGAAGGCATGAAGAACGTTACAGCCGGTGCTAATCCTGTTGGCATTCGCACAGGGATTGAAAAAGCAACTAAGGCTGCCGTTGACGAATTGCACAAGATTAGCCACAAAGTTAATGGTAAGAAAGAAATCGCGCAGGTTGCGTCCGTTTCTTCCTCAAATACAGAAGTTGGTAGTCTGATTGCTGACGCCATGGAAAAAGTTGGCCACGATGGTGTGATTACCATTGAAGAAAGCAAAGGGATTGACACTGAACTCTCTGTTGTTGAAGGGATGCAGTTTGATCGCGGCTATCTGAGCCAATACATGGTCACCGATAATGATAAGATGGAAGCTGACCTTGACGATCCTTATATCTTGATCACCGACAAAAAGATTTCCAATATTCAGGACATTTTGCCGCTGTTACAAGAAATCGTTCAACAAGGTAAGGCACTGTTGATCATTGCTGATGACGTTGCTGGTGAAGCATTGCCAACCTTAGTTCTGAACAAGATTCGTGGTACCTTCAATGTTGTTGCGGTTAAGGCCCCTGGCTTTGGTGATCGGCGTAAGGCTCAACTTGAAGATATCGCTACCTTGACTGGTGGTACCGTGATCAGTTCTGACCTTGGCTTGGATCTTAAAGACACCAAGCTTGAACAATTGGGTCGTGCCGGCAAGGTAACGGTTACCAAGGACAACACCACGATTGTTGATGGCGCTGGCTCTAAGGATGCCATTGCTGAACGGGTTAATATCATCAAGAAGCAAATTGATGACACGACCAGTGACTTTGACCGTGAAAAGTTGCAAGAGCGTTTGGCTAAGTTAGCTGGCGGTGTTGCGGTTGTCAAGGTTGGTGCCGCTACTGAAACTGAATTGAAGGAACGCAAGTATCGGATCGAAGATGCTTTGAATGCGACCCGTGCCGCGGTTGAAGAAGGTTATGTTGCTGGCGGCGGTACAGCTCTGGTAGATGTTTTGCCTGCAGTTGCTGCTTTGAAAGAAGAAGGCGACGTTCAAACCGGGATCAACATCGTGCTACGTGCGCTTGAGGAACCTGTTCGCCAGATTGCTGAGAACGCCGGCAAAGAAGGTTCTGTCATCGTTGAACAGCTGAAGAAGGAAAAGCAAGGCGTTGGTTACAATGCCGCTACTGATGAATGGGAAGATATGGCTAAGTCAGGTATTATTGACCCAACCAAAGTGACCCGTTCTGCATTGCAAAACGCCGCTTCCGTTGCTGCTTTGATGCTGACGACTGAAGCCGTTGTTGCTGACAAGCCAGATCCAAATGCAAATAATAATGCTGCCGCTGGTGCTAACCCAGCAGCAGGCATGGGCGGTATGATGTAATTTCTGCCTATTCGTTCAACAAAAGCACTGGCTTATGCGCCGGTGCTTTTGTTGTTTACATAGTGTGCTTTTCAAGTTTTCAAGGTCACTTTATGAAGTTAATTAACATTTCTGTGCCTAATCATTAGTCACTAAGGGGCATTCATTGGTAAAATAAAGATAGTTTCATGTTGTATGATGGTTAATTAGTAAGATCATCAGCCGTGGACATCAAAGCGATGTCGCGGTCATAACGCGTTCGCCAGCGCAGCAACCTGCGTGTAAGGACCTTGAACGCAATGGTCAAAGACCGACCATCACGTCCAAGGCCACTTACACTTCTGTCACTAAGCGCGCTGGCTCACGCTCAGTCATAACGCGTTCGCCAGCGCAGCGACCTGCGTGTAAGGACCCTGAATGCAATGGCCCAAACCCGGCCATCACATTCAGGTCCACTTACACTCCGGTCGCTAAGCGCGCTGGCTCACGCTCACACAAAAAAAAGGGGCGATTTGATGAAGCTGATTCAAAATCCCATTCGGCTTAACGCCAGCTTGCACAAAATGTTACCGAACACAATGCGGTATCTTTATAATCGAAAGCCGGTTAAGTTTTTTGAATTATATACGTTAGGATCTGTTCATGTTTATTACGTTGAAGGATTTGACCAAGTCGATGTCGTCTTGACCCACGACAAACGCACCATTAAAGATGCTGAGATTGATTTTGTCTTGGAAAAACTGTTGCCTGATACGCCTAAAGCTGACCTTAAAATTGACCACGCTGCTAAAAGCGAGATCGAGCACGAGGTTCATCGCAAGTTGAAGGTCCATGATGTTGTGATTATCGAAAAGGCGTAACGAAAACGACCACTTTCCCGGGCATCACCGAGAAGGTGGCCGTTTTTGCTTTTTTGCACATCATGCTAGTTAGGACGATATTGTTGGGGCTTTTCGTCAGGGAATCTCACCAAGTTGTCATGTTGCGTTAGATAAGGTAGGCTTGAGCGTCTATTTAGGTTACACTGATGATTGTTTGTGTTTTGGTTAAATTTTCCCGATACATTCGGTTCATATAGGAGTAATGAAAATGATGCATTTAAAGCGCCTGTTTATTGGGCGACCACTGAAATCTTCTGAGGAAGGCGGTCAAAAGCTTAACATTTTCAAGGCACTGGCGATGTTATCGTCAGATGCGCTTTCAAGTGTGGCTTACGGGACTGAACAAATTGTCTTAGTTCTGACGACATTGTCAGCGGCTGCGATTTGGTACTCATTGCCGATCGCTGCCTTTGTTTTAGTGCTCTTGATTTCATTGACACTATCCTATCGCCAGATTATTCACGCCTATCCTAGTGGCGGCGGCGCGTATGTTGTCGCTAGCGAAAATCTAGGTAAAAATGCCGGTCTAACCGCAGGCGCTTCATTACTGATTGATTATATGCTAACGGTTTCAGTCTCAGTTTCCGCGGGTGCTGAAGCGATTACCAGTGCAATTCCTGCGCTTTATGGCAAGCAGGTGATCATTTCACTGATCATCATTTTCATCTTGATGAGCATGAATTTACGTGGCATGAGTGAATCGGCCAATTTTTTGATGGTCCCGGTTTACTTATTCGTTGTCGTCATGACGGGTATGATCATCTGGGGACTTTACCAAGTGGCAACAGGCGCTATTCCGTACAAGGCAACTTCCTTTGTCGGTGCAGCGATTCCGGGAGTCTCGATGGCCTTGATCTTCCGGGCATTTTCCAGTGGGTCCAGTTCACTGACTGGGGTTGAAGCAATTAGTAATGCGGTGCCGTTCTTTAAAATACCTAAAGAAAAGAATGCGGCTAAAACGTTGGCCATCATGGCTGCCATCCTTGGCTTCTTCTTTGCTGGTATTACATTTTTGAACTATTGGTACGGTATTGTGCCGGTGGCCAAAGTGACGGTGCTTTCGCAGGTGGCCAAAGAGACCTTTGGCGGAGCAGGTATCATGTACTACGTTGTTCAATTTGCGACCGCCTTGATCTTGGCTGTGGCAGCTAATACCGGATTTTCAGCTTTTCCAGTTTTGGCTTTTAACTTGGCCAAAGATAAGTTTATGCCGCATATGTATCTGGATCGTGGCGATCGCTTGGGTTACTCTAACGGGATTTTGACACTGGCGTTAGGAGCCGCGGCGCTGATTACGATTTTCCAAGGATCAACTGAACGGCTGATTCCGTTGTACGCGGTTGGTGTGTTCATTCCATTTACCTTGTCGCAAAGTGGGATGATTATCCATTGGTTCCGTCATCGCGGAAAAGGTTGGATTGGCAAAACGATTGCTAACTTCTCTGGCGCGTTGATTTCCTTTGCAATTCTCGTCATCCTGTTTGCTTACCGATTGCTTGATATCTGGCCATTCTTTATTGTGATGCCACTCGCCATTTTCATGTTTTATAAAATTCGCGATCATTATGACAAAGTTGCTGAGCAATTACGCTTGCCGGTCGAAGTGGCACAACATGATTACGATGGCAGCACCGTCATTGTTTTGGTCGGTAATGTCACTCGGGTTACGCGCGCGGCCTTAAATTATGCTCAGTCAATTGGCGACTATGTCATTGCTATGCACGTTTCGATGGACGAGAATCCCAATAAGGAAAAAGAAACCCAAAGCGAATTCCGCGCGGATTTTCCAGAGGTGCGATTTGTTGATATCCACTCATCATACCGTTCCATCGAAGCCCCAACTATTCGCTTCGTTGACATCGTCGCGCGCAACGCCGCCAAACGGAACTTTACAACCACGGTACTCATTCCGCAGTTCGTACCACGTAAAAAATGGCAGAATATTCTTCACAACCAAACCAACTTCCGCCTGCGCGCCGCCTTTGCAAGCCGCGAGAATGTCATCATTGCCACTTACAGTTATCATTTGAAGAAGTAGGGAGACTACTTGCAAAACGGTTAGATCATGATGATCTGATCGTTTTTTGGTTTGAACGTATACGTAGCCGCGGAAATCTGTACATAAGAAACTTGAAGCTAAATGGCTCAAAACCAGCCATTTAACTTCAAGTTTACCGATGCTTCGATTTCTAACCGCAACAACTCACTCTTTGCACTTGCCAGGGGGTCGCTCAAAGTTGACGCACCTGTTAAAATGGATCATATAGAACGTCAAAGAAAGTCAAAGGACGAAGGGTGAATTTCGTGCCGCAAAAAACCAGTGAAACGCCTATGATGCAGCAGTACAACGAAATCAAGGCGCAATATCCGGATGCGTTTTTGTTTTACCGCATCGGAGATTTTTATGAATTATTCAATGATGATGCCATCAAAGGTGCTCAGTTGCTCGAACTAACATTAACTGCACGAAACAAGAGTGCTGACGATCCTATCCCAATGGCTGGTGTCCCGCACCACGCTGTCCAAAGTTACGTTGATATTTTAATTGACCACGGTTACAAAGTTGCGATCTGTGAACAGATGGAGGACCCTAAAAAAGCTGTCGGGATGGTTAAACGAGCCGTCATTCAGTTGGTAACGCCAGGGACAAATGTTGACATCAAAGCCGGTGCAGCCAAGTCGAATAACTATATTACCGCTGTGATGCCGCATGCAGCAGGTTATGCGTTTGCGTATGCCGATGTATCGACCGGTGAGCTCAAAGTGACGGATCTAAAAAGCAAATTTGCTCTGCAAAACGAACTGAGTGCGCTGGCCACCAAAGAAATCGTTGTGCCTGAGGAATTGACCGATGACGACGCGGGAATGCTCAAGCAAGGGGAACGGCTTCTGTCAGTCCAACCTGATGCCGAGCCGACGAGTGAAGGCAGTTATGTGTCACAGGCGCTAACTGATCCTGCAGAGGCTGCCGTTGTGCAGATGCTAATGGCCTATTTATTGAACACGCAGAAACGCAGCTTGGCCCATATTCAAAAAGCGGTTGCTTATCAACCTTCCGCCTATCTGGAAATGGATCAGGACGCCCGTAGTAACCTCGACATTTTGCAAAACAGCAGAACGGGACGCAAAGGTGACACTTTGTTGTCGTTGCTTGATTCGACCAAAACAGCGATGGGTGGCCGCTTATTGAAACAATGGCTGGATCGACCATTACTGGATATTGATGCGATCAGTGTGCGGCAAAATCAGGTTCAGGATTTATTGGATCACTTTTTTGAACGCAGTGAGTTGCAGGAACGACTGACTAAAGTCTATGATCTTGAGCGGTTAGCTGGCCGAGTTGCTTTTGGTACCGTTAATGGTCGTGATTTAATTCAGTTGCAAACCTCTTTGGATCAGATCCCGGCTATTCAGGATGTGCTGGGTAAGCTTGATGATGGCAGTTTTAAGGCACTTCGCAGTAAAATGGACCCAGTCAGCGATGTCGCCGGATTGATTCGCCGTGCGATTGAACCCGAACCGCCGATTTCAGTGACAGACGGTGGCTTGATCCTCCGAGGGTACAATCAAAAACTGGACAGCTATCGTGATGCCATGAAGAATTCCAAACAATGGATCGCTGAACTAGAAGCATCGGAACGCAAAGCAACTGGCATTCACACACTTAAAATTCGTTACAACAAGGTTTTTGGTTACTTTATCGAAGTGACTAAGTCCAATTTGGACAAAATACCGGAAGGGCGCTATGAACGCAAACAGACACTGACAAACGCTGAACGGTTTATCACCCCAGAGCTGAAAGAAAAGGAGACCTTGATTCTTGAAGCGCAGGAAAGCTCAACAGCGCTCGAGTATGATCTTTTCCAAGACATTCGCGACAAGGTCAAAGCCCAGATCAAACGACTACAAGCTTTAGCCGCCCAAATTTCATCTTTGGACGTGTTGCAAAGCTTTGCAACAGTGGCTGAAAACAGTCATTATGTCCGACCAACGATGCATGCCGGGACTCATGATATCAATGTTAAGGGTGGTCGCCACCCAGTCGTGGAACATGTACTTGGCCGAGACAGTTATATTCCTAACGATGTCATCATGAATCACGACACCGATATGTTGCTGATCACCGGGCCTAACATGTCAGGGAAAAGTACCTACATGCGCCAATTAGCCTTGATTGTTATCATGGCGCAAGCGGGTTCGTTTGTCCCGGCAGATGTAGCTGACTTACCGATTTTTGATCAGATCTTTACCCGAATCGGAGCAGCTGATGATCTTGCCAATGGCGAAAGTACTTTCATGGTTGAAATGCTGGAGGCCAATGCTGCATTAAGCCACGCGACGGCTTCCAGCCTGATTCTTTTTGATGAGATCGGCCGCGGCACGGCAACGTATGATGGGATGGCGCTGGCACAGGCAATTATTGAGTTTTTGCATGATCATGTCCACGCCAAAACGCTGTTCTCAACGCATTATCATGAGCTAACTAGTTTGTCAGATTCCTTGGCGAAGTTAAAGAATGTCCATGTTGGTGCCGTTGAGGAGCATGGCAATCTGGTTTTCTTGCACAAAATGATGCCTGGCCCTGCCGACAAGAGTTATGGGATTCACGTCGCCAAGCTCGCCGGTTTACCGGCAGATTTGTTAGCGCGTGCTGATACGATTTTGAAACAGCTTGAAGCCGATGCACCCAATAAAACGGCGCCAGCACCAGCGCCGCAAGTTGAAGAGCAACAATTGTCGTTGTTTGAAGAACCAAAACCGACGCCAAAGAATAGTCCGATTCTGACGAAACTTGCGAAATTTGACTTGATGGCGGCCACACCGATGGACGCGATGAATTTCATATTTGACCTGCAGAAGCATTTAAAGAAGAAGTGATTTTATGCCAAAGATTCACCAACTATCGGCAACATTAAGCAACCAGATCGCTGCTGGGGAGGTCATTGAACGCCCTGCCAGTGTTGTCAAAGAACTGGTTGAAAATAGTATCGATGCACAAGCAACGCAAATTGACGTCCTGATTTCCGCGGCTGGTTTGCAGGAGATTCGGGTTAGCGATAACGGCATCGGGATTGCCCCGGATGACGTTGCAACAGCGTTTTTGCGGCACGCCACCAGTAAAATTCTGACGACGCGTGATTTATTTAATGTGCATTCATTGGGCTTCCGTGGCGAAGCGTTGGCAAGTATTGCCGCGGTTGCCGACGTAAAGTTGACAACGGCAACGGATTCAGGGATTGGCACCCAGATTCACGTCAAAGGCGGTGAGGTTGAAGCGCAGTCGACAGCGGCTCACCGACGCGGTACGGATGTTGAAGTGAATGATTTATTCTTCAACACACCGGCGCGGCTGAAGTATATGAAGTCGCAGCAAACTGAACTGGGAAAAATTGTGGATATCGTCAGCCGATTGGCGATGGCAAATCCTGATATTGCCTTCACGGTTTCACATGATGGCAATATGGTGGTGCGCACAGCTGGTCAAGGCGATTTGCGCCAGACGCTGGCCGGAATTTATGGCTTGTCTGTGGCGCGCTCAATGGTTGACTTCAAAGCACAAGATCTTGATTTTCGGGTTAGCGGGTTAACAAGTTTGCCTGAAACGACCCGAGCTTCGCGTAATTACTTGAGTTTAGTTGTCAATGGCCGTTATATTAAGAACTTCCAACTGACTAAGGCGGTTATTGCCGGTTACGGCTCGAAGTTAATGGTGGGGCGTTATCCAATGGGCGTCATCAACATTGAGATGGATGCTGCGTTGGTCGATGTCAACGTTCACCCGACAAAGGCCGAGGTGCGTCTGAGCAAGGAAGATCAGCTTAGTCATTTGCTCAGCGAGGCGATTCGAACACGATTGGCGAAGGAAAACCTGATTCCCGATGCGCTCGATAATCTGCCAAAAAGAGAACGGTATGATCTGGATCAACTGGAACTGACATTGAATAAGATCAGCCCCAAGACGATGCCCTCAGTTCAGCCGCAGCAAGGGCAGCAGTTGCGCGAAAACACAACTACTAACTTGGCAGACACGGCTGCTGAGGAGCCGACACCGGCACCAACTTCACCAGATCTTGAGATTGGCGATTTGGATGATCAGCCGATTTTTAACGAACCGCAACGTCTGGCTGCATGGGATCAGCGGTATCAGCGGCTAGCTTCGAATGTGGTCCCAACCTTGATGGCAGATGAGCCGGAACCTGATATTTCGCATGTCGAATCAGCTGAGCGTTTTCCAAATCTCACGTACTTGGCGCAAGTCCACGGCACTTATTTGCTAGCGGAATCAGGCGATGGGTTATATATTTTGGACCAGCATGCTGCACAAGAACGGGTGAACTATGAGTATTATCGGCAAGCTATTGGCGAAGTCAGCAACGACCAACAACATTTACTCGTACCGATTGTGTTAGACTATTCCGCGGCTGATGCCATTAGCATTCGTGATCATCGGGACGTGCTTGAGTCGGTTGGACTATATCTGGAAGATTTTGGCCAAAACAGCTTTGTTGTTGAACATCATCCGACTTGGTTTAAAGCTGGGCAGGAAGAAGATACCATTAAAGAAATGGTGGATTGGGTTTTGCGTGATGGTCGCATGACAGTCGCAGCGTTTCGGGAGAAAACTGCTATCATGATGAGCTGTAAGCGTGCCATTAAGGCCAATCACCATTTGGACGACAGACAGGCTCGAGCATTATTGCAGAAGTTGCCGGAATGTGAGAATCCCTTCAATTGCCCGCATGGTCGGCCGGTTTTGGTTCACTTTTCAAACACCGATCTTGAGAAAATGTTCAAACGGATTCAAGACAGTCACGAAAGCGGGGAAATGCAAGCATGATCATTTTGGCCAGTCATTCACCACGGCGACAGGAATTGTTAAAGCGGATTGTGCCTGACTTTGAAAGCCATCCTGCCAGTATCAATGAACGCGCTTTGCCAGTGTTGGATCCGCCAGCATATGTTCAGAGCTTGGCGACAGCTAAGGGACAATCACTTGTACCAAGTTACCCCGGGGCAACGATTATCGCCGCCGATACCATGGTGGCGTTTCAAGGCAAGTTATTAGGCAAACCACATGACCGCGCCGAAGCCAAACAGATGATCACGGCATTGGGTGGTCAGACACATCAGGTTTATACCGGTTTGTGGGTGCGCTTGGACAATGGTAGCGTACGGCAGCAGGTCGTGACGACTGATGTTACCTTCTGGCCGCTAAGTGAAGCGGATGTTGAATCGTATCTGGCGGAAGACGCCTACCAAGACAAGGCAGGCGCCTATGGCATTCAGGATGCTGGAGCACTACTGGTCAAGTCAATTCAGGGTGATTTCTACAATGTCATGGGCCTGCCCATCAGCACCTTGTACCGCATGCTGTTGGCCGAACCGCAATAAATACGGGCAATCAAAAAAGTCTGACGATCCTCAGCGAGATGAAGTGTTTCGCTGAACGTCAGACTTTTTTTAGCGCTAAGTAGTTTGATAGAAAGCGCAGGGTGGGCTTTAAAGATTTCAGTGCCAAAGCGTAGCAATCGTAGGCCAGATGGGGCTCAGCCGTGCAAACAGCACAGCGACGGGCTTTGGCGCTGATGTTGTTAGGCGACTTCGAGACCGGTCTTTGGGCTCGAAGCGCCGTCTCCGCTCTAGCTTCGCGTCGCCACCCCAGCTGGCCGGAGATTGCGGAGTTTGGCACGGTAAGAAACTTTTTGCCAGACCCATTACTCAGATCAATTGAGATCTAACAAATCATAAGTGTATGGCTCAGCTTCAAATTTTTGTGCTGGCGAGTGCGTGATGACGGAACGTGAATCGGTTTCTGCGAGTGCAAGATGGCGTTTACTGATCAACAATCTGCCAATTTGCTGGCAGTGTGAAGGTGTAAATTTTGCCAATTGCTTTACCTTGTTCGCCTGATCCAGCAAACAAAATAGCGGTCAGCGCATTGCTATAAGTCAGCTTCTGAGTTGTCACTGCAACTTGCGGAATGGTGCCATGTTCGATGCGAGTTGAGACCGTGGTACTAGGTGTAGCGGTATGAACGGTTGCATCGGAAATGATAAGGTAACGATAGCTGAAATGCTTTTTTGCTGTGCCAATGGGCCGCCGCGAAATTTGCAACTGGTCGTCCATCGGTGCTAATGGCTGCAGTTCAGTGGTTTCGTCAATGTTGAAGCCAACGTGATAAAGGTCATTCACGCTTAACAATAGGATGGGGGCCAAGACAAGTCCCGCGCTTACCCAGATCGTTAATTGACGGCGCCGACTTGGTTGCATTAACACAACAGCCCAGAAAAAGGCAAGCGCACCGACGATCAATAACAAGAAAATCATGAGGCGTCCCTCCGATCAATGACGTCTGTTTTCAAAAATAAGCTGAGAACGAGACCAAGCGCTGCCATGACTAGTGAGACGGCAAAAGCCGCGCGATAACCGGCAATGACTGCATTGTTCATAGCGTTGGTGTAATGGATCGGGTCAAGCAGTCGACCACTAGCGGCTGGCGTTGCATCTTTAGTGACTACTGATAATACTGACACCAGTATTGCGGTGCCAATTGAGGCGGCGACTTGCCGAACCGTGTTATTGACCGCCGTCCCGTGATTGATCAGGTGTGTTGGCAAGGCGTTCATACCAGCAGTGGTGACCGGCATCGTGACCATGGTAATGCCGAACATGCGCACTGTGTAAATGGTCGTAATATAGATAATCGGCGTGTTAGCAGTTAGGGTGACCAGCGGCAGCGATCCGGCAACTAGCAAGAACAGACCGGCAACAGCCAGCCGCTTGGCCCCAATTTTGTCGAAAATCCGGCCGGTAATTGGACTCATAATCCCCATCATGATGGCTCCGGGAAAAAGGATCATCCCAGAGTGAAAGGCAGATTCACCACGGATCGTTTGGATGTACATTGGCAAGACCATTTCTACACCAACCATCGACATAAACGCCACCGCTGTTAAAATGACGCTCAATGTATACGTGCGTGATTTGAAAACGCGCAGTTCTAGCAGAGGCGTTTCGAGGCGTAACTGGCGCACGCAGAATAAGGCAACGAAAATAATGCCGATGGCTAAGCTAATCAGTACTTGGAAATCGGTCCAACCAGCATCACCAACTGTGGAGAAGCCATAAAGCAAGCCGCCAAAACCCAAAGTCGAAGCAATAATGGAAGGAATATCAATTTTTGGATTCGAGGTCGGCAAAACTTTTCGCATGCTATAGATGGCCAGCAGCACGACCCCAGCAGCAATTGGCATAATAACGGCAAATAAAGCCCGCCAAGTATGATTAAGCAGAATCCAACCAGAAAGCGTCGGGCCGATGGCAGGAGCTAGGCCAATAACAATCCCAGCTAGGCCCATGGCACTACCACGTTTGCCAGGTGGGAAAATCGTGAACATGACTGTTTGGAAAGTCGGCATTGACATACCAACGCCAATCGCCTGCGTGAGCCGACCAGCCAGCAGAACTTGAAAATCTGGTGCTAACCAACAAATCAAGGAACCAAGGAAAAAGATTGTCATAGCTGTTAAGTAGAGATACTTAACATTGAATTTATCCAGCAGCCATGCGGAAACCGGGATCATAATACCCATAATCAGCATGAAGCCAGTGGTCAGCCATTGGACTGCACTCGCGCTGATGTGAAAATCCGCCATCAGCGTCGGGTAAGCCGTGGTCAAAATCGTTTGCGTCAAGAATGTTGTAAAAGTACCGATCAACAAGGTAATCACAAGCAGCAAGCGATTATATGGATGACCATTAACGTCTGTTGTTGTCAACAATATCGTGTCCTTTCTTAAAATCGTTATAATCCAGTCTAGCACGTCCTCAACGGCTTTGGGTAAATAATGAAATCGTTGCTGTCATTAGGGTTTAGTTTATCGGCTGGTAGGTGCGCCTAGCGGTATTGCACAAAAATAGATTACGATAAAAAAACGTGATCCCCTCAACGAGTACCACGTTTTTGAAAGTTTAGCTTGATCCTGATTAATGCTTGTTATCGTCGTTTTTAGCTTCTTTAACCTCTTCAGCAACCGTTTGTTTAACTGGTTTTGGATCTTGTGTGACATCAAACCAGTTAGCAAAGCCGCGGGAAAAATCTGCAACGGTGAAGTTGAAATGATCAATCTTGACCTTATCGTGCAGTTTCAAATCGGGATGATCTTCCATGATAAAGCCAGCAATGGTGATGATTTCTGAATCAGTGAAGGCTTTAATATTGGTGTGGAAGTAACGTTCAAAATCCCACAAGGTTGTTTTGCCACTGACTCGGAAGACCTTTGGATCATCCGTTTGCCGAATGTATTCATCAGAGACATCATCAATTTCATCCTTGACGGTACCAAATAGTTCTTCGTAAATATCCTTGTCGGTGACAATCCCACTAGTACCACCATATTCGTCAACGACCACAACAATTGGCGTCTGTTTCTTGATCATTTGTGCCAGAATACTATGAATCGGTGTTACTTCAGGCACATTAATGATGGAACGTAACAGCTTAGAGACTTTCACAGACGGGTCGACTTGACCTTGCTTGACCAAGTCATAGATGTAAACATACCCGAGAATCTTATCCTTATCGCCATTCGCAACAACCGGGAATCGGCTGTAACCTTGCGTTAAGTAATCCCGCAAAGCTTCTTTGACGGTGGTGGTGATATCAATGACAAACAAGCTGGTTCGATCCACCATGATGTCTTTGGCGGTCTTGTCATTCAGTTCAAATGCCCGCTGCATGTAGATAACATCATTTTGTTCCATGTCACCAGTTGTGACGGCATTTTTACTCAGACTCAGAATCTCAGCTTGCGAAAAGGCTTCGTTGCCTTCGTCTGCGGGCTTCATCCCCATCATTTTGACAATCCCGGTGGCACTGACATTCAGCAGCCAAACAAAAGGATAGAACAAAATATGGAAATAATGTAGCGGTGTTACAACCAGCATTAAGGTTTTGATCGGATAATCAATCGAGATGTTCTTTGGAACAATTTCGGTTAACACGACTTCTAAATAGGTTAAAATAATCACGCCTAAAATCGCGCCAACCGCGTGCAGACTACCATTAGGCAAGCTCAGGTGGGTCAAGCCAAAAAGATCAACCAACAAAAACTCAACGGTTGTTTCCCCGATCCAACCAAGGATAATGCCAGCCAGCGAAACACCAACCTGTGTCGTTGAGAGATACTCGTTTAGATTATGCACCATTCGTAAAGCCCGCTCGACTTTAGCTTTACGGCCAGTACCATTATCAATCATTTCTTCCAAGGCACTTGGACGACTTTGCACCAGAGCAAATTCACACGCGACAAAAAATGCCGCGAATAAAAAGGTGACGAGCATCACCAATAAATTGGGGACGATTTGGCCACTTTCCATGTATTCCATTCCTCATTTCATGTATCGTACAAAGTTAATTTTAACATTGAATGACAAAGATGACCGATAATTCCATCACTTTGCTTCTATGTTATGCTTGGGTCAATCGAAAATATTTAATTGAAGGTGGCAGGAATGGAACAAGTCAAGATGTACCAAGAGACAATGGCAGCATTTAAGGCACGACCAGAAATGCCCAAAACACAGGTCATTAGCGAACCATTGCCGCAAACGCCAGCGAAAGGGACAGAACCGCCGCAAATTGCCTTGCGTAATGTTGATGTTTTCCAATTGATGAGTGAACTGACGGGCAAAATCGGCGTCATGAATTTTGCAAGTCCGGTCGATCCAGGCGGCGGGGTTGCAGTTGGCGCACGTGCGCAGGAAGAAGCCATTGCCAAGGGGACTTATTTGGTTCCAGCCCTTGAGCAGCACATGGCAGATTATTATGAGCTTAATCGTCGCAAGCCAAATCGCGGGCTTTTTAGTCAGAAGTTGATCTATGCAGAACATGTTCGCCAGCTTTTCGATGATCAAGGGCGGCGATTAACAGACAAATATGTCGACATTGTCACCGTCGCAGCACCTAATCGCCGAATTGATGCAACGCTAGATGATGCCACTGCCATGAACGATATCGCGTTTAAAATTCTGCAGACGCTTCGGGCGTTTAAGGCGCATGATGTCGATCAGGTCATTTTAGGCGCGTTTGGAACCGGCGTATTTGGCAATCCAGTTGCACCAGTCGCCAAGTTGTTTCGAAAAGCGTTATTATTGCCCGAATTTGAAGGGGCGTTTAAGCGGGTTTACTTTGCGATTTATGATCCCGCAATGACCACAATCAAGCCATTTGCAGCAGCGTTGAAAGGCCAAGATTAAGCGGCCACGAAAGGAGCACGACAGCATGAAGCTGACAGTCATGCAGCATACTGATACAGAGGATCTTGGCACGATTAAAGACTGGGCCGCAGACAAGCAAGTTAACATGGTCACTTACCGCCCTGATCAAGGGGATCCAATTGCACAACTGAACCCAGCAGAGATGGATGGGTTGATTTTGCTAGGTGGACCCATGAGCGTCAATGATGACTTTGATTGGCTCGCCGTAGAACGAATTTTGATCCGCAGCCTCAATAAATTGGGCCGCCCGGTGTTGGGGATTTGTCTAGGTGCCCAGCAGATTACCAAAGCATTTGGTGCCAATGTTTATCGAATGCCGCAACCAGAAGAAGGCATCGGCACCGTGCGCGGTACCGATGGCACGTTACTCAATGTTTTCCACTGGCATGGGGAAGCGATGAGCCGCTTACCAGGAAGTACATTACTTTACGAAAATGAGCATGCGGTGCAAGGCTTCGCTTATCATGACCATATCGTTGGCTTCCAGTTCCATCTGGAAGTGACCCCAGACATGATTGCTGAAATTGGTGCGGCAGCAGGCAAACCGCAAGGCCCCGTCAATCCGGGGATACTGGATCACGGACATCAGGTTTTGGCGGCAACATTGGATCGACTCTTCCTATAGAAGTGAAACGGCATCTGTTTGACAGAGATGCCGTTTTAGTTTGGTTTAACAAAAAGACAGTGTCAGTTTGTTAAGGATGTCATCTAATGTAATCTTTTGTCATAGAACTTAACCCAATCGCAACACACAGAATACATGTTCGTAACACTGGATAGCTATACTAAGTCTCAGTTAGTTAAATCACCACACAAACCCAGGAGGAATACGAACATGAAAAAGCTTTTAAGTACAGTATTATTCTCAGCAGTTGCACTGTCTGCCGTGGCATTGTCCAAGCCAAGTCACGTCAGCGCTGATACGAAGAATACTGAAACCGCGACCGTCAGTGCACCAGCTAGCGACAAAACCGAAGCTGATGTTACCTACAACGGTGGTGCTACGACTGTTTGGACCTCACCGACAGCGGGTCAACAAGTTAAGCGTTATGTGACAACTGGTGAACACGTTAAATTTGTGAATAGTAAAAAAGTCTTCGCAGAAATTTGGTATGAAACTGAAGACCACGGCTGGATTCCAGAACGCTATCTGAGTATTAATACTTTGCAGCAGTTGGCACCATTGACGAAAAAGGCTGATGCGGCTGCCGCACCGACTCAGACAACGTCACCAGCCGAACAAGCTGCTCAGGCCGCAACTGCGTCAGCTAATGCGCAAGCAGCATCAAGCGCTGCTGCTCAGAGTGCCGCTGCGTCCGCAGCAGCGCAAAGCGCCGCTGAAAGTGCTGCCGCGCAAAGTGCTGCCGCTGAATCAGCTGCGTCAGTTCAAGCTGCTGCTGAATCGGCCGCTAACCAGCAAGCACAACAACAGGCTGCTGAACAGGCGCAACAAGCTCAGCAAGCACAACAGCAACAAGTTCAACAGCAACAAGTTCAACAGCAACAGGCTCAGCAGGCAGCTGCGCAACAAAAGCAGCAACAACAAGTACAACAGCAGGCGGTTAGCCAGCCAGTTGCTCAGACAACTCAGACGACACAACCAACCCAAAGTGCAACTAACAAAGGCACCTTCAAGATCAGCTTCTATGATCCGGCTGTTCTAGGTAGCAACATGGGCTACAGTGGCGTTGCTGCTAACTTGAGCGTCTTCCCTAAAGGCACCGTATTACGCATCACCATGTCCAATGGTCAAACATTGACTCGGACAGTTAATGATACTGGTAGTTTTGCTGCAGGCAATCCTAATCAGTTAGATGTTGCAATGCCGAGTGGCCAGATTCCTGCAGCAGGGATTCTGTCTGCAACCGTTGAAGTACTTCAGTAATTAAATGAATGCATCAAAAAAGTCGGAGCAAGTGCTTCGGCTTTTTTTGTGCTCATTTTAATTGTAGTGGTCAATGACCGTTGCTCACCTTGAGATGTCAGTGCGAAACCCGCGAGCTAAGCAACAGATATAATTGTTCCGTTTGGGTGAGCCGCTTATCCGTCACTTGGTACCAACGATTGATCACAAGTTGTGAGCTGATCAGTTCATCAACTGCGAGATCATCGCCAATGGGCTGCTTTGATGGTGCAACAGCGGCGATAAGTTGGCCTTTAGGACTAAGCAGCGCACTTAAAACATGAGTCATGGCACGTAGCTCCTCTGGTGATTGATCAAATGAGCCGACGATGAGATCATATGGTCCAGTTAACAGTTTTAGCCATTTATCCGGCATGATGCGATAACGTAAGCGATCGGAGCTGGCAACAGCGCGGGCATCTTGAATGGCAACCGCATCGGTGTCAATACCGAGAACCGCGGTGGCACCGCCGTTGAGGGCATGACGACAAAACCAACCATCGCCGCAATGAATGACGAGAACACGGCGATCAGCAACTGAAGGTATTTTTTTGGCAAGTGCTTGCCATATTGGTTGATCGTTGCCGGATTCAGACGGCAAATCAGGCAGATCTTGCATATTCGGGTAAGGAGCATCCATAGGTTCACGACCTTTCACCTTTATTATAGATGAAACTGCTTGTCAGCGTGCGGCCATTTCACGGGCACTATGCAGGTTCATCGAGCGATAACCAAAGACTGTCAGCGTTTTTGTGGTCATACTGCGCACGTCAAAACTATTTTTAAATTTTTAAAGGGAAATGGCAAAAAAGAAAGACGAAAAATATTGCATTTTTCTAAGAAACATGAGAATATACTATACATACTCATTGCCCAGTAGTTCAGTGGTAGAATGCTTGACTGTTAATCAAAGGGTCGCTGGTTCGAATCCAGCCTGGGCAGTCGAAAGCTGTGAACGAAATTTCGTTCACAGCTATTTTTTTGCAAATTTTCATAAAATGCCATGTTGTTTCATGCTGATTTTGGAAAGAAAATCAATAGAAGGCTGGCCAATCAGATTGACAGCACCATTGCGGCTGGGAAAATGGTCATAGAAATAAGGAGACCGACTAGCTTGAACAATAAATCAAGGGCGACGATTACGGTAGGTGTGCCATACAACAGGCCAAAGTTAGCCTCTGGATTGAGTTTGCGTAAATTGAGCGACAACAACACATTCATTAGCGAAATAATGATGATGATTGATCCATACAAAACCTGCGCTGTTGCATTGTTGAAGTGCTCCGCAACTAGGCTGGTGGTATATGGAAACAGTGACGAGAAAAATAGCAGCAGCAAGGTTAGACCAACTGTTTGTCTATCAATTTTTTGACGAGGTGCCAGTTATTGTGATGTGATGCCCACATTAGACCGATCCAGAAGAAAGATAGGGCGTAAGCAAAAAAGTTTGCCCTTAATGCCCATAAGCCGGACCAGTTCATAGTTTCAGGTTTTTTCAATTCCAATACTAGAATTGTCATAATGATGGCCAAAACTGCATCTTCAAAAGCCACCGGCCGTTCTTTTCCCATAAGTATGCCGCCACTTCATGACTGAATTTGCTATTCATTATACGCGTTCTGTTTTTAGGACCAGAGCGGGGTTTGTTTGCCGACAAAAGAAAAGATGACGATTGTGGTTGCGTTGGAGTGCACACAAAGGTTTAATATAGCCTTTGTTCGTAAGAAGTAAGGTTTAGATAACGCAACTTGTCCACGATCATGGCATCTTTATTGATTCAGCCATAAACGAATTAGATACAGATAACGTTTTTCTTGACTGGGGTGATCCCCCCTATAGCTGATTCAGCAGTGATGACTGCGATATCAGTTTACGGGGAAAACTCAAGCAAGCGATGCACATCTACATGGAGGCGATGTTTTGATAAAGAATATTTTGATAATGGCTGCAAACGGCCAGATTTCACGACTGATTGAAAATCAAATTCTCAACGATGATCAATTCGCCAATGTACATTTAACCTTGTTCTTACGCCATCAATCACGCTTGGCGCAGTTGGCGAAAAATCCGCGGGTCACACTGGTTGAGGGCAGTCTTGATCGGTTGGATGATGTCAAAAAAGCAATGGTTGACCAGGATCTTGTATTTGTCGGCGTGGTTGATCATAGCAAAGGCAGCCAACAAACCCAAAATGTCATTGCGGGGATGAAGGCTGGTCACGTGCAGCGGGTGATTTATACGAATGTTCTCGGGATCTATGACGAAGTTCCAGGCACCTTTGGCAAGTGGAACAAGGCGACTATCGGCAATGGGTTACCATCAGCTCTGAAGTCGGATCAACTTCTTGAACAGTCGGGTCTCGACTACACAACCTTACGCCTACCTTGGCTAAATGATCGTGACGTTAAGTATCAACTGACGCATAGAGATGAAACTTATGTCGGAGTTTCGGGCTCACGCAAGAGTGTGGCCGACGTGGTGCTTAAGATCATTGCGGATCCTGATTATTTGAAAAACGACAGTGTCGGGATTGCCGATCCTGATACGGCCGGATCAGATCGACCGGTTTATTAACTGGGGAAAAGCGCTCACGATAACGCGCTCGCCAGCGCAGCAATCTGCGTGTAAGGACCTTGGTTGTAATGGTCAAAGTGCGACCATCGCGCCCAAGGTCACTTACACGCCGGTTGGTAATCGTGCTGGCTCGTGCTCACATTTAGGAGGTATTTCAAATGAAAGCAGCTGTTTTTTTAGGACCAGGTAAAGTCGAAACACAAGATGTACCAAAACCGCAGCTTCAAAAGCCAACTGATGCAATCATCAAGATTGTTCGAGCCAGTGTGTGCGGATCAGACTTATGGTGGTTCCGCGGCATCTCACATCGAGACGCTAATAGTCTTGTTGGTCATGAGGCGATTGGCATTGTGGAAGAAGTTGGTGCTGAAGTTCATGATATTCATGTCGGTGATTTTGTCATTGCGCCGTTTACACATGGTTGCGGTCACTGTGCGGCTTGTCTTGCCGGTTTTGATGGTGATTGCATGAATCAGGAAGCAGGCGGCAATGGTGGCTATCAGGGGCAGTATTTACGTTTCACGAATGCAAACTGGGCCTTGGTTAAAATTCCGGGTCAGCCGAGCGATTATTCAGATGAGATGTTGAATTCATTTGTCACACTGGCTGATGTCATGGCGACAGGTTATCATGCTGCTGCAAGCGCCGAGGTTAAACAAGGCGATACAGTTGTTGTCATGGGCGACGGGGCAGTTGGCCTTTGCGGCGTCATTGCTGCCAAGTTACGCGGTGCTAAGCGCATCATTGCGATGAGTCGGCATGAAGACCGGCAAAAAATGGCGATTGCTTTTGGCGCAACTGATATTGTACCCGAACGTGGGGATGAAGCGGTTCAGAAAGTCTTAGCAATGACGAACGGCGCAGGTGCTGATGCTGTGCTTGAATGTGTTGGCACTGAACAGTCAGTCGATACTGCCACTAAAGTAGGTCGTCCAGGCGCAGTTGTGGGTCGTGTCGGCGTACCTCAAAAGCCAGAGATGAACACGAATAATCTGTTCTGGCGAAATATTGGTCTGCGTGGGGGGATCGCTTCGGTCACGACAGATGACAAACAATTGCTACTCAAAGCCGTCTTGAATGGCGAGATTCACCCAGGCAAAGTCTTCACGCAACGCTTTGATCTTGAACATATTCAAGACGCTTATGATGCGATGGATCAGCGGAAGGCCATTAAGTCACTAATCGTGGTTGAAGGTTAAAGGAGACTGTCATGGCAAGTAAAGTACTGATTGTGTATTATTCATGGTCAGGGCATACTGCTACATTGGCGAAATATTTACAACAGGCGACAGATGCAGACCTGTTAGCTCTACGTGTTCCTGAGCAAACTTTTTCGTCAGATATGTATGACACCTCTGGTCGGGCAAAACACCAAGTAGCGTCCGGAAATTTACCGCATCTGACAACGGTTATTCCTGATCTGACCGGTTATGAAACGATCTTGGTTGGTGGTCCGGTTTGGTCGGCAGCGCCATCAACACCAGTTTTGAGTTTTCTAAAACAGGAGCAAGGCAGTCGAGCTGTATTCAGGCCTTTTTATACCGATGCTTGCACACCCGGCGCCTATGAACAGGCGTTTAAACAGGCAGCTGGGCAACTGCAAGTCAAACAAGGATTTGGTATGGCGGGTGACAATGTCGCCCAAAAGAAGGCCGAAATCTCTGCATGGCTGACAACGTTGTAGAAACGTCTTGGTGTGCTAAAAATTTTGAGATGCTTGGACAAAGGTTTATCAGGTATTGATTGGAGCTCATGGTGAGTCACATCATGCAAAGGATCATTTGACTATCTGAGTCAGAAATCCGTTGTGATCGGTATTAGACCACTGAACTTAGTTTGCGGGTGAATGCCAGATAATCATGTCGTTGATCTGCTGAGACTGTTGAAGGAGCGATAAGCGTGACAATTGATGAAGTTAGTAAAAAGTTTAATCTGACAAAGGATACATTACGTTACTGGGAAAGAATTGGGTTATTGCCTGAAATTCAACGGAATCAGAGTGGTTATCGTGACTACGATGAACATGCGGTCAACTGGGTTTATTACATCATGGTTCTCCGTAAGGCTGGGATGTCGATTGAATCGCTTTCCGAGTTTGTTAAGCTTTTACGGGAAGGCGATCAAACAATTGCAGCCCGAAAGTCTTTGTTTATTGAACAACGCGATGCTTTGATTGAACGGCGCGATAATATTAACAAGACCCTTCGCTACCTAGACTATAAAATTGATCATTTTGAAGATCACATGCTGGGCTACGAAAACGAGAAACTGGCCTATGAAGGTAAATTGACCGAAGAAAAGTAAAAATCGGGTATTTTAGCCACAAAAAGGCGATTTTTCGGCAAAAGAACACAAAAGAGACATGCCCTGAACGATTTTTGGTACTGCATGGCGTCACGATATGGTATCCTAAGTGAAACATAAGATGGGAATGGTGACTTCATGCAAACAAAAACTTTGACACGGATGGGACTATTGTTGGCAGTTTTGATTGGCTTGGCCTTTGCGCCACCGATCACTGTTGGCTTTCTTGGTGTGCCGATTGTCTTGCAGAACATGGGTGTTATGTTGGTTGCAATGTTGTTACCAACGCGGCCAGCAACGATCACAATTGGTATGTTATTGGCATTGGCAGCATTAGGCTTGCCAGTATTGACAGGCGGTCGAGGCGGTATTGCTATTTTCTTAGGACCGACTGCTGGTTTCATGTACGGCTGGTTGTTGACACCGATAGCATATGCGGCCATAACGCACTATCTGAAACCTGATTTTTGGTTAACCAAAGTACTGGGGATGACATTTGGTGGGGTCCTTTTGACGGAATTTCTGGGTGCCGCGTGGTTAGCTGCGACTACCAGTTTGGGCTTTGTCCCAGCGCTTGCGAGTGTCTTGATTTATATTCCTGGTGACTTGCTCAAGATGGCGCTCAGTGTGTTGGTTGTTCAACAATTGACAGCTGTGATCCCGGCCTTGCGCTAGATAGCAGATTCCTGCTTAAATTGAAAGTACAAAAAACCGCTGTCGGGGAAAACTTCCCGAACAACGGTTTTTATTTTTTCTTAATCAACGAATAAAAGTTCAAACGTATGATTTTTTGTATTCAGATTGACGCTGACGTGACGATTGAGATCACTGACAAGGTTGCGAGCAAATGCCATTTTTTCTTCAAAATCCTTTAACTTAGCAGTGTAAGGGATTGAGTTGAAATCAAAATTTTCGCCGATGAAGGCGGCATCCGTGACATACTTCAGATTATTCTGATCGTGCCGGCTACCGGGTTTTAAGACCGCATCCAAGTAGTGGTAAAGTTCCGATGGTGAGTAGTGCAACGGTTTGGTTAGATCGGTGGTAATGGTGAAGTCAGGTGTATCATCGGCCATTTCTTCATTGACCTGCACCTGAGTGAGTCCTTGATATAGTTTCAATATAGGCACCTCGTATTCTTAAGAGTCATTATAACATGCTCAATGTTGGGTTAGGTGATCAAGTGCATCCTGAAAGGCGACTTGCACTTCTGGCGTCGTTTCTTTTGCCAAGGCCGTTTTAAGAAAAGTCTCGATTTCAGGATTAGACGATGACTGTAATTTACCAACGGCCCAAGCTGCAGTTGCTCGAATCATTGGTCGCGGATCATGCTCAATGACCTCGAGCAAGTGAGGAATGGCGCTGCGGTCATGCAGGTTGACCAGTGCGATAATGGCATTACGTTGCAGTGGTTTTTTGCCGCGCCAAGCACCAGCCAGTTTGCCAAAGCGCGTTTTAAAGTCCTTGTTGGTCAGCGTTAACATTGGAATCAGTTCCGGTAATACCGTTTCCGGGTCGGGTTCCATTTCTGGATGGATATGAAAATCCTTGCCTTTATTAAACGGACAAACCTGCTGGCAGATATCGCAGCCGTATAGGACGTTGCGAATCATGGGCCGAAATTCTGGATCCATGTAGCCTTTAGTCTGGGTTTGATAGGAAAGACAGCGTTGGCCATTCATGCGACCGTCACCAAGCAAGGCTTTTGGCGGGCAAAAATCAATACAGCGAGTACAATCACCGCACTGTGAGGTCATCGGTTCGTCAGGGGCAAACTTAATATTGGTAATGATCTCACCGAGGTACACATACGAACCAAATTCAGGGGTGATGAGTAGACCGTTTTTGCCGATAAAGCCGACGCCGGCGCGTTGCGCAACGACAACATCGATTAATTCACCTGTATCGACCATGGGTTTGAAACGCAAGTTAGGATCATTTTCTGCCGTTCGTTTAATAAACTTGATAAGTGACGCCATTTTTCGATCAAGCACAGTGTGATAATCAATGCCCCAGCTGGCCCGCGCAAATCGGCCACGTTTGGGTCCTGTTCGCGGCGGTCGTTCATGGATTTTAGCCGGATACGCTAACGCAATTGCGATTATACTTTGTGGCTGGTCAAAAATTTTATCAGGATATAGGCGTTCATCGATATTTTGATGTTCAAAGCCAGTCGTGTGACCGGCCGCTTTTTGTGCGAGCAAGCTAGGTTTAAGCGCGGCAAAATTATCAGCGGTCGTAAAGCCGATTTTGTCGATTCCCAACTCTTTAGCATGAGCTTTAATCATCATTTTTAAATCCATCCCGGTCACCTCTTAACGTCATTGATGTCATTATTCTAGCCAAGTTAGAGTAGGAACGCAAAGATGCCGATTAAATTTAGCTATTTTTTGTTGTTATCAGTATCGTTAAGAACGCAGAAAGTGATCACGCATAATTAAAAAAGAAACCGGGACTGAAACATCGCCTGTCAAAGAACACCGCGCTTGCGGGACTCAACAGAGGTGTTTTCCCAGTTTCTTAATAGATGTGCTCAAAGATATTGTCTGATTGAGCCATCAACTGTTGTAACTCATTCGCGTAGCTTTTTACTGTAGATAAAGTTCGCGGAGATCCCGTTTTTCAGCGGGGGTCAGCTTTAATTCATCTTGCAAATAGTCGCGCATGCTACCATATTCAGCATCGATCGTGGCTAAGGCGCTGTCAAGAAAGGCACCCGAAACCGTGCCGAGATCTTGAATGTTGGCAAGAAGAGCATCAGTTGCGCCATGCTTACGAGCAGCTGCCAAATTCTTTTCGACCATCGGCTGAATGAGATCGTTTGTCGCGAGGTAGTCTTGGCGAATGGTATGACCATCAACACCGAGGGCTGAAAGTAGATATACCGCGCCCATCCCGGTTCGATCTTTACCGGCTGTGCAATGGAAAAGAACAGCACCATTTTCGTCATCGTTACTTAAGAGGATGTCGAAGAATTGACGATAAGCCTTTTGTGCAGAAGGCATTTTGACGATGTCGGCGTAGGTTTTAACCATGTTTTCAAAACCTGCGTGCGGATCACGTGAGAAGCTCTTTTGCAAGGCATCCGCCTGTTCACTACTCTTGGTTTCGTCTGTTGGGAAAACCGGCACAAAATGGTAGGTCGCGTGTTCTGGGTATCGATCGGGTTCAGCTGCTTGTTCTTCGGGTGAGCGAAAGTCGACATCGGCGATGAGCCCGTAATCGGAAAGGTATTGCAAATCCTGGTCAGATAACTCGCTCAACTTAGCAGAGCGAATGACTTTCTTAGGTTTGACTAATTGTCCGGATTTTGTCTTATAGCCGCCGAGGTCGCGAAAGTTAAGTCCATTTTTAATGTCAAGAACATTGGGTTCCAAATTTAATTCCTCCATCGTGAAAACGTTTGACTCCAGTATACGCGAAAGTTGTTGGTACCGGCAATGCATCCTTAAGTTTTCCAGCTAGTTGGGCATTAGGCTGTGCTTTTATGAGTGAGCGAGAATGCATTGCTTTCAAGGGTTATACGTGTATAAGGCATGTCGACTGAGCGTATCAGAAGGGACAAAAAAAGCCGTCAAATAACGGCTTTTTTTGAAGAATAACTTTACTCAGGCTGAGCGATAATTAATCCGGCAATGAAAGCCGCTACCAGCGACTTGGTGCCCGCCGCAAGCGGAACACCATTGTATGTCAGAACTGAGTTGTTGCCTAACAAGTCCTCAACACGGATTGATGGACCATCACCGACCGGTTGTTCGTTTTCTTGCTTCTGAGCATATTTATCCGGATAAGCCACACTCAATAATTCGAGCGGATCTGTATTATAGTATTCCGCAAGTTTGCGAATACTCCGTTCACTCGGAATTGTTTGATCGTTTTCCCACTTAGTAAAACTAGCTGGGGAAGTATGGGTTGCTTTTGCAACTTCGACGATTGATTCGCCGCGACCCTTTCGGATCTGTCGCAGCACGCTGCCAACACCATTTGTAATCATATTTCCACCACATTTCTTTCAATTTTTTTTGGCGCCGAATCCTTAAATTCAAGAATGCAAGCTCACTAACTTTAATATAGCATTAATGCGTATTAAATCAATCATAAACCCACGGAAATAAAACATATTTTAATAAATAATAACCGGGTTCGATCAGATTCAGTACGCGCATCAGTAAAGCCTGCCGTTGAGTCTTATTTTACAGGGTCTTGGGATAGATTACTATGTTAAGTGTTCAAATTTATTTCTTGTATTCGTTTCCTCGGCGTTCTATGCTTAAGTTAATCAGAAAGTAAGGATGTGAGCGGAATGGATCAAGAATATGATCGCTTGCTCGTACCGGTGGATGGCTCGAAGGAAGCAGAATTAGCTTTTAACAAGGCCATTAAGGTTGCACTGGCCAACCGAGCCCACTTGGATGTTTTGAATGTGCTTGATACCAAACAGTTTATTGGCAGTTACGGCGGCATGATTTCCGGCGATGCGGTTTATCAGTTGACGCAAGATGCACAGGAATACTTAGATAATTTGAAAGATCAAGCCAAAAGTGCAGGTCTGGATGATCTTGATATTCACATTCGGTTTGGCAATCCCAAGACGGTAATTGCAACTGATTTTCCGCACGACCATCACAATGATCTCATTGTGATCGGTGCAACTGGCTTGAACGCTGTAGAACGCGTCCTTGTCGGATCTGTCACGGAATATGTCAACCGCACGGCACCTTGCGATGTCCTGATCGTTAAAACTAAATAGGTAAGTGATTGTTTGTGAGCCGATGACAAAACTTGTTATCGGTTTTTTTGTTAAGCGCGAACAGGAGCGGCTAGAAAACAGAGTGTAAGTGGCCAGTTCGGTTCAAGGCCCTTATATGTAGGCATCTGTGGCTGCGAACGCGTTAAAATGAATGCAATCCTGTCCAGCGTTGCACAGGTGAACGCATGATCTTGCCTTGCAAGCATCTTCACTGGCAATCCCTGCCAGCGCGGCGTAATGTATCCGTAAAAGAGAAGCCTATGCAAGTCTATGGAGGTGCTGGACAATGGTAAAATCAAATGATCACGCTGAAGAAGCCAAGACAGAAGCAGCATTGCAGCGGTATCAGGAACGTAAGCGTTATACGGATTGGGTTGCCAAAATGTCACCAGCTATGCGCGCGTACCACGATCATGAATGGGGCGTGCCGGTTCATGATGATCAAAAGTTATTTGAGTTGTTATCCCTTGAGATTTTCCAAGCTGGGTTGAATTGGGAACTAGTCATTGGCAAGCGCGCTCCTTTTAACGATGCTTTTCATAATTTTGCGATTAAACAAGTAGCTGCTATGGATGAAGAAGACGTCGAGCAGTTATTGCAGCGGCAAGACATCATTCGCAATCGTAAGAAACTTGAGGCAACAATTACCAATGCCAGAGCTGTGTTAAAAATTCAGGCAAAGTATGGCAGCCTTGATCACTATTTATGGCATTTTGTGAACGGCAAGCCGTTGGTCAATCGACCTAAGTCGCGTGCGGAAATTCCGACCAAAAGTGCCTTATCGGTCAAAATCGCCAAGGATTTGAAAAATAACGGCTTTGCGTTCGTAGGGCCGGTAATCGTGTATAATTATTTGCAAGGCGCCGGATTAATTGATGATCATGTTGTGATGCAGGACTGATCCGAATCGGCCCAAGAGGGAGCAAGACTGGTGAAGCGCGTCCGACTGTGGGGAATTTTTCTAGCAATTTTAGGGTCAAGCTTTTGGGGAATCTCTGGCCCAATTAGCGAGGCCTTATTTGATCAAGGCATTAAAGTTTCATGGCTGATTAGTTCGAAGATGATTATCGCCGGAATTGTTTTGATGCTCGTGGCTTTTTGGAAAGAGCGTAAAGCGATTCTAGCACCTTGGCGGAATACTCGTGATGCCTTGCAGCTAATTCTATTTATTCTGTTTGGCATGATCGGGATGCAGTATATTTACTTTAAGGCAGTTGCAGTAGCCAATGCTGCAACTGCCACGATTTTGCAATATTTGTCACCGGTGGTTGTGTTGATATTTTTAGCGCTGCGTTTGCGCGAAAAGCCGCGACGAATTGATATTGTGACGATTTGCTTTGCCATGATGGGGACGGCTTTGGTTGTTACCAAAGGGCATTTTACTCATCTGGCCATTTCGCCGAATGCTTTTTTCTGGGGTATCATGGCAGCATTGGCGGCAGCGGCGTATACCTTATTGCCTGCAGGCTTGTTGCACCGCCACTCGCCGATTGTCGTCACGGCATGGGCGCAACTGATTGGTGGTTTGTTGATTGACGTATTTGATCCTTTTTGGAAGGAAATACCGCATTTAGATCACGCAGGTTGGGCTGGTTACTGGTTCATTGTGATTTTTGGCACCATCATTGCTTATTCGGTTTACCTTGCGAGCTTGCAGTTCATTTCTCCGACGGCAGCCACGTTGCTAGACGCCTTTGAGCCGTTGGGTGCAACGGTTGTTTCAGTCGTTTTCTTACACATGCATATGGGATTTGCGGAAATCTTGGGTGGCGTTATTATTATTTTGACAGTCGCCATGATGGCAATGGCGACGCCGCATGGACCGAAGCTGGAAGATCGCTCCCCGGACTGAGCGATCATGCCGCATCTGGCGCCATCAAAAAAGGATGGTGTATTGATACACACCATCCTAGCCAATTAGTAACCGTTCATCAGTGGCTGTTGCAGCAACCGAATCAGCTCGCATTCTTGGCCATGAGGTTCGGGATCACTTGCTGATGTTGATTTCGGCGCAGTGCAAGGATATAGCCGTTTTTAATGCGTAATCGATAGGTCACAAACAGTGACAGCTTGATAGGTCGGCCTAAATAATCGATAATTGGATATGGCTCGCGATTGCTCAGCATCATCCTCATCTCCCACTACTATTATATAACAGTATGTGTAACAAATTTATGACAATCCCGCTTCGCCAGACTTGAAGTCCATGCTATACTGGCGTAAGAATTAGCAACGAATATGGAGGCACAACATGGATCAATTTAGTATCAGTAATTTAGCAGACTGGCTTGAGGCGCATAATGATGACCTGATGGCCAAGAAAACCCAGCTTGACCCCAACAAAGTATACGCAATTGTGGATTATTTGAAGGTGCTCAAGAAGCCAGCTGAGAAATACTTGCATATGAAGCAGGCCGATTATTATACAACTGAATCTGATCACAAGTTAAACTTGCCAGATGACAATGCGCCATTGACCGCCACCCATGACCGTATCATGGTCAACCATGTGGATGGCTCGATCAAAAATGATCAGTTGAATTTTACATACAATCATGAACCCGTTTTTGACGGTGGGTATACCCCGCAGCGTGACTTGAATATTGTTAAGTACGGGCTTGAAGTGATTGGCGCAGTCGCAACCAGCGGCCATATTGAGACAGTCAGTGCGGCACTTTCACCAGATGCTGTGTTGACCTTGGTGCTTGCTGCGACGGCCTTTTCAAGTTATCAAGCTTAGTTAGGGCATTTCTGGTGTCGCCAGCCAGTCATGGTCGGTTAACTCATGGTACTTCTTTGAAACGGGTACCCATAAACGAGCTTTCAGGATAGCGCTGATGCTCTGCCAAAAGGCGGGGTCATCGCGCTGTTTTTGATTGGTTGTAATTGTGATCGGGACGCCGGTTTCAGTAATGGCGTTAATATATGGGTAAGCAATTTGTTGTAATTGGGTTGCGATGACATCGGTTTGATTAATCAACATATGCATCATCCTTCTTTCGTTTGTTGATAAAACCAGCATAACAAGGGGCTGTGGCGTTGGCGGGATGAATGTGCGGTGAATTTGGGCTTTATTCGTGACGAAGTTGTGGCGCTTTCATTAAGCAATGATTAAGCGCCTGATCAGCAAGGCCTTGGTTAACTGCATTAAAAAAGACAAGCAATAGTCGTGATCATGGCTTGTCTTTTAATTGGGGAAAATTAACAATAAGTTGCGTAATCTTGATGTAACCGATCGCGTAATGATTTCTTATCGGCATCAGGAATGAAAGCTGCATCAATGGCGTTTAAATTGAATGCTAAAAAGTCAGCTGCTGTTGTACCAAAAGCTTGCTGATAACGCTGATATTCCTGGGTTAACGTGGTATTCGAGACTGTTCGATTATCAGTGTTAATGGTGATTTTGGCACCAGCTTTTTTAAGCGCCTGATACGGAAACTCAGCGAGTGTACGAGCGGCTTTCGTTTGGAGGTTGCTCGTGAGGCAAAGTTCAACTGTGGTGCCAGTTTCAACAATTTTCTCAATGAGTGCCGGTTGATCAAAACAAGCGGTGGCATGGCCAATCCGCGGAATGCCGAGTCGTACCGCTTCAGCAATGTTTTGCGGGCAATGACATTCGCCGGCATGAAACGTAAGCGGCACGCCAAGGGATTGAGCAGTTTTAATGGCCGGCGCGCACACGTTCGTTGGAAAATCAGCCTCGTTGCCGGCAAAGTCACCGCCGACGAGTGTTGAACCAAGTAGCGGGGCGGTGGTTTTAAACATTGTTTGGTTATCGGTGTTGGGCAACTGTCGCATGCCACAGACTAAGGCCTTCGCCATGATGTCATATGTTGCCATGCCTTGGTGCAAGCCTTCGATGACGGCTTGCGTTGCTTCGACCAGCGATAATCCGCCTGCTAGGGAAAATACGGGCGCGAAGCGAATTTCGATATAGCGGACGTTTTCTTCAGCCGCTTGTTCAACGACATCGTAGGCCGCGAGTTGCAAGGCCTTTTTGGTTTGCAGCAAGGGGGCCACGAAGTCGAAGGCTTTGAGATAATCACCTAAATTCTCGGAATCTGCTGGTGCCTGAACCAGTCGCCGCAGTTCGTCGTCAGTCGCCGGTAATTTTCGGTCGATCATTTTCGCGAGCTGACGAATGCAACTTAACGACAATGAGCCGTCTAAATGACAATGTAGTTCGGTTTTGCTTAGTTGATGTAATGTTTGAAAGTCCATCAAGTTTTCCTCCTAAACAAGTTCGCAGGCAATAAAGAGTGGTCGGCATGACCGAGGGGTGATTGGTTCGCGTCTTTTTAAACGCGTTCACTGGCGCAGAAACCTGCACATAAGGACCTCAAGCCTAAATAGCCAAAGCCCAGCTATTTAGGCTTGAGGCCACTTATGCTTCGGTTTCTAAACGCGCCAGTTCACGCTCTTTTAAATGCGTTCACCAGCCCAGAAACCTGCGTGTAAGGACCCTGAACGCAATGACCCAAACCCGGTCATCACGTTCAGGCCCGCTTACACTCCGATTTCTGACCGGGCTGGTTCACGCTCTGATTGTTTAGAGTTTAACATAGGCGGCGCGTGACGCGGTACAATGGAATGAATAACTGGGAAAAGGGTGATGAGAGATGCGCATGGTCGATTTAATCACGAAAAAACGTGATCACAAAGCTTTAACCAATGAAGAGCTCACTTGGATGATTGAACAGTATACGGCAAAAGCAATTCCGGATTATCAGATGAGTGCTTTTCTGATGGCGGTTTATTTTAATGGTATGACGCCAGAGGAACGCAGCCATTTTGCTTTTGCAATGCTGCATTCCGGTGACGTACTTGATTTGAGCGATATTCCGGGTATTAAAGTCGATAAACACAGTACTGGCGGTGTCGGTGACAAAATTAGTATTCCGTTGGCGCCGCTGGTTGCGTGTCTAGGTGTGCCGGTGCCGATGATTTCCGGACGCGGTCTTGGGCACACGGGCGGTACATTGGACAAACTTGAGAGCATTCCTGGCTTCAATGTTGCGGAAAGCGAAACCCAATTCAAGCAGCAAGTACAGCAAATCAATGAAGCCATTATCAGTGCGAGCGGCGAGGTTGCGCCAGCAGATCGACTGATTTACGCTTTGCGCGATGTCACAGGTACGGTTGAATCGATTCCGTTGATTGCGGGGTCGATCATGAGTAAAAAGTTAGCCAGTGGTACGAATGCCTTGGTCTTTGATGTAAAAGTCGGCAATGGCGCATTTATGAAGACCACCGAAGATGCGCGGGCGTTGGCCAAAGCCTTGGTGGGTATCAGCAAAACCGCTGGGGTTAAAAGTGTGGCTTTGTTGACAGACATGAGCCAGCCGCTGGGCATTACGATTGGTAATAGTCTAGAAATTGCGGAATCTATTGCCATTCTTAAAAATCGCGGTCCGAAAGACGTCCATGATCTCACCGTGGCGTTGGCAGCACAGATGCTGGTGCTTGGCGGCAAGGCGGCAAGTCTGGAGATTGCCAGCGGCTTAGCCGAAGATGCGCTGCGTGACGGGCGTGCGTTGAATGCCTTCAAGCAATTGATCACAGCACAAGGCGGGGATGCTTCAGTAGTGGATGATCCACGCAAACTGCCACAAGCTAAGTATCGAATTGCTGTGAAAGCTGCCGAATCTGGCATTGTTGACCAAATTGACACAAATGCTCTCGGTTTGGCAGCGATGCAACTTGGTGGCGGTCGAGCGAAAAAAGATGATATTTTAGACTTGGCAGTAGGGCTTGTCCTGCATAAAAAACTGGGGACACCTGTGACCAAAGGCGATACGTTGGTTACGCTGCATGCCGACACCGAAAACGTTGACGCTATCAGCAACATGGTCAGAAGCGCTTATCATATTGGCGATAAAGCGCCGAAAAAAACGCCGCTGATTCAAGAAGTGATTCGCCCCTAAATACGTTTTCATTCTTCCATCGTTTTCAAAGGTGTTTTCAAAATGGTTTTAGCTAATATTTGTTTGGTGGCCGAAACGCCGTCAATTAAGCATACAGCTGCATATCATAACAGTTTTGATTTGATGTTGATGCTGAAAAGCATTATTTCAATGCTATTTTTTGGGTTTTTGGTTTTTAAAAAATAAAACACAGGGGTATACTTAGATTGGAATCAATCTAGTAAGGGAGGAAAAACATATGCTATTGGCAATGGACGTATTATCGCTAGCTCGTTTTCAGTTCGCGATGACGACCGTTTTCCATTTCTTCTTTGTGCCGTTTTCAATTGGTATGGGGCTTGTTACCGCCATTATGGAAACAATGTATGTGCGCAAAAAGAATGAAACATATAAGAAGATGGCCAAGTTCTGGGGCAAGATCTTCTTACTCAGCTTTGCGGTTGGGGTCGTTACAGGTATTATTCAAGAATTTCAGTTTGGCATGAACTGGTCTAATTATTCACGGTTCATGGGTGACATCTTTGGGGTGCCACTGGCGATTGAAGCGTTACTGGCATTCTTCATGGAATCGACTTTCATTGGTCTGTGGATGTTCACATGGGATCGTTTCAAACCGGCTGTTCACGCTATCTTTATTTGGATGACATGGCTAGGTACCACGCTATCAGCCATTTGGATTCTGTCGGCGAATGCCTTCATGCAGCATCCAACCGGTTTTGCAATTAATCAGGCAACGGGTCGGGTTAAGTTAGTCGACTTTGGGGCCGTGATCACGAATCCGCAACTGTGGGTTGAATTTCCGCATGTTATTTTCGGTGCCTTTACGACGGCTGGCTTTGCTGTAGCCGGCATGGCCGCATGGCGTTTGCTTAAAAAAGATCAAGTTGACTTTTACAAGAAGTCTCTTAGAGTTGGCTTGATTGTTGGCACCATCGCTTCTGCATGCGCAATCGGTTTTGGTGATTTGCAGACACAATTCATCATTAAAGATCAGCCGATGAAGTTTGCGGCAACTGAAGGAATTTATAAAGATACTAGTGATCCAGCACCATGGACGCTTGTCGAATTAATCAATACTAAAGATCATACAACCAGTGGCAATATTGAAGTGCCATATCTATTAAGTTTGCTGTCGTATCATAAAATGAACGGCGCAGTCAAAGGCATGGAGACAGCTAATAAGGAGCTTCAAGCTAAATATGGCAAAGACAGGGACTATTATGTGCCGGTTAAAACCTTGTTCTGGAGCTTCCGGGTCATGGCTGGTGGTGGCGTTCTTCTGTTCCTGCTAGGCGTTCTAGGTCTCTGGTTTAGCCGGAAGAAGAAAGATACCTTGCTTAATCAGCGTTGGCTATTGTATATTCTCGGCTTTGCGCTGTGGCTCCCATTCATCATTAATACGGCTGGTTGGTTTATCACTGAACTTGGTCGGTATCCATGGGTTGTTTACGGCCTGTATTCAATTGCCGATGCGGTTTCGCCGACAACGACAGCTGGACAGTTACTGTTCACTAACATTTGCTACTTCTTGATCTTCACCTTGCTCGGCGGTGTCATGATTTATTACTCACATCGCGTGCTTAAGAAGGGTCCTGAAGGCGATCTGAACACTGACTACGGGGTCAACAGTGATCCGTTTGCTAAGGAGGCGTTCGCAAAATGAGCTGGTTACAGATTTTGTGGTTCTTCTTATTGTTTGTCCTTTTCAGCGGCTTCTTCGTCCTTGAAGGCTTTGACTTCGGGGTTGGTATGTCAACCAAGCTATTGGCGCGTAACTCTGACGAAGAAGATCAACTCGTTGCCACAATCGGCCCACATTGGGATGGGAACGAAGTTTGGCTGATCACAGCTGGTGGCGCGATGTTTGCCTCTTATCCAATGTGGTATGCCAGCCTCTTCTCGGGGTTTTACATCATGTTCTTCCTTGTGTTGTTCGGTTTGATTGTTCGCGGCGTGTCGTTTGAATTTGCTGCACATGCCGAGACCAAAAGAGGTCGGAATATCTGGCGTTGGGCTTTAGCTTGCGGCAGTTTAATCCCACCGTTCATCTTAGGGATGATTTTTACCGCGATCATTCAACCGTTACCAATTACCAAGGCTGGCGATGTTTATCCTACTTTAGGTAATCAAATCAACCTTTTGACAATTGTCGGCGGAGTTGCGGTCACTTTGATGATGCTCATGCACGGTTTAAACTTTATTCGTCTGAAAACGACTGGCGACTTGCGCAAGCGTGCGCGTGACTGGAACAGCAAGTTGTACTACTTGTTGTATGCTGGTGAAGTTGTCTTCGCTGTCCTTCTATTCTTTATGACCGACTTCTTCAAAGAACGCCCAATCAGCACTTTGTTGATTTTGGTTGTGATTGTCGGCTCGACAGTTGCCGCTCATGTTGGCGTGCTTAAAGATAATGAAGTGTTGTCATTTGTTGGCAGTGCCCTAGGGCTTGTCGGGGTTGTCGGTGTGATTTTCAACGGCTTGTTCCCACGCGTTATGATTGGCCAAGATGCGGCTATGTCCATTTTGGCAAAAGACGCCAGTGCTAGTCCGTTGACGCTGACCATTATGACGATTGTCGCTGTGATTCTGCTGCCAATTGCCTTGGCATACTTCATCTGGAGCTATGTGGTCTTCCACAAGCGAATTCAAGCAAAAGGAGCGGTTAGTGAATGATCGATAAGACGCTCATGCGCCTTTCGGGAATGAAACGAATTATGACAATGCTTGCCGGGTTTGCGCTCGTGCAAGCTTTTGTTATTTTATTACAAGGAAAATTTCTTGCTGAAGGGATCGTTCATTCTTGGAACCGGCAAAGTTTAGCTGGCTTATGGCTTCCGTTAGGACTTTTTGCGACTGCCTTTGTGATTCGTCAGCTCATTGTTTGGGTGCGCAATCGCATCGGGGCAAGATTTGCCATGACTAGTTCGGCCTGGCTACAAGCCCAATTGCTCAAGCACTTGTATGCCTTGGGGCCGGCTGCCGTTGCCAAGGAAGGAACCGGTAATTTGGTCACGATGGCGCTGGATGGCATTCCCGAAGCCGAAAATTATATTGAACTGATTTTGAACAAAATCCTGAACATGAGTATTATTCCGTGGGTTTTAGTTGCCTATATTTGGTACGAAAACTGGCTAACTGGCTTCACCTTGCTGATCATGTTTCCAATTATCATTTTGTTCATGGTGATTCTTGGCTTGGCAGCACAGGATAAATCTGAAAGCCAATATGCTGGGTTTCAAAAGATGAGCAATCATTTCATTGACTCCTTGCGTGGTTTAAAAACTTTGCAGTTGATGGGGATTAGTCGGCAATACGCGAATAATGTGTACGATGTGTCGGAAGACTATCGAAAACAAACCATGGGCGTCTTGCGCATCGCGATGCTCTCAACGTTTGCGCTAGACTTCTTCACCACCTTGTCGATTGCAGTTGTTGCGGTTTTCCTCGGGATCAAGTTGATGGATGGCGCGATTCCACTCTATCCAGCAATGGTTGCGCTGATCTTGGCACCGGAATATTTCATGCCGATTCGTGATTTTGGGACTGACTACCATGCCACCTTGAATGGCAAAAATGCGATGAAGGCGATTTGGCAAGTGATTGATCAGCCATTACCTACTGATACCAATGTGTTACCGGCTTTTTCAAGGTGGCAGGCTCAGGACACGGTAACCATTAACCACCTCGATTTCACCTATCCAAATGAACGCGCGGGCATTCAAGATGCTAATCTGCAGTTTACCGGCACGGAAAAAGTAGCGATTATCGGTGCTAGCGGGTCAGGTAAATCAACATTACTCAATTTGATTGGCGGTTTCTTGCAGCCGCAAAAAGCTGCCATGACGGTTCGAGGAACGAAGGTACCGCATATGACCCAAGCAGCTTGGCAAGATCATTTGAGCTATATCCCACAAGATCCGTATCTATTTGCTGATACGATCGCTGCCAATATCCGGTTTTATCGGCCGGATGCGTCAGATGAAGATGTGAAACAGGCAGCTGAGGCGGCGGGGTTGAGTCATTGGATCGAAACTTTGGCAGACGGCTATGCAACGAGAATCGGGGAAGGCGGTCGTGGTATTTCCGGCGGTCAGGCCCAGCGAATTGCGTTGGCGCGGACTTTGATTGATACGAATCGCTCGATTTGGTTGTTTGACGAACCAACTGCCCATTTGGATATTGAAACTGAAGCCGAGTTAAAAGAAACGCTTGTGCCGCTGTTCAAAAACCGGCTCGTGATTTTTGCGACCCATCGGCTACACTGGCTCAATCAAATGGATCGCGTGATTGTGGTTGATGGCGGCAAGATCATTGCTGAAGGGACCCCAAGTGAGCTGGCGGCACATTCCAAGCCGTATCAGGCCCTTGTGCACGAAATGCGAGGTGAATTCAATGCATTGGTTGAAAAATGAGCACTGGGTTCGCCCAGACTTGAAACGCTATCGCGGCTTACTCGTCTGGTCGTTAATTCTGGGGGTTATGACCTTTGTCTTTGCTGGTGCCTTGATGTTCACGTCAGGTTTTCTGATTGATAAAAGTGCCACGAAGCCATTGTTTGCAGCTATTTATGTCACGGTTGTCTTGACCCGCGCTTTTGGGATTGGGCGACCGGTGTTTCAATACATTGAACGGTTGACCAGTCACAACTGGGTGTTGCGCATTACTAGCCACATGCGGCGAAAATTGTACAAAGTGTTGGAAACTGATGCTGCCTTTGTGTCCGAACATCATCAAACCGGCGATATTCTAGGCTTGCTCGCCGATGACATTGGTCACATTCAGAATCTATACTTGCGGATGATTTTCCCAACTGTGGTCGGCGCTGGTCTAACGGTTATTGCCACTTTGTTGCTAGGCTGGTTCAACTGGGGCTTTGCACTATGGATTATGTTGTTGCTGTTGTTTCAAGTATTGATTCTGCCTTGGTGGGGACTGGTAGTTGAGCGTTTTCGAAAGGCAGAACAAAAGCAATTGAATCATGATGCCTATGTCTCATTGACGGATTCAGTGCTCGGTTTGTCCGATTGGGTTATTACTCATCGTGAAAAGGATTTTATGTCTCAAAGTCTGGCGGCCCCTAAAAAATTAGCCGCATCGACGGTGAAGTCCAAGCGATTTCAATGGCGCCGAGACTTTGTCGGCCAACTGCTGTTTGTCTTAATTGTCATTAGTATGTTGATCTGGACAAACCTTGAGTGGACCGGTAATCAAGCGAGTGCTAACTGGGTTGGGGCGTTTGTACTGGTTGTTTTCCCACTCGATCAGGCGTTCTCCGGCATCGCACAAGGGGTTGGCGAATGGCCGACATACCGAGATGCGATTCGTCATCTCAACGATTTGCAGCCGGTCACGCGACAATTACCGCAACAACAAGCAGTACCGACTCAGTTCAAAGAGATGACATTGCAGCATCTCAGTTTTCAATACACGCCAAAAGATCCTGAATTGATTACCGATATTGATCTAACCGTTCACAGCGGCGAGAAAATTGCGATTCTCGGACCTAGTGGCATGGGCAAAACCACGTTGTTGCAACTTGTACTTGGTGACCTAACGCCGACAACTGGAAACGTGTTGGTCGACGGTCAAGATGTCCTGACTTATCAGCAGCATCGCACCAATCTTTTTGCGGTGTTGGATCAAAGTCCGTTTTTATTCAACACGTCGATTGTCAACAATGTCCGCTTAGGCAATGAGCAGGCCAGCGATGCTGATGTTGCCGCTGCTCTTAAGGCAGTCAAGCTAGACCAGCTCGTAGCCCAATTGCCGAATGGTATTAACAGCAGTGTCGAGGAAGCAGGTTTCGGCTTTTCAGGTGGTGAACGGCAACGTTTGTCGCTAGCTCGAATTCTTTTACAGGATGCGCCGATTGTGCTGTTGGATGAACCGACAGTCGGCCTTGATCCAATTACGGAACAGGCTTTGCTGGAGACGATGTTCACAGTATTGCAAGGCAAAACCATTCTTTGGGTGACGCATCATTTGCAAGGCGTCAATCAAACTGATCGCGTCATTTTTCTTGAAGATGGCCGTTTGACGATGAATGATACCCCTAGTCACTTGGCTAAGAACGACGAGCGGTATCAGAACTTGTATGCTTTGGATGCGGGGCTACGGTGAAATTTTGATAAACCAAAAAGGGTGCTTCTCATGACGAGAGGCGCCCTTTTTTGGCGATATTGAGTGGTTAATCAGGAGGTGATAATTTTGATGCCTGTGTAGATGTTGTAGACTACCATCCCAATGTCAACGACCATGGCAACAAGTAGCAAGATAAGTGAAACGGCGGATGTTGCGTTGATGCTGTTCGTGAAGAAACCGACACCGCCAATGATCATAAAGATAAAGATGCTCAATAGGGTGGGAATAATATGCAGCCAAAGTGCGTGTTTAGCTGTGTCCCGTGTGACGGAACCTTGCGGGGTGAAAATCCAAACGAGAATTGGAAAGAGAATGGGGGCAAAAATGACCGAAATATAAGACAACCCGCGTAAAACTTTGTGTTCATTCGTCATAATAGACATCTCCTTGTAAATGTGTTCGCTGGCGCAGAAATCTGCACATAAGGGCCACAAGCACAATGACCAAAACCGGGTCATCGCACTTGCGCCCGCTTATGCTCCGGTTTCTAACCGCTCCAGCTCATACTCTGTTTGTAAATGTGTTCGCTGGCGCAGGTTTCAAACTGCGCCAGCGCACCTTTTTTAATTAGCGATTTAATTTTGCTAAAGCTGCTTTAGGAACCTTTTCCTTTGGAACGACTTCCCAACTAATCACTTGGTTTCGACGCGTGCTGTAATCGAGGCGGAGATAAGCTTGCATTTTCAAAGGCCGAGATTTGTGACCGTTGAAATCAACCTCTGTACCGTGGCCTTTTTCATCATAGGCCATCTGAGTATAGGCATAATCAATATCCCGCGCAGCACCGGTCTCATCATCGATAACATCAAACTTCTTGCCTGTCGTCGTAATCTGGGTGTAATAAGGGGTGCTTTGAGTATACCAAGCGTAAAACCCTGCACCGCCAAGAATGACGAGGCCAATGAAGATGCCAATACCAATCAAGATTTTTTTCATATTCATATCCCCTCCCAAACGGTGTATATGCAACTTATTGTATAAATTATAACAATAATATCATTCATTCGAACATTAAAATGACTCGATTACCTTATAAGGAAACCTTGTTAAACAAAAGGTCATGTGATGCGGATCAGAAGCAAGGTTTGCTATAATGATGACATTGATATAACGATTATAGAACGTGAAGGGTGAACGTATTTTGAATAGGGATGGGAAGAAAAAATTGAGTCGCCAAAATCTCATGATTTTGATTGTCGATTTGGTACTCATTATCATTTTTATTGGCGGCTTTGGCTGGGGGATTGGGACGGTTAAACGTTACCAAGTTGAGCCGAACACGTCACGGACAGAGACCAACACTGACAGCTTATATTCAGAAAGTCGCTTCGAAAAAACGCTGCAAAAGTTTAAACGCTTGGATTTAATGGTTCGATTAGGCCCGGTTAAAGACGCTAAAACATTTAACTATACGCCAGACGAATTCAATGTTAAATATAGCAGTCAGCCGATAGTATCTGGTCTAAAGGCAACGAAAACACTCAATGCTGAAACCGGCGAAGTTGAAGTTTGTACAACCATGACCCCACAAGGCGTTACGGTGGCCGGTGATTACTTATTAACCACAGCATATGATCATGACGGTTTTCATAACTCAGTGATGTATATTCAGGATTTGAAAACCGGTAAGTTGCTTAACACAGTGGTATTGAATGGCCGTCCCCATGTTGGTGGGTTAACTTATGATGCCAAGAACGATAACATTTGGATCTGCGGACGCCGGAACAATGCGGCTGAAGTTTTTGCAATCAAGCTAAAAACAGCCTTGACTTACAATGTTGATAAGAAAGCCAAGGCTGTGGCTTATTCGCAGCGCGCCCAACTTGGCAATATTAGCCGAGCTTCTTTTGTCACTTATTACGAAAATGCGCTGTTCGTCGGCTTCTTTAATCCAACTGGAAAAGGTAACATTCAACGCTATCCTTTAAATGATAAGGGGCAGGTTGTTGGGAAAAGCCTCACCTCCAGCATCTCGAATCAATTTGACGTGTTAACACAATCCGTTTTGCATCAAGACATTTTATCGAAAATCCAAGGGATGGCCTTTTATGGGGATTATACGATTCTGTCGCAATCTTATGGTGGTGGCAACTCGACGTTATATATCTTTAAAACCGATCCTAAGAAGACCATCTTCCGCGCTAGTGATGCGATTGACACGTTTGATATGCCTTCGCACTTAGAACAGATCAGCACGCATGATGGGCGGATGTACATGATGTTTGAATCGGCGGCGTATGCTTATCGTCATCGCAGTACCAATCAATTAGACCGGGTCCTCTCAATGAACTTGGAAGGCTTCGTTCAACTTGTGTTAAAGGAGGAGAAATAATTGGAAGCAACAAAATTAGCTAAACGCAAACAATGGCCAGTTCCTTTTAGTCAAACTGAACCACATTTTACGTTCAATAACTGGCTGAAGTTCTTCTCGGTTGTTTTGTTTACCTATCTGCTCTTTTATACACGCAATCCGATTGGCGGATTTTTCAACATGTCCGGCACCACTTTTTTGAATGTTGCTAATGGCTGGACTCGAGCCGTTGTCGTGTTCGGCGGCGTTCTTTACTGTGCCATCATTTTTGCTGGCGCTGTATGGGCAGCCGGCTGGGATGGCTTGAGTCAGCTTTTTGCAAGTTTTCGTTGGCGGGATATCTGGTATGTTTTCGCTTATGGCGTTTTGTACCTGATTGCGTCCACACTTGGCAGGATTCTTGGCGACTTGGTGCCAATTCGGTTTGGCGTTGATTTTGTCAATACGCTGGAGGCCGCCCAGTTTGGTAACTTAGGTGCTTTTAGCCTCATTAGTTTCCGTGCCTTTTTCATGACGCTTGCAACGCAATTAACGGCGGTGATGATTTTCCTAGCTAGTCAACAGTTATTTAGTCGATTGGCGATTAAACATCGGCGTTGGGCATTGTTTTTAACTTATCTCTTGGCGCTGGCCGTAACGGCTGTTGTGACAACTACACCGCTTGCACCGCATGTCTTTGTCAATATCGCCAGCGGATTGGTCGCACAGCTGCCACTATACTGGGTCTATCGACGTTCGCGTAACATTTTGGTGGTGACGCTGAGTGCATTTATTTTGATGCACGTCATGATAGGGTTGGCAGTGATGTTAGGGTAGTGATGTTATCGACCGGTATTGACTGGTGATGACGGTTTTTTTGACTGATTTTTATGATAAATAGGTGATTATTAGAACTTATGAATTGAAAACGATTACAACAATCGCCATACTAAAGATGTTTCAACTATTGACTGGAGGTCTAAGCATGACAAAGTTAGGTAAACCATATGGCATTGGAGTCGATATCGGCTCAAACTCGATTGGATTTGCGGCTGTGGATGAGAACAGTCATCTTATTCGATTGAAGGGAAAAACGGTTATTGGGGCAAGACTGTTTGAAGAAGGAAAAGCAGCAGCGAAACGCCGAGCAGGTCGTACCACTCGCCGTCGTTTGAGCCGAAATCGTTGGCGACTCAGTTTTTTGCGTGATTTTTTTGAATCGCATATTACGCCTACTGACCCGAATTTCTTTATGCGGCAAAAGTACTCGGAAATCTCGCCGAAGGATAAGGCCCGTTACAAGTATGAGAAGCGGCTTTTTAATGATCGGACGGATGCTGAGTTTTATCAGCAATATTCGACAATGTATCATTTGCGCAATCGGCTTATGACTGATCCAAGCAGAGCGGATGTTCGCGAGATTTATTTTGCCATTCATCATATTTTGAAAAGTCGCGGGCATTTTTTGACGCCGGGAGATGCCAAGGATTTCAATACAAACGATGTGGCGTTAGACGAGATTTTTCCTGCATTGCAGGATGCCTACGCCCAAGTTTACCCAGATCTTGGCATTACTTTTGATGAGGACAAAGCGAATGAGTTTAAAACAATTTTGCTGAATGAAATAGCAACGTCAATTGATACGCAACGAGCTTTAGTCAAACTGTTACTGGCTGAAGAAGACGACAAGGACATCTTGAAGCAGCAGAAGCAGGTTTTAACCGAGTTTGCTAAAGCTGTGGTCGGGTTGAAAACCAAACTTAATCTAGCGTTAGGAACTGAAGTTGATAGTTCTGAAGCCACTGCTTGGAACTTTTCATTAGGGCAGCTTGACGATAAATGGGCTGGCATTGAATCGGCTATGACCGATGAAGGAACGGAAATTCTGGACCAGATTCGGGATCTGTATCGAGCCCGGCTCCTTAATGGTATTGTGCCCACAGGAAAGACGCTTTCTCAAGCTAAGGTTGATGATTATACACAACATCATGAAGATCTCCAGTTGTTTAAAGCCTATTTAAAACAACTTGAAGATGATGGAACGGCTAAAGCAATCCGACAGCTTTACGATCGCTATATAGACGGTGACGATGCTGCGCCATTTTTGCGAGAAAATTTTGTTAAAGCGTTAACTAAAGACGTGACGGCTCATCCAAACACCAAGTCTCCTGAACTGCTTGAACGTTTGGCGCAACCGGACTTCATGCTCAAGCAGCGCAACAAAGCGAACGGGGCTATTCCAGTCCAAATGCAACAGCGGGAATTGGATCAGATCATCAAAAATCAAGCTGTTTATTACGACTGGCTGGCTGCGCCAAATCCGGTGGAAAAGCATCGGAAAAGTATGCCTTATCAGTTGGATGAATTGCTGAATTTTCGAATTCCATATTATGTTGGACCATTGGTGACGGCTAAAGAGCAAAAAGCAGCACAAGGCGGGGTTTTTGCTTGGATGGTTCGGAAAGATCCTGAAGGTAATATCACGCCTTATAATTTTGACGAAAAGGTAGATCGCGAAGCTTCGGCTAATACCTTTATTCAGCGGATGAAGACGACCGACACTTACTTGATTGGTGAAGACGTGTTGCCTAAGCAAAGTTTGCTGTATCAACGCTATGAGGTGTTGAATGAACTGAATAATGTTCGTGTTAATAACGAGAAGCTTAGCATCGAACAAAAACAACAAGTTATTCGAGAACTGTTTGAACGGCATAATAGTGTGACAATTAAACAATTTGCCGAAAATCTGCGAGCGCATGGTGATTACGCCCACATTCCTGAAATTCGTGGTTTAGCTGATGAGAAACGTTTTTTAAGTTCACTTTCTACGTACCGTCAACTGAAAAGTCTTTTACCCGAGGCAATTGATGATCCAGCCAAACAAGCCGATATTGAAAATATCATTGCGTGGTCGACCGTTTTTGAAGACGCAGCGATCTTTAAAACGAAATTGAAAGAGATCAGTTGGCTCGGCAGCGAAGCCATCACGAAACTAAGCAACATTCGATATCGGGGGTGGGGCCAGTTTTCGCGCAAGTTTTTAAATGGTCTGACCCTTGGCAACGGGCATACTATCATTCAAGAATTGCTCCTGTCCACTAACAACTTGATGCAGATACTAACAGATGAAACGCTACAAAAGAAAATGACCGAGCTGAACGCTGATAAATTGAAAACAGCGAATATCAATGATGCGATTGATAATGCGTATACATCACCAAGCAATAAAAAGGCATTGCGTCAGGTTCTTCGGGTTGTTGATGATATTAAACGCGCTGCGGATGGTCAAGATCCTAGTTGGTTGTACGTTGAAACCGCGGATGGCGGTGGTACACCAGGCAAGCGCACTCGTGCGCGTCAACATCAACTTCAGGAAATATACGCGAATGCGGCCCACGAGCTGATTGATACGGCAGTCCGCGGTGAATTGGAAGATAAGATTTCAGATAAGGCCGATTTCAATGATCGACTAGTGCTGTATTTCATGCAAGGTGGGCGTGATATCTACACTGGTGCGCCACTAAATATTGATCAACTAAGTAGTTATGATATCGACCATATTCTGCCACAATCGCTAATCAAAGATAACTCTTTAGATAATCGTGTATTAGTGCACGCTATTATCAACCGAGAGAAAAACGCAACATTTGCATCAACCATCTATGCTCAAAAGATGAACGCGACATGGCGTCAATGGCATGAGGCAGGGCTGATTAGCGGTCGCAAACTGCGTAATCTGCAAATGCGTCCAGATCAAATCGATAAGTACGCGAGCGGCTTTGTTGCCCGACAATTGGTGGAAACTCGACAAATCATCAAGCTGACGGAACAAATTGTAGCAGCGCAGTACCCTGATACCAAAATTATCGCCGTTAAAGCAGGTCTTTCACATCAATTGCGGGAAGAACTCGAATTCCCTAAGAATCGTGATGTTAATCACTACCACCATGCTTTTGATGCCTTCCTAGCCGCTCGGATTGGTACCTATTTACTCAAGCGATTCCCTAATTTACAGGCTTTCTTCACGTACGGCAAGTTTACAAAAGCCGACGTCAAAAAGCTTCGCGGGTTCAACTTTATCCGTGATATCACACATGCTGAAGATAAAATTGTGGCAAAGGATACCGGCGAGGTTGTATGGGACAAACAACGGGATGTTGATGAGCTGGATCGAATCTATAACTTTAAGCGGATGTTAATTACGCATGAAGTCCGCTTTGAAACGGCGGATTTGTTTAAGCAGACGGTTTATGGGGCCAGGGATTCGAAGGAGGCTGGCGGGTCGAAGCAGCTCATTCCAAAGAAAAAAGGATATCCAGTTGATATTTATGGGGGCTATTTCAGAGAGAACACGGCCTATCTTGCCGTTGTGAAAGTGACCAAAAAGACAGAGACAATCTTTAAAGTTGTCAAAATTGCAACTTCCCAGGTTGCAGCTTTGAATAAAGCAAGATCACGGTCAACTGCTGAGGAGCTTTCAGTACTTACTGAACTCCTAAAGCCAAAATTTAGCAAGGTCGGGAAAAATGGTAAGATCACTGATACACCATTCGAGGTTGTGCTTCCGCGAGTTCCGCGTGAACAACTTTTCTATAATGCAAAGTATGGTTTCTTTATGGTTAACTCAGATACCATGTTTCACAATTTCCAAGAAATTTGGGTGTCTCGTTCAGACCAAAAAATTCTTCAACAAATTAGAAAAGCCAAGATTGACTATCCTAATGTTGATCAAGATTTAGACAATCTTTTTCACAATTTAGCCGATCAAATTGTCAAATATTTTGATTTGTATTCTATTGCAGGGTTTAAAGAGAAAATCAGTCAAAGTCAAAATACTTTCAATGATTTGGCGGTTGATGATACTGACCAGAGTGTAGGTAAGATAACGGTCATTAATGAATTGTTAAAGGGAGCACAAGCTAATGGCATGACGGGAAGCCTAAAAGTTTTAAAGATAAGTACCCCATTTGGATTTACGCAAGATAAAAGTGGTGTTCTTACAAAAGATAGTTCCATCATCTATCAGTCACCAACAGGGCTTTTTGAACGGTCTGTTCGCCTAACTGACCTGTAAAAAAACCATCCGGGTTTTCCCGGATGGCGGTATGTATGGCCCAACATGGGCTCAGAAATTGAAACTCAGCCGAGGCTTTGTTTGATCTCAACGTGTAGATGTCGAATCAATCAGTTCAAAACGTTGGGGATGTCGTCCCAACACCTGTATTAAATCATATTGGGGAAGCGATTACAAGGGGGCATGCAGAATGGGATGGCGATCATTGATCGTGACGCAGCATTGTAAGGTGACGACCAAAAACCGAACGCTGGTTGTTCAAACTGATAGTGAAGTGAATAATGTGCCGATTGAAGATATCAATCAGGTTGTTTTCACAACAACTCGAGCGCTACTATCAGCTGATGCGATCACAACACTAGCAGAAGCTAATGCTAAGGTTATCTTTTCTGGAAGAGATGGTCAGCCGGTGACGGAAACAACGAATCTGTATTCTGATCGAAGAAAAGCTGACTTGGTTCGCTTACAAGTCAATTGGCCAAAAAGCTTGGTCGAAAATTTGTGGACGAAGATTGTTGCGGCCAAGGTGAGCATTCAAGCTCAAGTGACAAAACTGTGTGGTTACGACAACCAATCATTGTTAGATGACCTTGATACGTTAGAAATCAATGATCATTCAAATCGTGAAGCGACTGCAGCTCGAAAGTATTTCAAACTCATATTCGGAGATGACTTTTCACGCTCTGATATCTGTGCAACAAATGCTGCTCTTAATTACGGGTATTCGATCTTGCTTTCTACAACGAATCGAGCAATCGTAAGTGCTGGCCATATCACAGAAATAGGGATGCACCATAGCAGCGTTGCCAATCAATATAACCTTGGCTCAGATCTAATGGAACCATTTAGACCAGCAATTGATTACTGGGTTGCTAATCAAAAGTTCACTGACCTGACGCCAAACATTAAGTATGGTTTGATAGCACTTCTGAATCTAGAAGTGACATTTAATGGCAAGAAAGCCCTTCTTCAAAACGCATTGGACGAGCACGTTGAAAACTGTCTAGCCTATTTAGACGGCAAGCGTAACAATTGTCGAATTGAGGTGGAATTTCCGAATGAGGTATCGAGTGATGCGTTTAATGATCATGTTTGATCTGCCAGTTTTGACTTCTGAGAATCGACGAAATTACCGAAAATTTCGAAAAGCGTTGATCAACGAAGGATTTTTGATGATGCAGTATTCAATCTACGTTAGAGTGTGTTCGACAAAAAAATCAGCAGAATTTTTGGAACATCGAATAGCTGCCATGAAACCGCCGATTGGGACTGTGCAGACGCTAATGGTAACAGAGGCTCAATATCAGACGATGCACTTCTTGGTTGGTGAAGCAAAACAAGACATTCGCAATTCGGCAGATAGGACGGTGATTATTTGAATCTTGCCTACTATCCGTTCCAACTGATAACAACAAAACCTTCTGAAGTAACTGTTATCGACACAGCATCGCCCAAGGTGTTGACGGATTTAATTGAAGCGCTGCGCAATGATCTTGATAAAGTTGTGCTTAGCAATGATCAACTTGAGCCACAAGAGATTCGCAAAGCTAGTTTGTGGATAGGCGATCCAAGGCTAGAGCTTGATCTAGATAAACTTTTTCAACGTCTAATCTATAAGAGGATGGAGTTGCTGATTGAGAATCAGCGGCTTGTCGAACTGATCGATCAATCGCAACAAATGGCGATGGATTTAATTCAAGATCCATTCTTGAGCGACTTGCCAGTCACGGTTGAACCAGGCGGTAAGCTCGAACAAATCATGAAATACTGCAACGTTCATTTTGATGAGACTGTCACGACAGAGTCAACCTCGAAGATTGAGGCGCTTATTCAGACGTTAACTAAATTGGAGGAAATGAAACTTGTCATTCTTACAAATGTCAGTCATTATTTAAGTGCCAGAGATTTCTTTGCGGTGACTGAACAGATCGGCGATACAGAACTTCAGGTTGTTCTCATTGAGTTCTCAAAAGTGAACCGAAGGAAATACTTTGAGAAATGCCAGTATATCTATATTGACGAGGACTTCGTTGATAGTCGCGAACTAGATTGATTAGGAGATTGTGTGAAAACACCAGTCTCAGGTAGATGTCGAATCAATCAGTTCAAGAGCTGATCACCGTCTTGAACGGCCACTTGGCTTGTCTCAGGTAGATGTCGAATCAATCAGTTCAAGAGCCGAGTCGGCACGGATTCAACATGCGGCACAGTCTCAGGTAGATGTCGAATCAATCAGTTCAAGAGCATACAAAAAAAATCATACAGCCTGCATCACGTCTCAGGTAGATGTCGAATCAATCAGTTCAAGAGCTTTAGTTAGTCGGTCAATGTCTGCTACTCTGTCTCAGGTAGATGTCGAATCAATCAGTTCAAGAGCGTGTTAGACTTAGATGTGGATGTTGCCCCGGTCTCAGGTAGATGTCGAATCAATCAGTTCAAGAGCATACCAAGGCGGTGGCATGGCGTATACTGAGTCTCAGGTAGATGTCGAATCAATCAGTTCAAGAGCAGAACTGGACGCCGAACGCTTGGACACGCCGTCTCAGGTAGATGTCGAATCAATCAGTTCAAGAGCCCCTTTCGCCGCCATCTTTGATCGCCCACGGTCTCAGGTAGATGTCGAATCAATCAGTTCAAGAGCGCTATCTGGCTTGAATTCCTTAATCGATTTGTCTCAGGTAGATGTCGAATCAATCAGTTCAAGAGCAAGCCGATGATATAAAGAAAGACGCCCCTTGTCTCAGGTAGATGTCGAATCAATCAGTTCAAGAGCGAGGCTTACCCCGTCTTTACCAGTTGGTCCGTCTCAGGTAGATGCCGAATCAATCAGTTCAAGAGCTTGTTCATAGCAGCGTTGGCACGGGTATTGGTCTCAGGTAGATGTCGAATCAATCAGTTCAAGAGCATGAAAGCCAGCGAAGGCACATTTTTTACTGTCTCAGGTAGATGTCGAATCAATCAGTTCAAGAGCAACGTTGACCGCTCTGTCTCACGAAACTGGGTCTCAGGTAGATGTCGAATCAATCAGTTCAAGAGCGAACTTTGTATCGTTTCTCTTTGCGCACGGGTCTCAGGTAGATGTCGAATCAATCAGTTCAAGAGCACGTTAAACGTACACCATGCCGCACAGTCCGTCTCAGGTAGATGTCGAATCAATCAGTTCAAGAGCGACGATCTCGCACATGCTCAGTGATATGCGGTCTCAGGTAGATGTCGAATCAATCATTTAAATGACCCATAATTCCGAGAAAATGAATTGGCGGATTTTAGAGTCAATCTCATGCTAGAAATAACCAATTCCGCAACTTTAACGTCTTCGGTCTGGTTAGCGTTCGCAATATTGATGGCTCTAGCAACTCAGGTAATTGCCGGTGCGGTTTTCGTGGACCGCTAACATCTTTATTATGCCGTCAGCCATGCTTCAAAGTTAGGGATGTCTTTAACGTACCTGCTGGTGTTGACTATGACATCTGCTACTCAATTAATATTGCCGATTTGCTGACTACACAACTGCCTCTGTAGTGGGAATATAGGCAGTGACGCCTGTAACAATATGATTTAACATTCAAGTTTCTTCAAGGGAAAACATATGCGAGTGCTCATGTCCTTCAAAATGTTTGATGACTGCGAACATCATCGATTATTGTGAAACAGCAGGCATACCTGTCTAAACTTTTTTCGATCAGTGCTTAATTAACGAAGTTCTTCTGTGTCAGTCGCAACCTGAGTTGAGAGACGTATCAGAGGAACTGACCCAATAGAAATTGGGTGCTAAGTTGAATACCTTGTGATAGAATTCATTATATATGAAATCGCTTACACAACGAGGAGGAAGAACGACATGAAAAAACTAATAGTGCTCAGTGCCACACTTTTGGTCAGCATGGGGTTGGCCGCATGTAGTAGTGGATCGAGCTCTAGTTCGAGCAAGAGCAGTAGTACGACCAGTCAGACGAGTAACGCTAAGGTGAAGATCAATACCGGCGCTGATGCGAGTGCCAAGGTGCCGGCAGCCGGTACCTTAGTGATGCGTCAGCTTTATGCTGCACCGCACGGCAAGCAATCCTTTGCGGCTGTGAATGTGACGCTGAATGGCGACACGATTGTTTCAGCCAAAATTGATGAATTCCAGTATGTCAAAAAGAGTTCTGATTGGACTGGTGTCCCGAATTCAAACAAGGACTTTGGCAAGAGTTATCCTAAAGGCCAGTTTTTGATTGCCAAGGCGGAAAATAGCAAGCCGTACTCTGCGTTGATGAAGAAAGAGGCCAAGGCGACCCATACTTGGGAGGAAAACGAAACAGCCATCACGAATTTTGTAAAAGGTAAAAAGATTGAAGATTTGAAGGCGGATGTTGCCAAGGTTAAAGATACTAAGAAGGTTAGCGATGTAGTTTCTGGTGCAACTTTTGCTGACACGGCTGGTTACTTACAGGCTATCTATGACGCCGCAACAACCGGGATGGTAGCTGAAGGGATTCAGACAACAGACAACACGATCACGGAAGGGCAAGTGCTTGCTGCGCCGCATGGTACCCAATCATTTGGAATCGTGACGGTCGCCATGCAAGGGGATAAGATCGCGAATGTCTTCTTGGATGAATTCCAGTATATGCCAAGTAAAGATTTTGGCGGTGTGCCTAATTCCAATGCCGATTTTGGCAAGGGAATCAAATCTGGCACCGTGTTAGCTTCCAAGCGGGCCAATTCCGAAGCTTATTCAGCAATTATGAAGTCAAAAGGCAAGGCAACCCAGACTTGGCAAGAAAACTCAAATGCGATTGACGAATTTGCTAAAGGAAAGACGATTGCTGAACTTGAAACAGCTGTTAGTGACTTGAAGGGCAAAAAGAAAGTCAGCGATGTCGTTTCTGGTGCAACGTTTACTGATACGTCGGGTTATTTGACCGCGATTATCAGTGCCGCAAAAGCCGCTAAGTAAGTCAGGTTGATGAAGATAACCTCAAAAAGGCTACGAGTCCTATGAGATTCGTAGCTTTTTTGCTTTTTATTAGCCGAAAAAATAGCAACACCTGTGCATACGATGCATGTTGATGACGTGTAAAATAGACGGCGACAAGGGGGGATTCGAGTGCGCTGGTTGAAAAAGTATGTTCGACCGTTTGATTATGTGATTGTCATCGTCTTATTTGTGGCATGTTTTCTTCCGGTTGGCATTTTTTCGTTGACGGAAGCGAACGTGAATACAAATCAAAAAGTGGCTGTAATTTCGATCAACGGTCATGTTAAACGGCGTATTCAACTCACTACTCATACGCGTCATCAGCAGTTCACGTTGTATCCGGCAAAGGGCCAATACAACATCATTGAAGTGCAAGGGGCGCGCATTCGGGATAAGGAAGACAATTCACCTGATCAAATCGCTGTTCATACAGGATGGATCAGTCAGGTTGGTCAGCAAAGTATTTGTCTGCCGCATAAACTGCTGATTGAGATCAAGCCAGCACAAGCAGGTACGGGAACGAGCGGTGACACTGGTGGCTTGGTTCACCCATAATGAGAGTCCCGGGCCGTCACTAGCCTGTTGTCAGCTGGTGACGGTCTTTTATGTGATGAAGGTTGTCGAAAAATGTTTGCAAGACGATTGAGTTCTCGTGGTAAACTAAAAAAACAATTTAAATTTTTAAAGATTATTGCCGTATTTGCGGATGAAAGTCAACATGTGTCGAGGCAAGGAAGAAAGAGGCAGATCATTGTTAGGATTACTAAAGTATGGCCGTGACCAGCGTTGGGCCGGGGTGATTGAAACTGTTTTTGACTGGTTGCCAACACTGTTGCCAATCATGATAGCGTTGAACTTTGCGGCAAAGCGACCGGGGAATGCCCTGATCATCACAGTGATCCTAGTGTTGATTTGGCTGGGATATGTGATTGGCTATGAGCGCCATCATCGTCATGCATGGGCTATGAGTGCTAAGCGTGAGTTGCGAGATCACTATTTCGAGGCGCTGTATCAGCGTAACAATGCAGGGGATGCAACGGCTGCAGATAATGCGGTGATTCAGCGCGATCTTGGCGGCTTGAATAATTTAGATATGTTTTATAGCACCTTATTTCCAACCTTAATCCAAGCAGGTCTTACCTTTTTGCTGTTGATTGGCTTGTCGGTTTGGTATGGTTCATGGCTGGCTTTTTTGCCACTTGCCTGCGTTTTTTTAATCGGCTTTGCGATGATGTTTTTGGGGAAAAAGATGTCAGCGCAAAACAAGGCGCATCTTGCCGGCTTTCTGCGGATGGGTGGTCGCTTTATGAATGATTTGAGCGGCATGAACACACTGGTGATGTACAATGCAGCGGATCGGTATGCTAAAAAGTTCGCCGATGATAGTGAGTATTTTCGGCAGGCAACCATGAATTTGCTGCGCACGCAATTGCAAGTATTGTTTGTTATCAATGGTTTTGTTTATTTGACAGTGTTTGCTGGCGGATTTGTGACGGCACTGCAACTTGCTGCGGGTCAACTGCCTGCTGCCGGGGCATTTGCCACTTGGTTTGCATTGGCCATGATGATGGTGAATGCCCGTCAACTTGGCTACTTTTTCCATGTGGTTAAGTCGAATGGTCCGGCACTAGCCGGTATTTTGGCAACCATTGCGAAGTCTAAGACGACACCTGCAACAGTCAAAATCACGGATAATCGACCGCTGAAGCAGTTGGTTTTGCAAGATGTTGCTATCGGTTACGAAGCGGACGCACCGCTTGTATCCGACATTAATGCGACCCTTGTTCCGGGTAAGTTATATGGGTTAGCAGGCGAAAATGGTACAGGAAAAAGTACGTTGACACAGGCATTGTTGGGGCAACTGACACCATTATCCGGGACGATTATGGCTGACAACACGCCCGTCACTGCGTTGAGCAACGCACAACGCGCGGCGGTGTTTGGGTATGTGGCTGCTAATGACTATATTTTTTCCGGCACTATCAAGGAAAATCTGCTTTTAGGCAATCAATTTGGTGATCAGTGGCAGCAACATCTTGATGAATTGGGATTGATGCACTTTGTGACTGATTTGCAAGATGGCTATGCCACTGAAGTTGGAGAAGGTGGGCGGTTGCTGTCGCCGGGACAACGGCAGCAGTTGGCCTTTGCGCGCATGTTACTGGCAGACAAAACGGTGTATTTGCTCGATGAAATGACATCAAGTATTGATGCTGCGAATGCTGCCATTATTTTAGCGGCGATCAAGCGACTGAGCCGTCAGAAAATTGTGCTGTTTATTTCCCATGATCTGTCAGCAATGGCCGAAGCTGACGTTGTTTGGTTTATTCACGATCATCAGTTAATCAGCGCGGATCATGCACAGCTATACCGCGATCAGCCAGCGTATCGTCACTTAGTTGATAATCCCGAGGCAATGTTGAAAGAAGGTCAGCCATCATGATCAGAAGTTTACTGCGTTACACCCACCACTTAACGGGGGCTATTATCATCAGTTTTCTGATTGGCTTGGTTGCCGAATTAACAAAAGTCGTCGTTTTAGTTTTGGCTGCGATGATGTTGTTCGATTCCCAGAATGCCTCACACCTTTTAATCCCCGGCATCATCGCGGTGGTGATTGTTGGTCTGGGTAGTTTTGGTGAACAATATGCTGGCCATTTTGTGGCGTTTCACGTCTTGGCCGAATTGCGCGGTGCGGTTTATCGAAAATTGGTGCAGTTGGCGCCTGCTAAACTTGATAGCCAAGGCAGCGGCAAGTTGCTTAAACTGATTGGCAGTGACATTGAGGCAATGGAAATTTTCTACGCACATACGATTGTTCCGGTTGCGATTGGCCTTATTTATGGTGTCCTGATGGTTGCCGTTTATAGCAGCTTAAATGGTCCGGCGGCGGCCGTTGTGTTGGTGAGCTATGCGGCTGTCGGGCTGTTAATTCCGTATTATCGGCACGAGCAGATGACGGCGAAGGCTCAGGCTGCGGATCGTCAAAAAGCGGTTAATCAGCAGTACCTGCTTGAATCCGTTCGCGGCATGGCGGTTTTGCGTCAGTTAGAGGTTGCTGATGCGCGCATGAAAACAGGCAATGAGGGATTTGATCATGAGGCGACCGCCTTTCAACAATCCCAGTTTGGTCAATTATTGAAAAATATGAGTGCTACGTTGGTGATTCTGGTAGCGTGGCTATTCATTGTGTGGTTGAGCGGTTGGACTCAGCCGCAGCCATTGCAGCAAGCGTTATTGGCCGTGTTTCCGCTCACGTTCGGACCGTTATTAGCTTTAACCAATTTGCCAGCCTCGCTATTGAATGGTTTTGCGGCGGCTCGCAATTTGTTGAATCTTTTGCAAGAGGCGCCAGCAACATCAGCGGCGATTGACGCTACCCAAACACTGGATCAAATCGCGACCATTCAAGTTGATCACGTCACCTTTAAGTATCCTAGCCGTGACGAGACCGTTTTGCGGCAAGTGTCGTTGTCCTTGCATGCCGGCGAGATTGTCGGTTTTGTTGGCGCCAGTGGATCTGGGAAAAGTACATTGGCCAAATTGATCATGGGTTGGTATCCGCTCACCCAAGGCCGAATTTTAATTGATGGCATTGACCTGACCAAAATTGATCCAGCATCACTGCGCGCGCAGGTGAATTATTTGCCACAAACGCCAGTCTTTTTCTCTGAGTCGGTGCGTGACAATCTCACGTTGCACGATTCGACGATCACAGATGCGCAAATCTGGACCGTGCTTGATCAAGTCAAGCTGACGTCGCGGTTGCGTCAGGCCGAAAAGGGGCTTGATGAAAATGTCGTATCAGGACAATTGCAATTTTCTAGTGGGGAACAACAACGGCTGGAATTGGCCAGAGCCTTGTTACACCCAAGCAGCGTTTTGGTGCTGGATGAACCAACGAGCAATCTTGATACTGAAAACGAACGATTAATTTTGGACGCTATCAAGGCTTACTATCACGGCATCGTGATCATGATTTCGCATCGTGCAGAGTCGGCGGCTTATGCTGATCGGCTGTACCGATTTGCGGATCATCGGGTTTCAGCTGCCAGCACCGCGCCTAAATAACAGGCATAAAGATCCCACCTGAATGTCGATATTTTCGGCGGCTGAGTCGTTCACGTTGTCAATTTTTAAAATCATTGTTACGCTATTTTGAGAATACGACAAAGTGAAGATTCGAATACCTTTGGGGGAGGGTCGCCATGATTATTCAAAACGTGCTGAACAACAATGCTGTCGTGGCCAGACATCAACAACGCGAGGTGATCGTGGTCGAGCGTGGGATCGGTTTCCGCGCTAAAAAAGACGCCAAGATGGCCTTGCGCGACAGTATGAAAGTCTATGTGCCAGAGGATCAAGCAAAGCTGAAAATCGCGACGGCGACGATTGCCAGTCTGCCCAGTGCTTATTTGGATTTGGCCGCTGGAATCATTCAGGAGGCAGAAAAGCGATTGCAAACCACGTTCAACAGTTATCTGTTGATTGAGCTAGCCGATCATGTTCATTTTGCGGTGCAACGGCTGCATGAGAAGATTGTATTGCACAACAAATTGCTATGGGAGATTCAGGTTGCCTACATCCAAGAATACGAGATGGGCGAATGGGCATTGCATCAAATCGCCGCGCAATTGCATGAACAATTGCCGGAAGATGAGGCGGGATTCATCGCGTTAAAGTTTGTGAGCAACGATCTGAACCATCAGCAAACCGTCAACTCACTCGCCTTTACCCAAACCCTAGCGAGTCTCACGAAAATAATCTTTTACAATCTAGGGCTGGACATGAACGTCAAAACACCTGATTATCAGCGACTAGTTATTCACCTCAAATTTTTCTTACAACGCATGTATGCTGCTGCGCCGTCGCCTTTGTCGTTAAAGATGGAAAACTATGACTATGTCTTGTTGAAACATCTTCAACAAGATTATGCCCGTGCTTATCACTGTATGGAAGACGTTGACCGATTCATGCAACAGAAGTTAGCGATTGCGATTCCTAAAAACGAGCAAATCTATCTCACCATGCATATTGCGCGCTTAGCAAAAAGTTTGGCGGAGTGAAAAAAGTTGTTGACGCGTGCTAATGCGTACGATAAGATGGTGTCGTTGAAAGCGAATACAGAACCATCTGGCTTGTAACTATTGGATTAGGCAAAACCAGAAAGACACGACTTGTACACCACAAGTCCGGTCTTTCTGGCTTTTTTTGTGGAGCGTGAGCTGGCGCGGTTAGAAACCGGAGCATAAGCGGCCTGAAGCCTAAATGGTTGGGCTTGGACCATTTAGGCTTCAGGTCCTTATGTGCAGGTTTCTGCGCCAGCGAACGCGTTTTGAGAAAGAACGTGAGCTAGCGCGGTTAGAAACCGGAGTGTAAGTAGGCTAGCGATCGCGTTTAAGAAAGAATGCAACACCTGACAGCGAAGTGCAGTCATCGTGATGCAAGATACTGAACCGTATCACTCGCTGTGGGAATTGCAAGTGTAGCTATGTGTAGCTAAAGGGGGAAGGCCGAATGAATGAATCAGGATTAGCTCAGCAATTATTAAATCTGATTGGTGGCAAACAAAACATCAATCAGGTCTGGCACTGTGCCACTCGTCTGCGTTTTACATTGAAGGATCGTGCAAAAGTACCCAAAGATAAAATCGAGGCGTTGGATGGTGTGATCACCGTGGTTGAAGCCAGTGGTCAGTTTCAAGTCGTGATTGGTAACAATGTCGGTGATGTTTACCATGAAGTCGTGAAACTGGAACCATCTTTAAGCGAAGGCGAAACTAGCGGTGAAACAGCCGCACAAGGAAAAATGACGTTCAAAAGCGCTTTCAACAGCCTGCTAACGTTCATTTCCGGTGTATTTACGCCATTCTTGGGCGCGATGGCCGGCGCAGGGATTTTGAAAGGCTTGCTATCTTTGGCCGTGGTCATGGGCTGGTTAACAGCGAAAAGCGGCGCGTATCAAATTTGGTGGGCCGCAGCAGATGGTATTTTCTATTTCCTGCCAATTGCCTTAGCATTTACCGCTGCTAAACAACTCAAGGTTAATCAGTTTGTGTCCATGGCGATTGCGGCGGCGATGGTGTCGCCGGGCATTGTCGCGTTGGGCGCAAAGGCAACAACTATTGACTTTTTCGGTATTCCAGTCGTGCCGGCGAATTATACCGCGACAGTCTTGCCAATTCTGTTGGTTGTTGTTGTTCAAAAATTCTTAGAACCAGTTTTCAACAAGTTGTGGCACGAATCCGTTCGTAACATTATGGCACCGCTCTGCCTGTTGGTCGTTATTGTGCCCTTGACGTTAATCGTGGTGGGGCCCATCAGTGCGACGGTCAGCAGTTGGTTGGCAACAGCGATTGTGTCGTTGAACAAGAGTGTGCCAATTTTGGCTGGTTTAGTGCTCGGCGGTTTCTGGCAAGTGATCGTGATTTTTGGCGTTCACTGGGCACTGGTACCGGTGATGATGAACAATATTGCTCAGAATGGAACCGATTTGATGATGCCGATTCTGCTGCCAGCAGTGCTGTCTCAAGCTGGTGCAGCACTGGCGGTATTTCTTAGAACGCGTGATGCCAAAATGAAAAGTCTTGCCGGTTCCAGTACCATTACCGCACTATTCGGGATCACAGAACCGACAATTTATGGGATTACATTGAAGTTGAAAAAGCCATTTTACCTTGCTTGTGTAGCAGGAGCAGTCGGCGGTATGATCGTTGCGATTTCCGGTGCCGGGGCAAATGCCGCTGCTTTGGCCAGTGTGCTTTCACTGCCAACTTTTATTGGCAAAGGCTTTGGACTTTCTGTGGTTGGCGATGTGGTTGCGTTTGCGCTCGGAACGGTGCTCACTTACTTTTTTGGCGGTATCAACGCAGGCGCAAAAACCAAAACAGCGCCTTCTGCCAACAGCGAACTAGGCGAAGCGTTAGCAGCACCAGTCAAAGGGGTGCTTGTGCCGTTAACCGGCTTGGCAGATGAGGTCTTTGCATCTGAGACCATGGGCAAAGGTGTGGCAATCGTTCCTGAAAACGGCATAGTGAAGGCGCCTGTTGCTGGCGTGATTAGACTGCTTTATCCAACCGGTCATGCGATTGGGATTCAGTCGGACAAAGGCTCGGAAATTTTGATTCATATCGGTATCGATACGGTTAATCTAAAAGGCAAACATTTTCAACCACTTGTGGCACAAGGACAGCACGTTGAAATTGGAATGCCATTGGTGCAATTCGATCACGAAGCCATTGAAAAAGAAGGGTATGAAAGTACCGTGATGATGATTGTGACCAATTCCGACCAGTATCAAATCGCGACGCTTGGACAAGGAGCCACCGATGATCGGCCGGTCATGACATTAGCGTAAAGAGCGTGAACTGGCGCGGTAAGCGCGGCGTAGCGAAGCGGCATTAAGGGTGATCGGCTGGTTGCCTTTAATGTTCTTCACATAGCCGCGCTGCGCCAGTGAAGGCGTTTTAAAAGAGCGTGAGCAGACGCGGTTTCTGCGGCTGGGAGCGTGTTTAAGGAGAGCAGACCAATGACATACCTAAATTTTCCGAAGAATTTTTTATGGGGCGGTGCTACGGCAGCCAATCAACTTGAAGGAGCTTATCAGGAAGATGGCAAAGGCCTTTCAGTCGCCGATGTGCTACCACAAGGCAAGGATCGTTTTGCAATTGTGAATCGGCCAGATTTCAACTGGACCATCGACAAAAGCAAGTATCGCTACCCAAACCATCAAGGCATTGATCATTATCATCGGTTTAAAGAAGACATCAAACTTTTCAGCGAGATGGGATTTAAATGCTATCGTTTTTCGATTGCGTGGTCACGGATTTTCCCAGAAGGTGATGAGAAAACACCAAATGCCTCGGGCTTGAAATTTTATGATGAGGTTATTGCGACATGCTTGAAATACGATATCGAACCAGTTGTCACGATTTCACATTACGAAATGCCGTTGCATCTGGTGACCAAATATGGCGGCTGGAAAAATAAACGTCTTATCGAGTTTTATAAGCATTTTGCGGAAACAGTTTTGACTCGCTACTTTAAGCAAGTAAAGTATTGGATGACGTTTAATGAAATTAACAGTGCATGGGCATTTCCGGTGATGAGCCAAGGATTGGTTGCCAATAATGGCGGCAATGACAAGCAAACAATTTTTCAAGCATGGCACAATCAGTTTGTTGCCAGCGCTTGGGCCGTGAAAATCGGACATGCGCTTGATCCTAAACTTCAAGTTGGCTGCATGTTGCTTTATGCCACCACTTACAGCTATGATGCCAACCCAGTGAATCAATTGGCGACCTTGCAGCAAAATCAGGCATTTAATTTCTTTTGCGGCGATGTGCAGGTTCGCGGCGAGTACCCAGCCTATACCGACGCGTTGATGGCGGACAACGGGTTTAAATTCACAGATCTTAATTTTTCAGCCGAGGAATTAACACTGCTGAAAAATCATCCGGTTGATTACATTGGTTTTAGCTACTATATGTCCGCCGTAGTCGAAACAGTTGAAAAAGAACATGCTGAAGTCGGGGGCAACCTGCTTAGTGGCGTCAAAAATCCGTTTTTGAAGGCGAGTGAATGGGGCTGGCAGATTGATCCGATTGGCCTGCGCATCGCGTTAAATCAATTATATGAACGTTACCGTAAACCACTTTTCATTGTTGAAAATGGACTTGGCGCCGTTGATAAACCGGATGCTGATGGCAAAATCAAGGATGATTATCGGATTGATTACTTGAAGCAGCATATTGAACAAATGGGCGCGGCCATTCATGATGGCGTGGATCTGATGGGCTATACGCCATGGGGCTGCATTGATCTGGTCAGTGCTTCTTCAGGCCAAATGTCGAAACGTTACGGCTTCATCTATGTCGATCTGGACGATGCTGGGCAAGGCAGTTTAAACCGTTACAAAAAGCAATCGTTTAACTGGTATCAGCGGGTGATTGCTTCCAATGGAACGGATTTAGGTTAATAATCGTTTTGCAAAGTGACCTTCTGATGAGAAGGTCATTTTTTCATGCATAAAAAAATAAAATTGACATTTTCAGAAAATAAGCAGTATTATATAGACCGGTTGTTATAATAGTGGAGGTAGCAAATGGATACACGCGAAAAACTGGTGGCAACGGCTGCCAGTCTCTTTCAAAAAGAAGGGGTCAGAGCTACTGGTTTGGCGCAGATTTTAACGGTCAGTGGTACACCAAAGGGCTCACTTTATTATTATTTTCCAAACGGTAAAGCGCAATTGATTGAAGCCGCGATTACTTATGCTGGCCAGCACATTCTTGAGCATGTGCAACGGGACCTTGATCGGTACAAGGCGCCTGACGCTGCGCTGGCTGGACAACTAGAAAGTATGGCGACCGAAATGCAGGAAAAGGGGCATCTTGGTGGCAATTCAATTAGCTTGATAGCCTTAGAAACAGGCGATGATCCTGAGTTGCAGGCCGCTTGCAGCGCTGTTTTTACCCAGTTAGAAACGCTGTACATCAAAAAGCTCACGTCAGCCGGTATTCCGCCTGACCGTGCCCAGCCACTTGGCCAATTTATTCAAGCCAGCATTGAGGGCGCCATTATTCTTGCCGCAACCAAAGACAATCCTGACTTGTTGCGACAGACCGCGGATCAACTGACCCGCTTGATCAAGCTGGCATTGGCCGCATAAAGCCAATGCCAGTTGTTTGTTTTTATCATTTAACGCGTTCGCCAGCGCAGCAACCTGCGTGTAAGGACCTTGGTCGCAATGGTCAAAGTGCGACCATCACGCCCAAGGCCACTTACACTCCGGTTGCTAACCGCGCTGGCTCGCGCTCACTAAAAAGGAAGTTATCATGCAATTATCACAAACAAAAGAAATGCCGCAAGCTCGCGTTCACGTAGCTCATCCAGCAATGGCCATGATCGGCTTGATGATTGGGGCGTTTGTCGGTATGTTTTCAGAGACGTCGCTTAATATTGCGTTGCCTAGTTTAATGACGGCGTTGAATGTGTCACAAGGCACTATTCAGTGGCTAGTCACAGGTTATATGTTGGTTATCGGGATCTGCATGCCGTTATCCAGCCTTTTATCAAAATGGTTTAACACTAAAAAGATCATTCTTTTTGCACTTGGCGCCTTTATTCTGGGCTCGGTTGTGTCTGCGATGGGCGCTGTTTTTCCGGTTGTGCTTATTGGGCGATTGATTCAAGGCATTGGCACGGGGCTGATTTTGCCGCTGATGTTTTCAGTCGCCATGCAGATTTTCCCGCCATATAAATTAGGGACAGTCATGGGGATGGCTGCTTTGGTGATTATGTTTGCGCCTGCTATTGGCCCAACGATTACCGGGCTGGTGCTTGCCAAATTCACTTGGCACTACATTTTTTGGCTATTCGTGCCATTCTTGGTTTTGGCTTTCATTTTCACATTAACTTCGATGGAAAATGTTTATCAGCAAACGCAAACACCAGTCGACTGGTTGTCAATTGTTGAATCGTCGATTGGCTTTGCTGGGATTGTGGTTGGGACAACGATGGCGAGTGATGCTGGCTGGCTTTCGCTGGAAGTCGGACTTGCTTTGCTCGTTGGGTTTATCGGTTTAGTTCTTTATGCCCGGCGTCAATTATCGTTAACAAACCCGATGCTGAATTTACGCGTTTTTGCTAATAAACAGTTTACTGTCGGAACGTTACTCGTCATGCTTGATTTTGGGGTGATTCTGGCCTCGATGTATTTACTGCCGATGTATCTGCAACGGGTGATGGGCCTGCCAGTTGCCATGACCGGACTTGTCATGTTACCAGGCGGGATTGTGAACGCTGCTGTTTCTGCGATTGCAGGTCGGATGTATGACAGCCACGGTGCTAAATGGTTATCCCGCGGTGGTTTTGTCATTGCTATCCTAGGCGTGTTGATATTGCTTAATAGTGGTGCACAAAGTCCGTTATGGTGGATTATTTTAGGGCATGTTGTTTTAATGATCGGCGCGCCGTTAGCGATGTCACCTGCCCAGACATATGGGCTGAATAGTTTGAGCGGTGCCGAAAGCGCAGACGGCAGTGCCTTGCTGAACACACTGCAGCAAATTGTCGGCGCCGTTTCAACTGCTGTTGCCACAAGTATGCTCGCGCTCGGTTCGGCCAAAGCCGCTGGACAAACTGGCCTGACAATTGGTTCGCATTTTGGCTTTATGTTCGTTTTGATCCTAGCCATTATCGGACTCATCGTTGCCTTCCAAGTCAAAAAACCACAGGCAAGTCGCGACCTTTAATTAGTATCAGAAACAGAACGGGACTTCATTAATAGCCATCAACCAAGCCAACAATTTCCCTGTACAGCGAGAAATTGTTGGTCTTTTTGGCTTATGAGCTAGGAGCAGTTTATCAGAAAATAAAGTTCATTGTCCGTGACCGAGTCGTCGTCAATCTGTTATGCTTAAGCCGTTGTCACAGACGCACTGCACAAGGAGGATCAATATGAGTGAATACGATTTTGATGTCTTGTACTTAGGTAGTGGTCACGGCGCGTTCGATGGTGCTGGACCGTTAGCGGCTTCAGGAAAGAAAGTTGGCGTGATCGAAAGCGACATGATTGGCGGCACTTGCCCTAATTATGGGTGTAACGCAAAAATCACGCTGGACACACCAGTCGTGTTGCAACGTATGGCCGAACGCATGCAAGGCATCGTGTCCGGCAGCATCACGATTAACTGGTCGGAGCTAGTGGCACATAAACAAGCAGTGATCAAACCGCTGCCGACAAATATCGGCAGTAACCTCAAACAAACCGGCGTGACGATCATTCACGGGCATGGGAAATTCATTGATCCGCATAGCATCACAGTTGCTGGCAAAACTTATACGGCCGAAAACATGGTCATCGCTACTGGGCGCCGTCCGCATCACCTCGACATCCCCGGAACTGAATTAGCACATGATAGCCGCGCGTTCATGGACTTGAAAACATTGCCAAAACGAATCGGCATTTTGGGATCAGGTTACATCAGTATGGAATTTGCGACGATTGCCAATGCTGCCGGAGCTGAAGTCAGCGTCTTCATGCATGCAGACAAAGCGTTGCGCGAATTTCACCAGCCATTTGTCAAAGCGGTGATGGCAGACATGACCAAAAGAGGCGTCAAGTTTATCTCAAGTGCAGATGTGCAGGCATTGAAACAGACGGCGCAAGGCATTGCGATCCAATATGGCGATCATCAGGAACAACAAGTTGACTGGGTGTTAGATGCAACCGGTCGGATTCCTAATGATGATCAAATTGGGTTAGAAGCTGCAGGTGTCACCTTTAATCAACGCGGCATCCCGGTTGACGATCATTTGCAGACGAATGTGCCGAACATTTTCGCGTCTGGGGATGTGCTCGACAAGCCACAACCCAAGTTGACCCCAACGGCCACTTTCGAATCCTATTACCTGTATCAGTTGCTCAGCGGCCAGACAACCGACCCCATTGACTATCCAGCGATACCATCGACTGTGTACACAACTCCGCGAATTGCAAAAGTAGGTGTGATGCCAGAAGAAGCTGCTGATGGCGATTACCAAGTTGTTCGCAATCATATTCCGGATGACTGGTACCATCAAACCGATCAGGAAACGATGGGCGATAGCATCCTCATCTTTGATCGGGATCATCATTTGGTTGGCGCAACTGAATTCAGTGCCCAAGCGGAAGATGCGATCAACACCTTATTACCAGCAATTGTCTTCCACTTCAGTAAGCAACAAATGTGGCAAATGGCCCATATTTTCCCTTCTGAAAGTGCTGCGGCTTGGCATAAAATTCGGTGAGGCTGTAGCGGCAATTTTTTAACAAATAAGCGGCATTCAAAAAGACATCGCTTTAGCAGGAACTGCTGCGGCGATGTCTTTTTGAATGTTGGTAAATTTGACTATAGATTTGGATCCATCTTGAAGGTGAGCTTCGATAAGTTAGTGCCCATTGTGATGAGCTTGAACAGGAAATCACGGGTTGTGTCATTGTAGTGCTTGGCAATGGCATGATTTTGTTCAGTCAGATACGTGGTTAAGTCATCGCCACTCATCCCGGCGGCAGCTTGATCAACTTCAGCAATTTTACGACGTGCCCATTCATTGAGATCTTTTTGATAAGCTAAGTCGTCTTCGATGAACTCAGCATAATGCGATTCGACAACCATCGCGAGCGCTTCATAGAGCCAATAAGCTGAGCTCAGATCCATCTTCTTTGGGAACTCGCTATAACTCTTATCCGTATCGGTTGCATTGGTGAAAAACGGTACGTGCGGGCAAAAGGCCGGGATACCGAAGCCGACCCATTGGACGCCGGCTGCGCCATTTTGATTGGCATTGCGCATTTGCAGAATATGCGAGTTGGCCGTGCGCGAAAGTGAGATAGCGCGATAAGTCTTGCGGTCGTGTTCATTGCCATGACCCAACGGATCAAACTTGGTTTCATTGAAGTGGGATTTCATAATGTACTGAATATCTTCAACGGAAATTTTGCGGTTGGCCTTGCGAATGAATGGCAATTCAGCTGATTCCGGATCCTGCTCAATTTCTGGATTAAGGTAGCGTTGGGCGAACCAAACCCGTGGTGTATTGTAGTGGTGATCCTTTTCAGTGTCGGTGCCAAAAATGTGCCGGAAGTTCCAGTGATCGGCGTCAGGATTCAAGTTGTGATCTTTGACGAAATCTTGAATGCCATCTGCCCACATATAGTTGTCCGGATCATTGAAATCAATGTCCTGAATCGCGATTTGGTTGGCAGCAACTGCGTAACAATCGTCAGGAATGCGAACCGCCACCCATTGATGACCGGTGACAATTTCCATATACCAAACTTCGTCTTGATCGTTAAATTGGACACCATTGCCTTCAGCTGAACCGTACTTTTTGACCAGTTCGCCGAGATACCGGACGCCATCGCGGGCACTGTTGATAAACGGTAACACTAAAGTTGTCATGGAGTCTTCCGCGAGTCCATTTTTGATGAAGGGATCATAAGCAAGTACCCGTTCGTTGGCATAAACACTTTCGGTAGCACTTTCGCCGACATTCTTTTCATTAAAACCGTCTTCTTCATTTGGTCCGGCGCTTTGGTCAGCATCGGGCGTGGATGTGTAACGATACCCGGATTCGGGGAGTGGCACAGTCAGGTTGTTATATGGCGATACATAAGTTTCCTTGCGGCCAGTTACAGCTGGTTGAACCACAAAACGTTTTGGATAGATTGCGACTAAGCGATCCTCGTTGCGGGAAATGTAGGTCGCACCATCAAGGGATGCTTTTTTACCGACCATCATGGATGTGCAAGCTGAAATTTCAATACGATCAATCATGTTGATTTCCTCCAATAGTTGAGCGCGAGCAGGAGCGTTTAGAAACCGGAGCATAAGCGGGCTTGAATCCAAATGGCCCGAACTTGGCCATTGGATTCAAGTTCCTTATGTACAGTTTTGTGCGACTGCGAGCGTGTTATCGTGTATTTGCGTTGAGACGCTGAATAAGGTGGTCATTTTTGGCAATTTGGTTCAAATAGATCATCAGGCGGTCATCGCGGTGATCGTCTGCTTCAGGGAATTTCTTGGCTAGTTCTTTGCCAATAACGGCGGCGCTGCGATGACCATTGATCTTGCTGAATACAAAACTACCGTATGCATCTAAGTGTAGGTAACTGACGGCAGGAATCTTCATGTGCAGATAATGCCGACAGAATTTTTGGATTGGGTGATTCTGCGGACGGATAATCGTGATTTTTCCGCCTTTTTTAGTGTACTGAATTGCTGGATTTTTTTCATAAATCAAATGTTGTAATGTGTCAGTCGCAGTCATGTGTCACACCTCTTTATTGCTTTTGAGCCTTGCGCGCTGGTTGTTTGATTCGCATCAGTGGGATGACGATGGTTGCCGCCATGATGATGAGCAAGATGACAGCCATGCCATTACTGCCAGCAAAGCCTGCAGGAACACGATTGGATAACACACCAGTGACATGCAGGATAATCCCGATCAGACCAATGATGGAACCGCCCGCGATTAAACCGCTGGAAAGCGAGACACCGGAGGATAACCGGGTTTCGCGTAAGGCCATGTCTTTCGTCAGTTTTTCGATCAATAATTTGAGCAAGGCCCCCACGAGGATAATGGATGTCGTGGAGATTGGCAGGTAGAAACCTAAGGCAACGGTCATGATGGAGAGACCAAGCATCCAGCAGACAATCGCGATGATAATACCGACGATGATCATGATCCACGGTAGATTACCGGAGAGAATCCCAGTGGTTAGGGTCGCAATCAGGTTAGCTTGTGGTAAACCGAATGGTGGGTTGGCACTCTTAATGGCCAGTTGCGGGGCGAGGATGACGGTTGTACCAACGACAACAACAACACCGATCAAGGCAGCAATCATGAAATACTTCATCATTTCGGAGCGGCGGCCACCGACCAAATAATTAACTTTTTGCGTTTGGGTATAGGCCCCGCCGACTGAAATGGCGGTGACAATGAAGACACCAAAGAGCAAAAGGATTTCATTATGCGCGTTGGCGGTCCAGCCCATTAAGGCAAACACGAGGGTCATGACCACGAGACTTGCAATGGTCATCCCCGATACAGGCGCATTGGAACAACCAATTGTGCCAGCCAGTCGCGCCGAAACGATGACAAACAGCAAGGCTAAAACGAGTGACAAAATACCGGCGATGATAGCGATCACGATGTTGCCAGCTAAGAAAGCACCGACGATGAAGATCGCGATGGCAGCAACAAGTAGGGAGACCACACCGAGCGAATTCTTCTCTTCGCCGACATCATTGCGTGCATTCAATGTTTTTTTAATGGAAGTGACAATGACGGGAATTAATTTAATGGCGCCAATGATCCCACCGCAGAGCATCATTCCGGCGCCGATGTACTTGGTATAGGAGCCAGCGACCATGTCGATGTTCATTTGAGACATCAACATATGGGTGTCATTCCAAACATGGGCACCGCCACCAGCCATTTGAGTGAAATAAGCGATGAGCGGGGTGATCCCGAAGTTCGCTAAAATGGAGCCGGCAAACATGGTGAGCGAAACATCCAAGCCAACGACAAAGCCGATGCCGGCTAGCATGGGATTGACCTCTGTTGAAATTTTCCAGCGATACGACGAGTTGCCGACGAAGGTCATCACACTGTTCACCCAGCCGAAAACTTGAGTGGTCAACAAAGTGATGATACCGCCGATGCCAAAGCCGATGCCCATATGTTTAAGCGAATCGCCGCCTGCTTCACTGGCATCTAAGGCTTCGGAGATAGCCGTCGATTCTGGGTACATCAGCTTGCCGTTTTCTTCGACAAGTAAGTAGTTTTCAACTAAACTCGCAACACCGACAGCAAACAATACGGCCAAAGCGCCAACTGCGATGCCTGCGAAGAAGTTGACTTTTCCACCAATAATGATAATGGCTGGCAAGACATAGATCATGCCGCTGGCGATGGACTCACCACCTGAACTCATGCCTTGCAAAAGATTTTTGCCAAAAATACCTTTCTTTTTGGCAAAGACACCGACCATGCCGGAACCGATAATCGAACCGGGAATCCCAGCAGCAACAGTTAGGCCGGCTTTCATGCCTGAATAGGCGGTAGATGCTGCGAAGATCGTTGCCAAAATGGCGCCCATGATCATGATCGCTGTGCTGCCGCCGCTATTTTCCTTGGCACCATCCGTTGCGTATGGCACATAATGTGTCTTGGCAACGGTATGCTTCGAAAACGTCTTTTCCATGGTGCTTCCCCCCTTTTGAAAGTGAGCGCGAGCCAGCGCGGGTTTCAGCGCTGGCGAGCGCGTTATGGTGAGAGCATGAGCTAGTTCAGAAACCGCGCTAGCTCACGCTCTGTTTTTATCCGATGAAGTGCCCAGTCGGATCACTTTTAAAGAAATGATCAATGTTATCTGCTACCCGTTCCAAATCGACGTTGCCACCAGAGACAAGTGCAACAACTTTCTTGCCTACTAGCCATTGCGGTGCGATTTTGTGAGCCTCGAGGGCTGCTGTTGGTAATGCACCGGCGCCTTCTGCCACGGTTTTGGTGCGTTGGAGAAGGTCTTTCATCGCTTCAGCAATTTCTTCTTCTGAGACGAGTACCATCTCATCAACTAATTCCTCAGCTAGGCCAAAGGTGATATCGCCGGGCATGGCGACCGCTGTGCCGTCAGCTAGGGTTGGGCCAGTACATTGTCGGGTCAACTTGCGTGCTTGCAACGAGGCCGTCATACCGTGGACATTTTCTGATTGGACACCAACGGTGTGAATATAGGGATTAAAATGTTTCAGAACGGTGGCAATCCCCGTAATCAGGCCACCACCGCCAACTGGTACGATGACGGTATCAACATCCCACAGCTGGTCTAAAATCTCTAAGCCGATGGAACCTTGTCCGGCAATGACCAATGGATCATTGTAGGGGTCAACGATGGTTAGGCCATCTTCCTTGGCCTTTTGTTCCATGAAGGCACGAGACTCGTCAAAAGTATCACCGGCAAGGACAACTTTTGCACCATAGCCGCTAGTGGCTTGTTGTTTGGCTAATGGCGCTGTTTTAGGCATCACAACTGTCGCATCAATGTCGAGTAAGTGAGCCGTCAATGCAACGCCTTGGGCATGATTGCCAGCACTGGCCGTGATGACACCACGAGCTTTTTCGACGTCACTGAGATGGCGGATTTTGTTATAAGCACCGCGAAACTTAAATGAACCTGTGAGCTGCATGTTTTCCAGTTTGAGATACACATCACCGTGGGTAACGGTGCGACTAAGAAACATGGATTGAATGAGCGGTGTGACTCGGCCAACCTCATGAATGAGATGGCTTGCCTCTTGAACATCTTTTATACTCACGGTTTGCGTTGCGGTCATCATCTTATCCACCTCCTAATGTTGCGTTTTGAGCGCTGTTTCTAATGAAACAATCGGTAAGTTTAATGATTCAGCAAGGCCCTTATTGGTGATTTGGCCGTGATAAAGATTGACGCCTGAAGCCAGCGCAGGATCATTTTTAATGGCGCCATCAATCCCAGATTTTGCGATTGCTAAAAGATATTTGATGTTGCCAACTGCCAGTGCCATCGTCGCTGTGCGTGGCACCGCGCCAGGTTGATTTGGCACGGCGTAATGGATGACGCCGTATTTGGTGAAAACCGGATCATCAATAGAGGTTGGTGCATCAATAGTTTCAACCGTGCCGCCTTGATCAATGGCTACATCTACAAGGACACTGCCCGGTTTCATCGACTGCACCATCGCTGTTGTGACTAACTTCGGCGGCTTTGCGCCCGGAATCAGAATGGTTGAGATGAAGACATCGGCGGTCTTGATAGCCGCGGCGAGATTCTCTGGCGTCGATGGCAGGAGCGTCAAGGCTTCACCTGTAAACTGCTTCGCTAACCAGTCACGGCGGTCCTTTTTAAGTTCGATGATTGTGACGCGACAGCCCATGGCTAATGCCAAACTGGCGGCGTTAAAAGCAGCGTTCCCACCACCGAAAATAACAACCGTGCCTGAAGCAACTTCCGGTGTGCCTGGCAATAAAATGCCTTCACCGCCATGCTGTGCTTCAAGATAATAAGCGCCCATGATGACGGACCGGCGACCTGCGATAGCGCTCATCGGTTTTAGCAATGCCAACTCGCCATTTTCAACGATGGTTTCACCGCCGATCGCTGTCGTGCCGGCAGCTTGCATGGCTTTCACAGTGGCAGGTGAGGAGGCCAAATGTTGGAATCCCCAGACGACCTGACCTGGTTTGAAATACTGATATTCTTCCTCGTCAGGTTCTTTGACTTTGACAACGAGATCACTATCCCAACTCTGAGCGTGACTGACGATAGTGCCGCCAGCCGCAGCGTAATCAGCATCAGGAAAACCTGCACCGACTCCAGCTGATTTTTCAACCAAAACAGTCGCTCCTGCATCAACCAGCTTTTTAACATTTTCTGGTGTGACAGCCACACGACCTTCGCCAGCTTTTTGCTCTTTCACAACGCCAACTTTCACAACAATCAGTCCTTTCTTTCCACCAGTAATGTTAAGGCCTTCACAACAAGTAGCACAACAACTGTGTGATATTTCTCACATATAAAATGTACCCGCTTACAGTTTTACCGATTATTTCTCACCGGATACTTAATTCATCCTCTATACGCCGGTAGTTAAAGAACATATATAAAGAAGAATATTGGTCTTAAATATCAAACATTGTTGACGCAAAAGAGGCATAAAAGACTTGTGACCAAGTGAACTTTGAATAATGATTTTAGAACTCTTTAATTCTAAGTACTAAAATCTCAATAATTCGGGGGAACTTTAATCGGTCTTGATAAGGTTTTTTTGAGAAGAGAAAGATACAGAGCCTTTTTTATTGTTTCTAAATAATATTTGCGCGTATTTAATCCCAAATGCCTAAAAGACACGTGTTTACAAATGATGGATGATTCTCATAAATCGTTTTTGATTTATTTTGGCTTTTTTTTTGGCTTTTTTAGACGGAATTTGAGATTTCTTTTGAAAAGGCATCCTAGTGCAGCACAATGTTTTACAATCTAATACCATACCCCTACACTGAATTTAGGGCCTACCTTCTAGGTGACCGCTGCGTGACCACACGCATGAGAGGAAGAGCGAGCATGTATCAAGACTTGAACGGAAAGATTGCAATTGTGACGGGTGGTTCAAAAGGCATCGGCGCTGCCATTGCAGAACGATTTGGCAAAGAGCACATGTCAGTCGTGATCAATTATTTAGGTGATCATGAAGGTGCAAAGCAAGTCGCCGACACCGTGATCAAAAACGGCGGGCAGGCGGTGAGCATCCATGCTGATGTTTCCACAGAAGATGGCATTGCTAGCTTAGTTGAGACAGCAACGGCGCATTTTGGCGGACTTGATGTCTGGGTGAATAACGCTGGCATGGAAATCAAGGAACCAACGCATCAAGTCTCTTTGGAGGACTGGAACAAAGTCATTGCCATTAATCAAACCGGCGTCTTTTTAGGAGCGCGGGCTGCACTGAACTATTTTCTTGAACACCATCAGGCAGGCAACATTATTAATATCACCTCGGTGCATGAACAAATTCCGTGGCCAACCTTCGCGAGTTATGCGGCGGCCAAAGGTGCAGTCAAACTTTTTACCCAGACGATTGCGATGGAATATGCTAAGCAAGGGATCCGGGTCAATGCGATTGGCCCTGGTGCGATTGAAACGCCGATTAACGCCGAGAAATTTGCTGACAAGGCGCAGTATGACCAGACAGTTTCAATGGTACCGATGAATCGAATTGGCAAACCTGAAGATGTGTCAGCTGGTGCAGCATGGCTGGCATCCAGCGAATCCAGTTATGTGACTGGCATTACCTTATTCATTGATGGCGGGATGACTTTATATCCGGCATTTAAAGATGGTCAAGGTTGAGGCGTGATTCATGCACGAGCCTTGCTTGTTTGCCAACTGAATAAAGCAACCAAAAAGCCGTCATCTTGCTCTAAGCAGCAAGGTGACGGCTTTTTGGTTTTTACAGGTTAAAATTCGCGCCTTTTATATAGATAGGTACTCAGCCACCAAGAAAACGCAAAGGCGACGATCAAAAGTATGGAGAACGCCGTGAGCCAGGGCCGCAAGCCTGCTAAGTCAAGATCTAAGCTGGCCTCAATAAAAACGGCGAGTAACACAATGCCAATTGGTAAATAAGCAGCTAACGGGGCACGTTGGAAGCCAAGCCCAATCATTAGAGGAAACGACAATGTCATTTGTAATAAGACAAGGCCGGTTGCGAAAAATACCATCCAGATAATGGCATGGTAGTCATGTATCGGGTTGAAGCGAGCGATCATGCCGACTGCAACGATGAATGCGGCATAAAGATCAATCATCAGCATGACGAGCAAGCCAAATAGGTAGTGACTGGCGACAATCTCTCGGCGGCGGATAGGCAGCATCGTGTACAACTGTTCCAAGCCATGTCGATCAACACTGGCAAACGGCATCATCAAGATACCAACGCTAGTACCGGTGATAGCGCCAGCAAGTGGTGTGGCGGCATCACCATTCAAGAAGGCAATGAGTACGATCAGAAAAGCAACCAGATATGACCACCCGCGGTATTTATGCGTGCCGGAGTAAAGCGCACCCATGTCTAAGGCGACAAGTTTGGCAACATTACGCATGGGGATGCCCTCCTTTACCAAACGCGATCATCAATGTTTCTAAATCGACAGGTTCCTGAATCATGTTGTCGGGCAACATTGCTGCTTGGTCGGCTGGCCACACACCGGAGAAACCGACCGGACTTTCCTGCAAACCAATTAAGGTGGCTTTGATTGCAGCAGTCAAATCGTTCGGTCCGCCTTTAATCAAAAGATAGCGGTCAAGGAGATCGCTGAGTGGACCAGTGAACGTGATTTTACCAGCCAACAGATAAGTGACATAATCCGCCACTTTAGCGAGCTCCATGATGCTGTGTGTCGAAATAAGAACGCTGTGTTGCTCATCGCGAATAAAATCTTGCAGAATGGCAATCAATTCATCACGCGCAATCGGATCTAAGCCAGAAGTGGGCTCATCTAGGATCAAGAGCTTAGGATGATGTGCCAAAGCGGCCGCTAACTGTAACTTGATTTTGGTGCCCATCGACAAATCGTGATATTTAGGCTTGGTTGGAATATCAAAGTCACGCAGCAGTTGCTGGAAATAAGCCGTGTCCCAATTAGGAAAAAACGGTCCAACATATCGATTGACAGCTTCTGCTGGCCATGAGTCAGGATAAACCGCGCCATCTAAAACAATCCCAAGTTGATCGCGAATCGCTTCGCGGGCTTGTGGCGTGGTTTGACCAAGTACCGAAATGTTACCTGAGTCTGGTTTGATCATATCCAAAATGGCTTTGATTGTGGTCGTTTTGCCTGCACCATTGGGACCAATGAAGCCCATGATGTAGCCAGCGGGTAAACTAAAACTGACATTAGCAAGTTGATAATCGGCATAGCGTTTGGTCAAGTTCGTAACGGTTAGCAGATCAGTTGTCATTGTCAGTGTCTCCCTCCGTGTGCATCAATGTATCCAACATCGTGTGTAGTTCTTCAGGTGCAATGCGTGCCATTTTGGCAGTATCGATGGCTTGATTCAGATAGGTCTCAATTTCACGCAAAGCGTTTTCCTTCACAAGTGCACTGTCTTGACCCAAAACATAGGCGCCTTTGCCTTGCACATTCGTAATGAATCCGGCTGCTTCGAGTTCGTGATAAGCGCGGGTGGTGGTGATCACACTGATCCGTAAATCTTTTGCCAGACTGCGAATTGATGGCAGTTGTTCATTCACCTTTAATTGACCAGAAAGAATCGCAGTCTTGATCTGGTCTTCAATTTGCTCATAAATCGGTTTGCCGGATTGATTCGAAATAACGATCCGCATGGTTAACCTCGTTTCATGATTTAACAGGTTTAGGTTTGCGGGCGGCGCGTTGTAGTTGCCATGAGCGTTTGAAAGCTTTCAACATGCCGCCATCTGAATAGCTTAACACATTGGTCTGGTAAAATTTGACGGTGAGCCAAGTGAATAAGATTAGGAAAACGAGATTGATGCCTAATGCTGACCACCCGGCAACAGCAGTGACCTGTCCTGCGCCTAGGCGAACCGGCATCATCATGGTCGATAGGAAGGGGATGTAGCTGGCGATGTTAAGGATCGGTGAGGTTCCGCCAGCAACAATCAAAGCGCCGAAATAGCCTAGCATTCCCAGCATAACGATTGGGGTCGTGGCTTGGCCGATTTGTTCTTGATTAGCAACCAATGAGCCAGTTAAAGCAGCTAAAACGGTGTAAGTGAGCGTGCCGACAAAAAAGAAAGCGAGACTGAAAAGCAGCATATTTAAGCTGATACCGCTGAGATCAATGTTCGTCATCAAACTGGATAGCGGATTTTTTGGTAAACGTTGCAGTAAGAGACCACCGGCAAGCGTCACAACGCCGTAGATCGCCATTTGGACGGCCATCAAGGCTAAAATACCCAGCAGTTTACCAAAAAACTGTGCTTGCGGCGTGATGGCAGTGAGGATGGATTCCTCAATGCGGGAGCCTTTTTCAGTGCCGATTTCTTGTGCCATCATGGAAGCGTAGCTAATGACAAAGGTATATATCAGCATGCCGAGAATAAACCCGACCATGGCGCCTGATTTTTGAGTCTTGGCAGACCGGCTGACAAGTTTGCCTTTATCAACGGAGACACTGGTGGTGGCCAGCTGGGGTGTCGCGAAAAGACTTTGCAGTTGCGTGGTCGATAATTTCAACTGAGCCGCAACTTCTTTAGTATGTGCCTGTGCTAAGACGCTTTGCAGTTGGGTTTGGTTGATACCATTGCCATCAGTTCGTTCAATGAGGCTGGCATGGGTGGTTGGTTGCGTACTGATGGTCAAGACCCCATCAAGATCTTCATCAGCCATCGCGCGCTTGGCCGCTGCCGTTGACGAATAGCTGATGTAGCGTTGATCATCATCACTGCTTGCTTTCAGCGTGCTGGTCAATGCCGGGCTGGACGTCACGACACCGATTTTGCTAGTTTGATTAGTTTGATTCATCAGCCAAAAAACCCCGCCGAAAACAGCGGCCAGCACCAACGGACCGAGCACGATCCACAACCAGGTTTTACTTTTAAGATTCTTGAAGAAGACTTGGCGGAAAATCACATCCATTTTTTTCATGACTAGGCCTCAACTTTCATTCGGAAGATTTCATCTAGGGAAGGTGCTTGCTGACTGAATTCAGGAATATAACCTTGTTGGGTGGCCGCTGTGAAAATGTCATGACCGGCTTGTGGCTCAGCCAATTTAACGAGAAATCCTCGGGAGCGTTGGGCGACACCGACCACGCCGGGGAAGGATAGCAATTGTTCTTGGGTGAGAGGAGATTGAATGTAGAGGCGAGTTTGGCCGAATTGATCGCGAATATCATTGAGGGCACCTGATAAAACGACTTCGCCATTTTTCAACATCACCAATTTATCGGAAATGGCCTCAACATTGCCCATGTCGTGGCTAGAATAAATAATGGCACTTCCAGCATCCCGCAACCGCCGAATACCAGCTTCAAGCAAGCCAGCATTCACCGGATCTAAGCCTGAAAAGGGCTCATCTAAAATGATGAACTGCGGGTTGTGAATCATGGCCGCAATGAGTTGAACTTTTTGCTGATTACCTTTAGAGAGATCTTTGACCAAATCGGTTGGCTTACCTTTGACCTGAAATTGATCTAGCCATTGATCCAGAACAGCCATCACCGCAGCGCGTTTCATGCCATGTAATTCTCCGAAAAAACAAATCTGATCAACAACGGTCATTTTGGGATAAAGACCACGTTCTTCGGGGAGATAACCAATCGTCTCACGGCTGAGCAAAGATAGCGGTTGATCGTTCCAAGTCATATTACCGTGATCAGCTTGAAGCAAATTGAGTAGCATGCGAAAAGTGGTCGTTTTACCAGCGCCGTTTTGGCCAATCAAGCCAAGAATTTCACCGGGTTGGATCGTGAAGGAAACATCGTGAACAGCAGTTGCTGAACCAAATCGTTTCGTTAAGCCTGTGACAGTGAGCATGGCGAACATCTCCTTTGGTGTGTCTATACTGTATATGTGATATATGCACAGTATAGACAGCAGATGAAGAAAAGGCAAGTAGTTGAACATGGTTATTTTTGGACAAAAAAAACGATCGACAACATTGCCGATCCTTTGCTGCTGGTGCCAGCAGAACTGACTATAAAATTTTATTTTCGACGGGTCTGGCTCAGGCTCGATCAAAAGGTGTTCGCCAGCCCAGAAACCGGGCTAGCGAACGCCTACCACTATTCCGCTTGCGCCACTGCTTGGCTTAAGGACATGACGTCGCGGACGATCATCAATTCTTCATTTGTGGGGATGACCAGTGTTTTGACCTTTGAATCAGCTGCAGTAATGTCACCTGCGTTATCGTGGATTTGAGTGTTTAAGCTCGCATCAATCCGCGCGCCGAGATAATCTAAAGATTGCATGACGCGTGCCCGAATGTCACTGCTGTGTTCGCCGATGCCAGCTGTGAAGACTAGGACATCGACACCGTCCATCAAGGCGGCATAAGCACCGACATATTTAACAATGCGGTTCACAAAGATATCAAGCGCCAGTTTGGCTCGCGGGTTAGTCGGCGCAGCGGCTTCAAGGTCGCGAACGTCATGACTAATGCCGGAGATCCCGCGTAGGCCTGACTCTGTGTTTAAGATATCAATCATTTGATCGACATCGGTGATGGCAAGTTTCTTCATCAGATAGCCGATGAGTGACACATCAACATCGCCTGAACGCGTGCCCATCGTGACACCGGACAAAGGGGTAAAGCCCATTGATGTGTCAACCGATTGCCCGTTTTGGATGGCCGTGATGCTTGAACCCGCCCCAAGATGCATCACAATCATTCGCATTTGTGCCAATGGTTTGCGAAGCATTTTGGCAGCGTGAGCACTCACATAGCGAACGCTGGTTCCATGCGCACCGTATTTACGGACACCATACTTTTGATAATACTCATACGGAATACTGTAAAGATAATTGACTGGTTTCATGGTTTGATGAAATGCGGTATCAAATACTGCGACTTCAAGTGCCCAAGGCATCATTTTGCGAAAGATGGCGATACAGTCGGCTTCAACCGGATTGTGGAGCGGAGCATAATCACGCAGAGCACGAATCTGCGCCAGAACACGATCATCAATGACAATTGGGGCGGAAAATAATTCCCCGCCAGCTACCACGCGATGGCCAATGCCGGTAATTTCATCCAAATTTTGAACGAGTCCGAGTGTTTGCAGGTTAGAGAGCAGGTTGGCAACAGCGTCACGATAATTGCAAATTGGGGTAGCGCTTTCGTAAGCTTGATCAGTACCATACTTGATCTTGACGGTTGATTGTTTCAGGATGTCAGTCGCGCCTTCTGCAAGCTGGCGCTCACTTGGCATCTCGAACAGCTTCCATTTGAGTGAGGAGCTGCCAGCGTTGATGGAGAGAACTTTTGCCATGTTTGATCACTCTTTCACTTTTGCTTTACATACATCATACCACTGAAAAAGCCCAATGTTTGTGAAAACGTCGGGCTGAAATATTACAATTTCAATTTTTAAAAAGTCGGTATGATGCAGAATTCGTATGTAACAAGTGTGGCGGGCTATTTAATACTTAATTTTTCGTTAGGAAGATCACAAAGAAAACCGACTGAGTCTAGATTTGCTGGTTCTCTTGTTAGCCGAACTTTATCCGCCGGTACTTACTTTTCTATCAAAAAGCATAGGCATATATGAAGTCCAGACGATCAATGATCTCGTCGCAATAATTGCTGAGTGAGCTTGCGTAGCTCTTGCTTAATGCGCGCATCAGGCAATGGCGCGAGGGCGTTGATAGCCTTATCAGTGTAGCGAGTGGCGAGTTGACGGGCTTGGGGCAAGCCGTGTTCACTGACAATTGCCGCAATTCGGTCGCTGTTGGCAGCGATTTTTGCTGCGGTCCCGACCAGTGGGGCGAGTTGTTCGGGGACGTTTTGATAGGCATAAATTAACGGAAGTGTGACAATGCCATTATGTAAATCTTCGAGCACCGGTTTATTCAGCGTAGCAGTTGTTTGGGTGTAATCCAACAAGTCATCAATCATCTGAAAGGCCATGCCTAGTTGGCGGCCAAAACGATATGCGGCTTTTTTTTCAGTAAAGTCTAGTTGGCCGATCGTCGCACCAGTGTAAGTTGCCAAAGCAAAAAGTGCTGCCGTTTTGCCGGCGATGGCTTTCAAGTATTCGGAAACACTTGGAATGAGTGGCGCGCTGGGACCATTTTGGTCAACTTCTCCCATAAAGATGTGCTTCATGACGCGCGCATTGGTCGCTAAATCGGTTGTTGCTGGATTTTGTTCGCTTAATAATTGAAAATAGATGGCAAAGAGGAAATCGCCAGCATAGATTGCCTCACGATTGCCTGATTTAGCTGAGACGGTATCGGAACCGCGGCGCAGGTCGGCGTGGTCAAGTACATCATCGTGAACCAAGGTCGCGAGATGTAAGGCCTCAATCGCAGCGCCGGCGGTTATGAGATCGTCGTTGTCAGGGTTGCCTAAACGCGCTAGCATAAGCATTAGCCCGCTGCGCAGCATTTTGCCGCCAGCGTTGATCTGTTGCTGGATCAATGCGTGGACTTGCGGCTCACGCAAAACAGCGACGTGTTCAAGCCGTTGCTGAATCTGTTCGAGTTGTTGATAGACCATGGGGAATCGGTGCCACAGTGGATGAATCATGCATTTTCTCTCTTTCCTATAGACATATTCACTCTACTGTATGTGATTCTTAAAAGTCAATTGTTGGAGGTTGTCATGTCTTTATCTGTTTTTCTTGAGTTGGTTGAGATCAAGGCCAAAACGGCTTCAGTTTTTCCGTTTTTATTAGGTACATTGTTTGCCTGGTATCATTATCATACGTTACATATCGCTGAATTACTGGTTTTCTTCGTGGCCATGTTGCTGTTTAACATGGCGGTTGACGCGAACGATAATTATCAAGATTACAAACGATCAGAGCGCACAGAAGCGTTGCGTTTTCGCGAGAAGACTAACATTATTGGGGTTCATCATCTCAACCCGAGTATGATTGGGTGGATGGTTGTCGGTATGATGGTAACCAGCGGTGTGTTGGGCCTCTGGATGGTGAGCCGCACGGGGTGGCCCTTGCTGGTGATGGGATTGTTTAGCTTTGCAGTCGGCTATGGTTATGCTGGCGGTCCGCGACCAATTTCGGCCACGCCGTATGGGGAATTTTTCTCAGGATTTACGATGGGTTTCGTGATTTTCCTAATTGCCGTTTATGTCAACGTCTTTAATGTTGCCGCCTTCTCATGGCCGTTAATCGGATCGGTTTATCTTGCCAGCGGATTGGCACAGTGTACGATTGCGGCCTTGTTGCTGGCCAATAATATTGCCGATCAAGAAGAGGACGAAACGCTCAAGCGCCGAACGATTGTGCATTATCTCGGCCGTTTTCGCAGCATCATCTTCTTCTATGGATTATATACGGTTGGCTTTTTGATGCTGATTGCTGCTGTTGCGCTGGGGTTACTGCCAAAATTAACCTTGTTGACCCTGATCACCGTACCCATGGTGGTGAAGAACGCACGCGGTTTTGCAGCCAATCCGGTTAAAAAACTGACTTTTCCGAATGCTATCAAGAATCTTTTTATCACGACGTTGGCCCAGGTTGTCTTTCTCGCATTAGGCGTCTTCTTGAATATCTGACCCGAATATCACGATGGAGGTTTTCATGAGCATTGCAATTCGACCATTTGTCAAAAAAGATCTGACCAGATTTGTTTCCGCAATCTCGCCGTTGCTGTCGCCTTCAGCCGTAAACTTTGCGTTGATCACGGATACTCACGATAAGGCAAAATTTGCCACCACTTATTATGGACCTACTGGTTACTGGCATGTACGCGAACAGCAATGGTTAAGTGGCCAATTACCACTGGCACTCCGGGTCCATCTTGGCGACTTGGTGGATGGGTCCGAGGCACCATGGCTGACTCGACTGCGATTACGGAACATCATGGCTGATTATCAAAGCGGTTCTGTCCCGTTTCTTGTGACAAAAGGCAATCATGACGATAATGACAAGTTTGCCGAAAAGCGTGCAGGGCATCGCGGCAGTTTTTTGCCAGAAGTGAACCAGACGCTGATTTTTAAACCAAATGCTGAGCAGACAGGGGTGGCTGTTTCGCAAGAAGGGCTAATGGTTCAAGACTTTCCTAACTTGCGGATCATTGTTTTGAATACGGCAGATGTCCCTTTGATTGATGGTCACAAGGCTTTTGATGTCAAGAAAACACTTGCGGTCTCATTCGCTCAGCTACGGAATTTTGCATTGGCATTAAAAGGTGCTGGTAAGCGAGATGTCTTGTTGTTGAGCCATGCCCCGGCTTTGAAGGAAAATGGCCAGCCGGCACTGAAATTTAATGGCCGCGCTGTCCATGAGTTATTGCGAGCATTTAACTTCCACGCGAGCGGGGTGTTGCATACGGGCGAGGCACCAGCGTTTGGCGGTCGTCTGCGGTTTGACTTTAGGCAGTCAAGCGGCCGAGTGGTTGGTTATTTAGCTGGGCACTATCATTTAGAGGCAGATTACATTGTTAATGGCATTCATTACAGCCTGCAGAATACAAGCGCGTTGATGGGCCGTCATCACGGTCTAACAACCAAGTTCAATCGCCGGTATGATCGACGTTTTGGTTTGCCGAGCGAATATGCCGGTTATGTGGTGAGTGTGGATACACAACAGCGGCTGCTTAGCTTGTATGGCTACGGTGCTGCGAGCCGTGTTCGGCGTTTTCAGTATTGATCGCGGATGGTACGATTTTTTTAAATAAATTGCGTGATTAGCTTGCAAAGTTAGCGCTTACATGATACACTTTAATTGAAGTTAAGGAAGAACCAAAAAGGTCGATGCAGGAACCGAGCATTACGATCCTTGTCTAGCATTACCAAGACGAACCAGCTCGAAAGTGATGTGTGTGTCGCAAAGCACGAATAGACAAATAGAGCGTTGGTGCAGTAAGTATCTGCGCCACCAGTCGTACGATTCATGTTCCAACTGACCAAAGATGAACACACATGGAGGTACGAGGCTAATAAAAAGACTCAGTAATCCAAGCGGGGCAATGAGCTTCCCATAGATGTTCAATAGGGTGTGTCAATAGGACCACCAAACAACGCCTAGTTATAGGGCAACATCATTTCAACACTCGTCGTTCCGTACAAGTGAATAAGTATTTTTTAGAAGGTGTCGCAGTATTAAGGTTATCGAAGAAGGTTTTACAATTAGTACCAAGAAAAGTTTTGAGATTATTGCATCGGTCAAATCCTTAACTTAGGAGATCCAAGTTCACCTGTAGGAACTTGGATCTCTGTTTTTTTGCGTTTTTTTGGAATGTAGGAGGGTGAATGATCATCGCGGCTGTGATACAGCCCAACTGAACCACTGATTCCGGCTGTTTTCCGAAACGCGCTCGCAGGCCCAGAAACCTGCACATAAGGACCTCGGACATAAATGGCCAAAGCCCAGCCATTTATGCCCGAGGCCACTTATGCTCCGGTTTCTAACCGGGCCTGCTCGCGCTCTGATTTAAACGCGATCGCCACCCCAGAAACCTGCGTGTAAGGACCTTGACCGCAATGGCCAAACCCGGGCCATCACGGTCAAGGCCACTTACACTCCGGTTTCTAACCGGGGTGGCTCACGCTCTTGAATTGACTTGCGACGCTAAATCTTTATACTGAAACAAGTAATGATCGTCATTCACGCGAAAAGGGGTTAACTGTATGTGCGGAATCATCGCGTTTGCGGACAAGACAATTTTAAATAAAAAGCCAGTTATTAATAACATGATGGACATGATCAAACACCGGGGTCCTAATTCCAGCGGCGAATATATCAATGATAACGTTGCCCTCGGATTCCGCCGGTTGTCGATCATTGACTTAAAAGGTGGTTCGCAGCCGATCCTGAATGAGGATGGCACAGTTGCGATCATCTTTAATGGCGAAATTTATAACTTCCAGAGCATTCGCAAAGATTTGATTGCTGCTGGGCATGTGTTCAAGACCCATTCCGATACCGAGGTTCTGCTTCACGGTTATGAGGAATATGGGATGGACGAACTTCTCAAGAAGATTCGCGGGATGTTCGCCTTCCTTATCTGGGATGATAATAAGAAGGAAATGTTTGGCGCGCGTGATTTCTTTGGGATCAAGCCAATGTATTACTATCACGATGGCGATACCTTTATTGTGGGTAGTGAAATCAAAGCATTTTTGAAGCATCCTAAGTTTAAGAAACAATTGAACAAGGAAGCACTGAAGCCTTATTTGACTTTCCAATATTCGGCTTTGGATGAGACTTTCTTTAAAGGAGTTTACAGGATTCCTGAAGGGCACTATTTTACCTTGAAGGATAACAAGTTAACCATTAAGAAGTATTGGGACATGGATTTCAAGGCGAACAATTTGAGCTTTGAAGATACTGTTGCAGCTATTGACAAGAGTGTTTCTGAGTCAGTTGATGCTCACCGGATTTCCGATGTCGAAGTTGGGTCTTTACTTTCATCAGGGGTCGATTCCTCTTATATCACCGCCTTGTTGCGGCCAGAGCATACCTTCTCAATTGGTTTTGACAACAAAAAGTATCACGAAGGCGTTGCCGCTAAGGAACTCAGTGACAAGCTCGGTTTGGATAACACTAGTGATATTGTTACTGAAAAAGAAGCGTTAGATAACTTCCCGTTGATTCAATATCATTTGGATGAACCGGATTCCAATCCTTCCTGTGTACCGCTATACTTCCTAACGAAACTGGCACACAAAGACGTGACCGTTATTTTGTCTGGGGAAGGTGCCGATGAACTCTTTGCTGGTTATGCGAACTATGGCTTCCATACGCGCAGCCACGCCATTCGAGTCTTTGCGGACGGTTTACGCAAGTTGCCAAAAGGTGTTAAGTATACGATCGCCCATGGCCTGAAAAAGATGCCGAATTTCCATGGCCGCTTGCATCTTTATGAATCAACAGCCCCTGCCGAAGAATTCTTCATCGGCGAAGCACTGGTTTTTCATGAGGGCCAGGCTGACAAGATCTTACAACCGGAATTTCGGCAAAGTGAGAGTGTTCGTGACATCGTGACCGCTTCGTACAAAAAGGTACGTCATTACGATGATGAAGTTAAGAAGATGCAGTATCTCGACATCCACCAGTTCATGCCAAAAGATATTCTTTTGAAAGCTGACAAGTTGTCGATGGCCAACTCGATGGAATTGCGGGTACCGTTCCTTGATAAGGAAGTGGCTAAGGTCGCGGCTGGTATCCCAACCAAGTATCTGATCAATTCGCACAACTCGAAGTATGCATTGCGTGAAGCTGCTAACCGTCACTTACCGGAAGAATGGGCGAGTCGTGAAAAGCTCGGTTTCCCAGTGCCGGTCAAGCAGTGGTTGGAAGACGAACCGTTCTACAAGACGGTCCGCAAAATGTTTGAACAAGACTGGGTCAAGGAATTCTTCGATCAGGATGCCATTCTCGATATCTTGGATCGTACGTATCGGCAGGAAAGCGATGATCGTCGGAAAGTTTGGACGATTTACACCTTCCTTGTTTGGTACAAGGTCTATTTCATCGATGATGAAGTGCCGCATTATATTGCAGATTCAAGTAAAGAGAAACTTGAAGCATAATCCATCGTATTGAATAATAAGCACAAGGCAAATGCAGCAGTTCAGATCTGCAAGCGCCTTGTGCTTGTTTTTGATTTAAGACTTAATTAGAAAGGAAATCATGATGCCACAAGCCGACTGTATCTTTTGCCATCTTCCCCAAACCAGTATCGTTCTTGAAAATGATCTCGCAGTGGCCTTTTGGGATATTCATCCTGTGAGCCAGGGTCACTTGCTTGTGATTCCGCGGACGCATCGAAGCAACTTCTTCGACCTAAGCGAGGAGGAGCTGTTAGCCATCAATCGTCTCATTCATGCAGGCAAAACGTTGATTGACCAGCAATATCATCCTGATGGTTATAATGTTGGCGCTAATGTCGGCCTGTATGGCGGTCAAACAGTGATGCATTGCCACCTGCATTTGATCCCGCGATACCGTGGGGATGATCCTAACCCTGCTGGCGGTATTCGGAAAATGCTACCGAATGGCCAAGAATTTGCCTAATTTAGATGTAGACAGTCAAATCATGTATTTTCGGCAAACAAGACACGAGTGTCGTCAATTTTTGCTTGATATTCCTTGCATACATCAAAAACCCGCCAAAAATTGACGGGTTTTTGATGTGCATTGGCTTGCCTTAAATCAGGGCAATTCAATCAGTCCTTGCTACTTGGAATAAATGGCCGAACCAGATCTGCCAAAGCCTCAATGTTCCGCGTTTGAATATACACGATCCCAGACCCACTAAAGCGGTTGACCAAACCTTCGCCAGTTGTGAAGCCAATGACACCGCTGGCAGGTTGAATGTTGTAATTTAGCTTGCTGTCCCATGCAACGACATGACTGTTATCAATCACATATTCATGACTGCCATCCAAGGCGATCGGAATGATGTCACCATAAGCAGATACGAGCATTGTCCCAGTTCCGGCAGTTTCCATAATGAAGAACCCGCCAGTCCCACCAAACAAAGCACCGCTGACTTTTTGACTCACCATGTGATAGCTGGCGCTGGTGTCCATGGCCAGAAAAGCACCCGTGTTCAAACGATATTGATGGGTGTCATCAAGTGTTAACTCTTTAATAACGCCAGGATTACCGGGGGCGATGGCCAATTCAGCATCCGGGGCAGTGCCAGTGGCGGTTGTGATGAAAAAACGTTCGCCGCTGGTGACTGAGCGGCCGATAGCACTCATGATACCGCCAAGGCCCTTCTTACCATTACTATTCATATGACCGCTGAGTTCGACCAAGCCATTGTGATAAATCATGGACCCGGATTCAATTTGAATCGTTTCATCTTGGCCCATCGTAATGTTGACAACCGGGAAGGTGCTGTTAGGTGTGATTGAATAATTCATGACTAAATGCTCCTCTCTTAATTAAGGTCATTGTAGCCTATTCTGCAGGGTATGTGTTGGTTGTTGTCGTTTGGCAAAACTGCATTTTTCGTGGTGTCCTTATACGAATTAAAGGAAAGAACGACGAAAAACCTGAAAATACCGACGTTTAAATTTAAATGAACCCCGAACTGTTCCTCAGGCGTATATTTTGGATAAGATAACCAAAATTGGTAGCTGGTAGATGTTGGAAGGGATTCTGCGATAGCACGACGGCAAGCATTCAAAAGGCTAGTTTTGTATATAGTCAGGATTTAACAACGCGTGCATGAATAAAGGAGCGATTTTGAATGGATGAAAAGCAAGCGATCATTGTTAAGATGTTAGAACTACAACACCTTTTTGGAGAACAAACAGATGGCACCGCCCAAATGATTGTCCTAAAAATAAAACAGGCAATTGATAAACTAGCAAGTAAACGAACACAAGGGATGAACATTGGTCCGCAAGTGCGGTCAATCGGTTACTTTATCAGAGATGAGATGCGCGAACATCATTATCAACTCACATTAGAGCAACAGACTGTTCTTCTTGATATGGAAAGTAAGGCACTAGATATTGAAAGAAAGTTCCAGCCCGGCCTAGCATTGTCTAGAATCATTCCTTTTTAAAGCAAGCTCCAATCGTCGCGTTAAGCACCTAACACCTTGGATTGGTAAAAGAAGCCGCAGCAACGCATGCTATTTAAACTTTATGATTTTGTGGGGGTGACTATGATTGAGTATTTAGTATTCTTTGTACTCCTAGGGATTTTAATCGCTAGTAATCTTGTCATTGCTGTACTTGATTATCGAAAACAAACACAGCGGGACATCCCCCCAAAACAGAAACGCCGAAACTTCATTAAAAACATTTTTTTAGGTAGTTTTGACCTCTTTATAAGCTTCTGGCCATAGCTGTTATTTGGTGGCTGTTTTTAACAAAAAAGCGTGGAAAAGTTTATTCAAATAACTTGTAGCATCAGTTTCTAAAGTAAGCAGATTTATAAATCATTTGACAAATGCTTCACAACCCAGTAACCTGTAACTAATCTAATTCTTAGGAGGTTCTCATAATGATCAACAAGCTGACTCAAAGCGAACAATCCTTTTATTTCTGGTTTTTCAGACACGATCTGTGAGACCAGTTACCTTTGAGTGAGCGGTCACACAGATCAAGCAATTGACTGTGTGGCTGAGATCAGGAGAATCATTCCCATTATCTTACCCCACAGTCGGCTTGTGACTGTGGGGTTTTGTTTGATTTCAAGCAGCAGAACGAGTGACTCGCTAATCAAAATGGTCTCGAGAAGGGGGACAATTGACCGTGGCGGCAAAGTTCGGACGCCTAGGTCTTCCCCATGAAACAAGTTATGATAGAACTATAAGGAAAAATATTGGAGGAAAATAATATGGCATTAGTTGATCGGATGAATCAGGAAGTTAAGCAGCTCAAGCCCAGCGATATTTTGCAATTTAATGCTGCGATCAGCGGGATTGAAGGTATTGTCAAGCTGACACTTGGCGAGCCGGATTTTCCGACACCTGAACATGTGAAGGCGGCCGGTATTGCATCGATTGAAAACAATGAGAGTCATTACACGCAAAGCAAAGGACTTCCAGGATTGCGGGCTGCTGCCAGCCATTATCTGGCGACGAAATACAACACCAAATATGACCCGGAAAGCCAAATTTTGATCACTGCCGGCGCGACAGGCGGCATCTATTCGAGTTTGACGGCGATGCTGAATAAAGGCGATACCGTCATTATCCCGACGCCAATTTTTCCGTTGTATATTCCAATTGTGTTGTTAAATGGTGCCAAGCCGATTTTTATTGATACGTCAGAAGATGGTTTCATTTTGAAACCGGAGAAGTTGCAGAAGGCAATTGAGGCAAACAAAGACACGGTAAAAGCCGTTGTTTTGAACTATCCGACGAATCCGACAGGTGTGACATACGATCGCGCGGATTTGGAAGCTTTGGCGGCGGTGATCAAGCAATATGAAATCTTCGTATTGAGCGATGAAATATACTCCGAGCTGACGTATACAGGCAAACATGTGTCGATGGGTGAAATTTTACCTGATCAAGCGGTTGTATTGAATGGGGTCTCAAAGTCCCATGCCATGACCGGTTGGCGGGTCGGAATCACCGCAGGACCAGCTGATGTGATTCAGCAGATTGGCAAAGTAAGTGAATTCACGATCACGAGTGTCACCACCAATGCGCAGCGCGCCGCTGAAGAAGCCTTGAAAAACGGCATGGATGATACGCAGCCAATGAAGGAAGCTTATATGAAACGCCGTGACTTCTTGATCAAAGCCTTAACTGCCGCAGGGTTGACTGTGCCGAACCCAGATGGCGCTTTCTATATTTTTGCTAAGCTCCCAGAGCGAATGCATGATAGTTGGAAGTTCGTCTACGCTTTGGCACGCGAGGCGAAGGTTGCTGTAATTCCTGGCGCTAGTTTTGGCCCCGGCGGTGAAGGGTACGTGCGGATTTCTTATGCAGCTTCAATGGCGGATCTCAAGTTGGCAGCCGAGCGCATCGCCAAGTATATGGCAACGCATTAATGGGCCGATTGAAAAATGCTGGGCTTACAATCTGGAGGCAAATATGACAAAAATTCTAATGTATACCGTCCGACCTGATGAGCGGGCTGCGATTGATGCTTGGGTCGCTGCTAATGATATTCAAGTTGATACCAACACGGTTGAATTTGGACCGGACACCGTTGATTTAGCCAAGGGGTATGACGGTGTCGTGATTCAACAGCATGGTGCGATTCCTGAGGAAATGGTTTACCAAAAACTGAAGGCATTTGGCATCAAACAGCTGACATTGCGCATTACCGGCTACGATATTGTGAACCTTGATGCCGCCACTGCAAACGGATTAGTTGTGACCAATGTACCGGCCTATTCGCCACGATCGGTTTCCGAACTGGTTTTAGCCCAAGTCATGCGGTTGATTCGGCATTTAGGGGAAGCAAGCGCCCGCGAAGCGAAGGATGATTATAGTTGGACCGGCCTTGAAGCACCTGAAATTCATAACTTGACGGTCGGTATTATTGGTGCTGGTAAAATCGGCAGTGCTGTGGCCCGTATTTTTCGGGCATTGGGAGCGACTGTGATCGTCAGTGATCCAGTGAAGCGGCCTGAATTGGCGGATACGGTCAGTTATGTGGATCTAAACACCTTACTCACCACATCTGATGTCGTGACGGTCCATACACCGTTGGACGGCTTGACCACCCATCTCATTGATGCGGATGCGTTACGTAAAATGAAATCGACCGCATATCTGATCAATGCGGCCCGCGGGCCAATTGTGGATACGGAGGCGCTGATAAAAGCACTTAATGATCACACGATTGCCGGAGCAGCCTTGGATACGATTGAAGGCGAAGCCGGTATTTTCGGAGAAGACCGCAGTCAAACGCTCGTTGATAATCAGACACTTGAAACTTTGAAGGCTATGCCGAATGTTGAAATTTCACCACATATCGGTTTTTATACGGATGCGGCGGTCAAAAATATGATTGATATTTCACTGGACGATGTTAAAACCATTCTTGAAGGCGGCAAGTCAGCGCATCAAGTCAACTAACTTGGAGGACAAGTCAATGAAACAAGATGCTAAAACCATTACTATGAACATTTTGAACGGATTATCCGTGGGAATTATTGTCGCCTTGGTACCCGGCGCTATTTTGAACGCAATTGTCAAACTGTTGTTGCCAAGCTTTCCGCAATTGGCGGTGGTTACCTACATGACAGGGGCTGCAATGACTTTGTTGCCGGCACTGTCGGCTGTCTGTGTCGGCATGTTGGCCAAATTTACGCCGATTCAAACCAGTTCGTTAGCTTTGGCTGCGATCGTCGGGGCGGGCAACTACCATCTGACTAAAACAGGATTGAAGGTTGCTGGTACTGGCGATGTCATTAACCTTGCGATCACCTTAGCCATTGGTTATTTGTTGATAGTGCTGCTTGGTGACGCCTTGAAAGCTTATACGATTTTGCTCATTCCATCACTGGTGCTGGTCATTGCTGGCGGGATTGGCATGTTAACGCTTGGGCCGGTTTCAAGCATCACGAAGTATATTGGTGTCGTTGTCCATGATGTGACGGCCTTGCAGCCAATCGTGATGGGTGTGCTCATGGGGATCATTTTCGCCGTGTTGATTGTGAGCCCGATCAGTACGGTCGGTATTGCCACGGCAATCTCGTTGACCGGTATCGGTGCGGGTTCTGCTAACCTCGGGATTGTGGGGGCAGGTTTTGCCTTGGCGACCTATGGCTGGAAGGCAAACTCTTTTGGCACGTCGCTGGCTCACTTCCTCGGTTCGCCAAAAATGCAGATGGCTAACATTCTTTCTCGGCCAAAGCTCTTTTTGCCGATGGCGATTAATGCTGGCATTCTAGGCGGTTTTGGGGCGGCGTTGAACATTCAAGGCACCCCGGCCAGTGCCGGTTTTGGTTTTTCTGGCTTAGTCGGTCCCTTGGCAGCGCTTGATGCTATGGGCAGTGTCACAGTTGGCAATGTCCTTGAATTGACCTTGTTATTCTTTATCTTGCCGATTGCGTTGGCCTATGCGAGTCATGTCTTGTTCACCAAGACGCTGCATTATCAAGACCCTGAAGACTATGCTTTGAATTACAACTGATAGGTTTCTATCAATCCCGCCTAAAGCCTGGTTGTGAATGGACATAATCTTGGATCAACAAAAGAAGTTCTGTAGGTTTAACGCTCAATGCTATCAGTAAAATTTGTAACGTCTAAAAGCACATTTTTTGCGAAAATTTATTTTTTGATAACTAAATTGGTTCGGGATGAAGAATTCGCTAAGCTAAAATAAAAAACGCACGTTTTGTCGATAATGGTATAGGTTATGGACGGCTTGCATGATAAAATGAAAGGGATTTAATGTGATTAAAAAGTGAGGTGATGACGATGGTGGCATGGCTGACCCAACAAGTTTTTTGGTTACAAATTCTTGTGATCATTGGTGCCATGCTTTTGGCGATTGGCTTATTGTGGATGCTTTTTTCTTTAGTCTTACTGCCGCTGATCGCGTTCTTGCAACGATTACTGGCACCCGTTGAGAACACGACATCCGTCAGTGATCGCGATTATTTGTTGGGGACTGTTACATTAGCTGTTTCTGATGGTCACACTGGTGAAGTGATGGTGACTGGCGGTGGTTTGGCGCGGCAAACCTATCCCGCCAAATTGTGGTCCGGCACGCATCAAACACTGGCTCAAGGCACCAAGGTCGTCATCATTGAACTCAAGCAAGGCATCGCATATGTTGATGCATTTAGGAGAGCGTGAACTGGCGCGGTTAGCCATCGCATTTAGAGGAGGGGACTTATGGAAATTCTAACTGATTATATGCCGTGGATCATTGCGGCCATCGTCTTGATTTTGATTTTTATTTTCTTGGCGACCCATCGTAAAACCGCACTGCCCAACGAAGTGTTAATTATCTCTGGAGCCATGATTTCGGGCAAGCACAGTTTTAGAGATGTTAACGGCAATCGAGTTAAGCTGATTACGAATGGCGGTTCGTTCATTCTGCCAATCCTGCAGCGCTGGGATGTTTTGAGTCTGAATACGCGCACGATTGAAGTCGCAACCCCAGAAGTGTACACACAACAAGGGGTGCCAATCATCGTTAACGGAACCGTTATTTTGAAAATTGGTTCCAGTCAAGAAGAGGTCGCGACTGCGGCAGAACAATTTCTGGGCAAGAATGACGAACAAATCAATTCGGAAGCAACCGAAATCCTTGAAGGCCATCTGCGCGCTATTTTAGGCACCTTAACCGTGGAAGACACGTACCAAAATCGCGATGCCTTCGCGGAGAAAGTCCAGGATGTGGCTAGCTCAGACTTGGCAAAAATGGGCTTGCAGATCATTTCATTCACGATCAAGGATATTGCCGATAAAAACGGTTATCTGGATTCGCTGGGTAAAAAGCAAATCGCTGAAGTTAAGAAAAATGCAGCGGTGGCTGAAGCGGCGGCAAGTCGTGATACTCGAATTCAGCAAGCGCAGGCGGATCAAGAAGCTAAGCAACAAGAAATTGAGCGGCAGACACAGGTGGCTGATGCCGAACGCGAACAGCAAGTCAAAATGGCTGATTTCAAGAAACAGCAAGAAATCGCCCAAGCGCAGGCAGATCAGGCTGCTATTGTTGAGCAAATGAAGGCCAAGCAAGTTCAAAAAGAAAAAGATATTGAACTTGCCCAAAAAGACGCTGAATTACAAGAGCAAGAATTGAATGCCAGCGTGCGTAAACAAGCCGACGCCGATCTGTATAAGGCGCAGCGTGCAGCTGAAGCGCAAAAAGCTACGCAGATCGCGGCAGCTGAGGCATCAGCCAAGCAGGTAGAATTAGCCGCCGAAGCCAACGCTAATGCCACTAAGGCCATCGGGGAAGCAGAAGCTGGCAAAACGCGGGCAATTGGGCTGGCGCAAGCGGAAGCCATTGCCAAGCAAGCAGAAGCAGCCCGTCAGTTAGACGAATCCGGTCGGTTTAAGATGACCATTGAGGCAATGCCAAAGATTATCGAAGCCGCGATGAGTCCATATGCCAATGTCGATTCGATCAAGCTTTATGGTGACGGTGATCTGACCGGTCAAACCAGCGGCAGTCTGGTCAAACAATTGGACATGTTGCAAGAAGTTGCCGGAATTGATATTCGCGGGATGCTGAACGGCGCCTTGATGCATCAAGCTGGGAATCAACCCGTTGTCGATGCCATCAAGGATCAACATGCAGCTGCACCAAAGCCGCCAGCAGAAGCAACAATGGCCCCTAAAAAGGAAACCACTGATGATGACCCAAAACCGACACCTTCGCGGATGGCAGAAAAGAATAAGTAACCTATAAGTTGTTAACTTGCTAGTGATAAAAAGTTGGATTAACAAAAAAGCATCCTTTCCGGTAAATTTTTGCGGAAAGGATGCTTTTTTATTAAATGCGATTCAAGACTTGTAACGCGCTAGGCAATCCCCTCAATATAAGGCGCCGGACGCTGAAAGTTTTGATGAATACTGCTATAAATGACCCGAACAGCTTTGTCGTAATCAAGATCATGTACGCCGATTAGCAAATTGATATCGTCATTGGTCTGACTAACGAGTTGTACGTTGAGCAGGTTATCATCCAGATAAGCGAGGACTTTTCCGGCAATGGCTGGTCGTTGTCGAAGTTTACGAGAAACCATGGCGATTAACGCAACATTTTCGGTGACTTCCATTTTGTCTGGTTGACAGGCAGCGGCGATTTCAGCGTTCAGCTCCTGTACCGAGACTTGATGACGCGGTTCACGAATGAGCAGACTGAAACTGTCAATGCCCGTGGGCAGATAATCGACAACGAGATGGTGCGCTGCAACTACTCCGAGCGCATGTTGAATAACTTCTAAGTGCAAGGCCAGCTGGTACTTGCGGACCGTGATAACCAAATAATGTTTACGGCCAGCAATACCAGTGATTGTTTTGAGATCATTGGCGGGGTCATCATCATGAATGATCAGCGTGCCTGGGTCTTCTGGCGCATTGGTGTTCAAAATACGCGTCGGGATGCCACATTCACGGACCGGTTGCACCGCTTCTTCTTGGAAAACACTAAATCCCATGTAGGTGAGTTCGCGTAATTCGTCGTAACTCATCACATCAATACTGTCGGCATCTTTAATGATACGTGGATCGGCCATTTTAATGCCTGAAACATCGGTCCAATTTTCATAGAGATCAGCGTGGGCCAAGCGTGCTAGCCATGCACCAGAAATGTCAGAACCGCCGCGCGGCATCAGCTTGACATGTCCGTCTGCGTCGCGACCATAAAAACCGGGAACGACGATACCATGATGGCTGGCTAGTTGTTGATAAGCAGTCTGAGTTTTGGCTTCATCAATGGCGCCTGCTTTATTGAAAAACAAAAGATTGGCGGCGTCCACAAAAGTATAGCCTAAGTAGGCTGCCATTAAGTGGGCTGTCAAGAACTCACCGCGAGAGACCAGATAGTCTCGAGAATAGCGAATGGCCAGATGATGGCGAATTGTATGCAACAGTTTGATGAGCGGCACATTGAGCTGCAGCGCAATGTTGATGGCCTCTAGCCGAGCCAAGACCTGATTAAACAGCGGTTCGACATCTCGACCGGCTTCCATGCCGTCAGCAATTAAATAGAGCGTATCAGTTAATTTTCGGGTAGCATTACCATATTTTCCAGCTGCGCTAATCACGATGATTTGCCGATTCGCATCCTGATCGATTATGGCTTTAACTTTCTGGAATTGACCGGCATCGGCCACGGAACTACCGCCAAATTTAACGACCTTCATCCGATCACCTCCTGATCTTGCTGGTGAAGGACGTCTTTAGCAGCCAACTCACTGTCTCCGATTGCTGCCATAAAAGCATCGGCATCAATGGCCAAAACGCCGCGCATGAGTTTGTGCATGTCGCCAGTTGGTATTTGCTTGATCACCAGCCGGTCATTGACGATCTCGGTTTCGCGATCATTGAACATCGCGAAGGTCATGGGATCGGCGCGCAAAACGTAATCGGTGACATTCAGGTTGGCGTCAAAATGCAGCGGCTGATCGAAGCTACGGTCCAGATGCGGGGCATTTTCAAGGATATCGTACAGATCTTGCACGATAGCGTTGGCTGTCGGGTATTTTCCGGCGCCTTGGCCATAAAATTGCAGGTCGCCAATCGTTTGTCCATGCAGGCGAATTAGATTGAAGTTTTCAAATGTATTGGCCGCCAAGGCGGTTTCTGAATACAAGCGCGGTTCCACGACCATACTATAGTGGTCACCGTCACGTTTACTTTTACCAATCAACCGTAAAACCTGATGTTGACTTGCGAAAAAGTCAATGTCGGCTTTGCTGACGTTGCGAATACCAAAAGTTGGGACATCACGTGGTGGGGCCATGTTGTAGGCAAGTGCTGCCGAAATTTTCAGCTTGTTGACCACATCCTCGCCATCAATATCAGCACTGGGATCGGCTTCGGCATAGCCCATATCTTTAGCGGCTAGGAGCACGGGGTCAAAATCGAGGTGGGCGCGTTGCATCTGATCGAGAATATAATTGCTAGTGCCATTGAAAATGCCTTCGATGGTATCGATCTGATCAATGCGTGCGGCGCGTTCAAGGTTGCGAATCCACGGGATGCCGCCGCCAGTAGTGGCTTCGAAGTAAAATTGCACGTGATGCTGGGCAGCAACAGCGGTAAACTCCGGCAAATATTTAGCGACAACGGCTTTATTAGCGGTAACCACGTGCTTACCGTGCTGCAAAGCCTGTAAAATATAATCATGTGCTGGATGAAGACCGCCCATTGTTTCAACGATCACATCAATAGTAGGATCGTTTAAGATGGCGTCAAGGTCTGTTGTCATCTCAGGCATGGTCGCAGGGTGCGTTGGCCGAATGAAAATAGCGGTGACGCGCATTCGGGTATCACCATTTGCAATAATATCGTAAACGCCGCTGCCGACAGTCCCAAAACCTAAGATGGCAATTTTCATAAATTCTCAGCTCCTTGTTTATAAAACATAGACACTTGTTTTTCTGATGCGAACAGATTATCATATCCATATCGTTAATTCAAGCCGAATGAGATAGGAGTTCTTCAAATGCGATATACGAGCACACGGGATCATCAGGTTAGCAAAACCAGCAAAGAGGCAATCAAACAAGGTATTTCTGAAGAAGGCGGTTTGTTTGTCCTGCCGCATTTGGCCGATCAGACGCTGAACATTCATGAACTGTTAGATTTAGATTATGAAACGATTGCTCAGCGAGTTCTCATGATCCTGTTGCCTGATTTTAACACCGACTCACTAAAAAAAGCGATTCATTTTGCCTATCATCAGCATTTTTCCGATGATCGCATCACGCCAGTTCGTTCTGTCGGGGATTTTCATGTCTTAGAGTTATTTCATGGACCAACCAGTGCCTTTAAGGATGTCGGCTTGCAGTTGCTTCCGCGCTTGATGCAGTTGGCACTTGATCCTGATGATCGGGTCATGATTTTAGCGGCAACCAGCGGTGATACGGGAACGGCGGCTCTACAAGGGTTTAAAGATGTCGCGCAGACTGGGATCACGGTTTTCTATCCTAATCATGGTGTCAGTCCAATTCAGGAGCGCCAAATGTTAACCGTGGGCAGTGACAATACGCGAGTTTTCCCAATTGCTGGCAATTTTGATCAGGCCCAAAGCGCAGTGAAAACCTTGTTCACTGACACTAGCTTTGCTGCTCGGTTGCAGGCAGAGCAAGTAACCCTGTCAGCAGCCAATTCCATCAACATTGGCCGACTGATTCCGCAAGTTGTGTATTATTTTGCAGCGTACAGCCAACTGGTTAAAACACAGGCCATTTCAATGGGAGATGAGGTTAATTTCACTGTTCCAACCGGGAATTTTGGCGATGTGTTGGCGGGCTACTATGCTAAGAGTCTAGGCTTGCCTGTCCATAAACTGATCGCCGCCGCCAATGCCAACAGCGAATTGGCTGATTTTCTGGCAACCGGTGTGTATGATCGCAACCGACCGTTTTTGAAAACAGTGGCACCTAGCATGGATATTCAAATTTCCAGTAATCTGGAACGCCTGTTGTATTATAAGAGTGGCGAAGATAGCGCGTATGTTGCGCATTTAATGCAGGAACTTGAGACGACTGGTCGCTATCAAGTTCGGCCGGATGTGTTGACCGCGATTCAAGCGGACTTTGCTGGCGGTTTTGCTGTTGATGAAGAGGTGGCAGATGCCATTCGCGAGGTTTGGCATCGGGATGGGTATTTGCTGGATCCGCACACTGCTGTTGGTTATGCGGTTCAACAGCAGTACCGGGCGGCGTCTGGGGATAACACCCCGAATGTGCTTTTAGCCACCGCAAGCCCTTATAAATTTCCACGCGTGGTGGCCAAGGCACTACAATCGCACGTACCGGATGATGACTTTGCTGCGATGCAAATGTTGCAACAGGTTAGCGGTGTGCCGATTCCGCCGAATCTTGCTCGCCTTCAACAGCTAAGACCGCAGGAAAAGATTGTTGTGGCACCAACCGATATGGGCCAAGCTATTATTGGGGCGGCGAAGGAGGTATTCAACGATGATCAGCGTGTCCGTTCCGGCAACGAGCGCTAACTTAGCGGTTGGCTTTGATGTGCTGGGACTTGCCTTAGATCTCAAAGCTCATTTTACGTTTGAAATGAGCACCCAAAAGCTTGAGATCATTGGCGATGACCCAGCTTTCGCCAATAGTGAGAACTTGATTTATCAGGCGTTTAGCAAATTTGCCGAGGCGATTGATCAGCCTGTTCCTAATCTGCGGATTGTGGTTGATTCAGCAGTGCCGAGTGCCCGCGGTTTGGGCAGTTCAGCAATATGTGTAGTTGGTGGTATCGCCGCTGCTAATGCGTGGTATCAAGCCGGTTGGGATGATACGGCGCTGCTGCGATTTGCTACTGAAATGGAAGGCCATCCAGATAATGCGGCACCAGCGATTTACGGGCAGCTATGTGCCACGATCATGGCGCAAAATGAACCAGTCGTTCGGCAGTATACGGTCAGCTCAAAGTTGCACTTTGTGACCTTGATCCCTGACTATGCTGTCAGTACCGCTGATGCCCGCCGAATTTTACCGCGAACCATGACTTATGCAGATGCTACCTATCAAATGGGCCGTTGTACCTTGATGACCCGGGCACTGGCTGATGGCGACATGTCGTTATTACGCCAAGTTGCGACTGATCGGATGCAGGAGCCTTACCGCGCGGAATTAATACCAGACTATTCAGCGGCTCATCAAGTGGTGCAGACGGCCGGTGGTGTTCTTTTGATTTCTGGTTCTGGTTCGACCATGCTAGCGATCACAGCCTCATCTGCGGCAGCCGCACAGATACAAGCGCAAGCTCAAGAAAGTTGGAAAAAGTGGCAAGTACAGGTGGTGGCGCCAAGCCAACAAGGCGTACAAGTTGAACAGTTTGAGTGAGTTTCAGAAAATACTAGGTAGCCATGACCTAGTATTTTTTGATTCATGATTATTGAAAAAGTGTTATGGTATCCTGACGCAAGTGAACGTGGTGGGGCATTATGGTATAATTCGGGGGCAACGGACGGAAGCTGATTGATAAAATCAACTTCGCGTCTTACAAAACGAGTCTAACGATGACTGCTGTCAATAATTGAATCGGCAGACAAGGTTTTAAAATGAAAATTTCAAGACGCACAGTTGACCGAATTCGCGTCTTATTGAACGAGGAGATTATCATTCAGATGAAAGATGCACCCAGTTTTACCCCCATCCTGCTTGGCAGTGACATGAATGTGTATGGTATGGCGCGTTCGTTCCACGAGATGATCGGTGGGGCGATTGATGTTTATGCGCGCGAACAACTTGCGCCAACGCGTTTTTCGCGGATCGTGAATGTCCATCTGATCGAGCATTTTGATTCCGATCCGACTTTTATTGAAAATATGCGGCAGGTAGCCAAGGTACATGCAGATGCTCCAGGCAAACTGTTGTTAATCGCTTGCGGGGACACCTATGCCCAACTTGTTTCCAAACATAAGGATGAGTTGAGCCAGTGGTTCATCTGTCCATACGTTGATTATGAATTGTTGAAGCGCCTGAATAGTAAGGAGAGCTTCTATCAAGTTTGCGAAGAGTATCATTTGCCATATCCGGCAACCAAAATCGTCACCAAGTCGATGTATGAAAGCAACGCAACCATCACGGCACCGTTTGAATTTCCAGTAGCACTCAAGCCGACTGATTCCGTTGAATGGTTGAACATTCGCTTTGAAGGTCGCAAAAAGGCGTTTACGATTCACTCGCAAGTTGAACTGACGAATACGATTGCCAAAATCTATGATAACGGCTATACGTCTGATCTCATCTTGCAGGACTTTGTACCAGGTGATGACAGTAACATGCGGACTTTGAACTGTTATGTTGATCAATATCATCACGTTAAAATGATGTGCTTAGGTCATCCGCTACTTGAGGATCCTACGCCTTCTTCAATCGGTAACTATGTCGCGATCATGCCAGCTTTCGATCAGGATTTGTACGATCAGATCAAAACATTCCTCGAAGCAATTAAGTTCACCGGTTTTGCTAACTTTGATATGAAGTATGATCATCGTGACAAGACGTTCAAGCTGTTTGAAATTAATATTCGTCAAGGCCGGAGTAGCTTTTTCGTCACTTTAAATGGGTATAATCTTGCCAGCTGGCCTGTTCGCGATTACATCGTGGGAGATTTGAAGGACGCGCCAACGGTTTATGGTAATGATGACCACAGCAAGTATAAATTGTGGCTAGGGGTTCCAGAGCGTGTTTTCAAGCAGTATTCTGCAGATAACGAAGCTAAAAAGGAAGCCTTGCAGTTACTTAAAGAGAAACGCTATGGTACGACGGTCTTTTATAAACCGGACATGACATTCAAGCGCTGGTTATTGATGAAATATATGTTCCATAATTATGTTGGTCGGTTTAAGCAGTATTTTGCGGAAAATAAGGGCGACATGTGATAAAATGGCATTGTTAGGGATACCTAAACTTGCAAGGGGGCATTTCTTTTGGTTACTGAAGATGATTTGACGATTGAATCCATGCATTATAACCGGTTGTTATTGGCGGTTGATGATGATGATGACGACTCCTCGCGCAAGGCATTGAACTACGCCTGCACGGTTGCCAAGATTTATGACATTCCGTTGGGGATCGTGTCGGTACTTGAAACCGGCGACCTCAATATTTTCCAATCATTGACACCTGATGATGTTGATGCGGCCCGGGAAACACTGGCTAAGGATCTGAACACTTACGTCGAAAAAGCAACGGCATTTGGCGTTCAAAACGCACAACCGATCGTTGCAGAAGGGCGGCCAGCAGCTGCCATTCTTGACGAAGTGATCCCAGCCTTCAAACCGGATTTGGTGATTATGGGTTCTCATGTTCGCCGCGGTCGGTTACGTCTTGGTCATGTTGCGAGCGAAGTTGCTCGCGATGCATCAGTCTCGGTGATTATCGTTCGCTGATTTCGGTCAAGTGCAGCAAAAATGAGCAGTCGTACCGATTCTTCATGGATCGTTGCGACTGCTATTTTCATGGCGGCCAACACCCAACAAGGGGAGGAAGTAACGCATGTACTACCAAAATGTCAGCGTCGGGCAGCTCATCAAACGGGTGAGTCGCTTTACCGTTGAAATTGACCTGAATGGCACCGTCGAACCTGTCCACATGAATAATACCGGACGCAATAAAGAAATTTTGATTCCGGGATCATTAGCCAGTGTCCGCTATGTTGATAACCCAAATCGCAAAACGCACTATGACTTGCTGGCTGTTCAACGGCAAGGTCGCTGGATCAACATCGACAGTCTGGCACCCAATCATGTTGCCAAAGAATGTTTAGAAGCTGGCACCTTAAAATTGCCGGGACTCGCCTTGCCATACGCCGTTCATCCAGAATCGACTTGGCGCGATTCGCGACTGGACTTTGCTGGGAAAGCCGCTGATGGCCAGTCGTGGTTTGTTGAAACGAAGGGCGTCACGTTGGCTAATGGCACCCTAGCAGCTTTCCCAGATGCGCCAACAACTCGCGCCGTCAAGCATGTTCATACGCTGACGATGGCGCAGGCAGAAGGGTATCAGGCATTTTTATTGTTCATCGTGCAATTACCGGATATTCGCCAAATGACCATTTATCGGGACCGTTTTCCTGAACTAGTGACTGCCATCACGACTGCTAAACAAAATGGCGTTCGCGTGCTGGCTTATGACACCATGACTGGCCCAGATCAAATCACATTAGGCAACGAAATACCATTCGACGAACACTTGCCTTTTTCAGAGATTAATCTTAACAGCTTGTGAATAATGAAAAAGATCCCATCTAAATTTCATCTATCCTTGACTTTCAGAGAAGCTCTTAAAATTCGAGTCGCTGATTGTCCCTAGCCCATAACCTCATGCGGATACGGGCTTTTTTTGTGCGCATCAATTGCAGAACGTCATGTGGTGCTTAATGGCGGCGAAAATGAAAATGAGATTCCGTGATTTGAATCACACACAAACTATCTCTAGAATGGATAGCATTGTTTCAATTCGATGACAAACGTTTTTCAAAACAAGGAGTGAGTAGATGCAACACAAAGTTGAAAGTAATGCCGAGACAAAAATTGAGGTTCGCGGGCTAACCAAGATTTTCGGTAAGCGCGTGAATCGCGCGAAAGAAATGTTGAAGGCCGGCAAGACCAAGCCTGAAATTTTAAAAGCAACCGGCGCAACGGTTGGTGTTGATCGTGCTGATTTTTCGATTAAAACCGGTGAGATTTTTGTGATTATGGGACTTTCCGGTTCTGGTAAATCAACGACCTTACGGATGCTGAACCGGTTGATTGAACCGACAGACGGGCAAGTACTGATTGACGGTGATGACATTGCCAAACTTGATAAGCAGGCATTGCGTGAAGTTAGACGGCAAAAGCTCAGCATGGTTTTCCAAGGCTTTGCCTTACTGCCGAATCGGACCGTTCTGCAAAATGCTGCCTTTGGACTTGAGATTCAAGGGATGGAGAAAGATGAACGCGAGATGAAAGCCAACAAAGCACTCGATTTGGTTGGCTTAAATGGTTTTGCCGATCAATATCCAGATCAGTTGTCTGGTGGGATGCAGCAACGTGTTGGTTTAGCCCGCGCGCTGGCTAGCGATGCCGAAATTCTGCTGATGGACGAAGCTTTTTCAGCACTTGATCCGCTGAATCGTCGCGATATGCAAGATGAATTATTGGACTTGCAAGAAGATATGCAAAAAACCATTGTCTTCATTTCGCATGACCTCAACGAAGCGCTCCGAATTGGCGATCACATTATGATTATGAAAGATGGCGAAATCGTTCAGATTGGCACGCCTGAAGAAATTTTGAGCCAGCCTGCTGACGATTATGTTGAGAAATTCATTGAAGGTGTTGATCGCAGCCAGGTTTATACGGCTGCCAATGTGATGATTCGGGCCAACACAGTCAATATTGATAGAGATGGTCCTCGTTTGGCTGCACGGCGGATGCGGGACAATGAAATTTCAAGTTTGTATGTTGTGGATACTAAACGTAAACTCGTCGGTATTTTGGATGCTGATGATGTGCGGTCAGCTATTGATGCCGGTCAAAAGGATCTGCGCTCAATTGTTAAGTCCGATGTGCCAACGACTAAAATGGATACGCCGTTGGCAGACTTACTAGACGCCGTTTCCACCACACCGGTACCATTTGCAGTGGTAGACGATCATGATCGCTTACGCGGGATCATCATTCGCGGTGCCGTCTTAGGTGCATTATCTGGACAGGAGGTCAATGTCAATGTCTAACATTTTAAGCAGCATTCCCACATTACCATTGGCCCACTGGGTCGATTCATTTGTTACGTGGTTAACCCAGTTTTCCGGCTTCTTCGGGGTTTTAACGAACTTCATCGGCGGCATTGTGAATGCTTTCCAAGCTGTTTTTGATTTTATTCCCATCTGGTTATTCATCATCCTGGTGCTCGCGTTAACTTGGTATCTGAAACGCGACCAGAAATATCGCAGCTTACTGATTTTTGAATTACTTGGTTTACTGTTGATTTGGAACCTTGGTTTCTGGCGTGACATGACCCAAACGTTAACCTTAGTGTTGACCGCAAGTTTGTTAGCGATTGTCATCGGGGTTCCGCTGGGAATTTGGGCGGCCGAAAGCAAGTCAGTTTCCGCAGTGGTGAAACCATTGATGGACTTCATGCAGACGATGCCGGCCTTTGTTTGCCTGATTCCAGCCGTTGCTTTCTTTGGTATCGGGATGGTACCCGGGGTTGTAGCCTCGGTTATCTTCGCGATGCCACCGACAGTTCGTATGACGCAGCTTGGCATTACGCAAGTACCAGCTGATTTAAATGAAGCAGCGGTCGCATTTGGGGCAACTGGTTGGCAACAATTGTTGAAGGTGCAGTTACCGTTTGCCCGCGGAACCATTATGGCCGGGATCAACCAAAGTATGATGTTGGCCCTGTCAATGGTTGTTATTGCTTCGATGATTGGTGCGATGGGCTTAGGTACGAAGGTTTACTTTGCAGTCGGCCGTAATGATGCTGGCGGCGGTTTTGTCGCCGGGCTTGCCATCGTGATTTTGGCCATCATTCTTGACCGGATCACGCAAAGTCTCAATCGTAGTCGTTAGGAGGTGGCCGTTTGACTTTTTTGAAAAAGATTGCCGCGGCGCTAGCGGTGTTGATCACAGTCGGTGCACTTGCCGCCTGCAGCAGCACACAGCCTAAGTATGACGCTAAAGAGCCGCTGGGACCGCAAATCAATTACACCATTACTGGGATTGATGCTGGCGCTGGGGTCATGACCAGTACAGACAAAGCGCTGAAAGCTTATGGTCTTGTGGATAAAAAGTGGCAGTTGCAACCAAGTTCCACCGCCGCTATGACCAGTACGTTGCAAAAGGCGATTGCCGACAAACGTCCGATTGTGGTCACTGGCTGGACGCCGCACTGGATGTTCACCAAGTTTCCACTAAAGTTTCTCAAGGATCCTAAAAATGTTTACGGCAAAACCGAACAGATTCATACAATCGTGCGGAAGGGCCTTAAGCAGGATGCACCGCAAGCTTATCAGGTATTAGATCAGTTCCACTGGACGCCTGAAGAAATGTCCAGTGTGATGCTGGCGGTCAACGGCGGCAAGGATCCTGCCGAGGCAGCCAAAGCTTTCGTTAAGAAGCACCCAGAACAAATCGCACAGTGGACCAAGGGTGTGACGCATGTTAGCGGCAAACCTAAACTGACGATGACCTATATTGCGTGGGATTCGGAAATCGCATCCACCAATGTTGTTGCAACTGTTTTGCGGCAAATAGGGTATAACGTGACGATTCGGGCAATGGAACCACAACCAGTTTGGGCTTCAGTTGCAACTAAAGCTGCCGATGCTCAGGTTTCTGCTTGGTTACCGAATACGTCAGCAAAACTTTATTCTGATTATAAGAATCAAGTTGTTGATCTTGGCGTGAACTTAGATGGTGCAAAGGTCGGCTTGGCAGTGCCGAAGTATATGAAGAATATTAATAGTATTGAAGATTTGAAATAAGTTTGATGACGGCGAATGCTTTCCTTGATATGGGGGGTTCGCCGTTTTTTTGTTATGCGATTGGGCGGTTTAGATGATGACGGCTAATCGAGCGGAAGCTTAGGACTAACATTCTTTGCCGTGCCAAACTCCGCAATCTCCGGCCAGATGTGGCTTGCGACGCGGAGCTAGAGCGTGACGGCGCTTCGAACCCAAAGCCCGGTCTCGAAGTCGCCTAACAACATCAGCGACGAAACCCGGTCGCTGTGTTGTTTGCACGGCTGAGCCCCATCTGGCCTACGATTGCTCCGCCTTGGCACTGGTATCTTTAAATCTCAATAAAATTGATCCATGAGAATAAGGCCAACTATTTCAGCTTTGTATGGAAATTGTCGCCTTGTTGTTGGCTGTGAATGATGTCCCAACCTCACCTCGTGCTCTGAACAAAATAATTGCTTTATGCCTAAAACAAATCTAGTATAACCGCGAGAGATATTGAATAACGCGCTCGTCGTCGCAGAAGCCCACATATGTGCCGACTTCTAAACGTGCCTGTTCGCGCTCACTTTTTGGGAGGGATTCTTATGGTAAAGACCATTAAGGCTGGTGTCGCCGCGTTGAAGACACTTGAGAGCTGGGGTGTGACACATGTTTACGGAATCCCCGGCGGTACTTTTAACAATATGATGTATGCGCTGGATGAAGAGAAAGACAATTTAAAGTATATTCACGTCCGACATGAAGAGGTCGGTGCGCTAGCTGCAGTAGCGGATGGTAAATTGACTGGGCATATTGGCGTGGCATTTGGATCAGCGGGACCCGGCGCAACCCATCTATTTCAAGGGGCGTATGACGCTAAAATGGATAAGGTGCCGACGTTATTTCTTGTGGGTCAAGTTGAACAACGCTTCATGAATTACGATTTCTTCCAAGAGCTGGATGAAGATCCGATGTTTCAAGATGCCGCTTTGTATGCGCGGACGGTTACCACGGCGGCTAGTCTGCCGCATATTATTGACGAGGCTATTCGCCGTGCTTATGCCGGCCGTGGAGCTGCGATTGTTGTGATTCCCAATGATTTGGCAGCCGAAGAAATTCCAGCCGATGGCTACTACAGTGCAGCAGCTACCCACGCCACCCCAGTTTTACCAGCTGGCAGCGACGAGCAAGTAGATGCGGCGTTGCGCTTAATTGGCGCAGCGCAACGGCCCGTGATGTACGTTGGCCAAGGCGTCCGTGGGGCTGCTGATACGGTGATGACGCTGGCAAGAAAGCTACAGATGCCAGTCATTACGACAGCACTTGGCAAGCCGATTATCCCTTACGAATTTGAATCACTGCTTGGTTCTGCAGCTCGGGTGGCTTCAAAACCAGCGAATGAAGCGTTGCGAGTTGCTGACTTGATCATGTTTGTCGGTTCGAATTACCCGTTTGCTGAAGTCATGTTCTCACCGAACGCCAAGTTTATTCAGATCGAGGCAGATTCGAAGACATTGGGCAAGCGCCATCACACAGATGTTGCCATTTTGGCGGATGCTCCGGCAACCTTGAAGAAAATGATTGATCGTAGTGACGATGCACCACGCAGCGGCTGGTATCAAGCCAATGTCGACAACGTGAAAAATTGGCATCAGTATAATGACGATATGATGACCCGGACAACCGGGAAAATGCGTTTCGAACCAGTTTTCGGCCAAATTAACCGCATTGCTACTGATGATGCCATTTTTGCGATTGATGTCGGGGATGTTACCCAAAATGCTGTCCGGTTACTGAAAGTCAATGGGCGCCAAGCGTGGACCACTAGTGGGTTGTTTGCCACGATGGGCGCTGGATTGCCGGCCGCATTAGCCGGTCAATTGAGCTTCCCAAAGCGACAGGTCTTTAACCTGGCTGGGGATGGTGCAGCGGCGATGGTGATGCAGGACTTGGATACCGAAGTCCGTTATCATTTGCCAATCATCAATGTGGTCTTTTCAAATAATGCACTAGGGTACATTGAAGATGAGCAGGAGGACGATGGTCACGAGTGGTTCGGGATCGACATGCCAGCGATTGACTTTGCGACGGTTGCGAAAGGCATGGGTATGACCGGCATTACTGTCACCCAAGTTGACGAATTACCAGCGGCTTTCGAAACAGCAGAAGCCAACCGGGCTGCCGGCAAACCAACCTTGATCGATGCCAAAATCACCAACGAACGGCCAATTCCAGTTGAGCATCTGCAACTAGATCCTAACCAGTTTGACGCAGACACGATTGCTGCGTTCAAGAAGCGTTACTATGCGGAAAAATTGGTACCGCTGAGTGAATTCTTGAAGACACACAAGGTGCCTGTGGCGTAACTGGTGATAGAAGAAAGATGAGTATTAAGCAGTACGGCGATGGCCGTGCTGTTTTTAGTCGCTGTGTTGCCGGCGATTGAGAAAGGTGATTTTTCAAGCGCAATACGTGTCTAGCTGCCTTGAAAAAGGTATCATATGATAAAAGTGGTCATCGCTGATAAAGAATATCATCGCTTTTTGACCAATTATCTAATGAGACGGAGTAAGGAAAATGCCTTTTGCTGAAGTGATTATGAATCCCAGTGCGGGGAATGCCCGCTGGAAAAAGCAATTACCTGAGTTAGTTGCAATCATTGAGTCTCACTTTGCGCCACTGCATATTAGTCAGACGCGCAAGGCTGGTGATGCCAGGTTGGTGACCGAACGACTCATCAAGGCTTATCAACACAAGATGGACGATCTTCAACTGATCGTGATTGGTGGTGATGGGACGCTACACGATGTTGTGAATGGGTTGCAGCGACAAGGTCATCCAGAAGTCGCCATTGGCTATGTGCCAACCGGGACCGGCGATGATTTTGCCCGCGCCAACCATATTCCTCTGGACCCGAAAAAAGCTGCGGCGGCTTTGACAACGGCAATGCCGCATGCCTTGAAAATCGGGGTGGCAGACTCGGCCAAGTACGGGACTCAGTATTTTATTAATAACTTTGGTATTGGCATGGATGCACAAATCGTGTATCAAACAAACCATTCCGATCACAAGGCGGCATTAAATGCCCTAAAGCTTGGTCATCTTTCGTATGCCGCCAGCATTCTGAAAGCACTTCGGCAACAGAAAAGATTTCCCGCGACTTGGCAGGTAGACGGTCAAGGCATGGCGATCGACAACGCTTATCTCAATGTTTTTACCAATCATCCATTCTTGGGTGGCGGGTTGCGACTGTTCCCAAATAAAGCAGATAATCGCAGCACCTTGTCTTTTGTCCAGGTGCATCGCGAAAAATTGGGCATTTTGCTTCAGGTGCTGTTCGCCATTCTCAGCGGCCGTTCCGTTCACCGCGCCATGCACCACGCACAAGGTCAGACATTTGAATTCGCCACGTCAGCAACTGTGCCGATTCAAATTGACGGCGAAGAATATTCAACCCCGATTCAGGTGACACTGCACCAAACCAAGCAACTATTTTTGCTGCCAACTTAAAAAAGCGTGCTAGCCGCCTGCAACAAAGACAAGGGTCAGCACACTTCATGAAGTTATTTTTTGCGTAAGAAAATCAATTTTGAGAAGAGATAATTGGCGATCACGATGATGACCTGATCTAAAATTTTGACGAGAATCTCATTACCATGCAGCCAATCGACCCCGATGATCATGATCAAGTTATCCAGCAACAAGGAGACCCCACGCAACACAAGAAAGCTGATTAACTCGAACCAGAACTTTTTCTTACTTGAGTAGTCACTGTGGAAAACGACACTTTTGTTGGCAAAAAAAGCAAAAATGACACTGACGATATTCGCCGTTGTATTGGTCAAAACTAGGCCAATACCAAAATACCGCATGGCGAAGAACGTGACAAAGTTAATCAACGTGGTCAAACCACCGATAAACAGGTAATTGATGATCATTTCATAACGCTTATAGAGTTGAAAAAGCTTCTTCAAAACAGGCGCCTCCTATGCAAACTTTCAATAGTATACCATGGCAGGTGGGGCATGTAGAACTTCAATTGTGGGTCGTTCTTGCATGAGTAGATCAGAATACCGTTTTAAAATTAAAATAGAATATGGAGAGCTGGCGGAGCGGCGATGGGCTCAGTGGTGAAATCCTTGTTGGCGGTTTACCGCCTACAAGGAGGCCGAGCTTCGAGACTGCGCGCGGGTTTTGCGCGTGGGCTCGAAGTCGTGCCCACCACTCTAGCTTCGCGGTCGCCACCCCGAATCGCCGCGTAGCCAGCTCGGACACTAAGGATAACCTTCCAACGACAGCAGAACAGAAAAACAACTTATTTATCAAAATAACAAACCGCAATTGAGCCATTCACCCGAGCACCCTTGCTTGAATCTCACAACGTTTCAAGGTATGATTTCCCCGAGGAGGATGACGATGACACAATCTAATAAAAAACAGCCACCGCGTAAACATCGTTGGCTTTGGCGAACCATTTTTACGCTCGGTATCCTTCTGGGATTAGCGCTGATCTTCAATGAACCCATTAAATTATTTGTGGTCGATCATCTTAGCCAGTGGACGATGGCACAAGTTGACCGTGACAATGTCAACAAAAATGAAAAACGCAAAGCAACCTTTGATTTCAAAGGGGTCAAGGCGCTTGATATCAATACAGTTGGCAATGCCGCGCTTAACCGTGACCTGCATCCTATTGGCAAAGTTGCCATTCGCAGTGTCGGTTTGAAATTGCCTATTTTTAAAGGGTTATCAAACGAGAATCTCAGTGCAGGGGCAGGCACGATGAAAGCCGATCAAAAAATGGGCGAAGGTAATTACGCTTTAGCTGGTCACTACATGACCAATCAAGGTATTTTGTTTTCACCGCTCAAAAATGTGAAGCAAGACGACATCATTTATATCACCGATATGAAGAAAGTTTACTCGTATAAAGTGACCAGTAAACAGGTTGTTAATGAAACCCAAGTTCAGTGGATTGATGATGTTGCCGGTAAGAAACTGATTACAATGGTGACGTGTGCATCGCCAACTGAAGGCGAAGTGGATCGCATTATTATTCAAGGCCAGCTTCAGTCAGTTAAAAAGGCAACGAAGCAACACTTGAAGGTTTTCTTATAATTTCGGCAAGCGCGAGCGAATGCTTGCGCTTTTTTTGATTTTGCGGCAGGCTTAGTGTATCTCGTTAAGAATGTGGGGAAAAGTATGTCAGGTTACGAAAAGTTCATCAATAATCTTCCGGTTAGGCGCACAGTGGTGTTGTTTTCAGTCTTTCTCTTGTTGTGGTTTGCTCGCAGCATTATGAGCGATATTTTGTTGACCTTCATTTTCGCGTTCCTAGTCAGCCGCTTAGTCCACGCTGTTCAGCGGCATGTTCATATTCGTCCATTTGTGATTGTGGTGCCAGTTTACATACTCGTGATCCTAGGCCTAGTCTACGCTGCAGTGCATTACGTGCCAGCGATTATTCATCAGACGATTGGCTTGTTTAATTCTGTGCAAAACTTTTATAACAGTGAGGCGTTCGCCAACAATCAGGTCATGCAATGGGTGCTGCAAAGCACGAAGAGTCTCAACTTGACGGAACAACTTAAGACTGGCGTGACCACGGTGCTACAATACGCCGGCAATATCGGCGCCATGGGATTGACACTGTTTGTCTCTTTCATTCTTAGTTTCTTTTTCACGATTGAGCTTGACAGCTTGCGTGCGTTTGGCCAACTGTTTCTGGATTCACCGTTCGGCTGGTATTTCAAAGATCTGCAATATTTCGCGATGAAGTTTATCAATACTTTTGGCGTTGTGATGGAAGCACAAATTTTTATTGCAGTTGTGAATACCGTGATCACAACGATTACGCTACTATTCTTAAAAATGCCGAACACCCCTAGTCTCGCGATTATGGTCTTTTTACTTTCCTTGATCCCAGTTGCCGGAGCGATTATTTCCTTGATTCCGCTCACGATTATTGGTTATACCGTCGGCGGTTGGCAAGATGTCCTCACCATTTTGATCATGATTGCAGCTATTCATGTGCTAGAAGCTTATGTCTTGAATCCGAAGTTCATGAGCAGCCGAACACAGCTGCCAGTTTTCTTTACCTTTGTCGTTTTGTTAGTGGCAGAGCGGTTATTTGGCACTTGGGGATTGATTGTCGGCATTCCGATCTTTACCTTTTTCCTAGATGTATTGGGCGTCAAGAAAATTGCTGGTACGGCGCACAAGCAATCAACATACGCGAGTGTGCCGCAGCCCAAGGAGCACGATGACGATGCATAAACACCGTTGGCTGATTGTGATTGTATTGGCGGTAGCGTTGGTGGCTGCAACGGGCTTAACGATGGCGTGGGTGTATCATCAACGCCAAGCTAATAAAATTGTGGCGCGTCCGGTGCCGCAAGCGCAAGTCGGCAAACATGCCCAAGCCTTGATTAAAAAAACGGCGTTCACGGGTAGTGTGGCTTTGATCAAAAACGGTCAGATTGTTTATACTGGCGGCGTCGGTGACGCGGATCATGGTCAACATGAAGCCAATAACGGCGAGACAATGTTTCCTTTGGCGTCGGTTGAAAAATACTTAACGGCACTGGTGATCGGTCATTTGATTGCCGAGCACAAACTGTCATTTAATACCAAACTGGCCAAGTTTTTCCCGAAAATTGATCATAGTAAGGACATCTCGATTCGTCAGTTATTAGATCACCGTTCTGGTATTCAAATGGACGAACTAACGCCTGATCAAACCTTAACCTCGGAGCAGGCTATTTTGGACTGGACATTCGAGCAGATGGGATCAACTGGCGACCACAGCTTCATTTATGCTAATGCTAACTATGCAGTGCTAGCGGGGATTGTGCGTCAAGTTACGGGTAAAAGTTTTGCGAATGTCTTACAACAAACGATCATCACCCCGCTACAACTGACGCACACCCATAACTTTACGGCGCTGACGGCGCAGATGCCTGTTGCGCAGGGCTACTTAACAGCCGGTGATAACGATTATCAACCAGATGAGCTGAGCAACGCCCTGTTGTCGACTTTGTTGGGAAGCGGCAGTGTGTATATGAGCGCAACGGACTTGGCTAAAGTCATCATTGCGGCAGAGACTGGGAAAATCATGCCGTTAAAAGTCTATCATCAGCTGATTAACGCCAATTATGGGGATGGTAATCCATATGCCAGTGGCGTGATGTGGTTAGACGACCAGCGGTTATTACAGGGAATGTACAACGACAATCCGGAAAGCTTCAGCACCTTAGCCTATTTTCGAGCCGATGCGAAAAGCGGTGTGGTCTTGTTTGGCAATCATACAATGTCAACTGATACCGTGAGTCTTGCACAAAACCTAGAGGCATTGGTCAATTGAGTGACGACCAAAAAAATAGGCCTTAAGATCATGACACTACCCATGTGTCAGGTCTTAAGGCCTATTTTTGTGGCTCTACGCCAACTGGTGTTGAAGAATAAATTTATCATTTGAGGCGGTTCTCCATTTGGGGAGC
>OBZN01000009.1_pt1 | contig 157008 bp, 139 predicted proteins | sample 1476951 | NCBI WGS metagenome assembly OBZN01 (sample SAMEA2580246, study PRJEB22360) | human gut metagenome | biome: human gut; feature: human-associated habitat; material: faeces | place: Denmark | collected 2008/2010
GACTTTCATTACTATTTGTGCCGCCGACTTGGCGGTGGAATGGAGATTTTTATGATTATCTACTTTTCAGCGACCGGAAACAGCCAATACGTAGCAGAAAGAATCGCTCAGGCAACAAACGACAGAACGGTTTCTATTACCTCATGTATGAAAAATCGCCAATTCCAGTTTGAAATTTATGAAGATGAGTTTTTAGGAATTATCAGTCCTACTTATTCATGGGGATTGCCAGAGATTGTGAAAGAATTTTTGCAAAAACTGAACTTGAATACAAAACCATCTTATATATGGTTTATTGCAACTTACGGCACAACGACAGGCCAAACTGGTTATTTTGCAAACCAGATATTGCAAAAGCACAATTTCTCAATTTCTGCATATTTCAGCGTTAAAATGCCAGATACTTGGACACCTACTTTTAATTTAAGCAATAAAGAACGCATACAAAAAATAAACGCAAAGGCAGAACTTCAAATTGACACTATAATAGATAAAATTAAAAATCATACTGCCGGGGACTATATGCAAAGAAAAGTTCCTATACCTATTGCAAAGCTATTTTACAACACAGAGTATGACACTATGCGTAAAACAAATCATTTTCATGTCGAAGATACTTGTATAGGTTGTGGCTTATGTGCTAAGAAATGCCCCATTTCTGCCATAGATATAGTCAAACAAAAACCAACATGGAATAAGGAACAGTGTGTTATGTGTCTTTCTTGTCTGCATCACTGTCCAAAATTTGCAATACAGTACGAAAACAAAACAAAAAAACATGGACAATATGTTCATTCCCCATTGTCCATAAAAAGCAGCTAATAAAACAGTATATAGTGATAGCCCCAGCAGTATCATAATTTTTCAGCTCGTACAAACGGTATATTTTGTGCGGGCTTTTTTATATTCTATCTTCTGCGTTCTATCAAAAGATATGAACAATATTCCTATTATACACAACAGCATACTTCCGTTGAGACAAATCTTCATTTTCCATTGCTTGTCTTTCCTGTGGTTATATGATAAACTGATTTCATAGCAATTCCCGTTCTTTTCCAAAACGGGAACCAAGACCGGAGAAGGGAAGTGTTTAATTTGAAAATACAGGAATCTGCTGAAAATTATCTTGAAACTATCTATATGCTGAGCCGCCACAAACCATATGTGCGCTCCATCGACATTGCCAATGAACTTAGTTTCTCAAAGCCCAGCGTCAGTGTAGCCATGAAAAATCTGCGGGAGAACGGCTATATCCACATGGATGAGCAGGGACATATCAGCCTTACAGAAACCGGACAGGCCATTGCAAATGTCATGTACGAACGCCACATCATGCTGTCTAACTGGCTCATTTACCTTGGCGTAGATCCTGAGGTGGCCGCCGAAGATGCCTGCCGCATCGAGCACGTACTCAGCACAGAAAGCTTTGACGCGATTAAAAAACACATTATGCAGGGCAATGAACTGCCGGAGGAAATCAAGGAGGAATCTATCCATGCTTAAAGATCTGGTAAAGAAGTGCCGTTCTTACCGGCGCTTTTATGAGGATACGCCTATATCGCGGGAAGAACTGGAAGAGATGGTGGATACTGCCCGCCTCACTGCCTCCACCGCCAATTCCCAGGCCTTAAAATATCGCCTGGTCGATTCCCCAGAAGAATGTGACAGGCTCTTTCCCTGCCTTGCCTGGGCCGGCGCTTTAAAAGACTGGAACGGCCCTGAAAAGGGAGAGCAGCCCTCCGCTTATATCGTTATCCTCTGCGACCTGGCTCTTGGAAAAAACAAGCAGTGGGATGAAGGCATCGCTGCCCAGACCATTCTGCTGGCAGCCACGGAAATGGGCTACGGCGGCTGTATGATCGGCAGCTGCAGGCGCAGCGAGATCCTCTCCATTCTCCAGTTAGAACCAGAAAAATACTCCGTCGGCCTTGTTTTGGCCCTCGGAAAGCCTAAAGAAGAGGTGCGCATTGTTCCGGTAAAAGAGGATGGAAACACAGCCTACTACCGGGATGAGAATCAGGTGCACTATGTACCAAAGAGGGGGTTGGGGGATATTTTGGTGTGACATACATACACATCCCCTGTCAGCAATTCCTGCTGAATCATAATAGGGTGCTGCAGAAACAGCGTTTTCCACAACCGTGGCAAATATCTATTTCTGCGGCACTTTCTGTTTTCAGAAAACGACGCACCGGCAAATCACAGACTGTTTATCTGCACCCTTTAATAAGAGTATCTGTAAACAGGTTCATAAAGAGTTTCCCCTCAATTGAGACGGCAATTCTTACATTACGCCTCTCCTTCTCAGGGTATTTGTTAATTTGATAACCAAAAAAGGGAATAATCTGTCCTCTAGTTAAACGGCCTTCCAACTCTACCTCTACATGAACTGGTTCCGTATAATGGCATAAACTGTCATCCAGCGCCAGAGCTGCTGTAATCACATCATCCATGGGAAAACCGCCCAACTGAAAATACTCCCTCCACATATCAATATAGATCGGATATTTATCACAGAGGTAATCAATCATCTCACCCTTTGCCTGATACCGCAGATCAGAAAGATGATCCCTTGTCAGCATACTGTCCGCAAATATATTATTTTCACATACATCCAGCGGCACCAGCGTAATCTTGAGATCAGAAGTCAATACCTTTTGCGCCGCCTCAGGATCCGCAAATATATTATACTCTGTCACGGGGGTAATATTTCCATGAATACGGAATGATCCTCCCAATATATAGGCTTCTTTTATATCAGAAGCAATAGCGGGGTCTTTTTCTAAGGCCAACGCAATGTTGGTCAGAGGTCCCGTTGTTACCAGCGTAATTTCTCCCGGATTCTCACGGAACATCCGAATCAGATAATCTACCGCATACTCTTTTTCGATCTCCCCTTTGGGTTTTCCTGCCGGAGTATTAAATTTCTTCAGGCGGTCTCCAAACTTCCAGCGAAGTTCCTCATAAAAGTTCACCGGATCTCCAGAAGTATCTTCATTATGATACGAAATAGGTTGTGCTGCCCCCGCATATACTGGAATTTCCTGACCTGTCAGTTCTGCGGTGTTTTTTGCCACCCATGCTGCCTGTCTTATATCCCCGGCTGCTCCTGTTACTGTGGTAATTCCCAAAAGCTCCGCCTCCTCATGGCAGGCCATATAGAGAATTTCCAAAATATCGTCCCCTACAGAGTCGACATCTATAATAACCTTTTTTTTCATTATTCTTCTCCTGTCCAGCCTATGATGTTATCTACTGTTTTATGTACTGCAGGCCTCACAAACTGTACTGCCGGGCCCGTAAGAAACGCCGCTACAATGGTTCCCAGGCCAACTGTTCCTCCTAAGAAAAAACCGATCACCACAAAACTGATATCTCCTACAATACGCACAATCCGGTACTGAAAGTTTCCCTTACGGCTGATGATCTCCGAAATAAGGTCAATGGCCCCAACTCCAAGATCCGCGCGTATGTAAGTGGCAATTCCTACTGCCATGATCATAAGGCCCAAAAATACCAGAAGCATTTTCACCACTAGGTTTAAATCTCCCAGAATCATCATATCCAGAAACATACGGACAAAGTCTGCTGTATAGCCAATTCCGAAAATGGCAAGCACAGACGAAACATTCACATATGATCTGTCTATTATCAGAACGACTGCCAGTATAATTACGTTAATCAGAGCCGAAGAAGTTCCATAGCTGATATGCAGCACATTCGCAATTCCGAGTTCAAATACACTGGCAGGATCTACCCCCAAGCCGCTGTAAAGGAAAAGCGCCACTCCCACACCGCACAGTATCAATCCTATCAAAGATACAATGGTTCTCTTTCCTAAATATGTTTTCATCCTGTCTGCCTCCGATTAACCCAAACGTCCCATTGCTTCCAGAAAGAACTGAACAAATTTTTCTCTGTCCACATCATACAGAAACTTTGTATTATGATTGACCGTTTTTCCAAACAGCTTTTTTTGGTAGTCAATCGTATCTACCACCGTCATTCCGGTAGTAAGTTCTCCTCTCAGTTCCACATCCACATTGCACTGTTTATAGCTGAAGATTTCCGGGTGTACAAGGGCGGCCACTGCGCAGGGATCATGAAGCGTACATCCAGGAAATCCCTCCACCTCATAATGATAACGGCTGAAATAGTCAATCAGTTCTGCTGCAAACACAGAAATTTCATTTCCCTGTGCCCTGAGCCTTTCATTTTCTTCTCTTGTTACATATGCTTTCTGTGTTACATCAAGCCCAGACATAATCACAGGAATTCCGCAGTTAAACACAACCTTAGCTGCTTCTGGATCTGCAAAAATATTATACTCGGCCGCTGGCGTCCAGTTTCCTACCGTTCCACCTCCCATAATAGATATCTCTTCTATTTTTTCTTTCAAATCCGGTCTTGTGATCAGCAGTTCCGCTACATTGGTGAGAGGACCAATAGCAACGATTGTCACCTTTTCATTGCTCTCCTTTAAAACCTTTTCAATAAGGCTGAGAGCGCTTAGCTGTGAGATCTCAAAGCCATTTTCCGGCAGTTTCGGCCCTTCCAGACCGGAATCACCATGTACCAGCTCACCGCCTACTACCAGCTTTTTCACCATAGGCTCCTGTGCCCCTTTTGCCACCGGAATACGGAAAGCCTTTGCTTTTGTTAAAACCCGTACTGCATTATTTGTTACTTTTTCAATTGTCTGATTTCCAGCTACCGTTGTAACTGCTTTTATTTCCAGTTCCTCGCAGGCCAACGCCCACAGGATTGCCATTGCGTCATCATGCCCTGGATCACAGTCAATTATAATTGGTTTTTTATTCATAATTTTTACCATCCTATTCTCATCTGTTTTGTCTTGCATACTCTGCTTTCATTTTTTCATTTGATGCTTTCCGTTTTACGGAATATGCAACCAATCCAATAATTGTTGCCAGATATGGCAGCATCTGAACCAACTCAGGGGGAATCGCTGTTACCTGCAGAGAATACGACAGCGCCTCAGCCACCGCAAAAAGCAGGGAAGAAAGGGCCGCCCCAATAGGAGTTGAGTTGCCCATGGCATCTGCCGCAAGGGCAATAAATCCGCGTCCTGCTGTCATATTTTTTGAAAACCAGGTAACGTATCCCATAGACATAAACGCTCCGGCCATCCCTCCTAGCACACCGCTGATCGCTAATGCAATATACCGTGTCTTAATGAGGCTGACTCCTACGGAAGAAAGGGCCTTTGGTGCCTTTCCCGCTGAGCGGATACGAAGGCCCAGAGGCGTCTTATAAAGCAGAACATAAACTACAAAAATCATCAGAATAGCCGCATAGGAAATTACATTGTGATTTGAAATAATGTCTCCCAGCACCGGAATCTCATTAATAAGCGGAATCTGTATATTGGGAAGCTTTCCAGAATCAAGGGCAAGCGTTGTCCCCTTATCCTTTACTACTGCATACATAAAATATACCGTCCCTCCGATTGCCATTGTATTAAAAGCAATACAGGTAAGCACACTATTCGCTTTCAGGGACATGGAAACATATCCAATTGCCAGGGAACAAACCACGCCCGTAAGCATGGCAATGAAAAGCCCAAACCAGGGACCAAACCCGAACGCACTGGCAAACACTCCTGCAAGAGCCGATATCAGCATAACACCCTCAATACCAATATTTGTAATTCCTGCATTTGAGGTAATGACAGCGCCAAGAGACGCCAAAAGAAGGGGAGTTGCAACTCTTATCACGGAATACAGGAATGATGGGGTTAATACAGAATCTAAAACTGTTTCCATTGTCAAATCCCTCCTTGTCCATCTGTAGAAAGCCTGGTGATCATTTTATGCTGGTATCTGGAAAGGAACGCATCTGCTGCTACCAGAACAATCACAAGCGCCTCAATAATAGCCACAATCTCTGATGCCACATCAGACTGCTTATACATATAATCAGCCCCGATTCTCAGATATGCCACTGCAAAGGCTGCAATCGGAACATATGCCGGATTCTCCTTTGCAAGGATATTAAGCACTACCCCATCAAAACCATAGCCTGGAAGAGCTGACCACTGGAAACGTGTATACATTCCCAGCATCTCCGTTGCTCCGCCCACTCCTGCGATAAATCCGCCGAGAAGCTGCGCCATCATAATGACTCCAGCCGTTCCGATTCCTACATACTGACCAAATCTAAGATTGCTTCCCACCACCCTGAGCTTATATCCCCATTTTGTTTTAAACATAAAGATATAAACCAGAATCACAGCCACAGCTACGATAAAAATTCCCGCATGGAGCCTTGTCTTGGGAATCAGCTTTCCCAGACTGACACCATCCCTGAAAGGCAGAGAGGCTTTGTATGCAGAATTAGGGTCTTTAGCAAACTGATTAAAGATAAAGGTTCCAAAATACAGAGCCACATAATTTAACATCAGAGATACAACCAGTTCACTGCTGTTCCACTTTACTTTCAAAAATCCCGGAACCGCACAAACAAGGGAACCAATAATACCAGCCGTCAGCATTGCTGTGATAATTACGAGAATAGGAGGGCCGGGCATATAGATTGCAACCATTGCAGCTCCCAATGCTCCTAGAAAAAAACCTCCCTCTGCAGCCATATTAAACTGGTTAGCCTTAAACATAACGCAAGTCGCAAGGCCTGCAAAGGTCAGAGGAATAGCTGTTTCTAAAACGGTGCTGAAACGCCGGATTGTAGTCAGCGGCCCGATAAATAAATTGCCAATTGCAGTCAGCGAATCGCTGGATGAAAAACTCATGATCACAAAAGAAATAGCAAACGCAATCAGAATTGCAAGGGCGAAACGCACAACTGCAAAACAGGCATTAAATCTGTCAACCTTTGATTTTTTGCTATTTTTTATCATAACATCGCCCTCACTTCTTCTTCACTCTGGTTCTTCACGCCAAGCATATAATATCCCAGCTCTTCCTCTGTAAGATGTGTTGTATCTTCAAAGTACGCATTAATTTTCCCATTATACATTACAATACAGCTGTCGCTCAGTTCCAGAATTTCGTTAAGATCTGCAGAAATCAGAAGCACTGCCGCCCCCTGATCACGAAGTTCTACCAGCTTATGGCGGATCAGTTCTGACGCCCCTGCATCAATCCCGCGGGTAGGCTGCTCTGCAATAATAATTTCTACATTTTCTGTCAATTCTCTTGCCGCCACAACCTTTTGCATATTTCCGCCCGACAGCATGGAGACTGTCTGTTCCGCTGAAGTACACAAAATACTGAAATCATCTACCCACTGCTCTGCTTTTTCATTCATTACCTTTCCATTCAAAAAAATCCTGCCCTTTAAATAGCGATCCACCTTATCTGCAAACATATTTTCTTTAATTGTCATTCCAACAGCACAGCCCACTTCCATTCGATCCTCTGGTATATATACCACATGGTTTTTACGGAACTCAGCAGGTTCATATTTTTCTATTTGATTATTAAAAATATGGATTTCTCCCTGCATTGGTTTTGTAACACCAGTTAAAACGGATGCAAGTTCTGACTGCCCGTTTCCCTCTACACCGGCAACGCTCATAATTTCACCTGATCGCAGTTTCAGACTTACATGATCCAGCATCTTTTTTCCTATGCTATTGATATAAGTAAGATTTTTTGCTTCCAGGCATACATTTCCAATATTCGCCGGTTTCTTTTCAATATGAAGCACCACCTCACGCCCCACCATCTTATTTGAAATATCCTGAGGACTGGTATCCTTTACCCAAGTGGTTTCAACTGTTGTTCCATGGCGCATGATCGTCACACGGTCGCAGATCTCCATAATTTCATTCAGCTTATGGGAGATAAAAATAATCGTATGGCCCTGGCTTTTTAAAATGCGAAGCTCTTCAAACAGTTTCTTTGTCTCCTGAGGTGTCAGCACTGCTGTCGGTTCATCCATAATCAGGATCCTGGCCCCCCTCACCAATGCCTTAAGAATTTCCGTCTCCTGCTTGATTCCTACGCTGACATTCTCAACTTTTTCATTGACATTGATATCAAATTTGTATTTCTCTGCACACACTTCTGATATCCTAAGCATTTCCCTGTGATTCATCAATGCACCATATTTTTTCGGCTCCGCACCAAGCACAATATTTTCTGCAATCGTCAGAGAATCTACCAGCATGAAATGCTGGTGCACCATTCCAATTCCCATTGAAATAGCCTTCTTAGGACTGTCTATTTTAACTTCCTGCCCGTTCAAATAGATTTTTCCGCCCTCCGGTGTCTCCATTCCGAAGAGTATTTTCATCAAAGTGGATTTTCCTGCCCCATTTTCTCCAATCAGAGCATGAATTTCCCCCTCATAAACCTCCAGATTTACATCTTTATTTGCCACCACGCCGTTGGGATAAACCTTTAAAATATTTTCCGCTTTTAAAACAACCTTCTGTCCCATCTTTCTCCTTGTCCTTTTAGAAGAAATAGGGCTGCCATATGTTGAACGCCAGCCCCATTTCATATCATATCAGGGTTTTACAGCATTACGGATCTGATCAAGTTTCTCTGTAGACATACCAATTGCAGAACTTACCTGAATTTCTCCCGCTACCACTTTTTCCTGCATTTCTTCAATTTTGGCCTTCTGTTCCTCTGTAAAGGATGCTTCATACACATCATTTTTCGCAAGTCCTACTCCATCCTCTGCAATGCCAAGGCTCTCTGCCGTTCCCCATTGCAGCTCGCCGTTTAAGTCTTTTTGGATCGCCATGAAGATAGCGTCTCCTACGTTTTTTACCATGGATGTCACAATATGCTCTGCTGTTGCAGTATCACCGTTTTCCGCATATGCTGCCGACTGGTCAGAGTCTACTCCTATCATCTTGCGGTCCTTCTCTACAGAAGCCTCGATTGCTCCCAAACCTGAAGGACCTGCCGCTGCAAAAATCACCTCTGCCCCCTGATCAAACTGAACAATACCATGTTCCTTCCCCTTTGCAGGATCATAATAGTCTCCTGTATAGGTATTGATCACCTTCACATCCGGGTTTACGCTCTGAGCCCCTTCAATGTATCCAATCAAGAAGTCATTGATAGGAGGAATATCCATACCCCCAATAAATCCAATAGTTCCTCCTGCCTCTACAGACAGTCCTGCTGCCACTCCAGCGAGGAAAGACCCTTCATTCTGCTTAAATGTTGCGCAGTACACGTTACTTAAATCCTCTGATTCAAAATCCACCGTATTATCAATCAAAATAAACTTTTTATCTGTATACTCAGGAGCGAGTTTTTGAATTGGCTCTACCATAGAAGGTGAAACCGCTATAATCCATTCCGCATCCTCATCTGCCGCATCTGCCAGAGCCGGTTCCCATTTGGCTTCATCATCACCTGTCTCAATCACCTGAATATCAAGCCCAAGTTCCTCTTTAAGCCTCTGCATTCCCCTGTTTGCCGAATCGAAAAATCCCAAATCTCCCAAATTTCCGTTTACAATCAAGATCGCTTTTTTTCCATCCGCTTCTTCAGCCTCTTTCCCCACTGTGGTTGCGTCTGACTCAGCTTTTTGAGTTTCCTTTCCTCCTCCGCACGCTGTAAGGCTAAAACATATCGCTGTTGCCAAAACCGCTGCTGCAATTTTCTTCATAGTAAACCCTCCCTAATTGATCATTTGTTGTTCTGTATTCTTAAAATAACCTCTGTTATTTACTGCCTAAAAATTCAAAAACCTCTGTTTTCTCCGGTATTCCCGCTGCGGCTCCCTTCTTTCCCACCGCGAGAGCACCCGCTGAACAGGCTACCCTCAGACATTCCCCATAAGTGTTTCCTGTAGCTACTCCTGCAAGAAAATATCCACAAAAAGTATCTCCTGCCCCTGTAGTATCCACAGTTTCTACCTGAAAACCGTTCTGTCTGTGTACTTCTTTCTTATTAAAAAACACAGCTCCCTTCTCCCCAAGAGTCAGTACAAATGACGCATCGGGATACATTTCTGTCAATTTTATCTGGATTCCCTCAATATCATCCATTGACTCCCCTGCCAGCGCACCTCCTTCCACTTCATTTAAAATAAAATAATCCACAAGCCCCAAGTCACACTGGTCAATCGCCTCATTTATTGGCGACGGATTAAAAGCGACCAACATCTTTCTTTTCTTTGCCTCCTCCATGGCAAATCCTATGTTAGGCACTTCATTCTGCAGCAGCACCATATCACCCGGCTCAAATTTCTGCAAAATCTGATAAATATATTCCCGGCTTACTTTTTCGTTTGCCCCGCCTACGATAATGATGTTATTCTGGCCTTCTTCGTTTACCTGAATCACTGCATGGCCGCTCGGCCCTTCCAGATGTTCAATATATTCCGTATGTACTCCCGAATCTGTCAGCATATCAACTAAAGTTTCTCCATCGCACCCTACTGCCCCTGCATGATACGTCTCTACCCCTGCTTTTGCCAGCGCAATGGACTGATTCAGACCTTTCCCTCCGCAGAACTCTTCATATTTTAAAGCGCGAATGGTTTCTTTTGGCCGGACAAATCGCCTGACTGTATAGGTTCGATCTATATTCAAAGAACCAATGTTTAGAACCCTCATTTTTCTGCCCCTCCATGTATTGTTATAATTTAATAATAAAACGCTTTCCGAAATCATTTTCTTAAATCTAAAATACCTAACTTTTATCTTTGTGTCAATAGTATTTTGTCATATTTTATATTTTATTTTACTTTTTTGTTTTTTTATTGTATAATAAATATATATTCAGTAAAGGAGTATGATAAAATAACAATGACCATCCGTGAAATTGCCCAACTTGCCGGAGTATCTGTCTCTACAGTATCCAAAATTATGAACGGAAAGGATGACAGCATCCGCGCCGAAACACGCGAACACGTACTTCAGATTGCAAAAGAGTACAATTATAAGCCTTACGCCTCAATCATGACTTCCTACTCTGCCAAAAGCCTGTGTATTGGTGTGATCCTGCGAAATGCCAATCAAATGAGTCTGTATGCCAGCGGTATTCTCACAGCGACCCAGAACTACGGCTATTGTGTTATATTTCGTGAAAGCAGCGATTCGTCTGAAGAAGAGATAAAAAATATTTCTGCTCTCATCAATATGAATGTAGACGGAATCCTTTTAGATCCAGTTGTCCCTGACTGTGACTCTTCCATCAAGCAGCTGCAGACTGCCGCGATCCCCTACCTTCTCTTTGATACCGACCGCACAGATGCGTACAATCTGGATTTTCGGCAAATGGGCTATACGGCTGCCGAAGCTCTTGTAAACGCTGGCCACAGGGAAATTGCCTGTCTGATCGACCAGACTGGCAAATCCGCTTCCTTCCTCCATGGTTATCAGCAATGTTTATTTGAACACAATATACCGTTAAATGAAGAACTGATTTTCCACGAGGAAAGCCTGTTCCCTTCTGAACGCTTATCCAGCCATCTTTTCAGCGGCATTATCGTATTCCACTATTCCGCCGCCATACAGCTGGTTAAAACAGCGGAAACACTGCATTACCATATTCCCTGCGATTTCTCTGTCGTATCGCTAAAAACAGATATTCAGGAAAGCTACTGCTTTGATATTTCTGCCCTGACGATTCCCTGTACTACCTTTGCCATACATATCGCAGAACTTCTGATTCAAATCGTAGAAAAAAAAGAAGAGGCGTTGTCTGCTCCCCCTTTTTCAAAGCTAAACCATACCCATTCCATCGACATCCCCTACCATTCGCGCACGAAAAAGGTGATTTCACTGGGCAGTATCAACATTGATAATTATATGAACTTCAAAGAATTGCCGCATACCGGAAAAACCGTTACTTCACCTGCCTCTGTTACACTCCCCGGCGGAAAATGTATGAACGAAACAGTTGGCATCTGCAAGTTGGGGCACAGCGCCTGCGCCATCGGTCGTGTGGGTGATGATGCAGACGCAGATTTTCTGTACCAATATGCCCGAAACTATCTATTGGACACTTCCGGCATCCGGCGGAGCAAAGGGCAGAAAACCGGCCAGGCCTACATCTTCGTTCAGGAGGACGGAAACTCCATGATTTCCATTATGGCCGGAGCTAATAACAGCCTGTCCTCCAAAGATGTTGCCGACAGCGAGCATATGTTTGCAAATGCCAGCTATTGTCTGATGCAAACAGAGGTTCCCATCGATGCGCTCATCAAAGCCGGAGAGCTCTCCAGAAAATATGGCCTCACTACAGTTTTAAAGCCCAGCGCTTGTTCTCAGATTCCAAACAGGCTCCTCCAGTTTACCGATATTCTTGTTCCCAATCTGGACGAGCTCAATGAAATCTGTCCCGGAAACCAGACCATGGAAGCAAAAGCTGATTTTCTCCTTTCATGCGGTGTACAAACCGTTATTGTCACACTTGGGGATCAGGGATGTTATATCCGTTCTGGCTCACTTACCTACAGCTTTCCAGCTATTGATGTTGTAACCGTGGACAGTTCGGGAGCCGGAGACGCTTTTATCTGCGCCCTTGTATCTTACCTTCTATACGGCTACAGCCTACTTTCAGCTGCAAAAATAGCAGGCTATGCCGCCGGACTCAGCACCACACGCCAGGGAACCACCTCTGCCCTTGTAGACCGCCACACTCTTGAATCCTATATCAGGAGAACAGAGCCGGGGCTTCTATAATTTCCAAATGAAAAAGACATGGCATCCATACGCAACCCCTGCGTACTAGATATCATGTCCTTTTCTTGTTTTAATTTTTTACCCCTTCAGCGCCCTCATAGCATTCAAAATCGCGATCACAGACACACCCACATCTGCGAACACTGCTTCCCACATATTGGCCGCTCCAAATGCGCCCATGATCAGAACGATCAGCTTTACGCCCAAAGCGAATACGATATTCTGCATCACGATCCGCAGAGTACGGCGGGAAATGCGGACGATAGATGCGATCTTTCGGGGGTCATCATCCATAAGAACAATATCCGCAGCCTCGATCGCCGCATCTGAACCCATGCTTCCCATGGCAATTCCCACATCCGCACGGGAAAGAACCGGAGCATCATTGATGCCGTCACCTACGAATACCAGTTTTTCCCTGCCTTTGCACTCTGTGAGCAGTTTTTCCACCTGATCGACCTTATCGCCGGGAAGAAGCTCTGCATAAACCTCGTCCAGGCCAATCTGCCCCGCTACTGCTTCTCCGGTCTCTTTCCGGTCTCCCGTAAGCATAACCGTCTTTACCACTCCGGCATTTTTGAGAGCGCCTATTGCCTCAGGTATGCCATCCTTAATCACATCGGAAATAAGGATAGCTCCCAGAAATGTCCCTTCCTCAGCTATATAAACCACTGTTCCGGCCTCAGAACAAGAATCATAAGAAATATGCTCTTTTTCCATCAGGCGTCCATTTCCGGCCAGTACCGTATGTCCGTCTACCTGAACACGGATTCCGTGACCGGAGATCTCCTCGGCCTGTTCTACCCGATTGTGGTCTAGTGGTTTCCCCCAGGCATCGCGGATAGAACGGGAAATCGGGTGCTCAGAGCAGCTTTCCGCCAAAGCCGCCAGTTCCAGAAGGGCCAGCTGGCGATCCGACCAGCTGTTTTGGTTAGAAACAGATTCCTGCTTTTTTACAGACGACGCCGGATAAATCCCCGTCACCTTAAATTCTCCCTTTGTCAGTGTTCCCGTCTTGTCAAACACTACTGTATGGACACTGGCAAGCGCCTCCAGATAGTTGCTTCCCTTTACCAGAACTCCATTTCTCGATGCGGCTCCGATGCCGGAGAAGAAACTCATGGGTACGGAGATCACAAGAGCACAGGGACAGGAGATTACCAGAAACGTACAGGCTCTGCGGATTCCTTCATTCCAGCTCTGCCCCAGAAGAAGCGGCGGCAGAATCGCCAGCAATACGGCTCCGATCACTACCGCAGGAGTATAATATCTGGCAAACCGGGTAATGAAGTTTTCCACAGGCGCTTTTTTGCTGCTGGCATTTTCCACCAGTTCCAGGATCCGGGCCACCGTGGAATCGTCAAATTCCTTTGTGACCTCTACACGCAAAAGACCACTTCCATTGACGCAGCCGCTGATCACCTCGTCTCCGGCTTTTGCCCTTCTTGGAACCGATTCCCCTGTAAGCGCTGAGGTATCAATCATAGACTCCCCTGAAATGACGGTTCCATCCAGCGGAATCCGCTCTCCCGGCTTGACCACGATCACGTCCCCCACAGACACATCATCCGGATCCACCTGCTCCAGTTCTCCGTCTGTTTCCACATTTGCATATTCCGGGCAGATGTCCATGAGAGCGGTGATGGACTGACGGGAGCGGTTTACCGCGTAATTCTGGAACAGTTCGCCCACCTGGTAGAACAGCATAACAGCTACGGCCTCTGAATACTGGCTTACCGCAAATGCGCCAACGGTTGCCAGAGCCATCAGAAAGTTCTCGTCAAATACCTGGCCGTTTTTGATATTGCGCAGGGCCTTGTAAATGATATCCCATCCAATGAGAAAATAAGGCACCAGATACAGAACCAGCAATGGAAGGCTCCCCTCCTCAAAGGGAAGCGCTCCCATATGATCCGCAGCCGTCAGGCCAAGATAGATCACAAAGGTTCCAAGAATCCTTATGAGCATATGTTTCTGCTTCGTTGTCATGGTCATCCTCCTGCTACATATTGATGATGCAGTCCGGCTCTACCTTTTTGCACACATCAACAACCTCTTTCATAATGTCATCGAAACGGCTTTCATCCGCCTCAATAGTCATCTTCTGCATCATAAAGCTTACATTTGCGTCCGTCACCCCGTCGATTTTCTTAATGGCATCCTCCATTTTTGCGGCGCAGTTGGCGCAGTCCAGATCGGTTAATTTAAATTTCTTCTTCATTCTTTTATTCCTCCTGATATATTTTGCTCTGTTTTTAAATTATTCTGAAATATGCTCCATACCCTGACTGAGTATGGTTTTTACATGGCTGTCTGCCAGGGAATAGAACACAGCCTTGCCCTCCCGCCGGTTTTTCACCAGACGATTCTGCTTTAAGATACGAAGCTGATGAGAAATGGCCGACTGGTTCATGTTAAGAAGCTGGGCGATATCACACACGCACATCTCTGCCTCAAACAGCACATACAGGATCTTGATCCTGGTAGAGTCTCCAAATACCTTAAAAATCTCAGCCAGATCATACAGCTGATCCTCTTTGGGCATCTTTTCTGTCACTGACCGCACCACATCCTCATGAACCTGATAAAAATCACAACACTCTACATCATTTAACGCCATAATTCTCCTCCTTTCTCTTTCATATAGGTCAGAAAATCTCATTCATACGCCCATTCATATGAATAGATGTTCATATGTTTATATCTACAGTATATTCACTTTTTTTTTAAAGTCAACCCGTATTCAAAAAATAAAATGATATTTTTTATCAGTTTGTTCGCATCCAGCTTTTTTCAAATGACAAATGAACGCAAAAATGCTCTCCGGTTTCCTGTCCCCGGAGAGCACTGCTCTTTGCTGCGCCATTTTCTTATGCAGCTGTCTATTTTACTTTTCTTCCTCTTCCAACTGGATTCCCAGCTCCTCTAACTGCTTTTTGTCTACCGGAGCAGGAGCCTCGGTCATCAGACAGGAGGCGTCCTTTACCTTCGGGAAGGCAATAACGTCGCGGATGCTGTCTGCTCCAACCATCAGCATGATCATACGGTCCAGGCCGTATGCCAGGCCTGCGTGAGGAGGAACACCGTACTTGAATGCTTTTAACAGGAAGCCAAACTGCTCCTGGGCCCTCTCAGGCGTAAAGCCCAGAACCTCAAACATCCTGGACTGGATGTCGGCCTGATGGATACGGACAGAGCCTCCGCCCATTTCCACACCATTTAATACGATGTCATATGCCTTTGCGCGGACACGGCCTGGATCAGAGTCAAGGTACTGCAGATCTTCCTCCATGGGCATGGTAAATGGATGGTGCATTGCCACGAAGCGGTTATCTTCCTCGGAATACTCAAGAAGCGGGAACTCTGTTACCCACAGAAACTTAAATTCATCCTTCTTAAGCAGTTCCAGCTGTCTTGCCAGCTCCAGACGGAGGTTGCCCAGTACGTCAAATACCACCTTGTCCTTATCAGCGGCAAAGAGAAGGAGATCTCCCGGCTTTCCGTCCATAGCTGCTATAAGGGCGGCCATTTCCTCTTCCTTCATGAATTTTGCAAAGGAGGACTTATAAGTGCCGTCCTCATTGATGGCAGTATATGCAAGGCCCTTTGCGCCAAAGCCCTTTGCGTACTCTACCAGAGCGTCGATCTTTTTTCTCGGCATATGGCCCTGGCCCTCGGCGTTAATGCCGCGGACAGAACCGCCATTTTCCAAAGCACCCTTAAATACCACAAATTCGCAGTCCTTTACCACTTCGGAAACGTTCTTTAATTCCATTCCAAAACGCAGATCCGGCTTGTCAGAGCCGAAACGGTCCATGGCCTCTCTCCAGGTCATGCGCTGGATAGGAAGCTGCAGGTCATAGCCGCAGATCTCCTTAAAGAGTTTCTGTAAGAGGCGCTCATTTACATCCAAAACGTCGTCTACGTCTACGAAGGACAGCTCCATATCAATCTGTGTAAACTCTGGCTGACGGTCTGCACGCAGATCCTCGTCGCGGTAGCAGCGGGCCAGCTGGAAATAGCGGTCATAGCCGGATACCATTAACAGCTGCTTAAACAGCTGGGGAGACTGGGGCAGAGCATAGAAGGAGCCGGGATGCACACGGCTGGGTACCAGATAGTCTCTCGCACCCTCCGGGGTGCTCTTGATCAGGGTAGGCGTTTCAATCTCAAGAAAGCCCTCTTCTGCCAGAAACGCTCTTGTAAGGGTAGCCACGCGGCTGCGTGTGATCAGGTTGCGCTGGATGTCAGGCCGTCTTAAATCCAGGAAACGGTACTCCAGACGCAGCTCTTCCTTTGTCTTGCTCTTTTCCTCGATCGGGAATGGCGGGGTCTCAGACTCTGCCAGGATGCGTAAGGACTTTGCCCGCACCTCGATGGCTCCTGTCGCCAGATTTTCATTGACAGCGCCGGAACGGGCCTCTACGCGGCCTTCCACTGCCACTACGAACTCGCTTCTTAACCGTTCAGCCTTTGCGAAGCTCTCAGCGCCGCAGTCGCTCTCCTCGAAGATCAGCTGTAAGATACCGGAACGGTCTCTTAAATCCACGAAAATAATGCCGCCTTTATTTCTGCTCTTCTGAACCCAGCCCATGATGGTGACATTTTCACCGATCTGCGCCGCAGTTACCTCTGTACATCTGTGGGTGCGCTTCAACCCTGCCATTGATTCTGCCATGCTCTATTCTCCTTTATCATCGTAAAGATTTATAACCGTTTAATGTTTCAGGCTTTCTCTGTAAAATTCCTTAAATTCCCCATATCCCTCTTTGCCAAGCTGCTCCTTCTGGAACTTCTTGTTTTTGTTCATCTGGGCTACCAGCACCTGAACTCCCTTTTTCCTCTCCTCCATGGCTTCCCGGATCACTGCCGCCAGCTCCCCGGAACCGATGCCTTTTTCAAAGAGAAATGCCTTCTTTTCTCCGGCTCCCGGAACGGTAAAGCCATTGTCTAAGAGGATGGTGACAATGCGTTCAAAACCAATGGAAAAACCGCAGGCCGGCGTTTCCATGCCAGTGAACTTGCCAATCATCTTATCGTAGCGTCCGCCGCCTGCCACAGAGCCGCCGAAACCTTCCATGGATACCTCGAAAATGGTTCCTGTATAGTAGGACATACCGCGCACCAGGGTTGGATCAAATTCCAGGCCAAAGTCTGTTTCCGCTACGTCCTTAACCGTCTCCATGATGTGTACCAGTCCCTGGCAGACTGCCGGATCCATCACATCCTTTAAGGTCTCGCCCAGCGCCTTTACTCCCTCAGCGTCTCTTGTAACGGTACGAAGAAGTTCCAGATAGCGGTTTACGCTTTCCCTGGCATTGCCATTTTCCAGCAGCTCTTTTTCTACGCCCTCAAAGCCAATCTTGTCCATCTTGTCCAGAGTGATGAGCACGCTGTCCATGGACTCCTCTGAGAAGCCGCAGCAGCGGGCCATGCCAAAGAGGATGCCCCGGTCATTGATACGGACGGTAAATGCGTTTTTAGGGCAGATTTTCCCAAGGGCAGTGGTGGTTGCCAGAATCAGCTCGATCTCCGCTAAATTGCTGGGATCGCCCAGGATATCGATATCGCACTGGGTAAACTGACGGAAACGGCCCTTCTGTGGACGGTCCGCTCTCCATACGCTGCCCATCTGCAGAGCCTTAAAGGGGCTTGGAAGGCTGGAGGCATTGTTTGCGTAGTAGCGGGACAGTGGAAGCGTCAGGTCATAACGCAGGCCGCTGTCGGTTACGTCATTCTCATCCTGCGCCGTCTCCAGGTTTAACTTGTCGCCTCTTTTTAATACCTTGAAGATCAGTTTCTCATTATCGCCGCCCTGTTTGCTGGTCAGGTTTTCGATATGCTCTACACAGGGAGTCTCAATCTGGGAAAAGCCGAAGCTTTTATAGGTTTCACGGATCTGGTTCATAACGTACTCACGGATCTGCATCTCCGCAGGCGTGATGTCTTTCATTCCGGTTACTGGTTTTTTTGTTAACGGCATAGTATTTTCTCCATTATCTTAATCATACTCGTCATGTGCTGTGAACGGTTGTTTCGTGATTACTATTGTAATGTACTTTTTCTATTTTGCAAGTGTTTTGAGGAAATTAACGGGAAAATCATAGAGGCCGGTTTATAAGCATCCCCCCAGTATCCTCTCCTTTCTCCCAATCATCTCATCAATCCTGCTGATATACTGCTCTACTTCCTTTACGTTCTCGCACCGTTCTCTGCGGTTTTCTGCAGGAAATACAACCTTTGTGGTGGTTCCCGCGCCGCAGGCGGCAATGGTCTGAAGTTCCTCCATAATGAGGATATTGTAAATGCACGCTTTGCCCGGAAGAGAGTAGCCTACGTTCTCAAAGTTTCCGGCCATGTTTTTCTGGCGGTACAGGTAATACGGCTCCATCCCCAGACGGCGGGCGCTGGCCTCGCTTAAGGCGATCATCTCAGGGGTATTGCTGATCTTTAAACCTCCGTATTCTTCCTTAAACATATTTAAGCGGGCGGCCCGCTTGATCGCCAGGGAATGAACCGTAAGGGAATCAGGACGCAGGGCCTCGACCTCTTCCAGTGTGCGGCTCACATCATCCAGGTCCTCCTCCGGCAGCCCCATAATCAGATCCATGTTGATGTTGTCAAAGCCCAGCTCCCGCGCCATATGAAACGTTTCCTTTACCATTTCCACGGTATGATGGCGGCCGATAAGATCCAGCGTCTTTTGGTTCATGGTCTGGGGATTGATGGAAATCCTCGTGATGCCGTGGTTTCTAAGTACCTGCAGCTTTTCCTCTGTAATGCTGTCGGGACGGCCCGCCTCCACGGTAAACTCCAGGGCATTTTTTGTATCAAAAAGGCGGTCCAGCCTTGTCAGAATGGCATCTATATCCTCTGCAGGAAGGGAGGTCGGCGTTCCGCCTCCAAAATAGATGGTGTCCAGAGGACGGCCCTTCATCTTCTTTGCCACATATTCCATTTCCTTAAATAAGGCCTCCAGATAAAGGCCTGTGCGGCCCTTCCACCTGCTGATGGGGTATGAGGTAAAAGAACAGTACAGACAGGTCGTGGGACAAAATGGGATTCCCACATAAAGACTGTAGCCCCGGTCATAATCCAGGGGCTCCAGCAGTCTTTTTTCTCTGGAGGCGATCTCAATGCTTAAGTCGATCTTTTCGTCGCTTGCCAGATAGGTCTTTTTCATAAAGGAACGGATCTCCTCTTCCTTCCAGCCTTCTTCCAGACGGCTCAGAGCAATCTTGGTAGGACGGATCCCGGTCAGAGACCCCCAGGGCAGTTCATGGCCTGTACGCTGTGTCAGCATACTGTAGAACGCCTGTTTAATCACATTCTTCGTCTCACTGTGGTCTGACAGGTCGCAGAAGGCTCTGGAAAATGCGCTCATCCTCCAGCCCTCCAGCCCCTCGGGCACAGGCAAATGAGGATTGCCGTCTGCCGCCTGGCCTTCCACCGCCCGTTCCCAGAGGGCGATTTCAGCGCTTTCTCCAGCAAAGCGGGTCTGCACATAGAAATCCACCTCGTCCTTTATTTCATGGGCGTATGTCTCACCCGGATAAAAAGACATCAGAAGTTCTCTGATGTCCTGTTCGTATGCATTATCCTGTATCAGTAAACCGATCATTTTGTTCCTGCTTTCTCTTGATGATACATCCATTTACAGAAAAATGGATTCTTTTATCTATAGCACGCGATGGGGTTATTCCCAGCCTCGTATCCAATCGTCGTGGGCTCCCCGTGTCCCGGATATACCATGGTATCCTCTGGAAGTACAAACAGCTTATGGATCACAGAATCCACTAACTCCCTGCTGCTTCCCGTAGGCAGATCCGTCCTTCCATAGGAGTCCTGAAACAGCGTATCTCCTGCAAAAATCACATCCTCCTCCGGCACATAATAGCACACAGATCCTGACGTATGACCCGGCGTGGCAATGACCTTCCATTTGTATCCCAGAAACTCAAGCTCCTCCCCGTCATGAACCAGGCAGTCTGCATGAAAGCTCACCCCGCTCTCAAAATAACGGCCGGTCAGGTTCAATGATGTATCTGCCAGCATGGCGTCCTCTGTCTTAGAGGCGTATATTTTGATGCCGAAGGCCCTGGCTGCCTGAGGCGCCGCGCAAATATGATCAAAATGGCCGTGGGTCAGCAGCACCGCCGTCAGACGGATTCCCAGTTCACTGCATTTATTTAAAATAAAATCCCCATTGTCTCCGGGATCTACTGCCACCGCTTCTTTGGTGCTCTCATTGTATACCAGATAGCAGTTCGTGCTCACAGACCCCACCACACACGTTTTTATCCTGAAATCGCTCATATATATTCTCCTTTTAAAGATATCCAGGTATATCTGTATTTTCCCATGCCGGCTTTATTTCCGGTATAAAAGATCCAGCCCGGCGCTGATTTAACCCGTAGTTCTCTGGATATCCAGCACGCCTTCGATCTGACGGATCTTCTCTGTGATCCGGTTCAGCTCCTCCGTTCCATGAATATCAAAGGTCATAATAATAGTGGCCTTGCCCTGCTTGCTGGTTCTCACATTCATAGAAGTAATATCGATCTGTTTTTCCGTAAATACCTTGGAAATATCCGCAAACATACCGATCCGGTTGTTGGCAAAGATCTGGATCTCGGTGGAATACTGCTCCGTGCTTCCCGCAGCCTCCGCCACCTGCCACTCCGCATCGATCAGGCGTCCTCTCTCGTCCTCCGGCAGATTGATCACATTGATGCAGTCCGTCCGGTGAATCGAGACGCCCCGGCCTCTTGTGACAAATCCCACGATCTCGTCCCCCGGCACCGGATTGCAGCAGCGGGAAAAGCGCACCGCCAGATCGTGAAGGCCCTTTACCACAATGCCGCTCTTATTCTTACGAACAGTCGCTTCTCCGGCCCGTCCGTCCGTATCGGCGATCCCGCCTAATACATCCGCGTCAGTGATCTCTCGCTTGCGCTTCTTCTCCCGTTCCTCCACCATTTTGTTGACAACCTGGCCTTCCTTAAGGCCGCCGTGGCCGATGGAAGCCAGAACGGAATCCCAGTCCTTAAAGGCATACCGGTTCATAACCTTTTCCATAAATTCCGGTTTGCCAAGCTCCGCCCAGTTGATCCCCTTGGCCCTGCAGTAATGCTCAACTGCTTCCCGGCCTCTGACGATGTTATCCTCCTTCATCTGGGTCTTGAACCACTGGTTGATCTTTGTCTTTGCCTGGGTGCTGCGCACCAGCTTTAACCAGTCCCTGCTGGGGCCTTTGCAGTTCTGGGAGGTAATAATCTCGATCTGATCGCCGTTCTGTATCACATATTCGATAGGAACCAGCTTTCCATTGACCCTTGCGCCAACCATCTTGTTGCCCACAGCGCTGTGAATCGAATAGGCAAAGTCAATGGGCGTAGAACCGCTTGGCAGCGTCTTTACGTCTCCTGAGGGCGTAAAGCAGTATACACTGTCGGAGAACAAATCCAGATCGCCCTTTACCATATTTAAAAATTCCCTTGAATCGTCTGTATCCTTCTGCCACTCCAGAATCTGGCGCAGCCAGCTCATCTTCTCTTCTTCCTTGCCGGCCGCCACCTGGCCGCTGCCGCTTTCCTTGTATTTCCAGTGCGCCGCAATACCATATTCTGCCGTGCGGTGCATCTCATAGGTGCGGATCTGGATCTCAAAGGGCTGGCCCGTACTGCCGATCAGTGTAGTGTGAAGGGACTGGTACATATTAGGCTTCGGCATGGCAATATAGTCTTTAAAACGGCCGGGAATGGGCTTATACATCTCATGGATCACGCCCAGGGCTGCATAACAGTCCTTCACCGTCTCCACCATGATCCGAACCGCAAACAGATCATAAATCTGGTCCAGGGTCTTGTTCTGCTTCACCATCTTCTTATAAATGCTGAAGAAATGCTTCACCCGTCCCCCTACGGTGGCGTCGATGCCTGCCTCCTTCATATGCTCCCTGACCTCGTCCACAATAGACTGTACAAAGGCCTCTCTGGCGTCCTTGCGAAGATCCACTTTCTCCACCAGGTCATAATATACCTCCGGATGAAGAAATTTTAAGGACAGATCATCCAGCTCGATCTTGATCTTTGAAATACCCAGACGGTCCGCAATGGGAGCATAGATCTCCAGCGTCTCTCTTGCCTTTTCCTTCTGTTTCTCCGGCTTCCAGTATTTTCCGGTTCGCATATTGTGCAGGCGGTCCGCCAGCTTGATGATAATTACGCGGATATCCTTTGCCATAGCCAGAAACATCTTGCGCAGGTTTTCCGCCTGGATCTCTACCTTATCCTTATCCCAGTTTAACTGTGTCAGCTTGGTAACGCCGTCTACCAGAAACGCCACTTCGGAGCCAAACTCCTTTGTCAGCTGCTCCAGTGTCATAATGGTGTCCTCCACCACATCATGAAGAAGGCCTGCCGCAATAGTCTCCTTATCCATCTCCAGATCGGCCAGAATAATCGCCACGCAGAGCGGATGGATGATATAGGGCTCTCCTGATTTGCGCTTCTGCTCCCTGTGAGCTTCATCGGCGATCTTATATGCCTTTTCGATCATGGTAAGGTCGTCGGACGGATGATACTTGCGGATCGCTCGGATCAGATCCTGATAGAGTACCTCCGGGCTGGTAAAATCAGCCGGCGCTTCCAGTTCAATATCCAGTTTTTCTTTTGTTCCCTCTTTTCCCATATGTGTGGTCACCTTTTTTCCTAGAAATAGTTTAGTTTACATTATAATTTTATTTCTGCGAAAAAGCAAGGCCCGCCTTGAAAAAAGGGAAGAACCAGGCTCCGCCGGGCGGCGTCCGCCCTACCTGCGGCTTCAAACAAAAAAACACCCGATACAGCAGCCGGCCATCAGCAGACCTGACGCCTATCCTGCATCGGATGTTTTTTCTTAAAATAATATTATGAAAGCTCCAGCTTTCCTGTATAAAGCTGATAGTAGGTTCCCTTTAAGCGGATCAGATCCTCATGGTCGCCCCGCTCAATGATCCGTCCGTGATCCAGAACGATGATGGCATCGCTGTTCCGAATGGTGGACAAACGGTGAGCGATGACAAAGACAGTACGTCCTTTCATCAGGTTATCCATGCCCTTCTGTACAATGCTCTCCGTTCTCGTATCAATACTGGAGGTAGCCTCGTCTAAGATCAGTACAGGCGGATCCGCCACGGCCGCTCTGGCAATGGACAAAAGCTGTCTCTGCCCCTGGGACAGTTCCTCGCCGTCTCCGCTGAGCATGGTATCGTATCCGTCTGGCAGCATACGGATAAACTGGTCTGCATGGGCCAGCTTTGCAGCTGCATAAATCTCCTCATCCGTAGCATCCAGCTTTCCGTAGCGAATATTGTCACGGATCGTTCCCGTAAATAAATGGGTATCCTGAAGCACGATTCCCAGAGAACGTCTTAAATCGTCTTTTTTGATCTTTGTGATATTGATGCCGTCGTAGCGGATCTTGCCCTCCTGAATATCGTAAAAACGGTTGATCAGATTGGTAATGGTAGTCTTTCCTGCACCTGTGGAGCCTACGAAAGCCAGTTTCTGTCCAGGCTTTGCAAACAGGCTGATATTGTGAAGGATCACCTTCTCCTCATCATAGCCGAAGGTCACATCCTCAAACCGTACGTCACCGGTCAGTTCCGTGTAGGTCACGCTGCCGTCATTGTGAGGATGCTTCCATGCCCACATACCGGTGCGCTCTCTGCACTCGGAGATCACCCCGTCTGCATCCTTTTTCGCATTTACCAGGGTTACATAGCCCTCATCCGTCTCTGATTTTTCATCGATCAGGGCGAAAATGCGCTCTGCGCCCGCCAGGGCCATGATGATGGAGTTAAACTGCTGCGCCACCTGCATAAATGGCTGGGTAAAGCTCTTTGTAAACTGCAGGTAAGAAGCCATCACACCCAGAGTGATGCCGCCAATTCCCATAACAGACAGGAAACCTCCTAATACTGCCGTCAGCACGAACTGCAGGTTTCCGATATTTCCGATTACAGGTCCCATAATGTTGGCAAATGTGTTTGCCTGAGAAGCACACTCAAAGAGGGACTCGTTTAACCGGTCAAACTCCTCCTTGGACTTGCTCTCATGGTTAAATACCTTTACCACTCTCTGGCCGTTCATGCGCTCCTCTACAAAGCCGGTCACATCCGCCAGAGCCACCTGCTGGCGCACGAAATACTTTCCGCTGTTTCCGCCGATCTTCCTGGACACAAACAGCATCAGGAAGATGACCAGAACCGCCAGAGCCGTCAGAATCGGGCTTAATACCAGCATGGAAATAAAGGTCACTATGATGGTAAAAAAGGATGTGAGCGCCTGGGGGATAGACTGGCTGATCATCTGGCGCAGGGTATCGGTGTCATTGGTATAAAGGCTCATGATAGAGCCGTTTGTATTCTGGTCAAAATACCGGATAGGAAGGGTCTGCATATGCTCAAACATATCGTCGCGAATCCGCTTAAGCACGCCCTGACCAATATAAACCATCAGCCTTGTATAGGTAAACGTAGCCAGCACGCCCGCAAGGAAGATACAGCCTAAAATGCCGAGAGCGTGATACAGTCCGGCAAAATTCGGGTTCTGCTGCCCGATCAGAGGGATGATAAAATCATCCAGCATGAATTTTAAAGACAAAGATACGGAAATGCTTGCCCCGGCGCTGATAAAGATACAGATAAACACCAGGAAAAAGCGCAGTTTATAGGTCTCTGTCACATATTTCAAAAGACGTTTTGCCGTCTGAAGGGTATTTTTGGAAATTCTCGATTTCTTATCACTCATCGTCTCCGCCTCCTTTTACCTGTGACTCATATACTTCCCGATAGATCTCATTGGTGCGCAGCAGCTCCTGAGAAGTACCGATACCTACGATCTCGCCTTCATCCAGAACGATGATCTGGTCTGCGTCCTCTATCGAGGAAACGCGCTGAGCAATGATGATCTTTGTAGTATCAGGGATCTCCTCCCTAAACGCCCTGCGGATCAGGGCATCTGTCTTTGTATCCACGGCGCTGGTGGAGTCATCTAAAATCAGGATCTTCGGTTTCTTTAACAGGGCTCTTGCAATACACAGACGCTGTTTCTGACCGCCGGATACATTATTGCCGCCCTGAACGATCATTGTATTATATCCGTTAGGGAACTCCTTTACGAAACCGTCGGCCTGAGCCAGGCGGCATACTCTCTCCACCTCTTCGTCCGTGGCGTTTTCATCGCCCCAGCGGATGTTTTCATAAATGCTCCCCGTAAAGAGCACATTTTTCTGAAGCACCATGGAAACCTGATCTCTCAGTGATTCCAGATCATACTCTCTTACGTCAATACCGCCTACCTTTACGCTTCCCTTTGTTACGTCATAAAGCCTTGGGATTAACTGCACCAGAGTGGATTTGGAGCTTCCCGTTCCGCCGATTATGCCTATGGTCTGGCCCGGCTTGATGGAAAGATTCACATTTTTTAAGGAAAGGGTTCCGCCTTCGCCGGCGTAGCTGAAGTCTACGTGGTCAAAGACAATACCTCCGTCCAAAACCTCTTTCACCGCATTTTCCTTCGGCTGCATCTCCGGTTCCTCAGTGAGTACGCCGGTGATACGGTCTGTAGACGCCTCAGCAATCATGATCAGCACAAATACAAAAGTTACCATCATAAGAGACATCATAATCTGCATAGCGTAGACAAGGACGCTCGTCATCTCTCCGGTCTCCATGGTTCCAAACGCAATGCTCTTTCCGCTGATCGCCACTAAAAGAAGGATCACTGTATACATTACAAACTGCATTACAGGAGAGTTCCAGGCCACAATGCCCTCTGCCTTTGTAAACAGCTTATACACGTATTTGGAAATGCCGTGGAACTTGTCGATTTCATGGCCTTCCCTTACAAAGGATTTTACTACGCGGGAAGCGTTTACATTTTCCTGAACGGAATTATTTAAAATATCGTACTCATCAAAAACCTTTACAAAATGAGGATGGGCCTTTTTCGCGATAAAGATCAGCGCTCCGCCCAGAACCGGGATCACGACCAGAAACAAAAGAGCAATCTTCGGGTTGATCACCAGGGTCATAAACCAGGATAATACTACCATGATGGGCGCTCTGGCCAGCAGGCGGAGGCTCATCATATAAGCCATCTGGATATTTGTGATATCCGTAGTCATACGGGTAACAAGGCCGGACGTAGAGAAATGGTCAATATTCTTAAAGGAAAACTCCTGTACCCGGTAGAATATATCGTGGCGCAGATTCTTTGCGTAGCCTGCCGCCGCCACAGCGGCCATCCTTCCGGCTACCACGCCGAAATACAGCGCCAGCATAGCCATCACCACCAGGATCAGGCCTCTCTGAATGATATAGGGCAGATTGCCCTTTGCGATGCCGATGTCAATGATCTTTGCCATTTCCATAGGTATCATAACTTCCATAAGCACTTCCAGCAATACAAAAAACGGAGCCAGAATCGACTGCTTTTTGTATTCCCGAACCGATTTTAACAGTAATTTATTCATCTTTTCCTGCTTCCTCCTTTATGTCTTTATTTGCTTTTAATGCTTCCTTTTCTGCCCGCACAAGATTGCCGAACATCCTGCACATCACACTGCGCCAGACTCTGATCTCTTCCTCCGGTATGCCTTCCATCAGAAGAATCTCTGTCCTCTTAAGCTGTTCCTGGATCTGAGGGCGCAGCGTCTCCGCCCTGGCCGTAGGCACGATGCGCTTTAATCTGGCATCCTTTTGGACACTTTCTCTTCGGATAAACCCATTTTTTTCCAGAAGCTTCAGAATCCCCGTCACTGTTGATTTGCGGATCCGAAATTCCTCCTCAATATCCTTCTGGTAAACGTCTGTATGAAGCGTACGCAGCAGGATAAATCTCATAATATGCCTCTGAGATCCTGTAAGTCCCTCGTCCGGCGCCAGTTCTTCAAGAACATTCCTGCGTTTCAGCTGGTGAGACAGCATATGGATCATTCGCCCCATATGCATTGTTTCCATTCTGCACTCAATATCCTGCATTCTTTCCTGCTTACTTTCCCTCGTAAACAATCGCCGAATCTACAGCATAGTCCTTCAGTTTTTCTCTGCCCTTCAAACCGGCTAATTCCATCACAAAGCAGATCTTCACTACCTGGCCTCCCAGTTCTTCGATCAGCTTAATGATCGCCTCTGTGGTGCCGCCGGTGGCGATCAGGTCGTCTACGATCACAACCTTCTGGCCTGGACGGATAGCATCTTTATGAATCTCAATCTCGGCAGTGCCGTATTCTAATTCATACTCTGCGGAAATAGTCTCGCAGGGCAGCTTGCCCTTTTTGCGCACCGGCACAAAGCTCTTGTGCTCCGCATAAGCCACCGGCACGCCGAAGATAAAGCCTCTGGACTCCGGTCCTACAACCACATCATAGTCCAGTTCCTTTACCATGGCTCTCAGGCTGTCAACAGCCAGCTGCAGGCCATCGGCGTCCTGCAGAATAGAAGTCACATCTCTGAAAATGATCCCCGGCTCTGGAAAGTCAGGGATACTTCTTACATAATCTTCCAGTTTCTTCATGATTCGCCCTCTCTTTTTGTTTGTTTTACAACATTCTCGTCGGATAAATCCTCATTTAGATTCCGCACGGTATTTCTAATAATGAGCTTGTTGTTGAGATAGATCCGCCGGTTGTCTATAACGCCCTCGTCCAGACGGCGCAGGAGCACCCTGGCTCCCTCTTTTGCGATCTCACCCATATTCCGCTCTATGGTAGTCAGATGCATATCTGAATACCCGGACAAATCCCAGTTATCAAAGCCGATCAGGGAAATATCCTCCGGCACCGCCAGGCCCGCCTCAGTGATGGCTGTCCTGGCGCCAAAGGCCATCTCATCATTAAAGCAGAGGATGGCCGTAGGCCCATAGGACAGAAGCTGTTTTGCCGCGCTGTATCCGCTGGCATAGCGGTAAGTACCATTGATCACAGGCACCGCATCGGGATCCATCCCACGGTTTCGCATGGCCATTCTCCAGCCCCGGTGGCGCAGGCGGTTGGAATCCAGCTCCGGCCTTCCCTCGATCACTGCCAGTTTCCTGTGGCCGTTATCCAACAGGTACGACATGGCCCGCTCCATGGCTCTGGCCTCGTCAGTGGTCACATTGGGAGCGTCGATATCCACAGAACGGCAGATCACCACCATGGGGATCTCCTTCGCCATGACCTCATTCATAAAATCCATATCCTCATTTTTCTGGGATAGAACGATGATGCCGTCATAGTAGCTGGGATTCAATGTACCCGGCTCATGCATATCAATACCCTTGACTACTACATTATACTTACTTCCCGTGATGCTGTAAACCCCCGTCAGCACATCATGAAGAACATAGGGCGATGTCATTTTGCTGATGGTAGAGAAATACAGTCCGATCACATAGGACCGCGATTTTTTCAGATGAATCGCCGCCTGATTGGGCACATATCCCATCTCCGATGCCAGACGGCGTATCTTTGCCTTTGCCTCCGTGTCTCCGGCCCCTACCCCATTTAAAGCCCTGGAGACAGTAGAATAGGAAACTCCGGCTTTCTTTGCGATATCCTTGATCGTAACCGCCATTTTATCCCCTCCGAATTACATATTTCCAATATTTTCCGTGACGACAGCCGGCCCCTCCTGGCCACTTACCTCCACATTCTTTAACACCAGTTCCTCAATGTTATTGGCGTAAATGCCCTGACGGCAGGTTGTCCTGCTGCAGCCCTCCATCATGGCCGGCTGGCCGCACATGGGGTTCTCGGCATAGGTCACACGCACATTTTCCATCTCTACGCGGCCGATCTTCTTCTCCGGAAGCCCGTACATATAGGCGGCAGCCACATGGCAGTTGGTCGCCTCGATATTGCGGAAGGTCAGAGTGCTGATCTCAGGCAGACGGTCATCCACCGGGCCGGCCTCTTTGCTGCGCACATACTCAGAATGGCCGTCAGGATCGCAGAAATAGAAGCAGTTGATAACAAATGGAGTCATCACATGATCCATAGTGATATTTTCAAATAAAATGCCCTGGATTACCGCGTCCTTGCCGCGGCCCCTTCTGGTCTTGATCCGCAGGCCCCGGTCGGTGTGCAGGAACATACAGTCTCTTACCGTCAGATTCTTTACGCCGCCTGCCATCTCGCTTCCGATGGTGATAGAGCCATGTCCGTCTCTCATGCAGCACTGGCGGATGGTGATATTTTCACATGGGCGCTTGTAGGTGGCGCCCATGTAGATCTTGCCGGATTTTATGGCGATGCAGTCGTCACCCAGGGAGAAGTATACGCCTGTAATTTCCACATTTTTACAGGACTCAGGATCCAGGCCGTCCGTGTTGGGGGAATCCTTCGGATTTAACACCTTCATATCCAGGAAACGCAGATTATCAGAAAAATAGGGATGCAGGTTCCAGCTTGGGCTGTTCTGAACCGTGATTCCCTGAAGGACTACATTTTCACAGCGCTCTAAAAATACCATTCTTGGACGAAAGGCTCCGTTCATGAGCTTCGGATCTTTCCACCAGTTTTCCTTATTGGCATTTCCCTCAATGGTTCCCTGCCCGTAGATGGTTACATTTTTCACATTTACACCAGTAATAATAGCGGTGAACATACGCAGGGGATTGCCCTCCCAGGTACCCAGATTATACTCTCCCTTTTCATCATAGCTCTGGACCATACCCTCAAATACAGGGAAACGGCTCCGGTCTGTGAAAGCAGACAGCACAGCTCCCTCATCCAGCTCAATGGAAACGTCATCCCGTAAAAACAGAGAGGTGATCCGGTAGGTTCCTGCCGGAATCAGCACGCGGCTCTGCTTGGGGCAGGCCATAACAGCAGCCTGAATAAAGAGAGTGTCATCGCTCTCGCCGTCACCCTTTGCGCCGAAATCGCGGACATTTAAGGTAACAAATTCATAATCGGTAGAGAAATAGGACATGATACGTTCTCCGTGCTCATTGACCGCCTCCACTTCATACTGGGTGTCAGGAGTTAAATGATACAGGCTGGTAATCGTCTTATCCGTCTTTGCCACTTCCTTCTGGTTCAGGAAAATGGTCCAGGATGAAGCAGTGTGGTAGTGGCCTCCGTCGGCAATCTCGATCACGGCGCATCTGGCATTTTTGTAGATCACTTTTAATTCCATAACTATGTCTCCTTTTTCTGATCCGGCGTCTGGTGCGGATTCTGATATCTTTTATAAAAATGGGGGACTCCCGCAAAGAGAATCCCCATGTTAGAATACAATGTAAGTTTTAACCCTTAACACCGCCGGCTGCAATACCGTCGATGAAAGCGTCCTGTGCACAGAAGAATACTACCAGGGAAGGAATAATGGAGATCAGGGACATTGCCAGGATTCTGTTCCACTGGAAGCCTACGTCTCCGTCCATGGACATACGCAGGTATACGGAGTTGGTATATTTCTGCATATCTGCGATATAGATTAAAGGTCCCTGGAAGTCATTGTTGGTCCACATGAACTGGAACAGCGCACAGGATACCAGGGATGGCTTTAACATTGGCACAATCACATACCACAGAGTCTTTAAGGTGTTGCAGCCGTCAATCTTTGCAGCCTCCTCCAGCTCCTTTGGAACGCCTCTTAAGAACTGGATCAGCATGAATACAAAATAGGTATCCGCCGCAAATAAGGATGGGATCACCAGCGGAAGGTAGGTATTTACCCATTTCCAGTTATTGAACATAATGTACTGCGGCGCGTTTAATACCACCTGGGGCAGGAACAGTGTGGACATAAGGAGTGCGAAGAGAACGCCCTTTCCCTTAAAGTTAAACCGTCCAAAGCCGTATGCCGTAATGGTTGCGGACACTACGGTAAAAATTACCTTCGGGATCACAATCTTGTAGGTATTGATCAGGGACTTTACAAGGTCGATCTTTCCGCCGTAGCTCTTAAATGCGTTGTCATAGCCGTCAAATACCGGATTCTTCGGGATGAACCATGCGCTGGTGAAAATCTCGGAATTGGTCTTAAAGGTAGCGCCTACCATCCAGATCAGGGGATATACCATGATGATTCCTACCAGGATCAGAAGGGTGTAGCGGATCACTGTGCTGATTTTTCTTTTGGTTTCTCTTGTCATCTGATTCTACCTCCCATCCTCGTCAGAATAGTAAACCCACTTCTTCTGGCTTACGAATGCAATAACTGTCATCGTCATGGTGATCAGGAACAGAATCCACGCCTGGGCGCTTGCCATACCCATCTTGTGGCGCAGGAATGCGTTGTTGTAGATCAGCATGGAGATCAGTGTGGTGGCTCCGTTTGGCCCGCCCTTTGTTACCAGGAACGGTCCGTTGAACTCCTGGAATGCCTGGCATAACTGGGTAACCAGGTTGTAGAAGATAACGGGGGTAATCAGGGGAACCGTGATCTTAAAAAACTGGGTCCACTTGCCCGCGCCGTCGATGGAAGCCGCCTCATAAAGATCCTCAGACACGCCCTTTAAGGCTGCCAGGAAGATAACCATGGCGGAACCGAACTGCCATACGCGCAAGAGCACGATTACCATCAGGGCGCTCATGTCGCCGGCCATCCAGTTGATTGCCGGAATGCCAAACACGCCTAAAACAGTATTGATCAGGCCATCTGTGTTAAATACGGCTCTCCACAGGATCGCAATGGCGATGGATCCTCCCAGGATGGAAGGGATGTAATATGCGGTACGGAAGAAATTCACGCCCTTTAACTTAAAGTTCAGAATGTAGGCGATAAACAAAGCGAACATCAGCTTTAAGGGCACGTCAAAAATGGCATATTTGAATGTTACCACAAAAGCACGGATGATGTCGGGATCTGTAAAGATCTTCTCATAGTTCATCAGCCCGTACTTGGTAATGCCATTGAAAAGGTCATAGTTTGTAAAACTGTAGAAAAGGGATGAGAGGAAGGGATATACCTTAAACAGGATAAAACCAACCAGCCAGGGCAGGATGTAGAGAAGGCCGATATTTAATGCCCAGAATCCTTTCTTTTTCTTCATAATGGTTACCTCCATTTATTTGGTGCTTTATACGCAGTCCGCATACTTTTCCGCCAGAAGCGTGCCTGTAGCGCAGCCCTTTTTCACGGCGTATGCGAGCGGTTCACTGAAGGCCCTGTCACGGCCCTCCAGCTGTGTTCTGATGCCTTCGCGGAAGATGTCCTGAAGCGCTCTGTAATGCTCATAGATCTCAGGGGACATCTCTTCTATAATGTCGATCAGCAGAGCCAGGTCTGTCTCGCTGAGAATTTTCAGTGTCTTAAAATATGTAACAATGCTGCTGTAGTTTTCTTTGTTTTTAACTGCTTCTCTGATTTCTTTTTCTGTCATAATCCATTCCTGTCATGTATCGGCCTTCCGGAACGCTGTCGTCAAACAGCGCTCCGGACAGCGGATACCTAATATGGCCGGCGGCCCCTGTAAAGGGGCAGCGCCTTTTCAGACGCTGCCGTGTTTATGTTCTGCCGTTTCTTACACTGCGCTGCTGCGTCCGGTTTTGCATCCGGATGGCGCAGCGCAGGAAAAATCACTTTACTGATAGTTGCTGTAGCACTCTTCGATTCCCTTTATCAGCTCCTGTGCTGCCTCTGCGGAGGTCTCCTGTCCTGCAGACAGCTTGCCGAATACCTTGTAGTATACGCCGTCAGGATTTGCCTTTAAGTCGTTGTGCTCAAAATATGGATCCAGAGGGAACTTACTGTAGGAAGTTACCTTGGCGTTTGCTTCCTTAACCATCTCGTCGCCGATGCCCTTCTCGTTAAGGATCTCAAGGGCCTTCTTGGAGCATGGGATACCTCTCTCTGTACCGGAGATCTCAATGCCCTCATCATCATTTAGCAGGAAGTTGATCAGCATAGCTGCTTCCTTTGGATGCTCAGAGTTTGCAGAAACCGCAAATGCCATGGATACCTTTGTAAATCCGCCGTTGTAATCGCCAAACTTGGGGAATTCGCCGATCACCAGTTCCTGTCCTGGCTTGTCGGTGCTCTCTTCGATAGCTTTCTTAAACTTGCTTACAGAGGAATCCCACTCAAGGATGCCTGCGTACTTACCGTTGATCCACTTGGCATTCTTATCGATGGAGTCTGCCATATCGCCCTGCAGAGTTGCCAGAGTAGGAATTACATGATTCTCTTCCAGCTTTGTAATGAAATCCATGCCCTCCTGGATCTCTTCCTGTGTATACTGCAGCTCGCCGTTTTCTACCCAGGGCTTGCCGTACTTGCTCTCCAGATAGTAAACAAGGAAGATCTGGCGGTCATACTCGCCCAGAGCCAGAGGATAATAATCGTCGCCCTTGGCCTTAAATGCCTCGCCTGCTGCCAGCAGAGATGCCTCATCGGTAGGAATGTCGCATCCAACCTCGTCAAAGGTCGTCTTATTCCAGTAGAACAGACGTCCTGTTAAGGAAATCGGCACTGCCATCAGCTTGTCGTCTATCTTGCACTGATCCAGCACATCCTGATCGAACTGTGTTAAGTCGATCACATCGCTGTAATCATTGAGATTTACAAAGTTCTTTCCATTGCCGCTGTAGGAGGTAATCCAGTTCCAGTTGATCTGCATTACGTCTGCCGCGTTGCCGCCCTGGATTGCAAGCGCCTGCTTCTCCTCCCAGCCGTTCCATGCGCCGTACTCTGCTTCTACCTTAATATTAGGATACTTCGCCATGAACGCTTCGATTGCCTTCTCAGTTGCCTCGTGACGGCTGTCACCGCCCCACCAGGAGAACTTCAGTGTTACTTCCTCGCCGCTCGCCGCGCTGTCAGCCGCCTTGCTGTCTCCCTCAGCTGCCTTGGAATCTGCTGCCTTGGTCTCTGTGGAACCAGAGCTGCCGCAGGCCGCCAAAGACAGTGCCATAGTGGATGCCAGAGCCAGAGATGCTGCTTTTTTCAAATTTCTCTTCATTTTACTCTCCCTTTCTTTTCCTCCCCTTTGCTTACACATTTTGCAAAGGTTTGCAACGTTGTTTTGGAAACTGTGCACTTCTTATAGGTAAGCGTTTACAAATTTGTTACCTTTTCAGTAAACGTGCTCATTTCCTTTGATGTTTTCATAATATCATCATACCATACAGTTGTCAATTATGTATTGTGCACATTTTTATACTTTATTTTTATGCAATATGCCCAGTTTTAATCTTTATTTTTTTATGATAAGATGTTTTCAGAGCGAAAAATAACACTTCGGGCATATTATAAGGTATTTTTCACTAAATCAATTCAAAGAAATATGGAATTACAATGGTATTTATTACCCGTTTTCCCACTGCAAACGTTTACAACCCATTTGCATTCCCCTTGTCTTTGAAAACACTTACATTTATGCTACTATTTTATATGTATAAAGGAGAGCGCAGAACAAAATGAAGATTTTAGACAACTACATTGACCAGCTGCTGGAAAAAAGCACACCTCAGGCCCCTGTATGGAATATTGAGAAGATCAAAAGCGGCGGAAAATCCACCTGGAACTATATCGACGGATGTATGATCAAGGCAGTCATCGAGCTGTACCACATTACAGGAAATAAGAAATATCTGGAATTTGCCGATTCCTTTATCAACTATTTTGTAAACGAGGATGGCTCCATCCAGTCGTATGATCCGAAGGAATACAATCTGGACAACGTAAATGCAGGCAAGACGCTGTTTGACCTGTATAAGCTCACAGGCCGGGAAAAATACCGCAAAGCCATCGATACAGTTTACAGCCAGCTAAAGGGACAGCCCCGGACCTCTACGGGCAATTTCTGGCACAAGATGATCTATCCCAACCAGATCTGGATGGATGGACTTTACATGGCACAGCCTTTCTATATGCAGTATGAGGTAGAATACAACAATAAAGCCAACTGCCGCGATTCCTATGAGCAGTTCCTCCATGTGTATGACCTGATGCGCGACACAAGAAACGGCCTGTATTACCACGCCTATGATGATTCCAGAGAGGCCTTCTGGTGCGATCCTGTCACCGGACTGTCCGACAATTTCTGGCTCCGCGCTCTGGGCTGGTACGCTATGGCTCTGGTTGACACCATGGAGGTAATGCCGGAGGAGATGGCCGAAGAAAAGGCACGGCTGGGCGCTGTCTATAAGGAGCTCATCGACGCCATGCTGCCCTACCAGGACCAGGAAAGCGGTATGTGGTATCAGGTAGTGAACCGCGGACGCATCCAGCCAAACTATCTGGAAACCTCAGGATCTGCTATTTTCGCATATGCCATTATGAAAAGCGTGCGCCTGGGTTATCTGGATGAACGCTATTTTGCTTTCGGCAGGAAGGCGTTTGACGGCATCTGCGAAAAATATCTCTCTGAGGAAAACGGCGAGCTGCAGCTGGGCGGTATCTGTCTCGTAGCAGGCCTTGGAAATAAGGAAATGCGGGAAGGAACCTTTGATTACTATATGAGAGAGCCTGTTGTTAAAAATGAGGCAAAGGGCGTGGCTCCGCTGATCCTTGCCTATATTGAAATAATGATGCGGGAAAAAGCAGAGCGTTAAGAGGCAGCACCCCTTCGGCGCTGTCAGGCAAAACGCTTTTCCCCCTTTTTTGTCAACTACACTGCAGATCAGGAGAATTTATTTATGCTGAAAGAAGAAAGACAGGCGCAGATCTTAAATAAACTGCACACCTCAGGAAAGGTCGTAGTCAGCCAGCTGGCCGCCGACCTTGAGGTATCTGAGGATACCGTACGCCGGGATCTGCTGGACTTAGACCAAAAGGGAATGTTAAAGCGGGTCTTTGGCGGTGCAATCCCCTTAGAACGGCCGGTCATCGGATTTTTTGACCGTGAAAGCGCCAATGTGGAGCTGAAGCAAAAGCTTTCCGAGCGGGCTCTTGGATTTTTGGAGCCGGATCAGCTGGTGGCGATCGACGGCAGCAGCACAAACCTGCAGTTTGCCAAAAATATCCCTTCTGATATGAAGCTGACCGTGCTGACCAACAGCTACAGTATTGCTCATGTGTGCTCCATGAAGGAGAGGGTGAGAGTCATCGTACTGGGCGGAGATCTGTTAAAGGATTCCATGACCACAGTGGGAGAAACCGCCGCCGCTCAGGCGGCCGCCTACCACCCGGATCTCTGCTTTATAGGGGTCTACGCTATTCATCCTGAGTACGGCATGACGATCCCCTATCCAGAAGAAGTAAGCATTAAGCGGCAGCTGATCGGTTCCTCCCGAAGGGTCATTGCCCTTGTAGACCCGGTAAAGCTGAACACCGTGTCCCGCTATCATGTATGCGGTATTGAAGCATTCACGGCGTTAATCAGCGACGGATCTGTGGAGGGCGAGATGGCGTTTGGATACAGGAATCGGGGATTGGATTTTTTATAGGGCTGCCATTACATCCCGCCTTTTATGAATGCTTTGCAGCGATTCAAGGCGGCGTATTTGCGTGTTTTTGCGTCTATTCTCTTTGTTTCCATGCGTTATTATACGTTTTTTATGATATTAAATATATTTATATGATATATTGTGCAAATTACCGCATTTTTTTGCATTACTTTGCTTGACATTGCTTTGACACGCGTTATAATGAATATGTAAACCAGTATCAAACACGGCGGCAGCCCGGAAGAAGAGAAATCGGGCTTAAGACCTGTATCCGTCCGGCGAAAACAGGCCTCTAACACCCGCCCATCGGGCGAGCTGCCGCAAAATGGAATGAGGAGGATTTTGTTTATGAGATTTTTCATCGACACTGCTAATGTAGACGACATCCGCAAAGCAAATGATATGGGGATCATCTGCGGAGTTACCACAAATCCCTCTCTCATCGCCAAGGAGGGCCGTGATTTCAAAGAAGTGATTGCCGAGATCGCATCTATTGTAGACGGGCCCATCAGCGGAGAGGTAAAAGCCACCACCACAGACGCAGAAGGAATGATCGCCGAAGGACGTGAGATCGCAGCCATCCATCCCAACATGGTTGTAAAGATCCCCATGACCACTGAGGGTCTCAAAGCCGTAAAGGTACTGGCATCTGAAGGGATCAAAACCAACGTGACCCTAATTTTCTCCGCAGCCCAGGCTCTTTTGGCCGCCCGCGCACGAGCTGCCTATGTGTCTCCCTTCCTGGGCCGCCTGGATGATATCTCCATGCCCGGTATTGACCTGATCTGCGATATCACCGAGATTTTCCAGATGCACGATATTCCCGCTCAGATCATCGCTGCCAGCGTGCGCAACCCCATCCATGTGATCGACTGCGCCAAGGCCGGGGCTGACATTGCCACGGTTCCCTATAAGGTTCTGGAGCAGATGACAAAACACCCGCTGACCGACCAGGGAATCGCCAAATTCCAGGCAGATTACCGTGCTGTGTTTGGGGAATGACGGAATAATATCAGCATTTTCTTTCTCCCCGGAGGCAGTCTGCTTTTTCCAAAAAGCGAACCGACAGCCAGCCAGTGATTATTCCAAGGAGCGCTCCTCCCAGAACGTCTGTCGGATAGTGCACATAAAGATACAATCTTGAAAAGCCCATAAGGACCGCCAGTATCCCTGCTGGTATCCACCCGCGGCTCTTTCCAAAGTAAAGGGCCGCCGCGGCGGCAAAGGCAGCCCCTGTATGACCGGAAGGAAACGAATAATCATGAGGCCTGGCAATTAAAAGCACAATTTCTGTACGGATGTCAAAGGGCCTCGTGCGGGCTGCCAGGGGTTTCAGTATCACATTGCATAAAACCGCTTCAAGCGCCAGACTGACTGCCATACCGGCTCCCAGTCTGCGTGTTTTTGGAAAGCAAAGCAGGATCGCCGTCATGGCGATCCATATAATCCCGCCGTTTCCCAATGCTGTAATGACCGGCATCACAGCATCCAGCATTTCACAGCGCATATGCTTCTGTATGAAATCCAATATCATAAAATCTATATTCATTTAACTCTTTCCTTCCTGATTATATGCTCCCAGAGTTTCCTCATATTTAAATAGAATATATACGAAACCGCCAAAGTCCCGCCCACCGTTCTTTAACATCTATCATACCCATTATACCAGGTAAAAAGCCAGGCGGCCAGAATAATTCTGCCGGAAAGCCAGGATGAACCCCTTTCCGTTTGAAACAGAAAAGGCCGCCGGCTCAGATTAGCCGCGGCCTCTTCGTACCTGTGTATTTTTTTGCAGATTACCTGTAATCCGTATTTGTTTACATAATTCTGACGTGTTTTAAGGCTCCCGTCTTTGAAAACTCCGTCCATTCGCACACATTTACGGCGTGATCACCGATGCGTTCCAGATACTTGGCAATCATCAGCAGATCAATTCCCTGATCAGCCTGATCCGGAGATGACTTTAACAGACTGATCACGTCATTTTTCACCTTATTAAACAGACTATCTACCTCATCATCCATGTGGATAATCTTGGTAGCCTCCTCCAGATCCTGCGTAATAAAGGCTTCAACCGCATCATGCACCATCTTCTGGGCCTCCTGGGCCATAGCGGGAAGGTGCTTTACGATGTGATATGCGTGCTCGCTGCGGATGCGCAGGATCAGTTCTGCAATGTCAGAAGCATGATCGCCGATGCGCTCCAGATCCGTTACCACCTTTAATGCCGTGGAGATCTGGCGCAGATCGCAGGCTACCGGCTGCTGGCGCAGGATCAGAGACAGGCAGCGGGACTCAATAGAGCGCTCCATGTCATTTACCAGACGGTCTCCCTTGATCACGTCCTCAGCAAGCGTATAATTCTGATCTTCAAAAGCCACAAAGGTCTGCTCAATGGCCCTTTCCACCATCAGAGCCATTTCCCTTAAATCTTTGTTTAATTCTTCTAATTCATGTTCATAAGTAACGCGAACCGTCATATCATTTCCCTTTCTGTCAATCTCCGGCTATAGAAATACCATCAGCCGAAACGTCCTGTAATATAGTCCTCTGTGCGTTTGTCCTTTGGCATGGTAAACAGTTCATCCGTAGGCGCATACTCCACAACCTCTCCCACAAGGAAGAAGGCCGTATGGTCAGCGATACGTGTTGCCTGCTGCATATTATGTGTAACAATGGCAACCGTATATTTATTTTTAAGATCATCCATCAGATCCTCAATCTTTAAGGTGGAAATGGGATCCAGAGCGGACGTTGGCTCATCCATCAAGAGCACCTCCGGCTCCACTGCCAGCGCTCTTGCAATACACAGGCGCTGCTGCTGGCCGCCGGAAAGCCCCAGCGCCGACTTCTTTAAACGGTCTGAAACTTCATCCCAGAGGGCCGCGCCCTTTAAGCTGCGCTCTACGATCTCATCCAGCTGGGCCTTATTGCGGATGCCATGGATCCTGGGGCCGTAGGCGATATTATCATAGATGCTCATTGGAAACGGATTGGGCTGCTGAAACACCATTCCCACCTTTTTACGCAGCAGGGTGGTATCTACCTGAGGATCATAGATATTTTCATTGTCAAGAAGCACCGTTCCCTCGATCTTTACATTGGGAACCAGATCGTTCATACGGTTTAAGGTTTTCAGATAAGTAGACTTTCCACAGCCGGAAGGGCCAATAAAGGCAGTGATCTTATTTTCATAGAGATCCAGATTTATGTTTTTTAACGCGTGATTCTCTCCGTAATACAGATTCAGATTCTGTGTGGAGATCTTTACCTTGTTTTCCACAGTTTTTCTCCTTTGGTCTTATCTCGTTTCCACGTTGAAACGATGGGACAGATATTTTGCAAGGCCGTTGATTCCCAGGACGATCACCAGAAGAACGACGGCAACTCCGAAGGCCTCGTTGTACTTTGCCTTCTGCATAAACAGATACAGCTGAATGGTCAGCGTTCCGCCGGACTCGAACATCTTTGTAAGCAGGTTTTTCGGCAGATAGTAACCGCTTCCCGCGGTAAACAGCAGCGCGGCGGACTCTCCTACAATACGTCCGATAGCCAGGATTACTCCAGTGATGATACCGGGCATAGCGCTTGGCAGAAGGATCGTGCGGATCATATACCACTTGGTAGCACCGATTCCCAGCGCGCCGTGGCGGTAGCTGTCAGGAACCGTCTTTAAGGCCTCCTGGGTTGTGCGGGTAATCAGCGGAAGGATCATCAGAGTCAGCGTCAGCGCGCCGGTAAGGATAGAATATCCCAGCCCCAGTGTATTCCCAAAAAATACCATTCCAAAAAGACCAAAAATAATGGATGGGATACCGGACAGTGTTTCTGTGGTAAATTCGATCACGCGCACTACTTTTCCCGGCTTTGCGTATTCATTTAAATAAATGGCCGAGCCTACGCCCAGCGGAGTAGCGATCAGCAGCGTAATCACAACAATATAAAGGGTATTGATAATATTTCCCAGGATACCGACCGTTCCCTTGGTGGCGCTGGAGGCTGTGCTTAAGAAAGACCAGGTCACATGGGGTATACCCCTTACAAAGGTATATCCCAGAATACCAACCAGAAGGAGCAGGGAGATAGCTGTGCAGCCGTAGATCACACCTGTAAGCGCTACATCCGCCGAACGGACGTGTTTTCCGTAAATGCTTTCTCTGACAGCAGAACGTTCATCGACATTAACTGCGGCTTCACCTGTCATTTTTATGGTCTCCCTTCTTAAGTATTCTCGTAAGGCTGATATTGATCAGCATAATAAATGCAAACAGCACAAGGCCGATGGTAAAAAGCACCTGCCTGTGAAGGCCAGAGGCGTATCCCATTTCGGACACAATAGCAGTAGTAAGGAAACGAACAGAATTAAAGGGCAGCGGAATATTAACAGAGCTTCCCGATACGAGGCTGATCGCCATGGCCTCTCCGATGGCACGGCCGATTCCCAGGACGATAGCTGTGATGATGCCCGACTTTGCAGCAGGAAGAACCACCTGAAAAATCGTCTGGATCTTAGTGGCCCCCAACGCCAGGGATGCGCTTCTTAAATGCCCCGGTACGGCTCTGAGAGCCGATTCGCTGATATTGATCACGGTGGGCAGGATCATCAGGGCCAGCACCAGCACCGCCGAGATCAGATTGGCTCCGCCGGTAAACTGATGGTCTGTTCCCTTGAAAATAATCAGCTCCAGCTTATACATCAGCGGGTTTAAGATCAGGATACCCAGCAGTCCGTAGATTACAGACGGAATACCCGCTAAAAGCTCAACTGCCGGACGGACGATATTGGCAACCTTCTTTGGCGCTACCTCTGCCAGGAAAACCGCCGTCATCACGCCAATGGGAACTCCGATCAGAATGGCAAGGAAGGTTCCCACAATGGAAGTCAGAATAACATATAAAATACCAAAGCTGGGATCCGCAGCGTCAGGCTTCCAGACTGTTCCAAACAGGATATCGGTAATTCCTACCTGAAACAGAGCGGGCGCACCGCTGATCACCATGTATAACGTAATGGATGCAACAGCCAGAACAGCGAAAAAGCCGCAGGCGGTGAAAATCACCTGTGCAGCTTTTTCAACGCCGGACTTGCTGCCATGATGGGAACGTATGGAAAATGTTTCCGTTGTCATTGCAGATCGTCTCCTTTCGCGTATCTGATTACTTATCTACGGAGATCAGTCCTACGGACTTGACAAGCTCAGTGCCTTCCTCAGAGTGAATGAAATCGAACAGGGCCTTTACCAGATCATTCTGCTCAGAAATCTCACCCTTGGTTGCCATTACGAACGGACGGCTCAAGAAGTAGTTTCCAGCCTTGATATTCTCCTCGGTTGGTTCGGATCCGTCTAATTTTAATGCCTTTACTGTGTCATCCAGTACGTCCAGAGATACATAGCCGATAGCTCCAGGTGTGGAAGCAACCTTTGCCATTACCGCACCGGTGCTGTCTAACTCATTGGCGTACTTGCACTTGTCCTCCAGCTTTAACAGCTCTTCAAAGGCAGTTCTGGTGCCGGAACCAGACTCGCGGCCCACTACTACGATCGGCGCGTCGCTTCCGCCTACATCCTTCCAGTTTGTCACAGTGCCGTCATAAATACCTGCCAGCTGATCCTTTGTCAAGTCTTCTACCGTGTTTGCGGGATCTACTACAACTGCGATTCCGTCAATCGCTACAATATTTTCAACGACGCCCTTTGCCTTTTCCTCATCCTTTAAGTTTCTGGAGGCATTTCCAATATCTGCGGAACCATTTGCAACTGCTTCAACGCCTGCGCCGGATCCAACAAATTCAGCTGTTACTGTTACCTTTGGATATTTTTCCATAAATGTCTCGCTGAGAGCATTTGCAAATTTTTCCATGGAAGTCGAGCCTACCATACTGATGGAGCCGCTTAAGTCGGCTGTTTCCTTTGCCGCCTCTGTCTTAGCGTCTGTCTGCTCTGCTGCCTTTGTGGTCTGCTTTGCAGCAGTAGTCGTCTCTGCAGAAGAGCTGCCGCAGCCTGCCAGCATCCCTGCGGCCATCACTACAGAACCAACCGCTGCCAGAATCTTCTTACCATTCTTTTTCATAATATTGTTCCTCCGCTTTTTGCGCCTTGCGCTATATTTTTATGTGTTTGTGTTCCTCGTTACATTGTGGAGTATACAAAAGTTTTACATTTGGAGAAAGCAAGTTATGGTATAAGTTTTGTAAATTCTATGTAAATTGATATAAAAACCGGGCGCTGATTCCCCTGGTCGGATACACGGACAAAGCAAAAACGCCGGAATCAGCGGATTTACCACTTTCTTCCAGCGTTTTACATGATTGTAACTGTTCAAACAGAAACATATAAACATCTGTGTTATTTTTTGTAACTATTCATCCATGCGGCAACTTGTGCGGAAATATGTGCGGCAGTCTGGCAGGAAGATCGCAGGACTGAATAATTACTATTTCTTTGCCCCAGTGTTTTTTATGAAATCATTTCCGCATTTTGGACAGTGAATGCTTACCTTTCCGTGATTTCTGGGAATACGGATCTTCTGTTTGCAGTTGGGGCAGCAAAAAATCCTGTATCTTCGGCTTTCGCTCAGACGAAACCTCCACTTTTTCCAGATTTCTGTGATGTGAAAACGAAAGCGCAGGTAAGCTTCGTTTTCCCTGCTGCGCCTGGAGATGTCTCTGGAAATGATGCGGGCGTAAAGAATGATGAGCAGCAGCAGAAGCAGACCGCGGATAAATGAAAGGATCCAGTATGACCGTATAAAGCAGCTGAACAGCGCCAATAAAACAACCACCCACGACAAAAACCGTCCCAGCTGGTCCGCACCATAGCGGCCAATCATAAAGCGTTGGAGTTTTTCTCTTAGATTCTGCATTTGAGCGCTCCTTCCTTGGTGGATGTAGACGAGGTGGGATTATTCGATCCAGATACCGTCGGTTACTGGGCTGAAGCCTTCGAATTTGTTGTCTTTTACAGCTGAGAAGGCGCCTCTGATTCTGTAATAACCTTTTTTCTGGTTCTTAAATGTTATATTTACTGATGGATAATTTAATCCATCCGGATAATCTTTCGCGTAAAATTCTGCATCATAATATGTAACTTGATACCAAGCCCCATCCTCTTCATCATATCGATCTAAATACAAAGTAATATATACCTCTTCTACTGGTACTGCTAAATACGCCGTTCCTACCCCCCCAATATCTCCATTTCCTTGGTTAGAAATGACTACATCTGCACCAACAAAAAAATCTCCTCTTTCTACTGCTCTCTCACTTGCCTTTGCTTTATCCCTATTTTTAGGAAGTAATGAAGATCTTGTTTGAAGTGATGCAGGTTTCTGTAAATTTCGAGATGCTGCCAAAACATTTAAAGACATTAATTGTATTATTAATAATGATATAATTAAACTTTTAATTATTTTTTTCATTTTGTATTCCTTTTCACTTTAATATGTCAAATTCTCTATTATTTTTATAAATTCTTCTTCATCAATATCAGCCGTAAATCTATAATACACTCCATCATCTATAAAGGTTGTCTCATATCGCATTTCACCATTGGATAAAACTTCACTGTATATTTTTAAATCCCTGCCAATCCACTTATTAAAAACAGTGTTCTCTTGTTGTACTAAATCTGATCTATACTGATAAGAAACTTCTGTTTCATACTTTGATTGAATCATATATATATTTTGCTTTCCTAAAACAAAACGTAACTTTGCCATTCCATCTTCAATAACGATCTCCGAAAATTTCATTTTATAAGGCCTGTATCCGAAACGAATTGGTTTTTGTTCCAGAATTTGTTCTATTTTCTGATAAGCTAATTCCTCATCTCCCTCACTTACTTTATTTGAATCATTATTCAGTACAACACCTCCCCCAGCCTCTCTCTCCCGATAAAAATACGACTTCTTCCCCAAAGCCACAAAACATCCGCTGCCAGTCAGCGCTGCCGCAAGCAGTCCTACAGCGGCCACCCGTTTCCATTTAACCCGTTGCGGAGCGGTAAGTATTTTCCTGCGTTCTGCCTCCACCCGCCTGCAAATGCGTTCAAACTCATCCGCAGGCGGCGGTTTGATCGGCAAAGGGCAGGTATTTTTCTGGGCTTTTTCAAACTCTCTCAGGATCTGCTCGTCTGAAAGACCACATATTTTCTCCAGTTTCCTCTGCATGATAATATTCTGATTGGGCTGATTACTGTAAAATTTTCCCACGGGGCACCTCTGTTTACCAAATCTCCTTAAGTTCCCTTATGCTTTAGGGTTGACTTTTTGCAGTTAATGCTTACTATAATAGTAGATGTTTTACCTTCAGGAGGCCATTTATGAAAAAAATTATTCTGACCGGCGGCGGTACTGCCGGACACGTTACCCCCAATCTGGCCCTGCTTCCTTCTCTGAAAGAGGCTGGATATGAAGTCCGCTATATCGGTTCCTATCAGGGCATGGAGCGCAAGCTGATTGAAAACGCCGGGATTCCCTATGACGGGATCTCCTCAGGCAAGCTGCGCCGGTATTTTGATATAAAAAACTTCACAGATCCATTCCGCGTTATCAAGGGCTATGCTGAGGCAAGACGTCTCTTAAAACGGTATAAACCCGATGTGGTATTTTCAAAGGGCGGCTTTGTAGCTGTGCCAGTCGTGCTGGCAGCAAAGCATTATAAAATCCCAACCATTATCCATGAGTCTGATATGACACCCGGACTGGCAAACAAAATCTGTATCCCCTCTGCTGCAAAGGTCTGCTGCAATTTCCCTGAGACCTTAAAATACCTTCCAAAAGACAAGGCGATTCTCACCGGATCCCCTATCCGTGCGGAGCTTCTTAAAGGCGATCGTGCCTCCGGCCTAGCCTACACCCATTTAAAAGGCGATAAACCGGTTCTGCTGATCATCGGCGGCAGTCTGGGCTCTGTAGCCGTCAATACTGCGGTACGCCGCGTCCTTCCACGCCTTCTGCCTTCCTTCCAGATCATACATATCTGCGGAAAAGGCAATCTGGATGAATCACTTATCAGCACAGAAGGCTATGTGCAGTATGAATACGTAGACGCTCCTTTAAAGCACCTTTTTGCGGCTGCTGACATCGTGGTATCCCGTGCCGGAGCCAACTCAATCTGCGAGCTTTTAGCCCTCAGAAAGCCCAACCTGCTGATCCCTCTGTCTGCGTCTGCCAGCCGAGGCGATCAGATCTTAAACGCTAATTCCTTTGCAAAGCAGGGTTTCAGCAAAGTCCTGGAAGAAGAGGCTATCACCGATGACGCTCTCTGTGATGCGGTGACTGAGCTCTATACCAGCCGCGCCTCCTATATCAGGGCCATGGAGACCAGCCAGTTAAACCATGCCGTAGAAACCGTCATGTCACTGATCGAATCCTGCGCCAGCCGTTCCTGACAGCTGCCTTCTGCTTTACAGATCTGTGTACTCCCGGAGACCGCAAAAGCTCTATCTGATGATACCATCCGTAGAGTCCGCAGATCTGCTCCGTTTTACGCCCTTTACCTGATTCCCGCTTTTATGGCCAGCTCTCGTCCCTGAGAAGCTTTTCCACAGATTTTCTGATGCGGCTCACTCTGGAATAGCAGGCTTTTTCTGAGATATTCAGGATCTGACAGACCTCTTCTGTGGATCTGCCTTCAATCAGCTTTAAATTTGCCACCTGCTGCCAGTTCTCCGGCATACGTTCAATGGCCTCCAGAATGGCAAAACATCTCTCCTTGCTCGCAACAAAGTCCGGAATACTCTGCCTCCCGGACTGTATCCTGAATTCTTCCATTATAAAATCCTCATCATCTACATCCTGACAGGGCTTATTCCCCAGTCTTCTGTGAAAATCCATACAACGGCTTTTGAGGATCCGTCCCAACAGTATTTTCTTTCCCTGCTCCGACTGCTCAAGAGAATAGTCATACTGAGCAAACGACACGAATGTATCCTGAACTACATCATCAATATAGTCAGGAGGTATTTCATACTCATAGGCAAGACGCCTTAAAACCCCTTGATACTTCAGATACATCCCCTCAAACTTTTCTCTGGACTCCACATCCATTTTTCTGCTCATCGCTGTCTTTACAAGCTGTCCTTTATCCTCTGTGCCAGCTGAGCAAGTTCATCCCCTGATGCCGTTCCCGGCGTCCAGCCCACGATGGAAGGCCCTCCCTCATAGCGCGGGATCACGTGCATATGAAAATGCATAACCGTCTGTCCGGCAGCCTCTCCATTGTTCTGAACCAGATTAAATCCAGCACAGCCCAGGCTTTTTTTCATCGCTGCGCCGATCTTTGCCCCAAGAGGAAGCACTCTGGCAGCTGTCTCCCCGTCCAGTCCGCATACATCGGGAAAATGATTCTTCGGCAGGATCAGAGCATGGCCCTTTGACGCAGGCCCAAGATCCAGTATCACCCGGAACATATTATCTTCATATACCGTTGCTGATGGTATCTCTCCGTTTGCGATCTTGCAAAAAATACACGTATCATCTGTCACTTTGATTTCCTCCTCCCGCGGCTTTCGCCGCAGCAATCATTTTTCTGAAACTGCCCTTTAAGGACTTTTCTGAATCCGTTCAGACCACAGTCCCAGATACAGCTTGAAGCATACCTGAAAATAATCTCCCCCCGCAGCGCAGTGAACAGCAATTATTTCCAGATATGCTTTATATAGTAGCATAGTTTCCATTGCTTGTTAAGTAAAATTCTTGTATTGGCGAGAAATTCTCCCCTTCCCCTGTAAAATTTGTGTCAATTTGTAAAATTATGTAAATAGTGCACATAGAGCCAACCATAAATCGTGCAGTATAACATAACTATTTAGGGCATAAACGGATATCGGCTTATATCAATCAGACTGCTTCCACAAGGCTCCAGTTCCGCTTCTTACGCCCGAAGTAGTAAAGCAAAGACGCTGCGTCTGTCCGTCTACAGCGCTCCGTCGCCCGTATATTTCTCATAGTTTAAAACGGTTCCGAAAAATGCCAGAGCCATTCCCTGCCCCCATCCCTGAATCCAGCGTTTTGAGATACTGCGGTAGCCTTCCCTGTCTTTCATCACTGCCGTTCCTCCAGACACGTTCATGACTTTCCCATCTTCAGAAATATTTTCCAACACTCCCACAACCGCCCTGTTAATATACTTAATGTGAAGAGGATTCCCCTTCAGGGCCATCGCTGCGGCAATCCCTGCGGAAGCGGAAACCTCTTCATAAGACTCAGGATCATCCAAAATAGTTCTCCAAAGGCCCTTTTCTGTCTGCAGAGTCTTTAAGGCAGCCAACTGTTCATTCAGACTTCCCACAATCTCCAGGTATTTCGGATACAGATAACACTGAGGAAGGATATGAGCCACCTGTGACATGGTGAACGCCGCCCAGCAGTTGGCCCTGCCCCAGTAAAACCCGCTCATATGATTTCCCGCCATATTGTCATAGCCATGATACCAGAGGCCGGTACGCTCATTCTGAAGATACTGAATATGCCAGTACCATTGATTTAAGGCGTCATCCACCAGCTCTGTCCGGTCAAACATAACCCCTGCGCGAAGCATGAAAAACGCCGCCATAAACAGGGTGTCCGCCCAGCATTGCTCCGGGAAATCATTGTTTGCGGAAACAGTGTGCTGAAGCACATGATCCCCGAACCGCAGTGCCCTGCAGCTCAGATAATCCAGCTTTTCATCTATAATCTTTTTATAAATCTCATCCTGAGTTTCCCTATAAAGGGTCAAAAGCACATGGCCCATAGAGCAGGTATTCACCGTAAAGCCAGGAAGTCCCAGAGAAATCAGTTCGTCTACCCGTTCCTTTACAATATTCAGATATTTCTTATTCCCTGTTGCCTCGTAAGCCTCCGCCATACCGTAATAGGCTACGCCGCAGGGCCAGTCCCAGGTCATATCCATATTCATGGTGCGCTCTGCCATTTTATCAATCGCAGTCTCAATCACTGCCTTATCATAGTCAAGTTTCATATTCGTCCTTTCCGGTGCTCCCTTCTTTTCATCAGGCCCTTTTTATCTCTGTCACCCCTTCAGCCCGGAAGTGCTGATTCCCTCTACCAGATAGCGCTGGAAGAAAATGAAAATCAGAACCGAGGGAAGAATAGAAAGAGAAGCCATTGCAAACATGGCCCCGTAGTCAGAGGATGAGCCAGGATCACAAAACAACTTTAACGCAAGGCTGACCGGATACCTGGCCGACTTATTCACATACAGCAAGGCGGAGAGAAAATCGTCCCATCTCCACATGAAAGAGAATATTCCGCCGGTCACCAGAGCCGGTTTGATCAAAGGCAGAATAATCTTTGTAAAAACAGCCGCATAGGAGCAGCCATCGATCTTTGCCGCCTCATCCAGATCCCTGGGGATACCCGAAATAAAGTTTGACATCAGGTATACGAAAAAGCCCTGAATCGCAAAAAAATACGGTACAATCAGAGGCATATAGCTGCCTACCCATCCCAGCTTCTGATACCACAGATACTGAGGAATCATCAGCACCTGCGCCGGGAGCATCATAGACAGGAGCATGGCGGAAAATAAAAGTTTCTTTCCGCGGAACTTAAATCTCGCAAAGCCGTAGGCAGCCACAGCGGAGGACATCACCGTACCGATGGTAGCCGCCGCAGAAATAAAGAGAGAGTTCTTGAAAAATACTGCAAATGTTACTTTTGCAAACCCCTTCCAGCCATTTACATAATTTTCAAAGGTAAAGGTTTCAGGAATCAGACTGCCCGCTGTCTGGAAAATGGTGCTGGTCGGCTTAAAGGAACTCATGACCATCCATACCAGGGGATAGATCATAATCAGACCAAACATAAATACCAGTATATGATAGACTGCCCTCTTGACTGCTCTTTTTTCTTTCATCGCCTATCCCTCCTCATATACCCAGAATTTCTTAGTTGCAAACAGAATCAGGGTGATTGCGCCGATGATAGCCAACATGACCCATGCAAGCGCTGCGCCGTATCCTGTGTTGTAGAACTCAAAAGACTGCTGGTACATATATACGGTATAAAACAGAGTGGAGTTCATGGGCTTTCCCTGGGTGATAATATAACTCTGGGTAAATGCCAGGAAACCGTTGATCATCTGCATAACCAGGTTAAAGAAAATGGTCGGTGTCAAGAGAGGAAGGGTGATACGGAAAAATTTCTGTATCCCATTGGCCCCGTCTACCTCAGCCGCCTCATAAAGTTCCCTTGAGATCTGCTTTAAGGCAGACAGGAAGATCAGCATGGAGGAGCCAAACTGCCATACAGCCAGCAGAATCAGCACCCAGATAGCGGTTCTGGTATCGCCCAGCCAGGCAAAGGTGGTTTCAATGCCAACCATTCCCAGCAGTCGGTTTATTACGCCGTCAGTGGCAAACATTCTCTTCCACAGGATGGCTACGGCTACGGATCCTCCAATAATGGACGGAAGATAGTAGGCGGCCCGGTAAAAACCGCTCATCCTTGAATTTTTTAACAAAAGCATCGCTACCACCAGCGCAAATATCAGCCTTAAGGGAACAGATACCAGAGCAAAATAAAAGGTAACGCCAATCGCCTTAAAGAAAGTTTCATCCTGAAACATTTTCACGAAGTTATCAAGACCCGTGAACACAGGCGGGGAAAGAATGTCATATTTGCAGAATGAGTAATAAAGGGAAATTCCCATGGGAACAATCATAAACAGCAGAAATCCGATCGTAAAGGGAAGCGTAAAAATAATGCCTGCGGTACTTTCTCTGCTCAGGGCTTTTTTGAATGGGTTCATCCTATTTCCTCCTCGGAAAGATTCTGCCTGCATACGTGTAAACGCAGCAGGCAGAGCCTTAAGAAACCTGTTTTATTCCTGTCTGCTGAAATCACAGCCCATTATTTGGACGACATAATCTCATTTCCCTTTGTAAACAGTTCCTGTGCTGCCTCTTCAGATGTCATCTGTCCATATGCTACCTTTTCTTCCAGCTGTAATAAAAGCTCTGTCACCTCGCTGGAGCCATTCGGCATCGGAGGATCGATCTGTGAAGAGGCCGGAGATACGACTTCGTTGATAAATTGAATGCTGTCCTGAATGGCCGGCTCAAGACTGGGTGACAGCTCATCGGCTACCTTTTCAGACAGCGGCACGCCTCGCTCAGCCAGGAGTATATTGTTGGCATCCATGCTGTTGGTCCAGTAATCGATGATCTTGACTGCCTCCTCCGGATTTGCTGTATTGGCAGATACGGAGAAAAACTGCGCCGGCTTTAGGAAGTCGGACTTAGCCGGATCTGCGGACGGCCAGGTAGTGATGCCGATCTCAGGCATATCCTCCGGCTTGCAGTTTTCATACGCGCCTATCTGATTAGACCAGCAGAATACGCACCAGGATCTGGAATCCTCACTTGCGCCGTAAACAAAGGGATCCTGCTCTACAGAGCCTGGGGTGATCTCCGCATAAATACTGGGGTCTACGTGCCATCCCTCCTTTACGCCATCCTCAAATACTTTGAACATAGGAACGAATTCGTCTGCACTTTCTACATTTAATCTGCCTTCGCCGTACATGGAATGTCCGTTTGCGCGAATCATGTACTGAACAATTTCCTGAGTAACGCCGTATGCCATATTGGTACGGTATCCCGTCTTTTCCTTGATGATCCTGCAGGCCTGAATGAACTCATCCAGCGTCATATTATCTTTAATGGTTACGCCTGCAGCATCTGTCACTGCCTTGTCATACAGTAAAGACGGAGCATTGATTCCAATGGGCACCGCATAAAGCTTTCCATTTACCTTTCCTGAATTTAATACATCCTGGTTAGCGTCATCCAGATTAAGCGTTCCATTCTCCAAATAAGGCGTCAGGTCTAAGAGCAGATTGTTCTGTGCATACTGATCCAGATATGCGTAATCCATCTGGATCACATCAGGAAGAGAATTTCCCGCGGACGCCGTTGCCAGCTTATTCCAGTAATCCCCCCACTCAGAGAACTGTCCGTCCAGAGTTACTCCCGGATTTAACTCCGAATATTTATCCAAAGCCGCCTGCGTTCTCTCGTTGCGAACCTGGTTGCCCCACCACGCAACGGTCAGGCTCTTTTGGCCGCCTGTTTCCGTTCCCGAACCGGCCGCCTCAGTCTTTGCACCCCCGGCATCAGCTGTATCTGATGAAGAATTTCCTGCGCATCCAGCAAGGCTCACAGCGGTCATCAATCCGGCCATCACTAATGCAATGCTTCTCTTTTTCATAAAATACCTCCTGTCATCGCAGTGTACACAGTGCATTGGCCAGTTTCTTTCATGATCCATTGACTCTGTACACATCCATCTTTACTGAACTGTCAGTTTTATTATACGCTCCCTCTTCCATATTCTGTAATAAGTAAAACCGACATTCGTGTTCACAAAACAGACCTGTTTTCTGTATTGATTGCATAACTTCTGATTTAAATGTATACTTAAGCTGTACTTGCAGCGGGGTTTTTTATCCCTCTCTGCCGGATCTTTTCATTAAAAGCTCTGTTTCCGAAAGGGGGACTTACATATGGCGCACTCTCTGAAACGCTTTTCAGGCTCCATAGGCCGAACCATCCGGTATAAATTAAATAATCTTCCCCTGTTTCAGAAAATGCTGTTTATCGTCTTAAACAATGTTTTCCTCATCGTAGTCCTCTCCCTCTTAAGCCTGTGCCTGTGTGCCGCGGCCTACAATAGGCTGCTTTACCAAACCACCGCCGGCAACCTGACCCACTCTGCCTATACAATTTCTGACAGCCTAAAAAGCATCGAGGCAGTATCCTCCTCCATTATTGCAGCGCCGGAAATCCAGTCCTCTCTCTCAGATATTGCCGAATCAGATGACCGGGCTGCCTGGACCAATGCAAACAAGATCATAAACAATTCCCTGCAGATGTACCATTCCTCCGTGAAGGATAACGGCGTTTCCTTTCTGATGATACAAAATGACCATTTTCATAACTCCACCTATACTGTATGGAAAAACAAGCTTTCTCAGGAAAGCCTGCAGGCAGCCGTCCGTGCGGCAGAAGGTAAAAAGGGCGCTGCAGCCTGGATTCCGGCAGATCCCGGCAGCAATGCCCTTCTGATGAGTCGTGAAATCCGCAAAATAGACAACGTTGATTTAAGTCATCTGGGAACTCTGATCATCTATGTCGATCTGAATCAGATCATACGCAAGGCCAATGCGGCCGCCGCCCAGTTTTCCGACAGCCAGTACATCCTCTGCACCGGGAACAGCCGCATCTATGTGCCAGAAGCATTTTCCAGAGAAGAAATAGAAAAGATTGTCTCCTCCTCTCTGGAAAAATACCAGACTCTGACGCTGGATTCCCACTCCTATTTCACAGTACGCAACACCATCCCTGACTATGGGATGGATTATTACAGTCTGGTATCCTATGATGAGATTACCCGCACTCTCCATTCCTCCATGGCTTTTATCTTTTTTATGCTGTTCGCGGGCGTAATCCTGATCGTTGTAATATCCTACTGCCTGATCCGCTCGATTTTAAAGCACTTCAATATCCTGATCGGAAAAATGGATACGTTCAGCCGGAACGAAGCTGCCCTTTTAAGCACAAAATACGATTCTGACTACGCCTACCGCAAAGATGAAATCGGCCGCCTCCATCAATGCTTTGAACGCATGACTGAGAGAATTCAGCACCTTGTAAACACCAATTATGTCAATGAAATCCTGGCACGCGAGGCTCAGATCAAGGCGCTGGAATCACAGATCAATCCCCATTTCCTCTACAACACCCTGGAATCCATCAACTGGCGGGCAAAGGCAGCAGGAAACCGGGAGATCTCCCTGATGACAGAGTCTTTGGGAGCTCTTTTGCGAGCCGCCTTAAGCAACAAAAAGTCCCTTGTCACACTCTCCTATGAGCTGAATCTCATCCAATGCTACATCACCATACTGCAAATCCGGTTTGAGGAACGGCTGGACTACCGCACACAGATACCGGAGCACGTAAAAGACGCCCTGATTCCACCTCTTACTTTGCAGCCTCTGGTGGAAAATTCCATTCACTACGCCCTGGAAGAGATCATGGAAACCTGCTATATCACCATTATGGCAGAAGCAATCCCAGAGGATGCTTGCGATTCCACTCCCCGGCTGCGGATTCTGGTCAAAAACAGCGGATCCGCCTTTGACGATAACCTGCTGGAGCTTCTCCGCACGGAAAGGAAACAGCCGAATCGTTCCGGTATCGGACTTTTAAACATTGACAAACGTATTAAACTTTTGTTTGGCGATGCATACGGCCTGTCTCTTTATAACGAAGAGGACTGCGCAGTCGCCGCCATTATCATCCCATACTGCACGGAGGAACCTGTATCATGCTGAAACTGATCATTGCCGATGATGAACGCATCATCCGGGAAACCATTTCCACCATCATTGACTGGAAAAAATACGATATTGAACTTGTGGGGCTGTGCAGAAACGGCCTGGAGGCCTATGACATGATCCTGGACGAGTCGCCGGATATTGTGCTCACAGATATCCGTATGCCCGGAATGGACGGCTTAGAACTGATCCGGCGCATTTATGAGACAGACCTAAATACCCAGTTTATCATTCTCTCCGGCTATGGAGAGTTTGAATATGCCAAGGCAGCTATGAAGTACGGCGTCCGTCACTACCTGCTCAAGCCCTGCAGTGAAATACACATTCTGGAAAGCATTAAGGACATCGCCCAGGACTGCTACCGCAAAAACAGTTCAGAACGCTCCTATCCCGCCCTGAACAGCATCCGCCACAATGTGATCTTTACCATTTTAAATAATGCGGTCTGTCAGAACCGCCCCTATGATGAAATCATGCAGGCCTACGATCCATATATGGACTTTTACTTTTCCTCTTATCACCTGTTTTATATATTTTTTCTGGGGTTTGAGAATCTGGAAGAATTTTTGCAGCAGCTAAAACAGTATGCCAAAAACCGGTTCCCCCAGGTAACCATCCACGGGATCTACGTCAACTATACTCTGCTGCTTTTCTTTAAGGAATTTGCGGGAAATTATCAGGATATGTCCCACTTTTTTTCCCATATGCGGCTTGCCGGACACAGCGCATCTCTGGAAACAGAGGATCTGTCCTTTAAAAATCTTCAAAGTCTCCTGCAGACTGCTCTGGATAAGGTTAGACGGTTCAGCATGATCTACTACATAAATGACTTTCACATTCTGTCCAGCTGCAATTACAGCTTTATTATGGATGAGGCAAATAAGCAGCTGTCCGCGTCTCTTCAAAGCGGCAGCACAGAGAATACGGACAGCCTGATCAGCCTTCTGTCCGAGGTAACAGATTTGTCCTTTTTAAAACAGCTGTCCAATTCCCTTATGTTGGCAATCTCTGCTGCTGACAGCCGTCTTTCCACCGTAGAGCTGACAGAATGGCTCCTGAATGTAACCCATGAGACCCAGCTGGAACCATTAAAGCTTACTCTGGCCGAAAAGCTAAGAACACTCCTGTCTGCCAAACCCGAAAAATCAGCTGTCAGCGCTATGACAAAGCAGATCCGTGATTATGTAGACCAGCATCTTTCCGATCCCAACCTTACGTTAAAGGGAATTGCTGAACAGCATCTGTTTATGAATACCGATTATGTGAGCAAAAAATTCCAGAAGGAAACCGGCACCAGGTTCTCCAACTATTTAACCAGCGTCCGCATCGAACGGGCCAAGAAACTTCTGGTTTCTGCGGGAAGCGATAAGATCCAGACGGTGGCGGAACAGGTGGGCTGCGGAAATAATCCTCAGTATTTCTCTCAGCTCTTTAAGAAAAACACAGGAGTAACCCCAAGCGCATATGCGGCCAGGCATCACGGAGAGGGATGACGGACGGCGTTTTTCACATTTCTCCTTTCCCAGAGTCTCCGGCGCGCCGCTGTATGAATTTGCCAATACAGCCGGCTGATGCTAATTAACGCGTTTCCTGACACTCTGCCTGTATTGAAGAGGCGTCTGGGCGGCAGTCTGACGAAATACCCTTTCAAAGTATGGAAGGCTTCCAAAACCAGTCTCCATGGAAATCTCAGTGATAGACATAGAGGTTTCCCTAAGCAGTATCTGGGCTTTTTTTATCCGGCAGATATTTTGATATTCACTGACCGTGAATCCGGTCACCGTGCGGAAAATCCGGGTCAGGTAGGAACGACTGATAAAAAAATGGGCTGCCAGATCGTCCAGACACAGCTTTCTGGCCGAGTTATTCTGCAAATAGATAGCAATTTCATGAACCTTCTGATACATTCCCGTATGCACCAGACTGCTTTGTCTGGGCTCCCTCCAGCCTTGTGCTTCCTCCCCGCCCCTTACACGGATCAGAAGAAGGAGAAGCTGGGCTGTATAGAGGCGGATCATGCCTTCTGCCGCTCTTTTTTCCGCCTCTGATCCGGAGAACCTTTCTGAAGTTCCAATGCAGCTCAGCTCAGATTTAATCCTTTCCAGCAGTTTTAATACCTGATTCCACTCCGATTCAGAAAAATGAATGATCCCCCTGTACTGCTCTCCAAATTCCGGAAGTCCCTGAAAGCCGCAAAGCCTTATAATTTCGCTTAACGCCCTGCCCTCCAGCTGCAGGAGGAATCGATGATGGCGTGTCTTTGTCCCTGCGGGACAGGTTTTATGGATCTGATTCTGATCCACTAAAATCCCCATATGATCCCTTACATGATAAGTGTCCTGTTCTACAAAATAAAAGCGCTCACCTTCCAGAAGAAAATAAAGCTCAAGACTCTCGTGAAAATGGCGGCTGACCATGGAAAAGCTGTGGTTTCTCACCGCCTCTTCTGCGAAAATACCGGGTATCTCTCCCTGAAACAGGATTTCCTGTCCGCATGGAATCTGGCAGGCGGGGAGGTAAACCGTATCTGCTGCATCCAAAGACGTCTCCAGATAAGAGGCTGTTGTCCGGGCCGTTTTCTCAGATAAACTTCCTTTTATTTCCATATCCTGCTCCTTTGGCCAAATCTGTTTTTGACTGTAGTATACCACAATTTTTTCGCTGTTTCTTCCCTGTCCCCCTATATTTGTATCTGATAAGATAATTTTTTTTAAAAAATGGCTGATTTTATTAGCAATTAACACCCCTATTCGGTACAATACCAATCAAAAGCAAGTTGCGTGTGGCCTTAAAACCAGGCGCAGCGTATCATATTTTGCAGGAGGGTGCAATTCATGAACTACAGCAAAAACAAAGTTTCCGACATTCAAATCGCTTACATCGGGGGCGGTTCCAGAGGCTGGGCCTGGACCTTTATGACTGATCTTGCCCTGGATGAACAGATCAGCGGAACCATCCGTCTTTATGACATTGACCGCAGCGCTGCCGAAAACAATGCAGTCATCGGCAATCGTCTTATGAGCCGCGAGGACGCAGGGGGTGACTGGAAATTTGAGGTGAAAAACAGCCTTAAGGAAGCTCTCACCGGCTGCGATTTTGCCGTGATCTCTATTCTTCCCGGCACATTTGATGAGATGGACTCTGATGTCCATCTTCCGGAACGTCTGGGAATCTACCAGTCTGTCGGCGACACTGCCGGACCCGGCGGGATGATCCGCGCCCTGCGCACGATCCCCATGTTTGTGGAAATTGCAGAATCCATTAAGGCCTATGCCCCCAACTGCTGGGTCATCAACTACACCAATCCCATGTCCCTGTGCGTCAAGACACTGTACCACATATTCCCGGAAATTAAGGCCTTTGGCTGCTGCCACGAGGTATTTGGCACCCAGAAAGTGCTTAAAGGCATCTACGAGGCAGAAACCGGCGACACCGCGGACGACTGGCACGATGTCCATGTAAATGTAGTTGGAATCAATCATTTCACATGGTTTACCGAAGCCAGCTATAAGGGGAACGACCTGTTCCCGATCTACAGACGCTATATTGACAGCCATTTTGCAGAAGGCTATGAACTGCAGGGAGAAAACTGGATGAACTCCTCCTTCCAGTGCGCCCATCGTGTAAAAATGGATCTCTTTAAGCGCTACGGCCTGATTGCCGCCGCCGGAGACCGCCATCTGGCTGAGTTTATGCCCGGAAATGAATATCTGAATGATCCTGAAACTGCAGCCGCCTGGAAGTTCGGCCTGACCACCGTAGACTGGCGCAAAGAGGATTTGAGAAAGCGTCTTAAACGCAGCCGCAGACTGGCCTCCGGCGAAGAAAACATCCAGCTGGAGCCTACCGGTGAAGAGGGAATCCTTTTGATTAAGGCTCTCTGCGGTCTGGAACGCGTCGTAAGCAATGTAAATATCCCCAACAGCGCCCTTCAGATCTCCAACCTGCCCGCTGACGCTCTGGTAGAGACAAACGCCCTCTTTGACCGCGACAGCATCCACCCTGTAGCCGCAGGCGCGCTTCCTGCGAATGTAAAAGACCTGATTATGCCCCATATCAAAAACCATGATCGGATCTTAAAGGCAGCTCTAACCTGCGATGAAAACCTGGTGGCAGAGGCCTTTATGAATGATCCCATTGTAAAGGGAAAAGCTCTCTCCAAAGAGGACATACGTACCCTGGTACATGATATGCTTCAAAATACAAAGGCTTATCTGCCTGAAGGCTGGAGGCTGTAAAGGCCTATCTGAACTGCAAACAACAATGGGGGGGATTCACTGCACTGCCAAACACAGGGGACAGATTCTATTTCCAGATAAAGCACAGTTCTGCGATCTGAACCTGGTCCCCCTCCTTCAGCTGTGCCGTGCCGTTGGCTGCCAGACAGACGCCTGCCACGGTCGTTCCATTAGTGGAATTTAAATCTGTAACCGTGAAACAGTCTCCCTCACGGTCCAGCCGGATGTGAAAGCGGCTGACGGTGCTGTGATCCAGAATATAGTCCGCCAGATCTCTGTGTTTTCCAATCACAAAGGGATAATAGGGAATTTCGATGGATTCCCGGACAGGATCTGCCGAAACAAGGCAGTGGAGAGGTTCTTCCGATGACGGTTCCGCCAAAAGCACGGTCTGAAACTCTTCAGGAACAGAACTTTTTACCGCCGTGTTTTCACGGACAGGCGGTTTCCTGTCCTCTGTTTCATCCATCACATTCCCCAGCGGATCCTCATCCTCTTCCTCGTATAAGATACGCCAGGGATCCTCCTCTTCCCCCATATTCTGACGCTCCTTTTTTCCAAAAAGGCTTTTATTTCCGGCTATAGTACCTGCAGCTGTCACCACTGCTGTCAATCCAGCGGTCAGGCCGCCCGCTCCTGCCAGAATCCATTTTACACTCATCAGGGTACTCCATCCCCGCAAAAGCCAGATCCCGCCTGCTGCCGCAAGGAATATAGCTGCAGCTGTCAGAATGCGACGCAGCAGACAGTACAGTATCCCTTCTGTTTTCTTATTTTTTTCGCCGTTTCTTTCTGCATCCGGCTGTTGTGTGCCTGGAGCCTCCCCAAATTCCTTTTTCTGTTCTCCCTTCTCATTCAACGCTATCTTCTTTTCCTTTACCATCTCCCGATCTTCAGGCTTCTGACGGTCAATTTCACGTTCACCTGTCTCACATCCTTCTCCTGTTACAATTTTTACCAGATCCTCTATTCCATAATTTTCCTTAAGACTTTCCTGATACAGACCATATGTCAGAACCACGCAGTCCCTGTCCCTGTGATCCACCTGTTTTAACAGGTACTGCAAAAAATGGCTGAATCTGGATGAAAAATCTCCTGTTCCTCCTGGAATGACACAGATTCCCAGTTCAAAGCATTCCGGCTCCACATAGATCAGCTCCGGCTCCAAAAGGATACCCCCGCTTCTCAGGAGATACTCCTCCATCTCTTCCAACGTCCGGTATATCTGCCAAAACAGGCTCCGAACTTCCTTTGCAGTCACCGGATGATTTTCCAGCAGCCGTTCCAGCGGCTGCCGTGAGGTAATATCATAGCAGTACAGCGCCTTTCCCTCCCTGTATCTGACCTTCATGGGAAGAAGTCCCCGAATCCTGTTTTCCTCCAGCATCCCCGCCTCCCATACCCCATCCTCCTGCTGCTCCGCCCCTTCCGGCTCCACTGTCATGTAGCTGCGTTTTGTCTCACGGATATAACGGATCTTCATTTTTATCCCCCAGCTTTTCTATCAATGTGATCTTCCGTAAAAATGCCTCCGGACGAAACCGCTGTCCCTGAATTTCCTTTTCCCAGTTCCCGGCGGCTGCCCTGCCCCGGACAGTTTTTCTGTTCTCATCCAGATATACCCGGTAGCCGCTCAGACGGAGCCTGGCTCCCCGGTTCGCCTGGAAAAAAGATGCCGCCTCTTTCAGATCCAGTTCCTTTTCATGCCGGCTCTTTTCCACTGCTTCGTGGATCACCATCGCACCTGTAACCTCATCATGTATCCTTCCAGCCTCCATGATCATAGTCCCAAGGCCAAAAAGAAGAACCGCCATCACCCCCGCTGCCTCTATGGTCAGGCTTCCCTTAAAATATCTCTTTTTCACAATCTCTCCCCTCCCTTACCAAAACAAAACCAGCACCGCCACCGGAAGTACAAAGGGAAGAAACGGAAGCCTTCCGCCTTTGACAGATCCGGCTCCGCCGCACAGTATCTGCCGTATCAGCAGAACCGCGCTTACAGGAAAACATAAAAATAATGCGCCTGTAAACAGAAATACCGTTTTAAAGAAACCGAGATAGCATCCGGCTACCAGAAAAAAGAACCCGTCTCCCTGCCCCACCGCCTCCTGCGTTATACAGGAAACACACAGCAGAAATACTCCAACAGCAGCAGCGCCCAAAAGCTGCTGCATTGTAAATGCCATTCCTCCTCCAAACGGCCATATCCCCGACCTTACAAAAGCTGCAATCAGCCTCCCTGTCTGCAGAAATATCCCCACTGCTCCCCCAGCTACAAATACTCCCACATGGATAGATCCGTATTTTATATCCTGATACGCTGCAAAAGCAGTAAAAACAAGAAATGCTGTCAGAATTGCTGTTTCAAACCACTGTTTTTCCACTTATTGCCTCCCTCCGCAATATGAACAGGCTCCCAGATGTTCCACCTGGCTTAATGGCACTGTCTGTACAAAGGCTGTTATAGAAGAGCACCTCCCCGTAGCATGATAACGCGTCCCCCAGGGCATCACAAAAAACGGCCCTTTGAAGGAAGCAGCCTGACAGGAAGAACAGGGATGATACCGTTTTCCATCCTGATTGCGAAGATCCTCTATCTCCCCTGCTCCCACCTGCTTCAGATCATTATACAGATAGTGACAGTCTCGTTTTCTGTGATATCTGGTAGAATCCCGGCCAACATAGACCATCTCCTCTTCCTCAGGCGTTCCGCCTCCATCCGCTCCGCCGCGGTTTCCCCCTGCTCCGGTCCAGAGCCGTCTGCTGCAAACTGCTTCTGCCTCAATACTGTCTGTACGGAATATGGAAAACGGCAGCAGCATCCTGTACTTCATCACAATCCGAACCATCTCATCCGTGCCCACCTCCGTTCCCGAAAATGACACATCCCGTACCCATTTCCCATTAATTCTGCCCAGAACAGCCGCCCTGACATAGGCCTCAGCTGCCCCTTTAAAAAACAGGCTCATGTCCTCTGACTCCCCATCATCCCGATCGAGATCTACAGCCTTCTCCTTTCCTTTATTCATCACATAGACCCCATAAGCATACTGGCTGATATCCTCCCCTACCGACTCTACTACAGACTGGATCTGCCGCTGACGATCCATCAGCTGCATGGGGATCAGCAGAATCACACAGAAAAATACAAACAGCGGAAATACAAGAGCCGCCTCCAGTGTAAGACTTCCCTTCGCCTCTGTGGATAAATGCCTTTTCCTTTCTTTCCGCCAAACCATATTTGCCTCAAAGGCCCATGATGACACCCTTTTTCCAGGCACAGACCGTTTTCCATACATTCTATTTATCCTGTTTCGTACTTGGAGAGGTGCGATTTTCACTAAACATTTTTGCTGATGGGTCACTGTCTGCCAGATCATTTTTGATTCGGAGTGTCGTGCTAAAATATGAACTTTATAATTATGCCGGAAAAAGGGCATCATCACAGGCCTCCTTTCTTGCAGGTGTACTCCCAGAATAAAAAAGAGAGCACACCCCTTATTTTTTATAATGTTTTCTTATTGCCGATTATCCTCCAGATAGCTTCCTGACACCTCCATCCGCAGTTCTCCCGCTTCTGTCCACGGCCCGCCCGAAAAAAATACAGGTTTTCCACAAACAGCTGCCTCCATATCCACTTTACACACACAATGAGACATCCGAAAACCCGTCTGATTTCTGCAAATCTTCATCTGCATCACATCCATCATTCGATAGACGTATTCTGTACAATAGCCCGCAAACAGCATCAGCCGAAGATAACCCTTGTGATCCAGCCCCGTCCCTTCTTCTTTGGCAGGCAGTTCCGGCAGGCGTCCTTGAGCCCCTATGCGCAGCAGTCCCTCCAGGTCGAGCCACCACTGGGATCGGCTCTTAACAAGAGGCACCCTGCCGCCTTCCAGCAGGCACCGCACATCCAGCAGCGCTTCTCCCAGAGCCCATATTGTCATAATAAAAAAAGATACTACTGCTGCCAGAGGTGCCATCCCCGTTCCCCCTGCAATGGCCATTCCAAGGGTTCTGGCCTCCTGGCGTTTGACCGGATCCCCCAGTATATGGGCCAGATTCAATCCCTGGCGCAGAGCAGTCAGACGGAGCAGAGATGCCTCCAGATTGTCGCGATCTCTCTTCTTTCCATACAGGATATATTCAAGCTGATAAAATGAATGTTCCGGCAGCTTTGTCTCAAAGGCAGAAAAATAGCGGATCGCATATTCTGACACCAACAGACGATCCAGGAGGTTTTGTACGCCAATCGGCGAATGTCCTCTGACTCCACCTGACCTTCCCCTTTCCAACACCGTTGTTCCCGCACCTGCTTTTTCCGATTTAGCCTCTTCGGACGGCAGTTCCCTCTGATCCAGTTTTTTCCCGGACACTACCGTTTCTGGCGGAAGAACCAGTTCCAGAATACCGCCGGCTGCCAGGTCTCCTATCCGTTCTAACCACCCTTCTTTTTCCTTATCCCTTATTCCAAATTCCATTCCAAGACTCAGCATGGGATATCGGGAAAAGCGTCTTCTGACAGGATCCCAGAGTTCATTTTCATCCAGTTCATCCTCCTCGTCCTCCGGCTCCCAGTTGTCAATATAATCTATAATATCCTCTGCCTCTCCAATCAGCTGCTCCAGAAAAATAATGTTTTCCCTGCTTTTCTCTTCCAGCGCAGCAATTTCCATCCGACGCTCCCCATCGCTTCTCGTGTAGGCCTCATACTGATCGAGTTCTTCCTCCAATGCCTTTCTGGAAGCGCTGCTTAGATCCTCCTGGTTCTCAAATTCCTGCCGGCTCTCCTTAAGTTTTTCGTTTAAATGGTCTGCTTTCTTCTCATATCCATTTACCAGAGAAGGCAGCTGCTTTAATGCCTTTATCATATCCTTTGCCTGCCGTATAAAGCCGTCCCCATCCAGCCCATTCAGATACTCCATCCCCTGGTTCCATCCCTCTTTCTGGCGGATCAGCTGGGCATTTATCTTTTCCAGAGCTTCTTCTACCCGCACTGCCTCTCTTGTATGACCGTCATAAAGGCCCGAAAGCGCATTAACTCCCTCTGCATCCTTCATCTGCTCTAATGTCTCCAGTGCCCCTCCTTCCTCCATGCCATCCCAGATCATACCGATCAGACCATATTTCATATAGTCTAAAATCTCCTGCTCAAAATAAGCTCCATCTCCTTCTGTAAGCGTCACTGCATCCCTGCGCGAGACACTGGTCAGCTTCATAGGATACCAGTTTTTTGCCCTCCTGTAAGGTTCAAAAAAAGCCTTAAATTCTTCCTCCAGTTTCCCATCCTCCCCCGTTTCCAATCCCAGAAGCCTGTATCGTTCCCAAAGCTCTCTGTGATACTGGGCCATCACCGAATCCATAGAGGAATCCACAGCCATCCGAAGGTACAGCCTGGCCCCTGTGTCCCTGACCGATTCCACTGTCACCAGAAGAAAGCTCATGATACTTATCAGAATCATAGTCAGAAAAACGGTCACTTCCCCCCGGTACCGCATCAGTAAACCTCTTTTGATTTACTGTTGATCTGCTTGAAAATACTTTCCAGTAAGGTATTGATCTGTTTCTTGAAAATGATCACAAGCCCGATGAGGACCACCAAAATGAGCACCAGTTCGATTACTCCCACCCCTGATTCATCGGAGGCAAATGTCTGTATTTCTTTCATTGCTCCCATATCTGCTGTATTTTTCCTGTCTATCTGTAATCTCATACGCAATTCCTCCCGATTCATACGTTTATCTTCTAACAAAATGCCAGACAAGCAGGGACGGCGATCATCACCATGACCACTGCCAGCAAAAGAAACAGCGGAACCAGCAGTTTTGTGCCCGCCTCTTCACCCAGCCTGCGCGCCTGATGCTTGCGTTCTTCAAAGGCCTCTGCCATCTCAAGGCGCAGCCGTTCCCTTAAGTTTCTGGAACCGTTTTTCCGGTTCTGTTCTAAAAGGGCGGCAAGCTTCATATACTGCTGCAGGCCGCATCGGTTCCCAAACTCCCGAAAGGCCTGAGCCTCAGATATGCCGCTTTTTATCTGGCTGCCAGTAAGGTACATTTCTTCATAAATATATCTCTCTGTACGGTCTCCCCGCTCCACGGCCCGCCTGTACTCCCCGCAGATCCGTTCCCAGGCGCTGCGAATACTCATCCCCGCCCCCAGAAAAATGATCAGCCGTGATAATACCTCCGAATAATCCAGAAGCATCTGGCTGCGGCGGTTTTTCTCTCTTTTTTGCAGATCGTTTTTCTCCTTCACAGACATCACAACCGCCCCTAAGACGCCCAGACCAGCCAGTGTAAAAAACGGCGGCGGACCATCATTAAGAGTGTAGGACAGCTTATCTTCCCCTAAAGCGGCAGGAAGAGAAAATTCGCGTTCAAAGCGCCCCGCTTCTTCCGCTCTGCTTATCTGTTCTTTCAGATTCTCCATTGCCTCCTGAGCCGGTGTCAGAACAGGCGGCTTTACAGTGACCGGGATCTCATATTCCCTGGGCCACCGGCTGTCCGTCAGGCGCAGATGGAGAAGAACCCGCTCCCCCTCCTCCGAAAGCCCTCTGCTGTGAACCTGACCCGTTGTCTCTAATATTTCCGGGGACTGAGACTGCCAGATGAGACTTACACCGTATTCAGCAAGCTCTGACACCAGATTCATATCCGTCCGTATCTCATCAAACGATTCATTTTCCCCAAGGATCTTCTGCGGCAGCTCCTCCATAATCCGGTCATATAAGGCCTCTGCCTCTTCTTTCGTATACGCTTCTTCCCCCAGAACCACCTCCAGCTCCTCTTTATTTTCCTGCCCTGCCAGACCTGCCACCTTAAGAGAATATATCTCCTCTCCCTGGCCCGGCGGGCTTCTCTGCATTGTATATCCATCCTTAATCACAGGATCAAGCCCTGCAAAATACTGAGACGCCGCTCCCAGAAAAATCCCGGCAGCCACACAAATCAGCTGTTTTTTCCACCGTTCCAACCCCTTTATCAAACGGTCTTTCTTTTTTCCTGTCTGTATCCCAATTTTCTTTGCAGGGAGGTCTCCGGCTGATTCCCTGCGCCAGCTTCCCCTGGTCTGCCGGTCCGGCGCCTGCACTCTTCCCTCCTGTCTTTTCTCTGCCATATCCTCTTACCCCCTACACCTCAATCTCCAGTATCCGCTTAGACAGAACCGCCGCCCCGGCATACATCACCAGACAGGCAGTCATGACCAGACGTCCCGGCAGCGCGCTGTACATGATTTCAAAAAAGCCTGGGGAAGTAAAATCAATATAGAGCACAATTGCAAAGGGAATCCCATTCATGATCTTCTGCTCAAACATCCGGGCAGCCGTCATGGTGTGAATCTCCTCCTGAACCTGAATCTTATCCCGGATGATTCCGGCGGTCTGGCCAATGATCTCCACCAGTTCCCCTCCGCTCCTTCTGGCCGCCACGAATACCTGCGCGAAATGATCCACATCCTGAATCCCGCTGCGCTCTCCAAACTCCATCAAAAGCTGCTCCACCGGCCGATTGATCCGCACTCCCGCCGTCAGCCGTTCAAATTCCTCTGTAATCATCCCTTCCCTTCCATAAAGAGCTTCCAGCTCTCTGGTACTCATGGCCAGACCATTTTCCAGCGAATATCCCGCACTTAAAAAAGAAGCTAATACCTGTATCCCCTCTTTAAACTGCAGTGTCAGCTGCCGAAGCCGTTCCTTTTTAAGATCCCTCTTTTTATAAAACGGATACATAAGCCCCAGAGGCGCCAGAAAGACAAAGGCAATCCAGCTTCTGTAAAATACATAGGCCGTCAGCCCGCAGACTCCCAGTCCCGAGCACCCAAGCAGCAGATATTCCCGAACTGTCAGATGATACACCCGGTAATCCGTTCCATCCGGCGCCCGCGCACCCGGACCTGCAAACCCCCGGAAACATTCCCGCAGCGCTCCTTTTCTTATCCCTGCCCCGGGGTCACCACTGCTCATCCGCGCCTTTCTCCCTCTGGCAATCCCCTGCATCTCCAAGTTTTTCCCGATTTTCAAGTTCCCGGATCTTCCTGAGTTTTCCTGTTTCCCTGCCATACCTGTACAGCTCCTTTATCTCTATCTCTCCATCCCGGATTTCTCCGATCTCCGCAATGGAAAGCACCTTTCTGCTGCCGTTTCTCAAACGCCCCAGATGAACCATAATGTCAATAGCTGATGCAATCTGACTTCTTACTGCCTCCAGGGGCAGCCTTGCTCCCATCATCACCATTGTCTCCAGCCGGTTTAACATATCTCTGGCCGAGTTGCTGTGCCCGGTGGACAGCGATCCCGGATGGCCCGTATTCATAGCCTGAAGCATATCCAGGGCCTCCGCCCCTCTTACTTCTCCCACAATAATCCGATCTGGATTCATACGTAAAGATGCCCGGATCAGCTGGCTGATGGTAATTTCTCCCTTTCCCTCCGTATTGGCATCCCGCGTCTCCAGACGAACCAGATTCGGTACCTGAGAGATCTGCAGCTCCGCTGAATCCTCAATGGTGATCACCCGCTCCCTGTGGGGAATAAAAGAGGACAGCGCGTTTAAAAAAGTGGTTTTCCCCGAATTGGTTCCCCCGCTGACAAAAATATTGTATCTGGCTTCCACCAGACGTTCCATAAATCCCGCCGCCTCTGCCGTTATGGCCTCCAGACGAATGAGCTTTTCCATGGTAATAGGCTCTGGAAACTTGCGGATGGTCACTGCCGGCCCGTCTAGCGCCACGGGGGGCAGTACAATATGCACTCTGGATCCATCCTCCAATCTGGCATCCGCAATAGGCGAAGACACGTTGACCACCCGGTTCACCCGCCCCACGATCTGCTGAATAATATCCTCAAGCTGTTCCGGTCTATCAAACCTCCGATCCCACAGCACAGTTTTTCCCCCTCGTTCAAGGAAGACCTTCCCTGCTCCATTTACCATGATCTCCGTTACCTCATTGTCATCCAGAAGCTCCTGAAGGATATCCAGACGGCGAAAGCTGTCATACAGACTGTTTCTCAGCCACAGCCGTTCCTTTAAAGACAGGAATATTTCCCGTCCTTTCCTGCTGATGGCCCCATCTATCTGCTCATACAGCTCCTCATCCTCCATATGGCTGCGCTCCTGAAGCTGTTCCACAATCATCTCCCGAAGCTCACTGCGTATTCCTTCCCGCCTGTTCCCATCAGCCATTTCCCAGGCCCCCCTCCAAAAGGCTTCGGACAAAATCGCCCATCTCACCCCAGAGCAGTTTCTCCATATAGTCATCAAGACGTCCATATCCACGGATCACCGGAAGCTGAATACGCTGTATCTTTTCCTTTAAAGAAATGGCTCCGGCCGCCCCAAGATACCGGTCAAAAGCCTCTATTTTCGCCTGAGAGACCGGATCCTTCAGCACCGGCATATACACCCCGTCGCAGCCGTCCAGCAAAGCAGCCGATCCACGCCCCATATGCCCCAGATCCACTACAATCCTGCCGTATCCGCTTTCTCCTGCAATTCGCCCAAACACCTGCGCCAGCTCCTCCGGCTCCATCTGATCCAGATCCTCCCCATATGCCGCCGGAGGGATCATATCTACCTGCCCCACAGAACATACTATCGTCCGCAGCTTCATCCAGTTAAATCCGCCCTGGCGGCAAAGATATAGCACATCTGACAGATCCCGTGGGGCCTGGCCTCCCAGGATAGACTCAAATCCTGCAAATTCTTCCAGACTAATAAATAGTACAGGCCAGTTTTTGGAAAGAACCTGAGCAAGCGTCAGGGCAAACGCGGTTTTTCCGCAGCGGTTTACCGGCGAATAAACGCCCAGTATCCGGCCTCTGGCCCCCGCAAGAGCTAAGGCCGGTTCCGGCGGCGCAGCGCAGTAGCAGGTCATCACTTCTCTTAAAATGCTGTCTCCTGACTGATACTTGTAAATAGATGGATTCTCCTTTTCCATGGAAAATTCCCCGCCGCACAGCACCATTTTAAGTCCGGCCCGAACCTGATCCGTCTGATTTTTTACCCCCTCTCCCGCCAGCAAGATCTCAATTTCATGCTCATTCCCATAAGCCTTCAGCCGTTCCAGATCGGAAAATGCCATTGCTGTAAAGGGAATGGTTTCCCGCTGATTCACATACTCCGCCAACCGTTCTGCATAAAGCGGGTCTTCGTCGTACACTGCCAAAATTTTTACCATAAATCCTTCCTCCTGTTCTTATCAACATTCCCAGAGCGCCGGTATTTTAGAGTCTCTGCCACAGTTCTATGGCCGCCGCGCCTGCAAAGAAACAGGCCCCCAGAGGGATGACAGGCCCTCTGCCGTCCCGATCAGGCTCGTAATAGCGTCCAACTGTTCCAAACTGAATTTTTTGCCTGATATAGGCGGATAAATAAAGAAACCTCTGATATGTACTGCCCTGACGCAGCATTTTTCCAAGAGCCAGAACGGCTCCTGCCGCAAAACCAGCGCTTATAGCCGCTGCTCCATCCTTAAATCCAAGCCATGCGGCCAAAACAGCCGCCATCTTCACATCCCCTGCCCCGATCATCCCCCATCTGTAAACAGGAAATCCCAGCGCCACTACCATTAAAAACCGGATCAAAAAGCCCGACAGCACTACTATGCTAAATGGCAGACCACCGGCCGACGATGCCGCCATGCCCCCAAAAGCTGCGCCGCTCACCCCAAAGGCTGCCGCAGCTCCTGACACCAATGACACCGCCAGACACCCGTTAGGGATCCGATACTCTCTCACATCCCATACCGCCGCCACTGTCAGCGCACTCCAAAATACACACCTGCATACAAAATACAACAGACATTCCCCCTTTTTGTCCAGGCACCTGCTTCTGAGTGCGCTGCAGAGCATACGGATTGCCGCCCCTCAGAATAACCGCGTTATCCTCCTTCAAAACAGCTGCACAATATACTTACAGCCCTGCACTCCTGCGTCCATTTCCTGTAAAAATAAAAACATCCCGGAATTACTCCCCGATACGGGGTTCATTTTCTCATAAATTAGAAAAGTAGAATAAACAGTAACGATTCAGAAGATTCCTTCGATGCGAAAACAGCTGCAAAATCATACTTATAAACGAGCTTAATACCTGTTTTCCCGCCATTCTGAACAGTTACAGTAAATAAAAGAATTTTGAAATGAATGTTACTACATTATGCCCCACCCCTGTCCAAATGTCAACCCTGAATTTATATTTTTTTACCGTTTTTTTCTCTGATCGCAGTTTTTCCTAAAATTGTGTCGTTTTTATAAACAATTTGTCGATTGTTTTCTATTATTTTTTGTATATTTTATCTATTTTGCCTTGACCCTTCCCCCTCCCAATGGTAAAATAACATTAGTCCAAATTTTTAAACCAAAGGAGGCAAAACCAATGACCACTGCACAGGAGCTGCAGGAACACTTTCGCTCCTGTATGCCTATTTTCATTGCCCTGGGCGATGAGGTTCGGCTTTCCATTATTGAAGCACTGACGGAAAATGCGCTGAGCCAGGAACATTCCTCCGGCCCTGTGGATTTTGCGGATCATGCTATGAATGTAAACGAAATCACCCGGCGCACCAGCCTGTCCCGTCCGGCCATCTCACACCATTTAAAGATCCTGAAAGCCGCCGGACTGATCGGAGTCCGCCAGGACGGCACTGCCAATTACTATTATCTTACCCTTCGGGTTCCTACCAGACAGCTGATGAAGCTTGGCTTTCGAATCGAGGAATTTATATTATAACCAAAATCATTTACCCGCTGCTGCATAAAATGGAATATTACGGATATACTGTTCCTGTCACTGACAGCTACCGCAGCAAAACGCCGGCCCAGACTGCCGGCCTATTTGGAGATGATATGTTATGCCTGGTTTTTTGAAAGCCTTTCGCGAGACGGCCGCAGCTTCCCTCAGAGGAAAAGACCCGTCTGTCCTGCGGCTGCGGGCCGATATCGAGGATACAAAGCTTGCCATCGAGACGGCCAGAAATCACTTTGAGCAGGAGGTGGATCCCACCCTTATTGACTGCTGTATTTATGAATGGAACGCAGCCCAGCTGCGTTATCAGTTCCTTTTAAGAAAATTTAAAAGCTGGGAAAGCTGACACTTCCCAAAGAGCAGATTGCTCCGGGGCTGCCGTGCAGGACGCAGCCCTATAGGTGTCAGGCACAAAACTGACGATTGTGAGGACAACAATATGAGCGCTTGGTACGAGAAGGCAATTTTTTATCATATGTATCCTCTGGGTATGACCGGAGCTCCAAAGCAGAATACCGGCACAGAGGGCGCTGACCAATTCAGAAAGCTGGAGCAGTGGCTCCCCCACATAAAATCTCTGGGCTGTACCGCCATTTACATAGGCCCTCTTTTTGAGTCTGCCAGCCACGGTTATGACACCACAGATTACAAGCAGACGGACCGCCGTCTTGGATCAAACGAGGCTTTTGGCCGTTTCACGGCCCTATGCCATGAGCATGAGCTCCGGGTCGTGGTTGACGGGGTATTCAATCATACAGGTAGAAATTTTTTTGCCTTCCGGGATATCCAGGAAAAGAAATGGGATTCTCCCTTTAAAGACTGGTATAAAGGCGTAAGCTTTGACTGGCAGAGCCCTTTAGGCGATCCCTTTGGATATGAAGCGTGGCAGGGGCACTTTGAACTGCCCTGTCTTAACCATGCCAATCCTAAAGTGAGACAATATCTCTTTGACGTAATCCGTTTCTGGGTGGATGAATTTGATATTGACGGTATCCGTCTGGACTGTGCCAATGTGCTTGACTTTCGGTTTATGGAGGAGATGCGGCGGGAAACAGAGGCTATGAAAGAGGATTTCTGGCTTATGGGCGAGGTGATCCACGGCGATTACAGCCGCTGGGTCAATGACCGTATGCTGCACTCTGTTACCAACTATGAGCTTCACAAGAGTATTTACTCCGGATTTAACGACCGCAATTTCTTTGAAATCGCTCACAATGTACGCCGCCTGGAAGCCATCGGCCGCAGTCTTTATACCTTTGCAGACAATCATGATGAAGATCGGATCGCCAGCAAGCTGCGCACCAGAGAGCACCTGTTTCCAGTCTATATCTGCCTGATGACCTTACCCGGCATCCCTTCCATCTATTATGGCGGGGAATGGGGGATGGAAGGAAAACGGACGCCGGACTGCGACGAGGCCCTCCGGCCGGCTGTTTCACCGGATGATTTTGAAAAGCTCCATTGTGAACTGACCGACAAAATCGCCAGACTGGGAGCGATCCACAGGGACTATGAGGAGCTGCATATGGGCCGGTATCAGGAACTTCTTCTGACGAACCGCCAGTACGCATTTGCAAGACACGGAAATAACCGTCTCATCATCACTGCCCTGAACAATGACGATCAGGAAGCCGTATTAAATATTCCTGTTCACATAGCGGCCTCTGAGGCTGTGAATCTCCTTGAGGATAATGAGATCCTTCCCATAACTGACGGAAAAATCCAAATTACTTTACAAGGCTGCAGCGGAGCAGTCCTTAAGATCAAGGGGGAACTGTAAAATGGCTGTAAGAAAAAGCGCTAAAACGCCCGCTAAAACCACGTCCAGAAAACCAAAGCCCGACACCGGCTGGATCTCTGAGCTGGACTGCTATCTCTTCGGTGCCGGCACCCATTATGACATTTACCAGAAATTAGGAGCTCATCCCATGAACTGGAATGGAGAGGACGGAATTTTCTTCGCCGTATGGGCACCCCATGCGGCGGCGGTCCATCTTGTTGGTGATTTTAACGGCTGGAACCCGGATGCCAATCCCATGAAAAAGATCTCGCAGCTGGGTATCTGGGAGTATTTTAATCCGGGGATGAGAGTGGGGGAACTGTACAAGTTTGCCATCACTACAGACACAGGAAAGATCCTTTACAAGGCAGATCCATTTGCCTTCAGCGCCGAGTACCGCCCCGGCACCGCCTCTGTCACTGCAGATATATCAGGCTTTGCCTGGAGCGATCACGAATGGATCGCCGCCCGTTCCCATACGGATATGGCAAAGCGTCCCATCAGTATCTACGAAGTCCATCTTGGCTCCTGGAGAAAAAAAGACCGGGAAGAAAAGGATGGCTGTTATACATATATCGAGGCGGCTCACGAGCTGGCAGCCTACGTAAGGGAAATGGGCTATACTCATGTGGAGCTGATGGGGATCGCAGAACACCCTTACGACGGCTCCTGGGGGTATCAGGTCACCGGGTATTTTGCTCCCACCTCCCGATACGGCACACCTAAGGAGTTTATGTATTTTGTAAATTACCTCCATAAAAACGGCATTGGCGTGATCCTGGACTGGGTACCGGCCCATTTTCCAAAGGACGCCCACGGACTGGCTGATTTTGACGGCCATCCGCTATATGAATATGAGGATCCAAAAAAGGGTGAACATCCCGACTGGGGAACCAGGGTATTTGACTACGGAAAAAATGAGGTTAAGGACTTCCTGATCAGCAACGCCCTTTACTGGGTGGAGCAGTACCATGTGGACGGCCTGCGTGTGGATGCTGTGGCCTCCATGCTCTACCTGGACTACGGACGCCAGGAGGGACAGTGGACGCCCAATCGCTACGGCGGAAACCAAAACCTGGAGGCCATTGAATTTTTCAAGCATTTAAATACCGTGGTTCAGGGACGCAACCACGGCGTCATGATGATTGCTGAAGAGTCCACCGCCTGGCCCGGCGTGACAAAACACCCGCAGCAGGACGGCCTCGGATTTACCTTTAAGTGGAATATGGGCTGGATGCACGATTTCCTGGAATACATGAAGCTGGATCCCTATTTCCGCAAATACAGCCACAACCGCATGACCTTCAGCCTGACTTATTTTACCAGTGAAAACTATATCCTGGTGCTGTCGCATGATGAAGTGGTTCATTTAAAATGCTCCATGATCAACAAGATGCCTGGTCTGGGAGAGGACAAGTTTTCCAATTTAAAGGCCGGCTATACCTTCATGCTGGGGCATCCGGGAAAGAAACTGCTCTTTATGGGACAGGACTTCGGACAGTGGCACGAATGGGATGAAAAGAAAGCTCTTGACTGGTATCTGGCAGATAAAGACAGCCACAGGAGTCTCCAGAAATACGTCCGGGATCTCCTGCACCTTTATAAAAAATATCCCTGTCTTTACAGCCTGGATCATGACTGGAATGGCTTCCAGTGGATCAATGCCAATGATGGGGACCGGAGTATTTTCAGCTTTATCCGCAGGGATGAGACTGGAAAAAAGAGCCTGCTGTTTGTTATAAATTTCACACCTGTTCCGCGGCCTGACTACCGGGTGGGAGTTCCCAAAAAATGTAAGTACACCCTGCTGCTGGATCAGGAACACGGCGCTTACAAGGCATCCCAATGCCCCACTTATACCTCTGCAAAAGGGGAATGCGACGGTCAGCCCTATTCCATCGCCTATCCTCTTGGAGCCTACGGCACTGCCATCTTCCGTTTCTGACCCCGCCGCAAAAACAGGGTAAACTTTATATCCAACGGTCAAATGCTCAGGTCAGACGCAGAATTTACAGTTCATCCAAAAAGTACGTTAAAAATTTATCAAATTTGGTATGTACATTTTACCATCCTTGTAGTAGAATAAGTACAGTGCGGCGGGAAACTGCCGCAGTACCGTATATAATGTGTGGAAGGAGAGTATGATTATGGCAAAAGAATTAGTTTTCACAAGTGAAAAGAAAACCGTTTATCGTGACGGCAGCACTGCCATCAAGGAATTCTGTGATGGATTCCCGAAAGCTGAGGTACTCAACGAAGCCCTGTGCAACGCACGGGTGGAGGATATCGAGGCGCTCAACGTTCCTAAGATCCTGGGGGTTTCTGTTATTGATGGAAAATGGTCCATCCTGAAGGAATTTGTGGAGGGAAAGACCCTGCAGCAGTTGATGGATGAGAATCCTGACCGGCTGGAGGAGTACATGGAAGGCATGGTGGATCTCCACCTTTTGATCCACAAGCAGGCCTGCCCTCTGTTAAACAAGCTGAAGGAAAAGACCATCCGCGCCCTCAAATCCGTGGAGCAGCTGGATGACAGCACACGTTATGAGCTGATGACCAGACTGGACGGAATGCCCAAACACACCAAGCTCTGCCATGGCGACTTCAACCCATCCAACATCATCGTAGGTGATGACGGAAAATGGTATGTCATTGACTGGGTACACGCTTCCCAGGGAAATGCCAGCGCCGATGTGGCAAGAACCTACCTCCTTTTAAGCTTAAAGGACAAAAAGAAAGCCGAACTGTACATGGATCTTTTCTGCGAAAAGACCGGTACTGAGAAGCGTTATGTACAGGGCTGGCTCCCTGTGGTGGCAGCGGCTCAGCTGGCTTACAAACGTCCTGAGGAGAAGGAGCTTTTAGAGAGCTGGATCAATGTATTTGAGTATCAATAAACAGTAAACAGATCTTATTAACACATTATTTAGGGTTCAGAAAATCCCCCCGGAATCATTCTGGGGGGATTTTCTTATTCTCTTATTTTGAACCGGCCGCAAAACCCTGCTCTTCATCCAGCCCTTCCTTCATCTCGTCTCCAGCTGCAGCCTCCTCCGCCAGCCACTCCGCTTTCTTCTCTCTCCGTTTCACAGGAAAAATCACCTGGGCCTTAAACAGGTCACCGTCAATTATGATCTTAAACTGGCCGTTCTGCAGCTGGGTCAGGCTTCTTGCAATGGACAGGCCCAGGCCGCTTCCTTCCGTGGTCCGGGCCACATCTCCCCGCACGAAACGCTCGGTCAGTTCATCCGGGCTTATGTTTAACGGTTTCTCGGATATGTTTTTCATGGTAAATACCGCCGTATCCTCTTCTTCCTTTACGTCCACATAGACCCGGCTTCCCTCCTGGGCGTACTTAAAGGCATTGGTGTAGAGATTTTCCAGAACTCTCCAAAGACGCCTTCCGTCAGCCCGGATGATCATTACCTCTTCCGGCAGATCCTGTATCAGCTCCAGACGGCGCAGGGCAAAACGCTCCTCAAACTCACCGTTGGTCTGCTGCACCAGTTCCACCAGATTGATATCTGAAATCTCCAGCTTCAGGTTTCCGGAGCTGGCTTTGGACGCCTCTACCAGATCCTCCGTCAGCGTCTTTAACCGCTGGGACTTCTGGTCTAATACCTCCAGATATGCCGCAATCTTAGGATCCTGGATCTTCTGACGTTTCAGCAGATCTACATAGTTGATAATAGATGTAAGAGGTGTCTTGATGTCATGGGAGACATTGGTGATCAGATCCGCCTTCAGACGTTCGCTCTTTACCTTTTCCTGAAGAGCCGTATCCAGACCGCTGGTAATATTGTTGATATGCTCGCCCATCTTCTTTTCCTTGCCCGTCAGAACCTCTGTGTTCAGTCGGTATCCCGTGTCACCGGTGGAAATAGTGCTGATGGCCTGATCCAGCATATCTCTCTGGCAGGACTCGCGAAACAGCCGGTGGAATACCCAGCCGTCGATTCCTGCAAAAAGTGCAAGAACCACATAATACATAATACGGTAACTGATCCGCTCCCCCCTTGTTGCAAACAGAAAAAGGATGAGCCACATCATAAAGCCGTTGCAGGCCAGAAAGAGCAGGTAGCAAAACGCCGCTCCCGCCGCATAGCTGGCCTTTTGGCGGTAGGTTTTGCAGGCCTGAGCAGCCCGTTTTCCCAGACTGCCCTTCCATAGAGTACCTGCCTTATACCTCCTCAGAAGGCTGAACCCGCAAAGAATGCCGCAGCCGTAAAAGATCAGATACCGGAGCAGCTTATTCCAGAACGGCAGATGCTCCTCATTCACAAACAGACCGATAACCATCATACCCATCCGTTTTCCCCAGATAAGGAGCGCAGCAGCCGCCACAGCTCCTATCAGGATGCACAGTTCCGTAGGAATCCGATCAATAGGGTAAAGGCGTATCTCACTATCAAGGCTGTCTGTATGGCCTGACAGGAACATAAGCCATACCAGCGTTGCAAAAAATCCGATAAAGCCTACGATCACTCCGCCCATTCCCATGATAAAGGCATTTCTCACGCTGTGGTACTGGGCAGACGCAGCAGAATAGCTGTCATTATAGGGATAAGTGGTATCTACTGAAACTACCAGATAATTCTGGTCATTGTTATTAGGGTTCCAGGTCTCCAAAAGAGCCGCCGCATCCTCAGGAATCACAGCCAGATTGGTATCCATTCGTATGGTATTTCCGGGAATGAACAGGTATTTTCCAAATCCCCTCAGTTCATCCAGCGTCATGTCAGGAACATTGGTATATACCGTCTCCACACCCTCATCACTTTTATAGACAACGCGGAACCTCACATTTGTCTCATGTTCCATGAAATTATAATAGATGGAGTAATACTGTCCCAGACATTCCAGCACATCCAGCGCCAGTTCTTCCTTTGTCATCCGCGTTTCCATCTGGCCGGTGCTTAAAAAATCAAGGCTGGGGTTTAAAAACTGAACCGTTACCTCCATGTCGTCATCATCCATGGACATAGGAGAACCCTGCACCGTGAAATTGTCTCCCAGATAGTACCCGCGGACTCTCGCATAGCGCACGATCTGATCCAGAGTCCAGTCCTCATCCACTCCCGGACCGTCGGTAAGCCGCACCACCGGCTTGCTCATATCCAGCTGCCCGTTTGTCTCAAACAGGTCCTTATAGCCAATATAGGTGAAAATATTTCTTATATCCTCTCCCAGTTTCAGGCAGAAGGTATCCGAATCTTCATAACTGTCCTCATATACCCAGCTGATTCCTTTTCCGTATCCGCCGTTATAATACATGGCGCCAATGCCTGCCAGGGCCATGGCAAGAAAGATCAGGGACAATAGGGATAAAACTGCCTTTTGCAGACGCATTTTCTTTCTGTTTTGTTCCATAGGCCCACCTACTGTTTCTCGATCTTATATCCTACGCCCCAGACTACCTTAAGATACTTCGGCTCTCTGGGATTGATCTCGATCTTCTCACGGATATGGCGGATATGGACAGCCACTGTATTATCCGCGCCGATGGCCTCCTCATTCCAGATCTGCTCATAGATCTCGTCAATGGAAAATACCTTTCCCGCATTCTTTACCAGCAGCAGGAGGATATTATATTCGATGGGAGTCAGCTTGATGGGATCTCCGTCTACAGACACCTCTTTGTTATCATCATTGATCTGAAGGCCTCCGCATTTGTAGACCTGATCCTGCTCCTGCTGACTTAAATTGCCAAGCTGGGTATACCGGCGCAGCTGAGACTTCACCCTGGCTACCAGTTCTAATGGATTGAACGGCTTTGTAATATAATCGTCAGCCCCGATATTCAGCCCCAGAATCTTGTCCGCATCCTCTGACTTTGCAGATAAAATGATAATAGGGATACTGCTGTTTTCCCTTACCTTAAGAGTGGTGCGTATGCCGTCAAGCCCCGGCATCATCACATCCAGGATCAGAAGATCCGCCGTATTGTTTTCCAGGTATTCCAGCGCCTCATAACCGTCATAGGTTTTGATCACCTTATAGCCTTCCCCTGTCAGATAAATATCAATGGCTTCCACGATCTGCTTGTCATCATCACATACAAGAATGGTCTGCATTCGTATTCCCTCCCGTTTTTCTATGTACTTCTGATATTTATGGCAGCGAGGCAGAAGCCTTGCGGCATACCTCACCCGCTGTCTCCGTAAAAAAACACATCCGCAGGCCAGACGCCAGGCCCGCGGATGTGTTATGGCTGCGTTTCTCTTCCTGAAAGACGGCTGTCCGTCTGTTTAGAAGATTCTCCACGCACAGATAAAGTTGCTTCTCCACCACTGGCTTAAGCTTCTGTGTACCACCCGTCCGTTACTGGAGGACGCGTCAATGACTGTGCCGCCGCCTGCCGCGATACCTACATGGCCGTTTACCACTACGATGTCTCCGGCCTGAATATCATTGAAGTTGGTGATCTTGGTGTATCGTCCCGCATTGCGCCAGCCGGAAGAGGTCATATAACTTTGGCGGACGCCGGCCTGGTTCAGACACCAGTATACAAAGCCGGAACAGTCAAAGGAGTTTGGTCCCTTTGCGCCCCATACATAAGGACTTCCGATCTTGGAGGACGCCGCAGAAATCAGCGCTGATACACCGGAGCCCGACGGCACCTTAGGCGCAGAAGAGGAACCGCCCTGATTTCCCTTATTTCCGGAACTTCCCTTGTTCCCGCCCTTATTGCCGCTTTGGCCGGAACTGCCTCCAGTGGAGCCTGCCGCCGGACGCTTTACATGGTCGCCGGTCAGCTTTGCCATGGTCTGCACGCCTACCTGACCGTCTGCGGACAGTCCGTTGCGGGACTGGAAGTTCTTAACCGCCTGCTCTGTCACCTCGCCGTAGTAGCCGGTAACATTAGCAGAATTGAGATAACCGTACTTGCTTAAAAGCTGCTGCACTCTTGTAACAGAGTCACCCTGCTCGCCCAGCATCAGACCGTTTGGTCTGGCAGACGGGTCATTTAGGGCGATACGGGTAGAGGGGCCAAGGTAACCGTCTACCACCTGGTCGTTTCTGGCCTGGAACTGCTTGACAGCGATCACAGTATCCTGTCCGTAAGCGCCGTCCGGAGTGGTAGTCAGATATCCCAGTTCCTTCAGACGCTCCTGGCAGGCCAGTACCACTTCGCTCTTTTCACCATAAGAGAGATAATTCGGTTTGATTTCGTCACTGTACAGCAAGTTATATGTCTTTTTTCCCACCGTGCCGTCAGGATTCAGACCGTTGACCTCCTGGAGTTTGATTACAGCTGCCTCCGTGGAATCGCCGAAATTTCCCGTAACCTGATCTGCCTTTGCCAGATATCCCAGCTCGTAGAGACGCTGCTGGATCCGCTTGATATCATCTCCCTCTGTCCCCTTGGAAACAGCGTAATACTTTGCATCCTCTGCCATCAGGGCATCCCATGTGGCATCGCCCACAATACCATCCTGAGGCATACCGTTCTGTCTCTGGAAATGCTTTACCGCCTGCAGCGTGGCCTGACCGAAATAGTCCGTGGGTTCATCGTTGTCCATAAAGCCCAGATCCATCAGACGCTGCTGCAGCTTTTTTACGATCTCATGACGGACGCCCTCTCTCAGGTATTCCGGTGCCGGTTCCGCATCCTCCGGCAGCTCTACGTCCTCCAGATCCGGCAGGATCTGACCTCCCAGTCCCAGGGGTGCGATGTCCTCTGTCTCCCCCTGTGGCTCTGAGGCTGCCTGAGCCGGCGTGGCTGTCCCAGATGTTTTGGCGGTATCCGCTGAGCAGCCTCCAAGCGCCAGCAAAGCAGCCAGAGAGCCGGAAATCAGGGCATATCTAAGGTATGTTCTGTATCTAAATCTTTGGTTCATGAAAATACACTTGATCCTTCCTTTGTATCATGGGGCTCTTAATCCTCAGCCCGCATCTTAACACTTACCTGGTTATAATATCATATTCCAGGGTAAATAGCGAGATTTTTTTATGGAAGCAGGCTTTTTGGCCTTTGGGAATGGCCTGGAGCCTTCATCTTTTTACCGCTTCTTCCAAAGGGCTTTCTCTTAAAAAACGGCACCTTGGCAGCCGCCGCTTCTGCCTGTCCGCTCTTCTGGAAGGATCGGATTACTTCGTCCAGCTGACGAAAACGCTCCTCCTCCTTCCGATCCGCAGACTGCAGAAGAAACTCCATTTCCCCGGAGAGTTTTTCGTTTACAAGACTGCTGATATCCTGGCTCAGTTTCTCGTTATTGACCTCCAGAGCCCGTCCTATGATCAGGTTCATAATCTGCTGGAACTGGGCCATCTTATCCTCCATAGAGATCACAGGGGCCGTTTCCGTCTGAACCGTGCTTAAAGCTGCCAGACGCTCTTCCTCCCTGATCCCCCTCAATGCGGCATCCATATCCTGCTCCAGAAGCTCGTCCGTCAGCTGGGCTCCATTTTCCCCATCCTTCTTAAGAACCTGATTTAAGGCGTGTTTAATGGCCTTCAGCTGATACCCCTTTTCCTTTAAGCTCTTTACCTGCTTAAACATCCTGATATGCAGATCCGTATAATACCGGTGCCCCATTTCATTTCGGGGAATATCAAGTTCCAGTTCCTCTTCCCAGTATCTTAATACATGGGCCTCCACATCCACCTTTCTGGACGCGTCCGATATAAGATAATGTACTTCATCCATAGCTGTTCTCTCCTTCACACCACTTAATGTAAAGATCCTCCGCCGTGCTTCGCGCGGTCCGGTCCGACCTTACTTTTAATGTATGCGTTGAGAAGAAGTATTATGACTGAATTTTATATCGAAAAATGGAACCGCCCGGGTAAGAAGCAGTATGATGCTACCCCTCCTGATTTCCGCCCTGAGGCCGTGCTGCGTTTACGAACTTGGTGTACTCCGGCTTCCAGATCAGGTTCACCGTACCGATGGGGCCGTTTCGCTGTTTTGCTATAATAACTTCAGCCTCGTTGGGGTGCTCCGTATCTTTATTATAGTAATCGTCACGGTATAAGAACATAACCACGTCCGCATCCTGCTCAATAGCTCCCGACTCTCGAAGATCCGAAAGCATGGGACGGTGGTCGGTACGTGTCTCGCAGGCACGGGACAGCTGGGACAGGGCGATCACAGGGGCATGAAGCTCTCTTGCAATGGCCTTTAAGGAGCGGGAAATCTCAGAGATCTCCTGCTGTCGGTTGTCGCTGCCACCCTTTTTGCTTCCGCTCATAAGCTGCAGATAATCAATAATCACAAGGCTTAATCCATATTCCAATTTCATTTTCCTGCACTTGGAGCGAAGTTCCGTGATTGAAATACCGGGTGTATCATCGATAATCAGCTTGGAGTTGCCGATTACGCCTACGCCCTCTACCACTGCGTCCCAGTCCGCGTCCGTCAGCGTGCCAGTACGCAGCTTCTGGGCATCCACATTGGACTCCATGGACAGCATACGGTTTACCAGCTGTTCCTTTGACATCTCCAGGCTGAATACCATACAGGGCAGATTTTTGCGCACAGATACATAATCCACCACATTCAGCACAAAAGCCGTCTTACCCATGGAAGGACGGGCTGCGATCAGGATAAAATCCGAGGGCTGAAAGCCGGACAGCTTGTAATCCAGGTCAATAAAGCCGGAGGGAATACCTGTAACGGTTCCCTGACTGCGATAAGCGTCCTCAATCTTTTCCAGTACATTGATGGCCACCTGCTTAATAGGCACAAATTCCTGTCCGCTTTTGTTCTGAAGCAGGTCAAACACGGATTTCTCCGTATCTGCCAGAATATTTTCCAGAGGTTCTTTGCCCGCATAGCAGGCGTTTGCAATCTCCACTGTGGTCTTGATCAGACGGCGCAGCACTGCCTTTTCGCTGACAATGTTGGCATAGGACTTAACGTTTGCCGAGGTAGGCACCATTGTGATGATATCCCGGACAAAATCCAGGCTGCTGACCTCCGGCGGCACATCCTTTTCCTTTAAGCGGTCCTGGAGCGTCACCAGGTCTACGGGTTTTCCCTCATTAAACAGCTCCACCATGGCATCAAACATGATACCGTACTGCTGCTGGTAAAAATCGCCTCCCGTAATAATCTCCGATGCCGCGATCACCGCCTCCCGGTCCATAAGCATGGAGCCGATAACCGACTGCTCCGCCTCCAGGCTATGAGGGAGCACCCGCTTGATCAGGGCCTCTTCCATGATTTGTTCCTCCTTCTATTTTCCCTTACATTCCTTTGCCCGGCCGTTTCTCTTCCCGGCCCAACGCACGGCGGCGCAACGCTTCCATTGCAGAAAACGATGCGCCGCCCTCTTGTGATTCCTTCTGCCCTCAGGCAAGGCCCATTTATGCTTCCACTACCTTCACAGCCAGCTTTGCAGTTACCTCTTTATGAAGCTTTACCGACACCTCGAAGCTTCCAATGGCTTTAATGGGATCATTTAAAACAATCTTCTTCTTGTCAATATCCAGTCCCAGCTGCTCGGCTGCGGCCTTTGCAATCTCCCTGGAGGAAACAGCGCCGAAGGCCCGTCCGCCCTCTCCGGCCTTGATAGAAACAGTAACTGCAGACTTTTCGATCTTCTCTCCCAGTTCCTTTGCCGCCGCCAGCTGCTCAGCCGCGATCCTGGCGTCATTTGCCTTCTGAAGTTTTAAATCATTTAAGTTCTTAGCTGTAGCCTCTACACCCAGTTTCTTTGGCAGGATAAAGTTTCTGGCATAGCCGTCATTTACTTTCACTACCTGCCCCTTTTTACCAAGCGCCTTTACATCCTCTAATAATACAATTTCCATGTTTTTACATCCTTTCTTTCCGGGATATCCTCAGAATCTTTTTTATACAGCATTTGTGAGAAAGCAGCCTATGAGACATCGCCCTCGTCCATCATCTGGCGGATCACCTCTTTTAAGCGGTTTTTGGCCTCTTCGACAGAAATTCCCTGAATCTGGGCTCCTGCAATGGTCCTGTGGCCGCCGCCGCCCAGCTTCTCCATCATCACCTGCACATTAACCTCGTCAATGGAACGGGCGCTGAAATAAATGGTATTGTTATAAGCTGTCAGCACCACCGATGCCTTGATGCCCTTGATCTCCAAAAGCTCATTGGCCGCCTGCGCTCCGGTAATTGTGGGGCTGTCCAGTCCTTCTGCCGGGCATACGCTGATGGCAAAGGCCTCCATATAAACTTCCGCCGCCCGGACAGCCTCAGCCTTAGCCTGATAATCCTTCATATTTTCCCTGAACAGCTTGCGTACTCTGGTAATATCTGCCCCGCTTCTCCTTAAGAACGCCGCCGCCTCAAAGGTGCGCACGCCGGTCTGGTTGGTGAAGTTCTGGGTATCAATCACAATACCCGCGTACATGGCGTCTGCCTCCGCCGGGCGTACCTTAATGCCGTCAGCAATGTACTGAAGCACCTCTGCAACCATTTCACAGGCAGAGGAAGCATATGGTTCCACATAGGAAAGCACTGCATTGTCGATAATCTCGTTGCTGGTTCTGTGGTGATCCAGCACAACAATGGTGCGTACCAGACGCAGCAGGGACGGCTCGTCCGTGATGCTTGGGCGGTTCACATCCACTACTACCAGCATCGTACCGGAATCCACCAGTTCAGCGGCTTTTGAACCCTTAAGAAACATATCGTCGGGATACTCCGCATTATCCAGAAACCGCTCCATCATAGGACGCACAGAGGAGGTAACCTCGTTAAGCACGATATTTGCCTTTTTATTCATGGACGCGGCAATACGGTAAATGCCGATGGCAGCGCCGAAGGCATCAATATCTGCCAGACGATGTCCCATAATCAGCAGGCGGTCCTTATTTTCCATTAGTTCCCGCAGGGCATGGGCTTTCACGCGTGCCTTTACGCGGGTGGTCTTTTCCATCTGCTGAGCCTTGCCGCCGTAATACTGGATCTTATCCAGATCCTTCACTACCGCCTGGTCGCCGCCCCGGCCCAGGGCCATATCAATAGAGGTTCGGGCATACTCATAGTTCTGAGCGTAGCTTTCCCCGTTCATTCCGATTCCGATGCTTAAGGTGACAGCCATTTCATTTCCAATATTGACCGTCTTTACATCCTCTAAAATGGGGAAACGGGATTCCTGCATCTGAATCATATACTGCTGGCGGATCACGAAGAAATACTTGTCCTTCTCAATCTTCTTTACAATGCCGTTCATGGAAGAAATGTATTTGCTGATCTTACGGTCGATGAGGGCCGTAAGCAGGGAGCGGCGCACTTCCTCCACGCTTTCAAGCGCTTCTTCATAGTTGTCAAGGTAGATCAGACCTGCCACCAGCTTCTGGTCATTGATCTGCTGCTTATATTTTAATGTCTGTGTCTCGTCAATGAGATAAACCGCCGTAATTCGGCTCTCGCCGGGCTCCAGTCCGTTATCCGCCGCAGCCTGAGCCAGCGGATCCATCACAAGCTCCCGCAGGTCCACCCGGTAATTCCTCTCGGAAAAAGAGCTGTGGATGCTTACCGTCTCCCCGCCTGTGGACAGCATTTCCTTCGTAATCTCCGGAAACAGCGCCGTCAGGCTTGGCGGAACCGTCTTATCCTCTCCCAAAATGGACTCAAACTCCCGGTTCATCCACAAAAGGCGGCCGGTTCGGTCCGCTACCGCGTAGGGAACCAGCATTTCCCTTAAGATCCCCTGCCTGCTCTGATCATAGCTTTCTGAAAATGCAATCAGACCTGCCAGGATCCCCCTTTTTCTGGAGATGTAAAGCCACAGCGCGATTCCAATGTAGACAAGAGTAAAAGCCGAAACAATGAGCCCTGCCGTAAACGATACCGCCCCCACAGCAGCCGTCAGCAGGATCATGAAGACTGTCAAATACAGCGGCCATTGCAGATATACGCGAAAGGTCCACCGCATCTTTCCTTTATCTTTCATATCTTTCCTCCAATCGTATCCGAAAATGGAATACGCCTATCTTATGGATTATACCATATCCAGGGGGATTCGTCCATGAAAAAACGGATTTTGGCAAATGTCCCCTGTGAATTTAAAAAATGGTTTACACAGCCGAGAGAATCTAATATAGTATGGATGGTAATACAAAACATTTTAAGAAATCAGGAGTTTCCATATGAAAAAGTCAGAGCTTATCAGAGAATGTTTTATCATCACCTTCGCCACACTGATCGTTTCTGCAGCCGTATTTTTCTTCCTTCTCCCCAGCCAGGTGTCGGTGGGAAGCATATCCGGCCTGGCAATGATCCTGGGAAATGTCATCCCCCTTCATATGTCCGTCATTACCTTTATACTGAACGGGATTTTGCTGATCGCAGGTTTTCTTCTGATCGGCAAAGACTTCGGCGCAAAGACCGTTTATACCTCCCTGCTGCTCCCTCTGTTTTTAAGAGTCTTTGAGATTTATTTTCCAGATTTTTCATCCATTAACGGCGATCCTTTCCTGGATATGGTCTGCTATATTTTTACCGTGAGCATCGGGCTTGCAATCCTGTTCCGTGAAAACGCTTCCTCCGGCGGGCTGGACATCATAGCAAAGCTGCTGAATAAATATCTGCACATGGATATGGGAAAGGCTATGGCGCTTCCCGGTATGTGCGTGGCTCTGTCCTCCATCCTGTTCTATGATAAAAAGCTGGTGGTTTTAAGCCTTTTGGGCACCTATTTAAACGGAATCGTGCTGGATCATTTTATATTCGGGCTGAACCTGAAAAAACGGGTCTGTATCATTTCGGAAAAGGAGGCCGAAATCCGGGACTTTATTCTTAACCGCCTTCACAGCGGAGCGACCCTATATGAGGGCCGGGGAGCGTATAATGACCAGCCCAGAACCGAGATCATTACCATTGTGGACAAAAACGAATACTCCCTCCTGATGTCCTACCTTTTGAAAACAGATCCCTCCGCCTTTGTCACTGTCTATACGGTCAGCGAGGTCATCTGCCGCCCAAAACAAAAGAGATAATTTTTTTCGCTCTCCCTATTGATTTTTCCATGTACTTATGGTATTATAATCACTGCTTATCAAACAAAGCATGGGCGAATTCCCGAGTGGCCAAAGGGGACAGACTGTAAATCTGCTGGCACTGCCTTCGGTGGTTCGAATCCACCTTCGCCCATTTGCATACCAAAATAAGCTTAAGAATATCAGCGCCGAGCGTGTAAAGACCCTTGTTTTCAGCACAGGTATGCACTAAATTTTCAGAGAAAGCCGCAGTGGCGGAACTGGCAGACGCCCGGGACTTAAAATCCCGTGGGTAGTGATACCCGTACCGGTTCGATTCCGGTCTGCGGCACTGAAAAACTCCTGTCTCGTTGAGAGACAGGAGTTTTTTTATGCTCCGGCTTTCTCCTGGTCGACGGCCTGATTTTCCGTAACGGTTCAGCCTTGCGGCAATTTGTACGGAAGTATGTGCTGCAAGCTGGCTGACATACGCATATTTCTGTGCAAATTGATATATGCCGTCATTCCTCCCGCCTGAATGTTTTCGGAAGCCGTATACAGTAATACGCGCCCTTTGAGGGAGGGTTCCGATTTCCCGCTTCCACTGTTCCGCCCAAATAGCAAGTTCCCGCCCACACCACCGAAAGTCCGATCCCCGTTTTTCCTCCCTTTCCTTTATAAAAACGCTCAAATATATGAGGCAGATCCTCTTTGTCAAATCCTGGGCCATCGTCCTCTACGAGAATCAACACCCCATCGCTCGTGTCTTTCAGACGAATCGCAATCGTTGTTTCTGCGTAGCGGAATGAGTTGGAAATTATATTCTGAAGAATCCGCTCCAGAAGTTTTGGATCTGTCTCTATCGGCAACTCCTGTTCCTCACACGCAAGGCAAAGCTCGCACGATATCCTGATCCCCCGCAGCGCCTCCAGACACTCATCCACAAATTCAACCAGATCCACCTCTGTAATATGCAGCTCCAGTTCCTGATTGTCCATTTTTGTCAGTGACAGAATACTCTCCACCAGCTCTGTCATACGAATACTTTCTGTCAGAATAATTCCTGCCGCCTTTTGCCCGTCCTCTATGATGCCGCAGGAAATCCCCTGGGCGTAGCCGGTAATGGAAGCCAGAGGCGTTTTCAGGTCATGGGAAACATTTTGAAAAAAACGCTTTTTTTCTTCTTCTTTTTCTCTTATTTTGCTCTCCATCTGATTATAAGACCGTTTCAGGGTTTCCAGCTCCGAAAGCGAATAGATCTCGTTGATCTGTGCGCTGCGCCCCTCTCCCGCCATTTGAATCTGACTGCAGAGCTTTTGCAGCGGCCTGGAAATGCTCTTTGAAATCAGCCAGGCCAGTACGGATGCAGCAGCTGCCGCAGCGGTCAGGACCCCCCACATAAGCTGTCGGACCGCGTCCCAGAAAATATCCATGTCCGGCGCAGGCACTGCTGCAATAAAATACTTTGCTCGGACAGAATGGACCGTATCCAGCGTGAAACATTGCAAATTCCATGACTTATTTTCTATCTGCACTCTTTCAGGCCTCACATTCCCGCCCTGCTTTAATATTTCCTGGCAGCGCTGTGTCAATGCATCGGGAAGCTCTCCCTCCTCATATGTTTCCGGGTAAACCAGGCGATACTTTGAGTTAAAAACCAGAAGTTTCCCATCAAAAGCCTCCTCTTTAATGGTTTCCTTTACCTTTTGAAGGATCCTTTTGGAACCTTCCCGTTCTTCCTTTGCAGACTGCCGACCCGTTTCTTTCCAGCACATATCTTTCACGATCTTTTCCACCATGGAAATCATAGCTTCTCCATCCCGCCGGGCAGCGTATTCCACATATCTTGCAGATGATGCCGAAAAAATCAGCCCGGCTCCCAACGTCAAAAACAGGATGACCGCCAGAACCAGCAGAAAAATCCGCGTATGAATATGCTTTCCCATCAATGCTCCTTTCAGATTTTCTGCTGCCGCTCTGTCAGCCGGTATCCGTATCCCCAAACCGTTTCTACCCTTGCGGTGGACTGAGCGTTTTTCAGCTTTTTTCTAAGGCGTTTCATCAGATCGTCCGGCATCCTCTGCTCCTCCTTTGCACAGCAGCATTGCCATACATATTTCAGAATTTCTTCTTTTGAAACTGCCATTTCCTTCCGTTCCATCAAATACTGCAGAAAATCAAATTCTGTCCGCGTTGCCGGAAACGCCTCATCCCCTACCATAACGCGCCTTTCACCCGGATACAGCGAGAGATTTCCACACTGAAACCCTTCTCTGGAAACCGTGCCCTCTCTGGATGACAGCTCCACTCTGCGAAACAGGGCCTTTACTCTTGCCAGAAACTCCAATGGCAGAAACGGCTTGGTTATATAGTCATCTCCTCCCAGAGTAAATCCCGTTACCCGATCCAAAGGACTGTCCTTTGCCGATACGATAATGATGGGAATCCCGCTCTCCTTCCGAAAAAAAGTGCACAGACTAAGCCCGTCCTCTCCAGGCATCATAATGTCCAGAATGATCATATCCGGCTTTTTCTTTGCAGCAGCCTGCCGGATCCCTCTCCCATTCTCAAATGTCCGAACCAAATATCCCTCGCTTTCTAAAAAAGTCTGCATCATAAGACGGATATTTTCCTCATCATCCGCTATATAGATCAGTTTCTGCATACCGTTCTCCTTAATTTCCACAGTAACTATTCACATTCTCTTTACTAAGCATATCATGCTGTCATAAAATCGTAAACCTCTGCCACATTTCTGCCACATAAAACTTCTTGAAACAACCGGGCCGTATTCTGTACAATAAAAACATCTTAAACAGGGAGGTTACTCACATGAAAAAACGAACATTTGCCGTATGTCTCGCCGCAATACAGCTTGCCCTTTCTTTCTCCTCCTATGCCGGCCAATGGCAGCAGGATCAGAACGGATGGAAATACAAAACTGACAGTGGAGATCATATGAAAAATACCTGGTATCAGGACAGTGATTCGCGGTGGTATTATTTTGGCCCAGACGGGTATATGAAATCTAGTACCATGACGCCCGACGGATATGTGGTGGGCTCTGACGGCGCATGGATCGAACCGCTGGGAAAAAGCGGAGATCAGGCTGTTTCCCCATGGTTTTATCAGTCTATGCTGGGAAAAGGCCTGGATGTCACATGGTCTGAATTTCCAAAACAGACCGCGTCCTACAGTGAGCAGATGGTAAAGGATTTTAAGGCGGCCGGCGTCAGCCATGTCAGGATCCGCGTTAAAGATGATATTTCTGCTGAACTTCTCGCCTCTTTGGATCAGCAGATCAATGACTGCCTGAACAACGGAATCATCCCTATTCTGGCATATCAGGCCCATGCGTTCAAAGAAAATCCCTGCCAGGAAACCATGGATCACGTCACCGCATGGTGGACAGCTATGGCAGAGCATTATCAAGACAGCTCCCACCTGCTGGCCTTTGATCTGATGATCGAAGCTTCCGATGCGGTCAACCAGCTTCCAGAGGCTTTAAATCAGCTTTATGAGCAGACCGTTTCCGCTATCCGGCAGACCAATCCCTCCCGAATCGTCATCATCTCCCCAAGGCTTCGTTCCGACCCATACTATCTTCACGAATTAAAAATCCCTTCTGCCCACAATGGCTATTTAATGGCTGAATGGCATTTCTACGCCTCCGGGCCGGATAAAGTGAATGAAAAGAAAAAGTGGACTACCGGAACCGATGAGGAAAAGAAGCTGATTACGGATAAAATCAATGCCGCTCTCAGCTGGCAGGCGCAGACGGGAGTCCCTACATGGGTCGGTGCCTGGATGCCAGGAAATTATAATAAGGGAAATTCCTATTCCGCAGAAGAGCAGACTGCCTTTGCCTCATACATGACATCTGCGCTGACTGCCGCCCACATTCCCTTTGCGGTAAACGCCGATACCAAGTATTATGATGCGAAACAGCAGGAGTGGATCAGCGATATGCAGCCGGTTGCTGCGGCTATTTTTTCCGGGCGGTAGGGCGGGCCGATATTACAGCTAAAAAGAGGATCGAAAGTACATCTGTTTCAATGTTCTTTCGATCCCTGTTTTTTACTCATTTGCCGTCTCTGTCACCCTATCCCCATCTTCTCCAGCAAACCGCGATTCCATCACTGGATAAAACTCCTCCGGCCGTGATACAAATACCGCTCCGCTGCATGAGGGCATCGTCACCTTCAGCATTCCATTTTCTGCCCGGTAGAATACAATTCCTGCATTATATCCCTCTTCTGTAGTCAAAATGGGCCGTCCCAGAATCATATCATCGGTAATGCCAAGCTGCCATACCGGTATCTCCATCTTTGCTGGTTCCGGGAGGTTGGAAATAACGGTTACCGTCTGATACCGCCCGCACATCCTTCCATAAGCGATCTGCTGGTATCCTGCATACAAAGGCTTCACCGCCCCTTTTTTCAAAGCAGGGTTCTGCTTATGAAGGCCCGCCATATATCGGTGGAACTCAATCAGTTCCAGATCCTCTCTCCCCCAGGGATACGTCCTCCTGCTGTCCGGGTCCGTCCATCCGCAGACACCGGCCTCATCTCCGTAATACAGGGTGGGCGCACCGGGCCAGGTCATCTGGATGACTACAGCTTCCCGGAGCACGGATTTTTTCACGTTCTCCGAGGCACGTTCCGCCCCCATGCTGCCGATCCGTCCCACCATCTGGTTGGTGCGGGTAAGGAAACGGGAATGGTCGTGATTGGAGAGCTGATTCATGGCTGTGAGGATCGTATTAGTCTGCATACGGCTCATATGGTAGCTCATAGCATCAAAAAAGGCCGCTCCATCCCCATAAAGAGCTTCATTGCAGCCATCGCTGTGTTTTTCCATTCCGGTCAGAAACCAGGTTACCGGCTCCATAAACGCGTCATAATTCATAATAGAGTCCCACTGATCGCCCTGAAGCCAGCCAGAAGGGTCTCCGTAGTGCTCCGCCATGATCAGCGCCTCAGGGTTGATCTCCTTTACCGCATGGCGAAACATCTGCCAGAATTCATGATTGTACTCCGCCGTGTGGCCCAGATCCGCAGCCACATCCAGACGCCAGCCGTCCACGCTATAGGGCGGAGAGATCCATTTCCGGGCCACATTTAAAATGTAGCGCACCAGCTTTTCAGATCCTTCATAGTTCAGTTTCGGCAGTGTATCGTGGCCCCACCAGCCGTCATAGGTCTTATTGCCCGGCCAGGCGCCGTCGCTGTCATCATGAAACTGAAAAAAGCTGTGGTAAGGACTGTCCTTGGAAATATAGGCTCCCGGCTCATAGCCGCCAGAACGCTCATAGATCTCTTCCGCATCCAGCCACTTATTAAAGGAGCCGCAGTGATTAAACACACCGTCCAGGATCACCTTCATCCCCCGGCTGTGGATTTCTTTTACCAGCTCTGCAAACAGCGCGTCGCTTGCTTCCAGATTTTCCCTGTCAGCCGTCCGAACCACATAGCGCTCTGCCTGTCTGTTGTCCGTACTGTTTGGATCTACCAGAGAACCGCCGTCCCTGACAATCCGGCCAAAATGGGGATCGATATGCTCGTAGTCCTGGCAGTCGTATTTGTGGTTGGAGGGAGATACAAACACAGGATTCAGATAAATGGCCTCTACCCCAAGGCTCTGAATGTAATCCAGCTTATCCCAAACGCCCTGCAGATCTCCTCCATAAAAACAGCCTACATCCATGGCAGAAGGATTTTTTCTCCAGTCCGTCACACGACACACAGGCTCTCCGATGTAAACATACTCCCCAGACTCTACATCATTGTCGGGATCTCCGTTGCAAAAACGATCTGTAAAAATCTGGTACATCACCGCCCCCTTAGCCCAGTCCGGCGTGTGAAAGCCCGGAGTGATCTTAAAATCAAACTCCGGCCGGCCATCTCCTCCAGAACCCAGGCGGTTATACAGGCATATTTCCTGTCCCTTTTGTACTTTAAAATGATAAAGCACCTGATCTGCAGACGCTGTGATCCTGTGCTCATAATAGTCAAAGTATTCATCTGAGGCTGTCTTTTCCATTGGAACCTCATTTTCGCCCTCTATATAATAAACATGGTCTGCATCATCCTTTGCAGTTCGCATCCGCAGACAGACCTCCTGGCCGGCCTCCGGCTCCATGGGGCTGCGGTAGTCCTCCGTTTCTGCGGAAAACAGCGCGTCCTGGTTCATCTGATCTTTTATATTCTCTCCCACAATGGTTTCCTTACCTTTTTATGCTGTTTACTGTCCAAAACCTTTGTTGCCATTATTACCATTTTATCTGAATTGCTTTAAATACACAAGAAAAACATTTGATGTTAATCTCAACCGTGCCTTAACGGGAAGTATGCGAAAAGCCTGGCGGGGTAGCCAGGCTTTTCAGGAGAAGGTATTTCGTTTCTTATGGGGTGTAGCAAAAACTATATAATGTATTGGGGGGGTTACGTCTATTATAATAGCACAGGCGCCAGAAAAAGTGTGCACAAATATACACTTTTTTAAGCCCATTTTGCTGTCAAAATAACAATCGTGTTTTTAAATTTCCATTCTCCCCCCGTTTTTTTGCTTACAGAAAAACGCACCCTGAGATTTTTGTCTGTCACGCGGCGTCTGTGACCGCTGCCGGCACAAAAATACCGCCCACAGACAGGAGAATTCTTCATCTCCCGCCTGCAGACGGCGCTTTTTAAACAGTTCTCACCGCAGCAGATAACAATCAGGCGTCTACACAGTAACTTCCTTCTGTGCAAATAATGCTTCAAACTCTTCCTGGCCGATCTTTTCCTTCTCAATCAGAAGGGCCGCACAGGAATGAAGCACATCCTCATGACCGCAGATTATCTCCTTTGCCTTGGCATAGCATTCATCTACGATCCGTTTTACCTCCTCATCAATCACATCTGCCATCTCATTGCCATAGGACTTGGTATGCGCCAGATCACGGCCAATAAATACCTCATCATCATCGCTGCCATACTGAATCATACCTACCCGCTCAGACATACCGTACTGAGTTACCATGGCTCTTGCAAGCTGAGTGGCCTGTTTGATATCCTGGGACGCGCCGGTGGTTACATCCTTAAAGATCAGTTCCTCGGCGATCCGTCCGCCCAGATCTACCATAATGTCCTGGAGCATACGGCCCCTGGTGTTGAACATCTCATCCTTCTCCGGAAGGGGCATGGTATAGCCTGCGGCCCCTACGCCGGTAGGGATGATGGAAACCGTGTGAACCGGCCCCACATCCGGCAGCACATGGAAGAGGATAGCATGGCCCGCCTCATGGTAGGCTGTGATCTTCTTATCCTTTTCGGAAATGATCTTGCTCCTCTTCTCAGCGCCGATCCCTACCTTCACAAAGGCGCGGTCGATATCATTCTGACGGATAAAACGGCGGTTCTCCCTTGCGGAGAGAATGGCTGCCTCGTTCATCAGGTTTTCCAGATCCGCTCCCGTAAAACCGGAGGTCGTCTGAGCAACCCGGTGCAGATCCACGTCCTCGCTGAGAGGCTTTTCCTTGGAGTGCACCTTTAAAATCTCCTCACGGCCCTTTACATCCGGCCGCCCTACAGCTACCTTCCGGTCAAAACGGCCCGGACGCAGAATGGCGGGATCCAGAATATCCACCCGGTTGGTGGCGGCCATAACGATGATGCCCTCATTAACACCAAAACCGTCCATCTCAACCAGAAGCTGGTTTAAGGTCTGCTCCCTCTCATCATGGCCGCCGCCCATGCCGGTTCCCCTTCGGCGCGCCACTGCGTCGATCTCATCGATAAACACGATACAGGGAGCGTTTTTCTTAGCCTCTTCAAACAGGTCACGGACACGGGATGCGCCTACGCCTACGAACATTTCCACAAAATCAGAACCGGAAATAGAGAAAAACGGAACACCTGCTTCCCCGGCTACTGCTTTTGCAAGGAGGGTCTTACCCGTTCCGGGCGGGCCTACAAGAAGAAGTCCCTTGGGGATTCTTGCGCCCACACTGGTGTATTTCTGAGGATTCTTTAAGAAATCCACCACCTCTTCCAGCTCTTCCTTCTCCTCCTCCAAACCAGCCACTCGGGAGAAATTCACCTTACTGTCACGGCTGAGCCTTGCACGGCTCCGGCCAAAATTCATCATCCTGGAATTGGCTCCGCCGCCGGATGCGCTGCGGTTCATCACCATAATGATCACAACAACCACAACGATGGAAAGCATAAACGGCATCACAATGGTCAGCATCGTGCTTTCCTGGGGAACGCCCTCCAGCGAATAGTCAATATTGTGCTCCTTTAGAAGCTGCTCTGCCTCCTTTACATCGGAAACATTCTGTCTTGCCACCCGGTTGCCGTCCAGCGTAAGGGTAACAACACCGGTGGGCGCCTGGGGGTTCTGGCTGATTACTGCCTCTTCTACCTTCTGTGTGTCGAGAACCTGCAAAAACTCCTCATGGGTAAGCTTATCTTCTGTTCTTGCCGTAGCGGTATATTTAAACGCCACAGCCAGAAGAACCAGCATCATAAGGAGAAATACAAATCCTCTGAATGTCTGCTGCTGTCTCAACGAACTGCCTCCTTAAGTCAAATATAATAATCGGTACCCGGCAGGAAACCCTGCACTGTCCCCTCAGCCTTCCTGCTCTACCACTCCGATATAGGGAAGGTTTCTGTATTTCTGGTCATAATCCAGCCCATAGCCTACTACGAACTCATCAGGAATGGTGAAACAGGTGTAATCCACCTTTACCTGCTTCTTTACACGGCGTTCCGGCTTGTCAAGCAGAGTGCACAGACGGATATCTGCCGGCCCTCTCTGTTTTAATACCTCGATCAGGTACGCCAGGGTGCGGCCGGAATCAATAATATCCTCAACAATCAGGACGTTTTTTCCCTCCAGGGGCTCGTCCAGATCCTTGATAATACGCACCACACCGCTGGATACGGTGCCTGCTCCGTAGCTGGATACAGACATGAAATCCATGGATACAGGCGCTGTCAGCCTCTTTGCCAGTTCACAGGTAAAGAATACGCCTCCCTTTAAAATACAGATCAAATGGATCTCCTTTCCCTGGTAATCCCTGTTAATGATCTCTGCCACTTCATTGATCCTCTTCTCCACTTCTTCCTCTGTGAGCAATACACGGATCTTATCTGCCATCGTCTTATCCTCCGTTTTCTTTTCATATTCTTCTTTTTTCCGGGGCAGTGCCGGCCTGTCGCCTGCCGGGATCTCTGCCTGAAATACGCGTTCTGTAAGCGCGCTGATCTTATAATCACTGCTGATGCGGTATCCGATCACCCACATCACATGACTTCCGTCTGCCAGAAGGGGGATCCTGTCCCTGAGCCCGGATGGGATCTTTTCATCGATCATATATCTGCGCAGGGGCTTGTGGACTCCCTCCGAAAGAGCCAGATAGTCTCCGGGCTGTCTGGTTCTGATGACGGGCGTACCCTTTATTTTATCACAGTCAAACCATTTCGTATACATATTTTTAGGAATTGGCGCGCCTTTTTTGTAAGGAAATACGGTAAAAACGGGGGACAGTACAGGAGACGGATCCAATGCCAGACCGAAAATAGCCGTTTGGCGTCCCAGAAGGATCCCACCATATTCCCGGACAGCGCCCAGCCCGTAGGGAAGCTCGATTCGGCGTCCCGGCTGCCGGTCAAACAGCGCCTGTGCTGCTTCTGCATGGATCAGCCCCAGATCCTTCGCAGACCCGGCCAGATGCTTTAAAAGCTCCATCACAACGTACAGCTGCAGCACAGGAGCTGCGGCCCGAAAGGCCGCTTCCGGAAGAAAGACGCAATGGGCGCGGGAAGCTTTTGCATCCGCCGCCTGCCCTATCTTACAGCCTGTCCTATCCTCTGGCGTCTGCCAGGTCCATTTCTTAATCCACGCTGCGGACTGTTCCTTCAGATACGCATCCGCCATTCCGGCCAGCTTTCCCATCCGCAGCACATTAGCCCCTGCGCCGGGATTGACCTTTTCCTCCACAGCGGGAAGAATCTCAAGCCGGATGCGGTTGCGGGTATAGTGATCTGTATGATTGGTGGAATCCTCCACCCATGAAAGCCCCCGTTCCATCAAATACGCTACTATGTCCTCCCGGCTCACATCCAGAAGGGGCCGGATCACGTTCCCCCGTACATAGGGAATCCCTTTTAATCCCCCAAGGCCGCTGCCGCGAAACAGGTTGTGAAGAATGGTTTCCGCCTGATCATTGCTGTGGTGGGCCACCGCAATTTTAACGGCAGCTCTTTTCCCCGGTTCCTCCGTTCCCTCTGACGCCTCGTTTTCCCATTTCTTTCCTTGTTCATGGAAGCACTCATACCGCAGGATCCGCCCCGCTTCCTCCTGCGACAGCCCCTCTCTGGCCGCCAGTCCCTTTACATCTGCCTTTATCAGTGAAAAGGGCACCGAAAGTTCTCTGCAGATCTGTGCGGCAAACCGGCCATCCCGGTCCGCCTCGTCCCCCCGCAGCCCATGGTGGATATGGACGGCCCGCAGGCGGATGCCCAGGCTTTCACGAAGCCGGGTCAAAATGCTCAGAAGACAGACAGAGTCAGCCCCTCCTGAAAGAGCGGCGATGACCCGGTCTCCCGGCTCCAGCATATGATGTTCCTCAATGGTCTCTCTGACCCTGTATGTCAGCTTGTCCATGGTTTCTTTTTGCTCCTGGTATATCATTGAAAATCATTTTTCCATACGCTCTAACTATAACGGCTCTTCTGTTCAAAGGCAAGTTTTTTCCAAAAATCCTTTTAGTTTTAAGAGGCTTTGTCACTCCTTCTTCCAGATGGCAGCCGTAAGAACTGTCATATCATCTCTGGCTCCGGGCACAAAGGACAGGGCAAACTCCAGAATCCGCTCCGCCATCTCCTGGGGCGTCATAAACTCCATGCTTTCCAGATACTGACACATCGCCTGCTCCTTATCCTCTCCCGGCAGCGCGTCCAACACCCCGTCTGTCACCATGATCACATGATCCCCGTCCCAGAGTTTTCTGGAAAGCATTACCGGCTCCGCCCCGTTCAGGATCCCTGCGGGCACCTGACCCGCCTCCAGCACCTCAGCGCCCTCCTGGCCCAGCACAAAGGTAGGCGCAGCTCCCAGCTTCATCACATCCAGCACCCCGGTATACAGATCCACACAACTTACATCCAGCGCCGCCGGATGCTGCTCCGCCCCCGCAAGCAGAAGTACCGTATTCACCAGCTTAAAGGCCGCCCTGGGACCGAACCCTGCCTCCAGGAGCCCTTCTGTCAGCTCTACCACCTGCCGGCTTTCCTGGCCCGCCTGCTCCCCGCAGCCCATGCCGTCGCAAAGACTGATCATCGCCTGACTGCCGGGGCTCTCACAAAAGGTATAGTTATCTCCCGAATAGCGCTCTCCCTGCCTTGGTACTCTGGCCGCTCCATAGAGCAGCTGATATTCTCCCTCCTCCTCAAACCGGACGGTTCCCGTCTGCCTTGTAATGATGCTCCGGCTGTCCCTTGCGGGATTCCATTTTGTTCCCGGCACCACCTCTCCCATAAGACCCGCCGCATCCTTTGCCGTCATGCACCTGCCATTGGTGGTTCTTGCCGTCACATAGGCCTCCCTGCGTCCGCTCTCATACTCCAGGATCAGCATATTTTCCACCGCCACATGGCACCGGCGGAACAGCTTTTTCATTATGTATCCATACTCGGACGTCACATCCGCCGCCTGGTCGATCTGATGGGAAAACTCCCCCAGAATCAGGGACATCTCCCGAAACTGGGACACCACAGCATCGCGACTCTCCAAAAAACGGTTTTTCCAGGAAAGGTTCATGGTAGCGCGGGCCAGACTGCGGTTTAACTGGGACAGATAATCCTCCTTCTTACGGCAGTCAGCCTGAAAAAGCTTAGGCATATCCTCCTTTTCGATCTGCCCCTTCTGTTCAAAGGCACGAAGGAGGTAGTAGAGGTAATAGCTGTCCTCCCTCCGGCTGACCATGTAGATCCCACACTGACTGCAGTCCCCGCACACCATGGCCGCCGACGTCTCCATGGCTGCCAGACCGTCGTCTCTTGTGAGGCCGGACTCCTTTCCCATTCCTTCATCAAAGGCCTTTGCCAGCCGTTCCATGGAGCGTGCCATGTCCTCTAGCTTTCTGGCCGTATAATAATTCACATCGGATCTCACTCTTACTTCCTGTTTTCCTGACAACAAAAAAATCCCTCCAATCTGCGCGGATGGGCCTGGTACTCCTGAAAAGCCCATCTCTTATCCAGTATACGCGGACCAGAGGGGAAATATCTGTCGTATTCAGTTGGCTGTAAGGGAAAATCCTTCGACCATTTTCGACATCCTCCCTATTGTTTGGGTTTTAAAAGAATCTCATCCGGGTTTACCAGACCCAGCTTTTCCTTGGCTACCTCCTCGGCATACTGCTTGGTCTGGACATAGACCTTGTATTCTTCCAGCTCCTTGGTGCGGTTCTCTTCATCCTGCACCTTGCGGGTCAGTTCCTCTTCCTTCTGCTGATAATCCAGTTCTGTCTGCCTTAGAGAAGCTCCCTTGGCGTTTACAGCCACAGCAAGAGAAATGACCACCATAGTTATGCCTAAGATCGCCATACGATTCTCCCATTTGCCGCGTCTTGCACGCTTTGATCTTCCATAAGATCCCATGAACTGCTCTCCTGATTTCTGCAAAACCGGGCATTCAGCGGGTGAGAACGCCCTTTGTTATCATTTTAAACCATTTATGTATCTTTTTCAAGCACCGGAAGAAAAATCGGCTTACAAAACGGTCGTAAAAAACCATCCCCAGAAACACCCCCGCTACTGCATAGAAACGAAAAGCCCCATTGTTCTGCTCATAAAGCAGCATAAATACCGCTCCCCCTGCGTAGATCCAGTAAAAAAAGTCTTCGACCCCCACAAACAGAGAATTATGCCGGATCAGGATACGAAGGAAACGAAAACCGTCATACACTGCCATCAGCCATCCGCCGGTGATCAGGCTGAGGGCCGTCAGCAGCAGCTCATAATAAATCCGCTCGCTCAAAACGCTCCCTCCTCTACTTAAAGAGCCGGGTAAAAATAGATTCCCCGGACCGGCGCAGGGCCTCGTTGGAGCTGTAGACAAAGCTTTCCACCGTCCCTTCCAGATCCACCTCCCCTTTTTCCAGGGTAAGCCGGTTCACATGGAGATCCTTTCCCCGAATAGTCAAAAGGCCCATATCCGTATCCAGCACCACCTCATTTTCATCAAAGGATACACAGTCCGATACGCCGGTAATCCCCGCCAGTTTCCGGTCCTGAATGGTCAGACGGTGGGGTCTTGCCGCGCCCAGTTTTTCTTCCATACAAAAACCTCCCCATATATTCATCGTAAGGGCAGTCCCTTAAAATAAATATATGGGGAGGCGGGCATTTCTATACCACAAGCCGTATGATGACCTGTTTTATACCGAAGCGAAACCGCTCTTACAGATACCTAAACAGCTCCTTTGCATCATCCTTTTTAACGGTCTCCTGGACATCCAGCACCTCAGCTCTTACTGCCCTGGCTCCAAACTGGATCTCGATGATATCGCCTGTCTTTACATTTAAAGAGGCCTTGGCCGGTTTGTCATTGACCAGGACGCGTCCTGCATCGCAGGCCTCGTTTGCCACGGTCCTGCGCTTGATCAGACGGGAGACCTTAAGAAACTTATCAAGTCTCATGAATTATTTATTAACCTCATCCTTAAAAGCCTTGCCAGCCTTGAACTTTGGAGACTTGGAAGCTGCGATGGTCATAACCTCGCCGGTCTTGGGATTTCTTCCCTCTCTTGCAGGTCTCTCAGCAACCTCAAAGTTGCCAAAGCCAACGATCTGTACTTTGCCGCCGTTTACTAATTCCTCAGTTACAACATCTGTGAACGCCTTAACTGCCTTCTCAGCATCCTTCTTGGAAATCTCTGCCTTCTCAGCAACTGCTGCGATTAATTCTGTCTTATTCATCAATTTTTCCTCCTAGATGATGGGAAACCTGAAACAGAACCGCGCTCCTTTAGGAGGCGGATCCCATCTGCGTAAGATTCAGGATCCCGTTCTGATGGTAATGTCAATTTATACCCTATCATTTATATCTGTTTTGCTAAGATTTGTCAAGGTTTTTCGTGCCTTTTGCAGCGGTTTTTCACCATAGCTGCCCACCCTTTAATCCTTCATCCGCTTTATGACCTTAAGGCGGGTAAATTCCTCCCGTTCCTTCTCTTCCAGGGCGTCAGAAATAGACTTTGACAACTCCTGATAATGGGGAATTGTGATGTTTTTTAAGGCATTGGCCCGCTTCTGCGTTTTTTTGATGGAGTTTGCCAGCCGATAGGCAGAATTTTCCACCATGGACAGCTTAATAGTCAGCTCCTTCACCCGCTCAAAATGCTGTCTGGCAATGTCCAGAGACTCAGACGTATTGTTGAAGCCGTAGGCCACCTCCATGGGGCCCGACTCATGGCGGACAAGAGGAATCTCCGTCCCCATAATGCTGCGCGCCTTGATCCCCACACCCTCATCTATGGGTATGGACATACCGATCTCCTGGACATAATTGATCCCCAGTTCGATATTGGCCTCCTGAAGCGCCTTGTAGGCTGCGGTAAACACAGCGTCGATCTCCGACTGGATTCCCTTAGCCTCATCGATCAGCCCCATCAGCTCCCGGATCAGGATATTCCTCTTTTTGTCCATAAGGCCATAGCCCATACCAGCAAGCTTCAGGGAATTTTTCGCCGCGATCAGGTTTCCTTTGGTGGGAAATGTATTGGGATCCATACTGTATCACCTCACCTTTTCTCATAAAACTGATCCAGGATCTTTGTATCAATACGATCCAGTTCCTCTCTGGGCAGCATCCGAAGGAGCTCCCAGCCGATATCCAGCGTCTCTGTTACAGACCGGTTCTCATAATGGCTCTGGCCGATAAACCGGCTCTCAAACTCTCTGCCGAACTCCAGGTACTTCTTATCCGTGGGCGAAAGTTCATCCTCTCCAATAACAGATGCTAATGCCCTTGCGTCTCCCACCTTGGCATAGCAGGAAAACAGCTGATTGGCCACGTCCTGATGATCCGCCCTGGTATAGCCTTCTCCGATTCCGTCCTTCATAAGGCGGGACAGAGACGGCAGCACGCTGATGGGCGGATAGATGGACTGGCTGTTTAACTGCCGTTCCAGCACAATCTGCCCCTCTGTGATATAGCCCGTCAGATCCGGGATGGGATGGGTGATATCGTCATTGGGCATGGTTAAAATGGGAATCTGGGTCACAGATCCGTGACGCCCTGCCACAATGCCCGCTCTCTCATACAGAGAGGCCAGATCACTGTATAGGTAACCCGGAAACCCCTTTCTGGACGGAATCTCTCCCTTGGAGGAGGAAACCTCACGCAGGGCCTCTGCATAGGAAGTCATATCTGTCAGAATCACCAGGATATGCATTCCTTTCTCATAGGCCAGATATTCCGCCAGGGTCAGGGCGATCTTGGGCGTGATCAGGCGCTCCACCACCGGGTCGTTTGCCAGGTTGATAAACATGGCAACGTGCTCCGACACGCCGCTTTCTTCAAAGGTTCTGCGAAAGAAATCCGCCACATCATGCTTAACGCCCATGGCTCCGAATACGATGGCAAACGTTTCATCGGAGCCTTCCCCCAGAGAAGCCTGCTGTACGATCTGAGCCGCCAGCTGATCGTGAGGAAGGCCGTTTCCGGAGAAAATAGGCAGTTTCTGCCCGCGAATCAGCGTGGTAAGGCCGTCAATGGCGGAAATACCCGTACGAATGTAGTTTCTGGGATACTCTCTGGACACCGGATTTAATGGCTGTCCGTTGATATCCAGACGCACATCGGAAATGATGTCGCCCAAACCGTCAATGGGTTCACCGATGCCGTTAAAAGTTCGCCCCAGCATCTCGGCAGACACGGCGATCTCCATGGGATGTCCGGTCAGCCTTGTATGAGTGTTCCGCAGGGCCATGCCGTCCGTACCCTCAAACACCTGAATAATCGCCTTATCCCCGTATATCTCAATAATGCGGCCGATCTTCTTTGTGCTGCCTGCCACAGTCATTTCCACAATCTCATCATACGCCGCATTCTGAACGCCCTCCAGAACCACCAGAGGGCCATTGATCTCACTTAAACCTAAATATTCAACTGCCATCTGAATCCTCCTTATGCGTTGCGCTCCACTACATTTTCATAGAACCGGTCCACCTGCGCCCGGTACTCATCAAACAGTTCCAGGCGGTCATTCGGAACATCATATTTGATGGAAATGATCTTATCAAAGATGGGATCCTCCTTCAGCACCGACATAGGCATCCCCATGGAAATCAGTGTTTTTGACTTCTTATAGAGATATAAAATGATCTCCATCATCTTAAACTGTTTCTTAAGCGGAACAGAGGTGTCGTCCTTGTGAAATGCATTCTGCTGCAAAAAGCCAAGACGGATCACCCTTGCGATCTCCAGCACCAGCTTCTGATCGTCGGGCAGCACGTCGGAGCCGATCAGCTTTACAATCTCCATCAGGCTGCTTTCCTGGGTCAGCAGGGCCATGAGGCGATTGCGGTAATCCACGAACTTCTGATCCACATTGTCCATGTACCAGGACGACAGGTCGTTTATATACTCTGAGTAGCTGGTGAGCCAGTGAATGGCCGGGAAATGTCTGGCATAGGAAAGGTTCTTGTCCAGTCCCCAGAAGCAGCGAACGAAACGCTTGGTATTCTGGGTCACAGGTTCGGAGAAATCGCCTCCCTGAGGAGAAACGGCTCCTATGATGGTCACAGAACCGTCTGTGCCGTTTAAGTTGCGCATCATGCCCGCCCGTTCATAAAAAGCCGACAAACGAGAGGCCAGATAGGCCGGAAACCCTTCCTCGGCAGGCATCTCCTCCAGACGGCCGGAAAGCTCTCGCAGCGCCTCGGCCCATCGGGAGGTGGAATCCGCCATAATAGCCACGTGATAGCCCATATCCCTGTAATACTCCGCCAGAGTCAGCCCGGCGTACAGGCTGGCCTCCCGGGCCGCTACCGGCATATTGGATGTGTTGGCGATCAGAGTAGTCCGGTCCATCAGCGGATTGCCGCTCTTTGGGTCGATCAGTTCTGAAAACTCCTCCAGCACCTGGGTCATCTCATTTCCGCGCTCCCCGCAGCCGATATAGATGATCACATCCGCGTCAGACCACTTGGCAATCTGGTGCTGGGTCATGGTCTTTCCTGTTCCGAAACCGCCTGGAATGGCCGCTGTGCCTCCCTTTGCCAGCGGGAACATGGTATCCAGAATCCGCTGGCCCGTGATCAGGGGCCTGGTGGCGGAGAACCGTCTGGCTGTAGGCCTTGGCACGCGGATGGGCCATTTCTGGGTCATGGTCAGTTCCCGTTCGGAGCCGTCCATCAGCTGCAGCCGAACCAGCATTTCATTGATGGTATACTGGCCGTCAGAAACCACCTCTGTCACATAGCCCTCCATGTCCGGCGGCACCATGACCTTATGGACAATGGCCCGTGTCTCCGGCACCTCTGCGATAATGGTTCCCGGCATCAGGCGATCGCCCTTCTTTACAGTAATATGGGCATCCCATTTTCTGGAAGTATCCAGGGCATCCACGCTGATGCCGCGGCTGATGGAATAGCCGCTGTGCTCGGCGATCTTGCTTAAGGGCCTCTCAATGCCGTCAAATATATTGTTTAAGATACCGGGAGCCAGGGTCACGGACACAGGCGCGCCGGTGCCGGTAACAGTCTCTCCCGGCTTTAGGCCGCTGGTTTCCTCATATACCTGAATGGTTGTCTTTTCCGAGGTAAGTCCGATGACTTCGCCTACCAGATTTTCCCTGCCGACGTACACCATTTCGTTCATCTGGAATCCGGGATCTCCCTCCAGAGAAACTACAGGGCCGTTGATCCCGTAGATCACACCTGTCTTAGCCATTTACTTACCTCCCAAATCAAATGTAAAATCGTGTCTGGCCTCTTTGAGCTTTGTATCAAAGGAGCTGTCGATCAGAACGTGCTTGGCCGGAACCACTGCACGGATGCCGCCGTTAAAGGAATACTCGCTGATCTTCACCGTTACATTGTGGTGAAGGGCCAGTCTGCGGGCCTTATCCTCATCGGAAGGATCCATATAGATGATCAGAGCCTCGTCGCCCGCAAAATCCTTTGCGGCCTGAACCTGCTTTTCCAAAAGCTCCTGATACTCCCTGGTCTCCATAAAATTTGCCAGCATATCCTTTACTTCCACAAAAAGCTTATCCTTTAGCTCCTCCTGCCTGCGGCTGATCTCCCGCTTCTGATCCAGCTGGCCAATGGAAAGCTTTTTGTTCTTTTCCCGCTCCAGTTTCTCTCTCTGGGCTTCTTCCTGCATGGCGGCCCTGCGCTCTGCGTCTGCCTTATGCTCCTCAAAAGCCGCTTCCAGCGCACGGACGCAGTCATCCAGCATACGGGCGCTTTTTTCCCTTGCATCCGTCATGCAGATTTCCTGAAAATGTTTCAGTTTTTCCTCAGTTGTCATGCTCTTCACCTGCTTTCTCTATGAAAATGCGCCTGAACGTCCCTGCGGCGCGCTCTACAGCTTCAGTCCGATGGCTTCGTTCACATAAGAGGTGATAAAGTCCGGCTTGCGGCCGGTGCCATGGCGGTCCGGGATCTCCACAATCAGCGGAAGCCGTCTCTCCAGCTTCACGTTATCGATGAGTTCCGGAAATTCCCTGCCGAATTTCTCTGTCAGCAGGATAATGCCAATGTCTTTATCGGCCAGGACCTTATCAAGCTCCCGTTTCAGTTCTTCCCTCTCATGGACGACCGCCCCTTCCACACCTGCCAGCCGCATACCGGTCCAGGTGTCGATGTTGTCGCTGATCAGATACATTTTCATCAGAGTTTACCAAGGATCATAAAGGAAATGATCAGTCCGTACAGACACACACCTTCGGCAAGACCGACGAAGATAAGGGATTTACCAAGAATGGAGCTGTCCTCGCTGATGGCTCCCAAAGCGGCGCTGGCTGCCGCAGATACAGCGATACCGCCGCCCAGACAGGAAAGACCTGTTGCCAGCGCTGCGGATAAATAACCCATTCCGGCCGCCGAGGAAACCGCAGCGGCCGTTTCTTTCGCCCCTTCTGCCGCGAACGCATTTCCGTCAAACATCAGCACGGCAGCAACGATCATGGTGCCGAAAAAGAGGAAAAGATTCACTGCCAGAGCAACCTTATATCGTCCTCTCGTCTTTTCTCCTATTGCAAATGCCCCAAAGGGAACTATGGTGCTTAAAATAAGCGCTGCGCTTAATGTGATCTTAACTAATAAACTCATAATGGATTCTCCTTTTCTATTGATTTGATTCAGGCTTTCTCTGTTTTTCCATAAGGTTCAAAGGCACGCCCGCTGCCCCGGTAGAACCGGCTGAACAGTTCATAATACTCCAGACGGAGTACCTGGATGCCTACGATCAGGCCCTCCATGCCGCAGACGAACAGATTCCCGCCGATGATAACGCCCCAGTTGGGATCGCCGGCCTCTGCCCCCGCAAGCATCAGAACTACCTGCATCATGGCCGCGTGGCTCACTGCAAAGGCGCCTACCCGGACAAAGGAAAGGGTATTGGAAAAATAGCTTAAAAGCACTTCAAAGAGTTCAAAAATCCCCTGGGTAATAAACATTCCCACCCCTCCGTGAAGTTTCTTGGCCTTCTTTTCCACCATGGCGGTAAGAGGTTCCTTAAAGAACATCACAGCCAGCGGGATCAGGAACATAACCACCAGCACTGCCGTAGCCGGAAGAGGGTTCCCGCTCATATACAGCACAATCACAGAAGCAAGAGCGGCGTAAAATACCAGGCCGGCCGCGCCGTTGGTGTCAAACCATATTTTTTCCGTATCATGGGCCCTTACGCTGTTGATAATGTTAAGGATCATACACAGCAGTATGATTCCCATGCCAATGGCAATCGCCGCCACAAACACCGTATTCAGCCGGCCGATAAACGGCAGATCCGTCATCGCCTCCTGGGGGCGGAGCCACAGGGCGTCTATGATATCCTCAAAGCCGAAGATACTTCCAAACAACAGGCCGAAGATAACAGAGAAGAAACCGCAGCAGGATATAATGCCCGCCAGCTGGACTTTTTTAAGACGATACAGCAAAAATCCGCCGATCAGAAGGCAAAGGCCCTGTCCCGCATCTCCGAACATAAAGCCAAAGAGAACAGAATAGGTAATTCCAATCAGAACCGTGGGGTCGATTTCATTGTAGGAGGGAAGGCCGTACATCTCCACATACATCTCAAAAGGCTTAAAAAGCCCCGGATTTTTCATCTTCGTAGGCGGCGTGCTTGTAATATTCCCCCGGTTGTCCTCCAAGATACAGAACGTATCCGCATCCTCCTCGATTTCTTTTCGGAAGGCCCTGGCATCTCTTTCCGTCATCCATCCGCAGAGGATATAGAAGTTGTTGGAGGCGTGCATGGTGCAGGCCGCCAGCTTGCGCACATCAAAATTGACCCCGAAACGCTCCAGACGGATCCAGGCCCCTGTAAGCTCCTCTTTCTTCTCCTCCAGAATCGTTTTTACCGTTTCCTGGGCCTCCCGCTCCTGGGCCTCTAAAGCCTGGATCCGGTCCGCCAGCACGTGCTCTGCCTCTAAGGGCGTACCTTCGTACTCGTCGGGCAGAAACACACGCTCAAAGTGCATGGAGGCATAGATGGCGTCGATTTTTTCAGACAGCTTATCCGGCACAAAATACACGATCCAGACATACTCAGGATCCTCCAGGCACTTAAACATCACCGTATCAATGGTATCGTACACATAGTTATTGATCTTGTCATAATATTCCCTGGTAACACGGCCAAAACGGAATTTAATGAACTTAAAGCCCAGGATCTCCCGCAGACTGTAATTTAACTCCGTAAACGGGGCCACCCGATCCTTGGACTGCTTTAATGCCTGGATCTGAACCGCCAGTTCTTCCCTTTTTTGGGTCAGTTCTTTTAATTCTTCATTCAGCTGCTCCACAAAGGAGGCCGCTTCCTTAATTCCAGGAAGGGATTCTCCCCGGTTTGCAGGAATCTTCGGCAGCGTTCCGCTGAAACGCTCCATCAGATTTCTGGCTGAGGCCAGCTGCTCCTTATAGGGATTAGCCTCAATATATGGTCTCAAGTTTTTTACCGTTTTCAGCTCGGAAAGGGCATTTTCCAGGTGGATTTCATAGCGGGACAGGTATGTGTCCACTACCCGGTCAATGTCCTCTCTGGGGCCGGTAATACTCAAGAATTTCATCTTTTCGATCACGTCGTAAAACCCCCTTTATGCGTTCGCCGCCACTCCGTAGCGAATCCGCTCGATGATAGTGATGATCTTCTCGATCTCCCGTTCCTTAAAATAAAGATAAGAATTGAGTGCAGCCGCAGAATAAGGCTCCTTACGGCTGGTCAGCTCATAAATCCTGTCCACGATCTCCCTGGCAGGGCCTTCCAGACTCTGTCCGTCTTCCAGACTGCCCATGTCAAGGCGTCCGTACCAGCTGTTTCGTATCACGGCATAAACCTGCTCCAGTTCCTCTGCCTGAGCCATGGCCTGGATCTCCTTCTTTTTCAGATGAAGGCTGATAGGGATAATCAATGCATAGATGTCTCCCTCCGGCAGGTGATAATACTTCTTGGCGCGGCAGATCCACTGAAGGTTCAGCATATCCATCCTCGTTCCAAAGCACTGGGTCAGATCCTTTCTTTCATGGCCGGAGAGATATTTGTCCTTGATCCTCCACACCGTCTTAAAATACAGCATATCCACCGCAGTCTCACAGGCAGGAAGGGTAGCGTTTCCCTGCTGGCGCAGTGCATAAAGAGGCCCGTAGTAAATGCTGCCCTTAATGCCCGCAATCACCTCGTCAATGGAACGGCACTGCGAAAGCTGCACCAGATCCAGAGAGGAGTGGCGGTCAAAGAACTCCTTAAAGCCCGACAGATCCTGGGCAGCCTCACGCCTTCCGGCTCCATTGCGCAGGCAGGTCTTTAAGATACCAATCTCATAGTGCATGAAATACAGATCCAGAAACCGCCTCTGCTTGATGTTGGCAAATTGATACAGCCGGGCAAAATCCCTGTACTGTGCCAGGTTGAGCAGCTGCTCAATCCTTCCCCGGTGCAGTTCCTTATCCTCCACGCCGGAAAAGATCTCCTCATAGGGAGGAATGGAGCGCAGAAAACGCACCGCCTCCGGCACACTCTCCAGAGCCGCCATGGCCTCAAACTGCTCCGGCCGGATGCGCCACCGCTCCATGGCCCTTACCTTCGTGGAAATGCCGCTGTAACTGATCAGGCTTCCCATAGGCTTACTCCTTTATCATATTCTGGAAGAGTGTCTGCGCATACGCTTTATGATGTTTTTCATAGGTCTCCTCCAGCCGGGCGATGGCCGCTTTGGCGTCTGAGGCCTGTTTGTCAAGCTCCTCCTGCATCTCCCGCTCCATCTGTTCCTGAATCTGCGAAATGCGCTCTGCGGTCTTTCGCTCCAGCTCCTGATCAAAAGCCGCCGTTTTCTCTTCCATTTCCTTTGCCAGAGCCTTTTTTCTGACTCCCGCATCGTCCATGACAGAGCCGGCGGCCTTCTCAATATCCGATAATCGGTCGATCACTGTATCCATGCCTTGCTCCTCCTTTTCCCGGATCTTTCCTGAAAAAGTCCGTTTCATATCCCATTATGATACTACTTTTTTTCAAAAATACCAGTGGCATTTTGTAAAATAAATATATTTTTAACAATAAATTTTAAGTGTATGCAGAACAAAAAAGAGATGGAGCCGCGTTTTTGCCAAACTCCACCCCGTATTTTTGTGCATTATGTTCAATATTATGTACATATCAGGTATACTGCAGGCCATATGCTTTGTCTTCGTTTTTGATTTATTCTGCAAGCAGGGCGCAGATGAACAAACGTCATCTGCGCCCTCAAAAGCATCTATATTCAGTATTTCTCATCCCCCGGATCGTATCCCGGCTCTTTAAAATCATTTTCCGGAGCGAAAAGATGATCTGCTGCATTTCCCGAATCTGACGGATTCGCCGCAAGACGGAACTGTCTCACCAGATCATTGAGCACGCCTGCCTGACCGGAAAGTTCTTCACTGGCCGCCGCACTTTCTTCGCTGGTTGCAGAATTCATCTGGACAACCGAGGAAATCTGATCCACCCCGGCCGTAATCTCCCGGATCGCGTCTGCCTGCTCTCTGGATGCACTGGAAATTTCCCCAATGGTTTCTACCACTTCCTGCACCTTTCGGGCCAGTTCCTCAAAAGCAGTATTTGTCTTTTCTGCAATTTTTTCTCCATGAGAAACCGCGGTAAGCGCGCTTTCAATAAGTTCTGTAGTTCCTTTTGCTGCCTCAGAGGACTTTCCTGCAAGATTTCTCACCTCATCCGCAACCACTGCAAATCCCTTTCCTGCAGATCCGGCTCTTGCAGCCTCTACCGCCGCATTGAGCGCAAGAATATTGGTCTGAAATGCAATATCATCAATCACCTTAATAACCTTTTTTATATCTTCCGCGTTTGTGGAAATTTCACGCATGGCTGAGATCATCTCATTCATATCCTTCAGCGTGTACTGTGCCACCTTTCCAGAATCGGCTGCAAGCGCATTGGCCTTTTCTGCATTTTCTGAATTGGCCTGTACCTGGCCGGAAACCTCCGAAATCGCGTCAGACAATTCCTCTACGCTGTTGGCCTGTTCTGTTGCCCCCTGAGCCAGAGCCTGCGCTCCGCTGGAAACCTGATCTGCTCCCGCGCTGATCTGGTTTGCAGACTCCTGGATGGAACGCATCGATTCATTTAAGTTTGCTGTTAATGTTTGAATAGAAACGGCAATTTCCCGCATCTGTCCCGGAAACTCTACCGATACTCCGGTTGTAAGGTCACCTTTGCTCAATGCGCCCAGCACAGCCGATATATCAGAAATGATGACTTTCAGCGCTGAAAAACTGTTCTGCATATTTTTACAGGTTTTTCCAAACTCATCTTTACTGTCATAAGTGATCTGAACATCAAAATCACCGCGGGAAAGGGAATTAGTAGCGTTCTCAATCTCCGCAAGGGGAGCCGTAATCCCCTTTACCAGTTTTTTTATAACGATCACGCTGACAACCAGCGCAATCACAATAAGACCTACTGTCACAGCCAGCGTTTTATAATATGTAACTGCCGCTTTTTTTGTCTGAGCCTCCGCCAGGCTGATCTGTTCGTTTCCAATATCAGACAGCAGCTGCGCCTGATCATCCAGCAGCGGTTTAAATTCATTCTCAAACAGGGCATATGCCTCCGTATTGCCGGTTTCTGTTCCCTGTGACAGCAGATTCATAAACTTCTGTCTTGGGGCGGCTTCTTCTTCAAAAAGCTTCTCCAGCTGATCTACCTTACTTTTATCTACGCGGTAGTTTTTCTTATATTCTTCCAAAAGGGACGTATTTTTGTCAACTTCCTGCTGTGCCATATCCAGATTGTTTTTTATACTGCCCAGATCGCTCTCAGCAAACGCCATCAGTTCATATCTCTGTTCGGAGATGAGATTCCTTCTCATTTCCCAAACATAGTTGGTATTGGCGAGCGTCTTTTTGATAAGAGTATTATTCTCCCTGTTTAATGCTCTCAGTCCGATAACGGATGAGAGCGAGACGCCCAGCATCAGAAATATCAGTATACCAAATCCAAGCAGCAATTTACTTTTGACTTTCAAATTCTTCATCTTGTGTACTCTCCTTTTTCTTTTTGTTTGCTTTTCAGATGAGGCAGTGAATACAAGAGCATATCCTGGAAAATAATTGCTCTCATTCACATTTTACCATGGCATTATATACACTTTACTTTGATAACGCAAGAGAATTTTTAATCAATTTTAGCAGCATTCTGTTTTTTTATCTCTTTTCATACAATATTTGGAAATCTTATTGTTTTTTATACAAAGGGGACAAATAAAATAACCGCCAGACAACGGGTTCTCCATTGTCCGACGGTTATTGACAGTTTTACTGAGCCTGGCTGCTCTGGGCCTGCGTCTCTTCCCCATGTTCCGTTTCCGGGGCGCTTTCTGTTTCCGGCGTCTTTTTTTCGATATACTTGCTGGAAACGTAGGCTTCCTGGCCGTCATAATTTATGACGGTCCAGTCATTGTTGTAGCGTTTTACATAATTCACTTCCGCTCCATGGGCCAGCTGAACCAGGATGCGGCTGCTGGTAGACGGCTCTGTGCGGACGTTCACACTGTTTCCGGCGACCACATAAACATCAGCCTCCGGCTCAGTCTCCGGTTCGGTCTCCACAGCACTCTTGGATTCTGTTTCAGAAGCGCTCTCCGTCATCGCTTCAGACGTGGTTACGCTCTCGGTGGAAACCACGGTATTCTTTGTATCGTCCTGAGCCGGGCGCATCATGCGGATCACCACAATAAGGAAAATTACCACCAGAACAGGAATCAAAAGACGCCATAAATAAAATAACGGCGACACCCTCCTGCGCTTTCTCCGGTGGACATTTCCGCCTCTCTGGCCGGAACCGGAACGGCCTGCCTGACCTCTCTGGCCCTGGCCGGTATGACGGCTGCCTGTGCGGCTGCCCGAAACCTGATTCCTTGGAGCCCTTCTCTGAGCCATCCGTTCTTCTCCTCTTGCAAAGGCCCGCTCCTGACTGCTCCTGGAAACAGGAGGTCTCTGGCTGCGCCCCCCTCTGGGCACATTAACATCATGGGAAAATGCGTGGACCTCCTGGGTCAGCAGCTGATAGGCCTGATCGGCATTATAAGCCGTATTGTCATTTTCATGAACCGCCTTATTGCCCAAAATACGGATTGTATGGTAATTATCCTTGGTCTGCTTATCGATCCATCCTCCCTCATAGAGCTGGTCGATGGTGTCTGATAAATCTCCCTCTACCAGGCAGGCCCTCTCTGCCATACAGCGCACCATGCACTCTAAGGTCTGTCTGGCTTTTACCATCACAAGATTGTAATTTTTATTAACGATCAAACGTTCTGCCTCTCTGACCCCCTGCTGGATCTGCTGCCAGCTGGTGGTATGCTCCAGATTTGACATATGCCTTCCTCCTTCGTGTAAGCGGATTTCCGCAAAAACTTTCTGTGACCATATTATACCTTACTTTACTTGAAATTGCACTAGGAATCGGAAGGATTTTAACGTTGGATTCAGTTCAGATCCGGGCCGCCTCAGGAAAGCACTCTCTCAATGCAAAGGCTATTCCATCCTCATCATTGGCTTTTGTGACATAAGGAGCTGCGGCCCGAACGCCCTCAGGAGCATTTGCCATGGCATATCCGCGGCCGGCGGCGCACAGCATATCCAGATCATTATAGCCGTCTCCAAAAGCAACCGCCTGCCGGCAGTCTATCCCCAGATGACGGCAGACTGCCTCCATCCCCTGTGCCTTTCCCACGCCTGCTTTCATAACCTCAAGATAATTAGGGGAAGAGCAGGCGGCATTTATCTGGGGCATATGCTCCTTCAGCCAGAGACTGGCGGCGTGGATCTCCTTCGGATCGCCCATGTACAGAAGCTTGTGGACTCCCGTGTTCTCAAAGATACCTGAATCTGCTGCCTGCTCTATGGCCTTTGTGCCGGTTATGCGCTCATCATGGGCAACACGCTCGTCCTGACGGCAGTCTACCGCCCAGATATCGCCGCCATAAACGCTGCAGCACAGCCCGGGAAAACGATTTTCCATTTCCCTTTTAACAGGCAGAGCCAGGGAAAGGGGCATAGAACAGCTATAGATCGTCCTTCCCTCCTCATCCAAAACCAGCGCCCCTCCGTAGCACACCATAGGGCCTCCCGTTCCCAGCTCCTGCCTGATATGAGTCATGGCCGAAGCCATACGGGCTGACACCAGCACAAACGGCACGCCGCCGCGGTACAGACGTCTGATCTCCCGCTTTGCTGAATCCGGAACCTGATTGCTGCTGTTTAAGAGCGTACCGTCAATGTCGCTGAATACAATGCGATATGTTTCTCTGTTCATTTTTCTTCCTCCCGTTCTTTTGCTCATTGGATGCCTGCAAACGCCTATTCCTTCAAAAACGCCATCATTTCCCGCTGCAGTTTTAAAAGCCCGCTGTCCATGGAGGCTTCCCCCAAGAGGATCCGTTCCACCTCGCTGTCGGCGCGTTTCATGGCTTCAGGATATTTTCCAAAATGAGGGGCTGCCACTGCTTCCCCCATGACCTGGTCTAAAATTTCAAGATCCATCTGGCCCTGTTCCCTACCACCTTTAGCCAGAAGGGCAGTTTTTACCACCGGCACTCCCTGAGAATCCTCCAAAAGCTGCCTCTGCGTCTCTCCCTCATAGCAGAGCTCTTTTAAAAATTCCCATGCCAGTTCCTTCCGGCTGCTGCGGCTTCCAATCCCCATCAAAAGGGTATCCAGTTCCGTCCGGCTCTCTCCCTCCTGTCCCGAAGGCATTTTCACACAATCCCATTCAAAGTCAGAATACTTCTTAATCCTCCAGGGATACGGCTTATACGTTCTGTATTCTGAATAGGCCAGAGGCATAAAGGCCGCTTTTCCCAGATCAAATTCTCTGGAAGTCACAAAAAATCCATGGTTTAATCCATTCAGTTCCTGGACAAAGCGCAGAGCCTCCTCTACCCGTACATCTGAAAAATAGGCATATTTTCCATCCGAATCAAAAAGGGCGGCTCCATTGGCATACACTGCATCCTGCCAACTGTAATCATAGCAGCCGAATTGATCCAGAATCCCATCCCCATCTGTATCCTTTGTGACCCGTCTGCAGATATCCAGAAATTCCTCGCTGGTCCAGTCATCCTTTGGCATATCAATTCCCTCCCTTTCCAGAAAGGTCTTGTTCACAAACATCAGAGTAGGAACGCTTTCATAAGGCAGAGCATACTGTTTCTGGGATATATTCCCATATTCGTAGGCTCCCGAATAATATGCCTGGGATGAAAAACCGCCGTCCCTTCGGATCATTCCATCCAGTTCCTGCAAAACCCCAAGGCTTGCCAGTGTATCAAATTCCCCTTTGGGAATCATAAATACATCTGGCTCCGTACCAAGAAGAACCTGCTCTGCCAGCCATTCCGGATAGGCATCCCTGCGTATGCCGCTGACGTATTCCACCTTCACCCCCGGATGCTCCTTTTCAAACCGGGCAATGGCATCATCCACGATCTGATAGCAGTTTCCTACCGGAACGTCCCAGTAGCTTTCCGCACACATCCCAAAGCGCAGAACCTGACCCTCTTCTTTGTTCCGTATGCTGCAGAACACCAGAGCCGCCATGACGGTCAGAAGCAGCGCCGAAGCTGCCGCCGAGGCTGCACCTGGAAACGCTTTCTGATCTTTACCCTTTTTCTTCATCTCCCATCCTCCCATCTGCGGTGTTCTCAGATTTTCCCTCCCCCCAGGGAAAACCGGCCGAACCGCCCCCATGACAGCACTCATCCGAACCTTTCAGCGGCCATATTCTACAGCTGTCTGGTCGTCACTCCTGTCTGTACCGCCCAGATTGCAAGCTGAGTCCGGTCCCGCAGCTCCAGCTTACTTAAAATAGAGCTTAGATTATTGCGCACCGTTCCCTCAGACAGATTCAAGGCTGCGGCAATCTCTTTGTTGGATCGTCCGTAGCCCACCTGCTGGATCACTTTCCATTCCGTCTTTCCAATCTCTTCCACCATACGGCTGTCCACACGAATACCGTAATTGCTCTGAGCCATCTGCGAAAAGAGCCGCACTACCTTTACCGCCACATCGGGATTGATCATGGCCTTCCCGCTGTGAACGGTACGAATCGCCGAAGACAGCTCCGCCATGGAAACACCTTTGAGCAGATAGCCGCTGGCCCCGTATTTCAGCGCATTATATACATACTCGTCATCATCAAAGGTAGTCAGTATAATAATCTTGATCTGAGGATAATTTTCCTTAATGATCCTGGTACAGGAAACGCCGTCCATCTCCGGCATTCTCACGTCCATCAGGATCACATCCGGCCTGCAGGCCCGCACAGAGCGGATCACCTCTCTTCCGTCCGCCACTGTATCCGTGACCTCCATATCCGGATTGGCCGACAGGACGATCTTAAGGCTTTCCCGGATCAGTTCCTGATCATCTGCAATTACAATTTTTATCCTTCCATCCATTATGAACTATACCCCTCTCCCCACCGGATCGGTATCTCCGCCCGGATCACAAATCCTGTGCGGCTGCCGTCCCAGGATAATTTTCCGCCTAACAGTTTTAACCGCTCTTCCATGTGTTTTAACCCAAAGCCCTTTTCTACCTTCTCACAGCCGCAGCCGTTGTCCTTTACCTGCACCGTCAGCCACTGATCCTTTTTCGCAATGCAGATACTGATCCGGGCAGCATGGCCGTGCCGTATGGCATTGGTGGAAGCCTCCTGTATCACCCGGTACACCGCCTCCTCCTCGTCTTCGTGAAACTTCAGAGGGCGTACCTGATTCTCAAAGGCTATGTTCACCCCGGAGGCGGAGGCCATATTGTCCAGCATCGTCCGCAGCGCCTCCTCCAGCGGAAGCTTTTCCAGAGCATCCGGCCGCAGCTTGCTCACGGACCGGCGCACATCGGTAATGCCCTGGCGAGCTACAGTTCCAACCTTTTCCAGCTGGCTTCGGGTGGCCTCTGGAGAATAATCCAGCATGGTAATGCAGGCATCGATTCCGGCCACGATCCCGGTCAGAGCATGGCCCAGCGTGTCATGAATCTCTCTTGCCAGGCGGTTGCGCTCTCTGGTTTCTGCATTGCGCTCTGCCTCCATGGCATAGTTTCTTAACTGTTCATTGGCCGATTCCAGCTGTTCATATAGAAGCTGGATCCTGGCCCTTTCCCTGTATTCTCCCTGGATCAGAATAGTCATATATAAAATGAACATGGCCAGATTAACAGAAGTAATCAGGCTGCGAAGCCCCCGAAGCCAGATCTGGGCGCTGCTCTGGTAACAGCTTAAGAAAGCGTCCCAGGACACCATTCCCAGCCATCTTCCTGCAAGATTATAATTGAGCACTGTATACAGCGCCACTACTGCAATCCCCAGAATCAGTTTCTGGCGGCTGCCCTTCTGGCCCCGAATCAGATCAGCCACTACTAAAAGCACCAGTCCATCATAATTCATTCCCATAGCTGCCGTGGCAGCCACACAGGCCGCCGTCTCTCCTGCCAACAGCCAGGTTCTTAATGCACCCGGCCGTTCCTCCCGCTGCTGAAGCAGCGTGCTCAAAAACACCAGAAAGAGGTACGCGCAGACAGCCGTCAGCAGAATGGTTTCCGGACGCCAGGGCCTGGCCTGAATCATTTCCAGAAAGCTCAGGGCATCCATGGAACGGACGATCGCCTTCAGGCTAAAGCTCATGATGCCTGCCACCAGACATACCGCGGCCAGGTTTAACATATACATGGCTATCTGCAGTCCGCTCACTGCTTTTTCCCTGTTCATATTCAATCCCCTCCTACTGCCAGCCGTCTATTCCATATTTTTCCAGGTTGCTTTCCGTAATGAGGCAGGGCGGAATCTGGATCACTTTCTCTGCCAAATTTCCATCCAGAATATCATAGGCTGCCAACGCCGCCTCACGCCCGATCTGTCTAGGGAACTGGGCCGCTGTCGCTGTCATGATTCCCTCTGCGATCATAGATTTTCCGTCAGGAGAACCGTCTACCCCGTAGACTGCCATTTTCCCTGTCATCCCCAGTTCCTCCAAAGCAGCCATGGCTCCCATGGCCGCCAGATCATTTAAACACATCACCACATCTGCCTGGGGATATTCTTCTGCCAGTTCCTTCATAACCGGCATGGCAATCTCCAGCTGTCCCAGGCAGTCTCTTTCCGCCAGGATCTCAAATCCCTCCCTTCCTTCCAAGGTATCCTTAAAACCCTGTATCCGGTCTATGCCGGATTTCGTCTGGCTGTGAGTCAGAAGAATCACCTCTGCATCATCCCTGCTCTTTAGCAGATGTCTGGCGCAGAGCACTCCGGCCTGATAATTGTCTGTAGTCACTGTGCAGGACACATAGCTGTCATCATAGATATCGCTGTCTACAGCAATGACTGGTATCCCCATTTTTTCTGCCTTTTCAACCACAGGGCCTATGGCTTTCCAGTCTACGGGATTCACAAAAACAGCAGATACCCGCCGGTCGATCATTTCCTCGATCTGCTCTGTCTGCTTTTCCACCGAAAGAGCCGGATCTCTTGTAATCAGCATATCTCCCCGGCTTTCCAGCACCCCCCGTATCTCATCGTCTACGATTTCATAGAAAGGGTTATTCATGGTCATATAGACCGCGCCAAAGACACGTCCGCCCTTTTCCCTCCCCGACTGTCCGAAAACGATACTGAAGGTGGCTGCAATCATCACGACAGCCGCTGCCAGCGCCGCTCCCGCCCATATCTTTGCTGTCTTTTCCATGGTCATTTTCACGCCCCCCTTCCAAATGCAGCTTCTTTTTCTGATCATACCATTCCCGGAGTTTCTTGAAAAGGCTTTTATCCGTTAAAATACAAAAGGCCTTCCGGACAGTGTTATTTCTGCCGAAAGGCCAGAACTTAATAGCTCAGTCCCGGATCAAAGAAACCAAGAAGAACGCCTGCAAATGCAACCGCTACCAAAATCAGCATGACCATCGTAGGAGAAATCTTCTTTTTTGTCATCAGCCACCAGCAAAATACCACCGTTGCTGCAGACAGAAACCTGGGATAAACGGAATCCAGCGTACTCTGAAGTGTGATGCCTCCTGGTATCACAAAAGCGGTGTTTATGTTGATCCAGCTGGCTGCAACAGCTCCAATCACCATAGTTCCGATCATTACGATGGATTCCCGGATAGCCTGGGCCTGGGGACCTACCAGCAGTTCTACCGCTTTACCTCCCATCTCATACCCCTTGTAGTAAATAAAGCGCATACCAAAAAACATCAGCAGATTCCATACTACGATATAGAGAATCGCTCCCAGAGGCGATCCATTTCCAGAAAGCCCCAGTCCAATGCCCAGCAAAATGGGAATCAGGGTGCCTACGATCAGAGAATCGCCGATACCGGCCAACGGTCCCATAAGTCCGGCCCGGATACCGTTAATCGTTTCTCCGTCAATGGGTTCCCCATTTGCCTTGGCCTCCTCCAGACCCGCCGTCATGCCTACGACCAGTGTGCCGATCTGGGGTTCTGTATTAAAGAATGCGCTGTAGGTTTTTAAAGCCTCTTTCTGCTCTTGCTTTGTTTCATAAAGTTCCTCTACTACCGGAACCATGGAGCACAGATATCCAAAGGTCTGCATATGCTCCTGGGAGAAACAGGTCAGATGGCCATAATACCAGGAAAGGAAGGATTTTTTTAAGGTTTTTGCTGATAATTTTTTCATTCTATATCTCCTCCTCATCGTCGTCATATGCAGGACCTGCCGCTGCTGGGCGCATGGTCTTGAGCATCTGAATCTTATAGTTAATCACTGCGAAGAATCCGCCGATCAGGGCTGCGCCGATCAGGTTTACGCCCATGCAGGCTGCCAGGGTAAATCCAAAGAAAAATGTCAGAAAATCAACTGTTTTTGTAATAACCTGCTTTAACAGAATAGCCACACCTACTGCCGGAAGAAGGCTGCCTACAGTAAAGAGCGTCTTCATGGCGATTCCGTCCATGGGAAGATATGCCTTCATCAGGTCTACCATGCTGGAGCCTGCCATGGTGATAATTACAGTGGGAAGAAAAGAGCATACAAAATGGGAAATCCACGGAAGCCCCATATCAACTACATATAGTTTCTTAAAATTTCCCTCTTCCACTGCCTTCCATCCTATGTGCTGCCAGATCAGGTTCATGGTGGCAGTTCCGTAGAAAAGCACAGTTCCCAGAGTGCCTACTGCAGCGCCCAGGGCAGCCGCCATATCCATAGCCTGCTTGGAAGAAGGATCCAGCCCCATACCCTTAATGGCGCATATGGCAAGGGGAATACCAATATAGCTGATAGCCCGTACATCTGCGGATACGGTGCCTCCGGGCGTTACCAGTGCGATATAAATGACCTGAATGGCGGCTCCCACGATAATACCCGTCCGAATGTCGCCCAGGATCAGGCCAACCACAAGACCTGCTACCAGAGGACGTCCCAGGGTGTAGTTGCCAAAAGATGTGCCTCCCATACCGGGCATACTGGCTAAGCAGGCACAAAAGCCCAGCAGAATTGCCTGTATCATACTGATTTCCATAATAGATTACCACCTTTCCGTGAGTATGTCAGAAGCCGAACTGCCCTCTGAATTTAGTCCAGTTTCCGATTGCTTCGTCCTTGAGCAGAGCGAACTCCACGTTGTATCCTGCCTTCATAACAGCCTCCAATGCCTCTGCCTCTTCCTGCGTGATGGACTGGTTATTTCCCAGTTTTACGGTTCCTGGACGGTCATTACAGGGGCCGATGATCACATCCTTTACTCCCGGATCAAACCCCTGGTCTACCAGGATCTTTTTCATATCCACCGGGTTCTTGGTAATCAGGAAATACCGATCCTTGCTGTCCAGCACCTTCTGGCATTTCTGTCTCCATTCTTCCATCGTCCAGACAAAGGTCTTTTTTCCGGATGCGCTCTTATATGCCGCCTTTAATACGGGATTGGAAGCCGCTGTGTCATTGACTGCCACCAGGCCGTCACAGGGGTATTCCATCGCCCATCTGGTGCAGGTCTGGCCGTGGATCATGCGGTCATCTACTCTTACAAATGATACTGACATCTTTATATCCTCCTACTAAAAATGTGCGCTGCTGTACTAAATATCGTCTTCACCGTCTTCTTCTGTATGCAGTTCCATCCGAGCCATGGCATTCTTTGACTCGGTCAGCATACTCATTTCAAGTGTATCTTTATCCACCGTATCCTTCATCAGGACAGCCGTCAGAGCCATGGGAAGATTCATTCCGCCATAGGCCCGTGTCCTGTCCAGCATTCCGGCCTTTGCCGCCACATCCAGGGCATTCGTCAGAGGCGAGCCTCCTATAATATCCGCCAGAAGGATGATCTCATCCTCATCTCCAATGGGAGAAATGGTTTCCTTAAACCGTTCCGCAAATACATCAGCCCCCATTCCGTCCTCCATGCCTGTACTGAGCACATCCGCCCGGTCTCCTCCTGCCAGCATTTTTAAAACGCTGTGCAGCCCCTGTGCAAATGTCCCGTGGCTTACTAATACCACATACTTCATAACCGTTCCCTCCTTGCCTGATCACTTGACTTGATTGTAGCAGTTTTGCATCGTGAAAACAGCTGTCCATTGTCACGGATTTAAGCAAAAAATCCATTGCATTTGTCATTTTCCCGTGACAAATGTCATACCTGTATGATTTTCCCTCCCGCCCGCCTGGCGCTTCCCCTGATTTCAGGCCTTTGGCAGTTGCATTTACACCGTTTGAATGTTAAAATGAGTCCGATTGCTTTTTATTTTGAAGTTTTTCAGAAAGACGAGGACACACATTTATGCGTTTAAGACATATCCCAGGAGCAGAGGAAGCCATTTCCACAAGCCCCTATGTCATCCAGGAGCCGGCGCTCCATAAAGGCAGCTGGAACCAGGTATTTGGAAACGACAATCCCATTGAAATCGAAGTAGGCATGGGAAAGGGACGTTTCATCATGGAGCTGGCTCAGAAAAATCCGAATATCAACTACATCGGAATCGAGAGGTATTCCAGCGTGCTGCTGCGCGGCCTGCAGAAAAGAGCCGGGCTGGAATTAGACAATATTTATTTCCTGTGCATTGATGCAAAGGCCATGGCGGAATACTTTGCCCCCGGCGAGGTAAACCGCATTTACTTAAACTTCTCCGATCCCTGGCCCAAGGACCGCCACGCCAGACGCCGGCTTACCTCTCCGGATTTTATGGCTGTATATGACCAGATTCTGGCAAAAAACGGAGTAATTGAGTTTAAAACCGACAACCGGGGATTGTTTGACTATTCTCTGGAAGCCATCCCTGAGGCCGGATGGCAGATCAAGGCGCACACCTTTGACCTCCATCACGACTCCATGAACGAAGGAAATGTAATGACAGAATATGAGGAGAAATTCTCTTCCATGGGCAATCCTATCTGCAAGCTGGTTGCGGGACGGAATGTGCCTGCATATGATAAAGTGTAAAAGGCCCCAAAAGGATGCTTTTCCCTTTATCATCCGCGGCCGCTATCTGCGGATAACAATACCATATCCCCGGATGGAAAAGGCCAAAAATGCCCCGGCGTTCGGATGCTGATCTGATTCTGCATCCAGATGCCGGGGCACTTATATATCTGCTATATATGCCTGATTAAATTTTTAAGAAAGACGGTGATCCTATGCCCCTTCCTCCATCCATTCTCAAGAAGCTCCAGCAGGCAACCTGTGACCGCCCGGATCTGGACCGCAAAGCGCTGCGGCTCAGCCGTTCCTTCAAGGAGGCCCAAAAGGCGCTGGGAAGCAAAAAGAAAAAATAGCCGGACTGCTTATTGTAATTTCAAAACACAAAAAAAGTCCGACCCCGCAGCTTCCAATATCTGCAAAATCAGACCTTTTAATGCGCCTCCAGGGACTCGAACCCTGGACAAATAGATTAAGAGTCTACTGCTCTACCAGCTGAGCTAGAGGCGCGTTCTCTTGAACACAACGAGTATTATAGCTCAGCCGGAAAGAGTTGTCAACTATTTTTTTTATTTTTTCAACCTTCTATTCTGCGTCCTTAAACTCATACCCATGTTTTTGATTATAGTTTTTCATCACAAAATAAAGCGGTGCAATAATGATCATCGCGCCCAGTCCAATGATCAGTTTCTTTCCATCTGCATTCAGCAGGAGCCATGCGCTTACGATCGTTGCCAGAACCGGAATCGTATATCCAAAAGGAATACGGAATGTCGATTTCATGCCGCGCCGTCTGAATGCAATGACAGAAAGGCAGGTGGGAATATACTGTGTAAATCTTGAAATAACGCTGATCGCTGCCAGCTGTGTAAATGTACCTGATAATGCAATAGGAATCACCAGTACGGCTGTAATTAAAATTGCTGCGACCGGAGTTCCCTTTTCTGTCTTTTTCGCAACAATAGGAGGAAGCATCCCTCTCTGTGCCAGCGCCAGGCAGCCGCGCGGTGTCAGGAAAGAAGATGCCACGTTGATCCCTCCAATGGATACAAGCGTTCCGGCTGTAACAATGATTCCACCCGCATTTCCGAGAATGGTGGAAGCCATCGCATCTACTACCGGAGTCTTTGTTCCATGCAGGCCTGTGCCTAAAATTCCGATACTCACAAACTGGATCATAAAATAGATCAGAGATACGCAGCCAATGGATACTGCAATTGCGATGGGAATATTTTTCTTAGGATTGTCCATATCCTCTGAAGCAGTTGAGATGGCCTCAAATCCAGTAAACGCATAAAAAATCAGGATCGCAGACTCGGAAAACTTTCCTGCTGTAATCCCCTCCGGGATGACAGGCTGAAAATTTCTCCCATCTATAAAAAAGATACCCACTGCGATGAACAGAACCAACGGAACCAGTTTTCCTACTGTAGCAATGTTGTTTACATATTTTGCCAGTTCAAGCCCCAGAATATTTATGATACTTAACCCGCCAACCACAAGGATGATCGTCACAACGCGCATCGGCCCCTCTGCGACCGAGGGCACAATCGCGGAAAGCGCTGTCACAAACCCTACCGACATGGTTGCCCATGCAATGATCTGGACAATATATTTCATAAATCCCACTTCAAAGCCCGCAAAATTTCCAAACGCTTCCTTTGCATAAATATACGCACCGCCGTTTGATTTGAAAAGCCCTGCAACTTCCGCAAAGCAAAGCGCCATAGAACCTGCCAGCAGTGTTATAAAGAGATAGACAAACAGACTGCTGGTTCCAAGAATATCAAACGCCTGCCCCGGCAGCAAAAAGATACCCGAACCAATAATAGCGTTCATTCCCAGTAAGATGATGCTGAACAACCCGAACTTTTTCTTTGTAGCTTCCATATATCCTCCTTATTTTCTGCATTTTTCTGCGAATTTTTCAAACAGCCGCGTCATCTTCTCATGTCCGAACTTTGCCATCATCTCAGGATGCCACTGAACGCCCGCCATGAACGTTCCTTCCTCCTTTTCGATCCCTTCCACAACGCCGTCCAGCGCCCTGGCTGTCACGCGAAATCCCGGTGCCGTATCTTTGATGCTCTGGTGATGGAATGAATTTACCATTTCCTTCTCTCCTAAGACACCTCTGAGGAAACTTCCCTCTTCTGTTTCCACCTGATGAAATGCGCTGTACCTGGGCGCCTGCTGCATATGCTGTCCTGCGCTGGCTTTCTGTGTTTTCAGATCCTGATAGAGCGTTCCTTTGTAGGCGACATTTATGGCCTGGATTCCCTTACAGATTCCAAGTACAGGAATCTTCTTCTCATCCGCCGCATGAATCACCGCAAGATAAAACCGGTCCACTTCATTCATTGTAAATCCCTGTCCCTGCATGGGCTGCTCCCCATACAGTGCCGGATCGATATCGTATCCTCCTGAGAGCACAATTCCATCAAGGCCTTCCATCTGCTCCTTTACATCATTCAGATTTGAAATGACCGGAAGCAGGACAGGGATACAGCCTGCCTGTTCCAGACTTTCCACATAATCATTATTGACATATGACCGGTAGATTCCAGGGAGCATACCTCCGTCCATGATCAATATATTCCCTGTAATCCCAATCCTCAGTTTCCTCATCATTTCCACTTCCTTTCTGCGGCTCTTTCGCCTGATTTATTTTTAAAAGTCTTAGCCTGCCAGGCTTCTGACTGCACTATACCACAATCTGCCAGGGTATTCTACTTCTTTCACGTTTTATATTTACTGCAGCTCCTCCGGTACGTACCACAGGCCGTCATTATGCTCCTTCATATATTCCTTAAACGCATCAGAATGGTAAGCGTCCGCAATGGCTTTGGCCCAGTCTGCCTGTGCGTTCTCCTTCTTTACCACCACCTGTAGGATCAGCGGCTCCAGTATATCTTCATTTAACAATGCGCTGGAAGGATCGATCCCCGCGTTATACACAATACTTCCCGTTATCACCACATAGTCGAAATCCTCCATGGCATTGGGGATGGTCAGGCTGTTCATTTCCGTAAATTCGATCCCATAGGGATTTTCTGTAATATCATCCTGAGTAACCTTAGACAGTTCTGTCTGATCATTCAGCCTAATCCATCCTGCCTTCTGAAGCAGCGCATATGCTCTGGCGGTGTTGGAGGCGTCATTTGGCACAGCGATCTTTGCGCCCTTTTTTATCTCATCCAGACTGGTGTGCGTGGAGGAATATATTCCCGCAGGAACGGTAGGAATCGGGCTGATGGGCGTAAGGTCTCCATTGTAAGAAGAATTAAAGTTCTCCAGATAAGCCGTATGCTGCTCCACATTTACATCCACATCCCCGTCATTTAAAGCTACATCTGCTGTCAGAAGATCGGAAAAGTCCGTTCCTTCCACCGTATACCCCTCCTGCTCCAGGATAGGAACCACTGCTGCCTCAAACAGTTCCGTATAAGGCCCCTGTGATTTTCCATACCGAATCGTCTTTTTCTCCCCGGACACCGTCTCTGTGGCCGTGCCGTCCGCGGATGTCGTTTCTTTGGCTGTATGGTCCGCGGATGCCGCTGCCTTCGCCGAGCAGGCTGACAGGGCCGCCGCAGACAAAACAGCTGCCCCTGCTAATATGATTCCATATTTTACCTTTTTCATTTTTCTCATACACATTTTCCTCTCATTTCCCTGAATATAATATATTTTAACAGCAAATCTTCAGTTTCGCTCCCGAAGGCGCCGTGAAATCCTGTTTCCAAGCGCCTGCAGGATCTGGACCACAAAAATCAGAATACACACGGTAAAGAGCATCAGCGGCGTATTGAATTTCTGATATCCATAGGTAAGAGCCAGGTCGCCGATACCTCCGCCGCCCACATAACCAGCCATGGCCGTCGCGCCTAAAAGTCCGATGGCTCCGGTCGTCAGAGCCAGCGCAATGGAGCCAAGAGCCTCCGGCAGAAGGAAATACCGGACTGCCTGAAAGGGAGTGGCCCCCATGGCGCGGGAGGCCTCGATCATCCCGGCATCCACCTCCAGCAGGCTGTTTTCAATCAGCCTGGCCATATATGGGCTTATGTAGAAGATCAGCGGCACAAGGGCCGCCGTACTTCCGATGGTGGTTCCCACTACGGCTCTTGTAAGCGGCATGATGGTAACCAGAAGGATCACAAAGGGGACACTCCGCACCACATTGACAAAGGCGCTTACGATCGTGTAAATTATCCGGTTCTCCTTAAGGCCGCCTCTGCGGCAAAGAACCAGCACCAATGCGATCGCAAGCCCCAGCAGCGATCCCAGGAACAGGGCGATCCCTACCATATAAACCGTCTGCCCCAGACTGTTTAAAAGCTTTTCCAGGGTAACTCCAAATAATTTCTGTTTCATGCCGGCTGCACCTCCGTTCTCAGTACGCCCATCCGGTCGATCAGAGCTTCTGTTTTTGAAATAGCCGTCTCACTTCCCAGAAGCCGCACCAGAAATACACACATAACGCTGTCCTGCATTTCCTGTACGCTGGCGCACAAAATATTCACCTCAATGCCCTCCTGTCTGGCAATTTCCGCAATCACCGGCTCATTAACTGTATTTCCCACAAATTTCAGCTTTTCGATCCGGCCTCCCCGGCCGTCCGCCCGGATGATCGCCTGTATACTCCCCGGCACCTCATCCTGGATAATGGAACGGACAAAGCTTTTTGTAATCTCCTCTCTGGGAGATCCGAATACCTCCAGAACCGTGCCCTGCTCTGCGATCCGTCCCTGCTCCATCACTGCCACACGGCTGCATATGCGCTGTACCACCTGCATTTGATGAGTGATCAGAAGGATCGTAACTCCCAGCTCCCGGTTGATCTTTTTTAACAGCGCCAGAATATCCTCTGTAGTCTTGGGATCCAGGGCGCTGGTTGCCTCGTCGCAGAGCAAAAGAGAGGGCGACAGAGCCAGCGCTCTGGCGATTCCCACCCGCTGCTTCTGTCCGCCGGACAGGCGGCCAGCATAAACCTCTGCCTTGTCGCCAAGGCCCACAAACTTAAGCAGCTCCTCCCTTCTGGCGGCGCGCTCTGATGCCTCCATTCCGGCTAAAACCATGGGAATCTCAATATTTTGCGCAACCGTACGTGACTCCAGAAGGTGAAACTGCTGAAATACCATTCCGATCCTGCGCCGTATGGGAATCAGCTGACGCTCGCTCATGCCGGTCAGTTCTTTTCCATCTACCGTAACTGTACCGCTGTCGGGCCGTTCCAGCAGGTTTGCCATCCGAAGCAGCGTAGATTTCCCTGCACCCGAAAATCCGATTACGCCGAAGATGTCCCCCTTCTCTATGGTAAGAGAAACATCCTTAAGAGCCTCCACCTTCCCGGCCCGGCTGTAAAATGTTTTATTTAAGTGTGAAAACGTTATCATATTTTGTTTCCTTCCTGCAGCCACCACAGTGCATACTGTGCATAAAGCGCTGTTCCATACGCCAGAGCGCTTTCGTCAATATCAAAGCCGCCGTTGTGGTGTGGCAGGGCTGTGTTTGGCTTTTTCTCACTACGGGTTCCAAGATAGGCGTAAACACCTGGAACCTGTTTCTGAAACTCAGCGAAATTATCGCCTCCCAGGGATACAGGGCGGTCTGTAATGACCTGTACTCCCGGCAGCAGGGCCACCTGACGCTGCACCTCCTTGCTTACATCCTCCGGATTTACCAGAGGCGGCGTAAACTCTACCCACTGGGTCTGCGCACTTCCGCCCCAGAGCAGGGCCGTCTGCCCTGCCAGCTGATCCAGCTGCCTGCGAACCTCGGCCCGCGTCTGCTCTGTCAGAGTGCGGGTAGTTCCTTCAATCACCGCCTGCCCTGCTACAATGTTGTAGGCAGTACCTGCGTCCAGTCTCCCGATCCCGATGAGCATGGGTTCTACGGGGGAATGAAGCCTTGTGGCGACAGCCTGAGCTCCAATCACGATCTGGCTTGCAATATAAAGGGCATCCGCCCCTTTCTCCGGCGTAGAAACGTGAGCCGCTGTTCCGTGAACTGTGATCTTAAAATAATCCACTGCTGCATTGTTGGAGCCGGGCTTAATCCCTATGGTTCCCGTCGGAAGGTCTGAGGCTGCATGAAGTCCAAAGATACGCTGTACTCCCTCCAGGTGCCCTTCTTCTATAAATTCCTTTGCTCCCGCGCCGATTTCCTCTCCCGGCTGAAAGAAAAAACGCACCTCTCCGCCAAAGGTTTCCTTCCTCTGAGCCAGCAGACGGGCTGCTCCCAGCAGGCAGGCCGCATGAGCATCATGTCCGCAGGCGTGCATCACGCCGGGCCTTCGGGAACAATACTCTGTTTTGTGAGTCTCTTCGATAGACAGCGCATCCGTATCCGCCCGGAGAGCAATCGTGCCGCCTCCCTCTCCCGTGCCCTTTAAAACTGCGTATACGCCGGTTTCTCTGCATCGCCAGTGGGAGATCCCCATCTTTTCCAATTCCTCTTCTATGCGGTCAGCCGTATGAAATTCCTTAAGACTCAGCTCCGGTTCTGCGTGAAATTCCCTCCGCAGCCCAATGATATACCCTTCATTCTCTCTTGCCTGCTGTAAAACGGTCATATCCCTTCCTCCTTACTGCCATGCCGGCACATATGATCCCTTATATGTTTCCTTTATCACCTCAGCTACATCATCGCTCTGGAAATAATTTACAATCTTTTTATACAGCTCATTATCTTTATCCGCCGTTCTTGCAGCGATCACATTGATATATGGATTATCACTTCCCTCCTGCACCTCTTCCAGATAGATGGCATCCTCTGTCGGATTCAGCCCGTGATCCACCGCATGGCCTCCGTTAATGACCGCCGCTGCCACATCGGGAAGAAGCGCTGCTGTCTGGGCCGCCTCTACCTCCGTAAACTTCAGCTTCAGCGGATTGTCCGTAATATCTGAAAGCGCCGGCGTATATCCCGCCTGCGGATCCGTCTTTATAAGCCCCGCTGTTTCCAGAAGCTTCAGAGCCCGCCCCTCATTGGTCGCATCATTGGGAATAGCGATCTGATCTCCCTCCTTCAGCTGATCCAGAGAATCAATCCGTTCTGAATATACGCCCAGAGGAGCAATCACCGTCTCCCCTATGACTGTCAGATCCAGCCCTTTATCTTTGATCTCATTATTCAGATAGGCATAATGCTGAAAAGAGTTTAAGTCAATTTCCCCGTCCGCCAGCGCCTGGTTCGGCAGGGTATAGTCTGCAAATTTCACCAGTTCCAGTGTAATCCCCTCCTCTGCCAGACGGTTAATCACCGGCGTCCACTGTTCATTATTCTCCCCCACAACACCCAGACGTACCGTTGTCTGTTTCCCGTCCCCCGTTGTTTCTGAACCAGCCGTCTTTCCTGTTTCTCCGCAGGCAGTGAGCGCCAAAGCAGCCACAGCAGCTGCAGCAATTCTTAAAATTTCCTTCTTTTTCATTTTCCTCTTCCTCCATTTTTATCTTTTTCCTCTATGTAAAACAGCTTTTAATGGGTCGTTCTCCGTTCCAGCCACAGCCCAATGGTCTGAACCAGGCTGACGGCCGCTAAAAGGACAATCACAGTCACATACGTTACATCCGCCTGATTCCGCTGGTGGCCGTAGCGGACAGCAAAGTCTCCCAGCCCTCCGCCGCCTACCGCTCCGGCCATGGCGGTAAGGCCGATCAGACTGATAAGCGTCACCGTTGTAGCCCGCGAGAGAGCCGGCAGCGATTCCCGAAGGTAAATACGGAATATAATCTCAAAGGGGCCGGATCCCATGCTTTCTGCCGCCTCAACCAGCCCATGATCCAGCTGAACCAGCGCATTTTCCACCTGCCTGGAATAAAAGGGAATCGTTCCCGCCACCAGGGGAAGGACAGCGCCCTTTGTACCGATGGCCGTTCCCACCACAAAACGGGTCACAGGGATCAGGGCGGTCAGCAGGATCACAAAAGGAATGGATCGAAACAGGTTAATCGCCTTGTCAAGCACCGCGTAAACAGCCGTATTCTGCAGGATGCCGCCCTTTCGGGTCACCGTCAGGATCACGCCAAAGGCCAGACCAATTACAAATGCAATTCCGCCGGAGAAAAGAACCATATACAGGGTCTGAAGACAGCTCTCCAAAAATTCATCCGGCTTACTCAGTATATTGGGCGCCAGCTTCTCAAGCAGCATCATGTTCGATCACCTCCACCTTTACTTCCTTTTCCAGCAGATACCGGACAGCGCCTTCGATCCCTTCCTCCGTTCCGCTCAAAACAGCTACAAGACCGCCTAAAGGCGCATCCTGGATCAGTTCGATCTCACTGAAAATAATATTTACATTTATATAGAAACGACGGGATATCTCCGATACCAAGGCCTCGGAGACACTTCTCTTTCGGTAAGAGAGACGCACCAGCCGATCTCCCGGCTTAAGGGCAAGCGCAGAAACCTCCCCTTCCAGCCGCTCCTGAATCCGGTACAGGCTGGAGCCGGAGCGAATAAATTCTCTGGTAATCTCTTCCTTTGGCTCCGCAAAGACGGAAAATACATCTCCCTCCTCTGCCACCCGTCCCGTCTCCATTACGGCTACACGGTCACAGATTTCCTTTACCGCCTCCATCTGATGCGTAATCAGAACAATGGTAATCCCAAGCTGCCGGTTCAGCCGTTTTAACAGCTGCAGGATCGCATGAGCTGTCTGGGGATCCAGTGCGCTGGTGGCCTCGTCGCACAGCAGAACGGAGGGATGATTTGCCAGCGCTCTGGCAATGGCCACCCGCTGCTTCTGACCTCCCGAAAGCTGGCTGGGATAGGCATTTTCCTTATCCTTCAGATCCACCAGTTCCAACAGCTCCCGCACCCGTTTGGCCCGTTCTGCGCCGGATCCTTTTTCCCCTTTCAGAGGATAGGCGATATTTTCAAATACCGTTCGGGAGGGAAGAAGGTTAAAATGCTGAAAAATCATGCCGATCTTTTTGCGCGCCCTGCGAAGCTGAGCATTTGTAAGGCCAGTCAGATCTTCGCCGTCTACCTCCACCGTCCCTTGTGTGGGCCGTTCCAGCAGATTGATGCAGCGCACCAGCGTGGATTTTCCAGCGCCTGAGAAACCTATGATGCCGTATATCTCACCGTCCCGGATCTCAAGGGAAACATCCCTCACAGCCTTTACCTGGGTCTTTCCTGATGTAAAGATCTTTGTTATATGTTTCAGTTCAATCATTTTATCGTATCCTTTTCATCTGTTTTTAGATATAAAAAAAGCCCGGAAACCATTTTCGCTCCCGGACGACCCATGATAGATATACGGCTTTTTCCCCTACCTGACAGGATTCTGACATGAATGCAGGTACGACAAAGCAGACCGGTATACGCGGGACGTCCGGGAGTTCAGCATTCGATCCATACAGCACATACAGTTTACCTTCATCATCTTCATTTCCTCCTGTGTTTTTAACCTACTGTTTTGGTGTGTTATGCAGGAAATTATAGCCCTTTAAACCTACTAAGTCAATAGGATTTTATGAATTGACACTATTTTATCTGATTTGTGTATTTCCAGCTTGCAAATCCATTATTTTTATACATAATATATAACTTCAGCACCATTTTTTCACATTGACAGAAAAATACAGACCGCATATAATTTCTGTATGTTTATAATCATTTTACACCGGAGGTGATTTCATGCTGGTATCTACAAAAGGGCGATATGCTCTGCGCGTGATGATCGATCTGGCCGGACACAATGACGGCAGCCTCGTGAGGCTCCAGGACATTGCTGACCGGCAGCAGATCTCCGAAAAATATCTGGAAGGGATTTTGTCTGTTTTAAGCAAGGCAAACCTTGTCATTTCCTCCCGCGGCAAAGGCGGCGGCTACCGTCTGTCCCGTCCTTCCGCCGAATATACAGCCTGCCAGATCATAGAAACAATCGAAGGACGGATCGCCCCCATTTCCTGCCTGAAGGCTCCTGAAAACACCTGCGGACGCAGGCAGTTCTGCTGCACTCTTCCCATGTGGGAACAGCTGGATCATCTGATCCGGGATTATCTGCAGAGCGTAACCCTTAAGGATCTGGCCGAAGGTGCGCTTTCCGATCTGCCATGCTCCTTAAGCTCCCCTTCCAACAACCATGTAAACCATCAATGATATTGGAGAACTCTATGATATATTTTTCCCTGCAGACCCCATCCATCCCAACCCTTGAAGAGACTCAGGCGGTTGTCCAGGAGGTTCACCAGGACCTTCAGCAGCTGAAACCAAACGCTATTTTAGAAACAATCCGTTCCTGGACACCGGGCCTTTTATCCTTCAGCTACCGGCTCCTCTACGCCGCCATTATTATCATTATCGGAAACAGGATCGCCTTTTACCTTCGGCGTTTTTTAAAACGTACCTTTGACCGCATGGGAATGGATCTTGGCCTGAGCAAGTTTCTTATTTCTCTTGCAAATGCCATTGCCTATGCCATCGTTATCTTTATGGCCCTGGAAAAAATCGGGATCCCATCCACCTCTATTATCGCCCTTTTAGGCTCCGCCACCCTGGCTATTGGCCTGTCTCTTCAGGAAAGCCTGGGAAATTTTGCCGGAGGCATCCTCATCCTGGTGATGCGGCCCTTTGGCATCCATGATTATATTGTGTCTGAGGGCGTGGAGGGAAAGGTCTTAAATATCGGTCTTGTATACACCACTCTTCTGACGGTTGACAACCGACGGATCACCATTCCCAATGGTACCCTGTCAAATGCTGTGATCACCAATGTCACGGCACAGGAAAAGCGGCGTATTGACCTGACCATTGGTATCAGCTACTCCTCCGATCTGAAAAAAGCCAAGGCTATCCTAGAGCGTATTTACCGGGAGGATCCCCAGATCCTGCAGGATGAGCCCATCACGGTATACGTCGACCAGCTGGCCGACAGTTCTGTGATCTTGGGCTCCCGCGGCTGGGCTGCTACGGAGGATTACTGGGTTGCCCGCTGGCGCATTATTGAAAAAACCAAGCTGGAATTTGATGACGCCGGCATTGAGATTCCCTATAATCAGATGGATGTAAATATTTTTCAAAAAACTATTGACAAATAAGCTGCCATACCATATAATGTCTATCGTGTCACACAACAGCACATAGATATGCGCCTCTAGCTCAGCTGGTAGAGCAGTAGACTCTTAATCTATTTGTCCAGGGTTCGAATCCCTGGAGGCGCACTGAGAGGTCTGATTTTGCAGATATTGGAAGCTGCGGGGTCGGACTTTTCTTTATATGACAGATATGCAAGCCTTCCCGCATCAAAACAGGCGGGGAGGCTTTTTTATTCTCACAAACACAAAAAGGAGCGTTCCAATGGAAGAAAATCAACTCTTTTTAAAAGAAAAGCCGGTATTTCCCCTGCTGCTCTCCATGGCAGTGCCTGTTATGCTGTCCATGCTGATCAATTCTCTTTACAATATCGTGGACAGCATCTGGGTAGCCAAACTCGGTACGGATGCCATTACCGCAGTCTCTCTTGCATTTCCCTTACAGAACATCATCATGGCCCTGGGAGTGGGACTGGGCGTAGGCGCCAGTTCCCTGATCTCCATGAGCCTGGGAGCCGGAAAGCGGGAACACGCAGACCATCTGGCCTCAGCGGGCCTTTTGCTGGCGCTGATCCACTGCCTTGTATTCATAGCAGCAGGTATTTTCATCACGCGCCCGTTTCTCCAGATGTTTACAAATGATCCGCAGATTCTGGACTGGGCCTGCAGCTACACCTTTATCGTCCTCTGCGTTTCCTTCGGGCAGATCCTGCAGATGTATATGGAAAAGCTCTTTCAGGGCGTCGGAAAAATGAAAACCACCATGTACCTGATGGCAAGCGGATGCATTATCAATATCATTCTGGATCCCATTCTTATCTTCGGCTGGTTCGGCGCGCCTGCCATGGGCGTTGCAGGCGCAGCTGTGGCTACGGTAATCGGACAGATCGGAGCCCTTATCCTTTATGTGGCTGTGTACCTGAAAATGCCCATCGGCGTATCCATCCGGCCTCATCTCATGCGGCCGGACCGGGAACTCATCCGTTCCATCTACAGTATTGCCGTTCCCTCCAGCCTGATGCTGGCTATGCCGTCCCTTCTGACCGGGATCCTAAACGGCATCCTGGCTGCCTTCGGAACCGTATATGTAGCTGTATTCGGCCTTTATTTTAAGCTCCAGAGCTTTGTAAACCTGCCCTCCAACGGCCTGATCCAGGGAATGCGTCCCATCATCAGCTATAATTACGGCGCCGGCGAACACGGGCGTGTGCGCCAGACCATCCGCTGCAGCCTGGGGATCACCGCCGTCATCACTCTGGCAGGAACTATTGGAGCCGTCTTCTTTCCCGGCCCCATCCTCAGGCTTTTTGACGCCGACAGCCAGCTGCTGCTGTACGGCATACCGGCGCTGCGCATTATCGGACTGAGTTTCCTGATCTCCACCGCAGGCATCGTTGTTCCCGGCGTATTTGAGGCCATTGGCCGGGGAAAGGAATCCCTGATCATCTCGCTTCTGCGCCAGCTTATTATCATCGTGCCTCTGGGATGGATCCTGTCGCGCTTTTTTGGCCCTACCGGCATATGGATCGCCTTTCCGGCGGCAGAAGCAGCAGCGGCCGTAGCGGCGTGGAAAATGCTTGGGAGAGTCGGCAAAAAGCAGGTTTCCTAAAATCCATTTTCACATTGACAACTCCCCCATTTAATGATATAAAATAATTGATTTATGCGTCTTTTTAATGATTTATGCAGCCGGTTATGATTCATAGAGGCGCGCTCAAAGGTCGGACTTTGCAGGTACTCAAGAAGCTGCTGAGTCGGACTTTTCTTTTTTATAAGGAGGAATTTTCTGTGAAATATATTCATCGGCTGGCAGGCGTCTTTATGGCGTTCTGTCTGATGATCCTGTTATTTGTAACCTCTGTGGAAGCGGTCGTCTACTGGACGCCGGGATATTTTGAAAAGGAATACACAAAATATCAGGTGCTGGACGACCTGCCGCCTATGACTATGGAAGACCTTCTGGATGTGACGGATCAGATGATGGCCTACCTGCGGGGAGACAGAGCAGATCTCCACGTCATGACCGTCATGGGCGGACAGGAGCGTGAATTTTTTAATGCACGGGAAATCGCCCACATGGAGGATGTAAGGGGACTGTTTCTGGCCGCTATTTCCATCCGCCGGATATGTTTGCTGCTGTGTGCGGCAGTTCTTTTATTTATGGCTGTTTCAAAAGCAGATTTTAAGCGGGTTCTCCCCCCTTCCCTCTGTCTTGGTACCGGATTGTTTTTTGGTGTAATCGCAGCCCTTACCGCGGTCATTTCCACGGACTTTACAAAATACTTCATCATGTTCCACCACATTTTCTTTAACAATGACCTGTGGATTCTGGATCCTGCCACCGATATGCTTATAAATATTGTACCTGAGGGTTTTTTCATGGATACAGCCGGCCGGATCGCCTTTACCTTTGGCAGCCTGTCCCTGATCCTGTTTGCCGTCTGCCTGACCCTGACTATTAAAAACAAGCGCCGCCCATAGGAGTATGACTATGAAACGACTTTTTCCCCTGATCCTCTGCCTGTGCCTCATCCTGGGCCTTACGCCCCGGACCGTCCTGGCAGCTTCTCCCTGGCCCTCCAATGTTTCCATTGAAGCGGATGGCGGTATCCTGATGGATGCTGACACCGGTACTATTCTATATGGAAAGAATGAGAACCAGGCCTACTATCCTGCCAGTATCACCAAGATCCTCACAGCCCTGATCGTACTGGAAAAATGTGATCTGGATGAAATGGTCACCTTTTCCCATGACGACGTTTATAACGTGGAGGCGGGAAGCAGTATGGCAGGGATTGATGAAGGGGACGTTCTGACGGTGCGTGACTGCCTGTACGCCCTGCTTCTGGCCTCTGCCAATGAAAGCGCCAATGCCCTGGCCTGCCATGTAAGCGGCTCCAGAGAGGCTTTTGCTGAGCTGATGAACGAAAAAGCCGCAAGCCTTGGCTGCACGGGCAGCCACTTTGCTAATCCCAGCGGCTTAAATGACGAAAATCACTACACCACCGCCCACGACATGGCCCTGATCGCCCAGGCAGCTATTAAAAATCCCACATTTGTGGAGATCAGCGGTACCCGAAGCTATCAGCTGGCTCCTACAAAGAAAAATCCTGAGGGAGGATATGTTGCCAACCATCACAATATGATAAAGAAAAATACGGCAGTTACCTATCCAGGAGCATTTGCAGGAAAGACGGGATATACTTCCCTGGCAGGCAATACCCTGGTAACCTGTGCCAAACGTGATGGAATTACCCTGATCGCTGTGGTGTTAAACGGCCATCAGACCCACTACCGAGATACGAAAGCGATGCTTGATTTTGGTTTTTCCAATTTTCAGTCCTTAAAGGCAGCAGATCACGAGACCGCTTATCCGTCTCTGAAAAACGATATGACCATCGCCGGGATGACGGCAAAAGACAGCATTTCCCTGTCTCTGGATCCTAACAGCCGAGTGATCCTGCCCAAGGATGCGGTCTTTTCCGACCTGACTCCCAGTCTCTCCTATGAGCTGGATCAGAACGCGCCGGAAAATGCCATCGCCCGTATCTCCTATTCTTATGATGGCCATGAGGTCGGAAAAGTGTATCTGTGTACAGCAGCCCCCACAGCCGCAAACAGACAGGCGCGATCCACCGCCGAAAACCAAAGCGGAACTGCTGCAAAAGACAGCCCGCATAACGCAGAGCCCCCGGACAGCAACGCAGCAGACAGCCCTCAAAGTTCTGACGCCCCAGGCAGCAGGAATACCCGCAGCCAGAACCAGCCAGACGGTTTTCCCGACCGTTTTTTCGGACTGCCCCTGTGGCTGGGAGTGTGTCTGGCAGGCGGAGCCGTCCTGATCCTTGCCATCATCCTTTTCCTGATCCTCCATGGCCGTAAAAAAGAACAGGATGATCTTCTGCGCCGCCGTCAGCGGCGATTGGAGCGGCTGGAGGATATGGGCTTTTCTTCCTCCGATTTTGACCAGATGCTTTCACAAAAGCGCAGCTCCATGCCATCCTACCGCCGCAGAAAGACCCGCCTGCCAAAGCGTCCCCGCCGTAAATAAAACAGCCGGGGTTCATCCCCGGCTGCCCCTGCCATCAAAAGGAGAAAACATGACTTCCCTCCATCTCCCTCTTCCACGGGAACCCTTTCATATAAAAAAAGCAATCCTGGAAACCATCCGCGCCCTGCCTACTACCATTGTCTACATGGCGGCAGCTACCCTCGTTTCCACCCTTATGTTTCATTTCACCGATAACCTGATCAATGTATCCCTTGTATACATTTTAGCTATCATCCTCAACGCCAGGGCCACCAGCTGCTACGGCGCGGGCATCATTGCCTCACTCTACAGCGTCTTTTGGGTTAATTTTGCCTTCAGTGTGCCATATATGAAGCTGAATTTTACACTCAGCGGCTATCCTCTCACGTTTCTTGGGATGACCTTTATCTCCTGCTTTACCAGCAGCATCTGCATCATGATCTCCCGTCAGACCGCCCTCATCCGGGAACAGGACCGAAAGCTTATGAACGCGGAAAAGGAAACCATGCGGGCGAATCTGCTGCGGGCCGTATCCCATGACCTGCGCACTCCCCTGACCACCATCATAGGCTCCAGCGCCACCTACCTGGAACGCGAGGACTCGATGTCAGCCACGGAAAAACGCCAGCTGGTAGCAAACATTGAAGAGGACGCCCAATGGCTTTTAAATATGGTGGAAAATCTTCTGTCCGTCACCCGGATTCAGGACTCCAGCGGTTCCCTGGCTGTTGTAAAAAGCGAAGAACCCTTAGAGGAAGTCATTTCCGAGGCTGTACAGCGTTTCCGCAAGCGGTTCCCTGACGCTTTGGTCCGCGTCACCATCCCCGGCGCCTTCATCATGGTTCCCATGGATGCAAAGCTCATTGAGCAGGTGATCAACAACCTGCTGGAAAATGCCCTTTTCCACTCCGAAAGCCATGAACCGATCGATCTCATTGCCCGGACAGAAAACGGCGTACTTTTCATTACCATCAAAGACTATGGAAAAGGCATCGATTCCAGCCGCTTTCCCACCCTCTTTGACGGCGGCGGCGTATGCACCAATCAGAGCGGAGACGGACGCAAGGGAATGGGAATCGGTCTTTCTATCTGCAAAACCATTATAAATGCTCACGGCGGTTCCATAGAAGCCGCCAACCACGCAAGCGGAGCCATGTTTACCTTTACCTTACCAGACTGGAGGGAATACTGATTATGTCAACAAAAGCAAATATCATTATTATTGAAGATGAAAGAAACATATGCAGCTTTATCAGCCGTGTCTTAGAGCCCGAAGGTTACCGGGTCATTACAGCCGCCACCGGACGGGAAGGCCTGCAGCACATTACCTCCGACCACCCGGATCTGATCCTTTTGGATCTGGGCCTGCCGGATATGGACGGTCTTAAGCTCATCGAAAGTGTACGTTCCTGGAGCACAACTCCCATTATCGTTATTTCCGCCCGCACCATGGAAACCAGCAAGGTAGAGGCCCTGGATATGGGCGCTGACGATTATCTGACCAAACCCTTCGGCACCGGAGAGCTCTTAGCCCGCATCCGCACTGCCCTGCGCCATGCTCAACGAGGCCAGACCCATTCTGCCTCCCGTTATGAAGTGGGAGAACTATCCATTGACTTTGAACGCCGTCTGGTAAAGGTAAAAGGCCATGAAGTCCATCTGACCCAGATCGAATATAAGCTGGTCTGCCTGCTGGCACAGAACGCCGGACGGGTCATGACCTATGAATCCATTATCACTAAAATCTGGGGCCCCTATGCGGACAGCAACAATCAGATCCTCCGCGTCAATATGGCACACATCCGCCGGAAGCTGGAGGAAAATCCCGCAGAACCCCAGTACATATTTACTGAAATCGGCGTCGGCTACCGGATGCGTGAGGAATGATCCCGGAACGGGAGGGCATCATGGCCGCACCAGATCTTTTTCCGATGCAAAAAAGCCTGCCTATGACTTTTTAGGCAGGTTTTTTCTTTTCTTCTTATTATCTTCCCTTTTCTGGATCAGCTGCTCCAGCTCCTCTTCCCCGGTTTCCCTGATGGTCTTTACCCCATAGTAAAGCTCCCGCTCCGACTTCTTTACCCGGATCTTTCCTCGCATATATCCATGCTCCGGGCAAATGCCGACGGCAAAATAAAACCGCTGCCCGCAGGAAAACCATCGGATCTTCTTGCGCAGCATACGTCTGCATTTTAAACACACAAGATCGCTCATTTCCTTATTTTTAAGCAGCTCTTCCCTTGTTTCAAACTCTTCTGACACATATTTGGAATATTCGGGGAAATAAAGCCGATAAGCCTCCCCTTTCCCCGGCAGGAGATAATAATCCACCGATACATAAACTCCAAACCGTTCCAGATCAATTTTCTCAAAGATATCTGCGGTGTAGCAGGCATCATTAAACGCCCTGTGAAACGCGCCCTCCTGCGCCAGCCCTTTTTCTGCCGCCGCCAGATCCAACGCCATACGGCTGCTGCCGTCCCCATATTCCAGAGAATACAGTTTCTGAACATCATAATACAGAAGCGGGCGCAGAAACGGCTGCGGCAGACCATAATACGCAATATTTCGCTCCAGTTCCGTCAGATCCATGGGACCCCAGGTGCAGAACCTGTATTCCTCCGGCCCGCACCATTCCAGAAACTCCCGGATCACCTTGGGAAAGGATTCCCCCTCCCGGCGAAGCTGCTCTATGTCCAGACCAGTCACTTCCTGTATCTTAAAATGCAGTTCGTCATAGACCTGAGGCTTTACCAGCCGGTGAAATTTCCCCGCCCGTTTCCGGTTCTGATCCAGCTTCACTGCACCGATTTCAATGATCTCAAAGGGCAGATGCCGGGTCTGGCCCTCCTTCCCATCGGGGCTCTGATTCCATTCCAGGTCAAGTACAATATAATTCATTTCCATCATCCTGTCATTTTCTAGTGCGCCTGACGGGACCTTTCAGGCGCTTTACTATCTTATCATATGACAGAGCATATGGAAAGGGGGGAGGCACAAAACGTAACTGGTATACATACCTGGCTATCTCGTTCAGCCAGTCATCCCCTAGTTGCTCTTTTTTCATCTAAATACTCAAAAAAACGGTCTGGAAGTTCAAATGATACCTCATAACTTTGCCCTTTCATGGGATCTCCCCCCTTATACCTGACCCAGCCGGGGAAGGAGGCCATTGGCATCTGTCCCCCGGTCTTTTCAATCGTTCCATACAAAGGATCTGCTGGAAAGCATTTCTCACTGCACCATACATCCAGCCATTCCAAATAATCCATGGTAATTCCGCCGCAGTGTACCGCAGCGGGCATAGAGAAAAATTTAAGGAATGAATCTGTACCACTCTGCCCATATTTCTTAACGGTACGTTGGTAAAAATCTACAATTTGCCATGGACTAATCGACATATCATTCCAGCTGGTAAATAAAATCAGTTTTCCTCCATGACAAATAAAATCATCAAAGTCTGTTTTAATATCATATGCCTCTGACGCCGCTTTCAGCAGCTGCAAAAGTTCCCTATCCGGGTTTAAGTAATCATGATCAATCAGCTTCCAATTCCTGTCTTTTGCAATAAAATATTTAAAAACACCGTCTGAACGGTCGCCGTGATGTACATTATATTTGGTATCAAGGGGTTCTCTGGGAACGGGATCCGGTCCCAGATCCATAAGTCCTCCTTCCAGCGCACTGTATCCATAATAGCGTCTTTTCCCTTCGGGCAGGCAATAGTTCAGTTCAAAACCATCTTCATAGACGTTCAGTGTATGAATCTGTGCCTCAGTCAGCTTATATTTCTTTTTAATTTGCATTAAAAACTCTGAGCAATTCATTCTGGCAGCATAAATATTTGAAATAATTCCATCCCTAATCCCGTCCAGTCCATCATAAAGTTCAATCGCGTCCGCCTGAATTTTTTCGATTGTTTCCTGATCAATAAAACCATCTGAAAACGGGTATGTATTCGGGTCATAGCTGTCATATACCGCTTTTGATAAAAGTGCCCCCCACACTCGCAGCAGCACGAAGTCCGAAACTGGGTCTGCACAAAATATGCCATCATAATATTTACCATATGTTGTCGCGCATTCCAAAGCCTCTCTGCCGCCTGCTGAGCCGCCCGCAAAGTATGTATATTCTGTATCTGTACCATAGAAAAACTTTACCAGAAAGTGCATAATGCTGTTTGTTTTAATCAGATGGTCTCTAATATAATTTTGGAGCGCCTCTTCATTCTCCGCAAATTCAGCTGACATAGTATCTTCCGATTGATGTCCTGAATCATCGCCAAATACCACATAACCATGATCGACCGGTGAATATTCAGACATAAGCATCGGTCCTTCTAACTCAGGAATTATCCCGTTATTAGCCCCGCCTCCAATCTGAACACTTCTTTTATTCCATAAATAAGGAAGAAGAAACTTCCACTCAATATTGGGAGCTGACGGATCCTTTGGATAAATCACACCCTTTACTGTTAAATACTTTATCTTGGTATTTTTCTGCGCCTTCTTTCTCTCTACATCCTGTATTTGTCCGCCTCTGTTATCTCCTATTATCATATCTTGAGAAATAACATATCCTGCCGCTGTTGAAATCCGTTCCTCTAATAACGGAATCATTTCCTGTCACCCCATCCTGTCTTTCAATATTTTATAAATTTCCATGTAACTGTACAAAACAGTGGGAAAACAGCGATGCTTCTTGAATGACGAAAGGTATTCAAGAAGATACCCTATTCTGAAACGTTACATTTCCATAAATATTTTTTGTGATGTCAATCATATATTGTACCGGTGCAGAGATATATCCCCCGATTCTTGTCAGAATAACAAATTTCCAAGTAATCGGTTTTGATCCAACGGAAAATATCTCCACATCATCTACTGGAGGTGCATTAAAATCTGATGCAAAAGCAACTCCAAAATTTTGCGAAACCAGTTTCCATATCGTATCTATAGATGAAAACTCCATACTTTTAGGAGACATATTATAACTCTTCATCATTTTATCTGCTACGCTTCTTAGCCTTGATCCCTTATTCAGCATCAAAAACAGCTCCCCCTCCAGCTGACGAACGTCAATCCATGGATGTCGAAAACCATATTTCATAACACCTTTTAAATTCCAGTTCTTAGGCGCAATCAAACAAATCTCTTCTGAATCCAGTTCTTCCGCATGAAAATCCCATTTATTCTGTTCTCCGTCCTCAATTGTAAGCATGGCGAGCTGAATCTCTCCATTTCTGAGCAGTTCTTCCAATCTTACCGCATTTTCCTGATAAACACGAAGCTCAAACCCCGGATATTTCTTGTAAAACAGCGGCAGCAGACTTGGAAAAATGTCTTTCCCACGCCCCAGCGTAGATCCTATGGCAAGAACGCCACTTTTCATTTGCTTTATGTCCTTAATCTGTTCATTGAAATTACGATCTATCTCTATCATCTGCTTCGCGTATTTCAAATATTGTTCTCCCGCATAAGTTGGAATCATCTTTTTACCCACACGCTCAAACAGTTGTATTCCATACATTTCTTCTGTTCTTGCAAGAAACTTGCTTAACGCCGGTTGGGAAATAAATAAATTCTCCGCAGCTTTTCCAATCCCCTGTACCTTTGCTATTTCAAGCATATATTTCTGTTCTTTTAACTCAGCCATCGCAGTTACCCTCCAATGTTAAAACAGGTGCCCTGAATCATTACTATTTATATTATAAAGAAAATAACTGCATCTGGAAAGAAAAAAGGTATGCCTACTTAAAATGGAATGGCACCTACCAGCAAAGAGCCTGCAAAACAAACGGTGCAAATCAGCATTGCCCACTTAAAGGTAAACTTCCAATGGTCTTTAAACTCAATTCCAGCAAGCCCAAGTCCAATATACATAGCTGCTGTTCCAGGATTTACAAATACCTGAGGAACAAATGTCATCAAATAGCTTGCCGCTGCCTGCAGTGGAGTAATATGCTCAGCTGCAATAGACTGAAGCATTGGAACAATCGTATAAGCACAGGCTTCGTGATTTAGACCCAACGCACTCAGAGGCCCCCATAAGAATCCCATAACCGTATTTACATGAGCGGTCGTGCTGCCAGATAAGATCCCTGAAACCACTTCTACCATGGAATCTTTCATTGGGCTATTATTTAATACTCCTGTAAATACACCGGAGGCAAACAGTACACTTACCATAGTAAGGACTGTAGGCGCATAGGATTTTAAACGTTCATTCTGTAGTTTCGCATCTGGATAATTCACAACCAGCCCCAGTGCTGCCGCTGCCATAAAACACAAAAAGGTGGGCAGCCCAGACGCAAACATTATAATAATTACCGCCACAATTAGAATAACATTGAATCCAAACAGATTGGGCCGTAAAAGCGCCTTCTCAGCTTCCGATTTATCTGCCTCACTAAAAAGCTGTGATGGTTGCACACCTTCCTTCAGTCCCGCTCCCCTCTTTTTTTCCTGCCACGCATAATACAGCGCAATCAGGAAACAGCAAATCAACCCAATAATCATTCCAGGAAGCTCTGCTATTAAAATATCTGTTGCTGAAATTCCGAAACCAGCCGCAAGACGGCCACAAGGCCCTCCCCACGGCAGGCAATTCATTACACCTGCAGTAATAGAGACAAGGCACATAAGAATCAGGGGCCTCATATTTAATTTTTTATAAATCATCAAAAAAGGGGGAATTACAATTAAATATGTAGTAGCACCAGATCCATCCGAATGTCCAATCATTGTTGCCAAAACGGTCAAAATGCAGACTGCTGTTACAGATTTTGCTCCCAACATCATTTTCCCCACAATTCGGTCAAAAACCCCCGCATCCATCATAACACCAAAGAAAATGATTGCAAATGTAAACATTGCGGCATTGCTTACCTGCCCCTTCAATCCATCCGTTACCCATAATGATAAATCCTTAAAATTCGGCCTCATAATTACTGCAAAAATCATGGGAATCGCAATCATCGGAATGGATGGCGTAAATTTACCAGATACCAGAACCACCGTCAAAATCAACATCATGCTAAATCCTAACACAGCATACATTGTAACGCTCATAACCTCAACCTCCACCATATCATTTTCACTAAGAGCCCCTGTAAGTTTTACAAATTAAATTATATATGAAACAAAACTTCAAGTGAAATGTTATTTTTAATTACTTTTTAATAATATAATGTTATTAAACTCCAGGTTTTTAACAATTATTTTGTTGTTTTCAATTATTTTTATACAATTCTTATATTTAATAATATATATATCATTTTCTTTATAACTTGTTGTTATGTATTGCTGCATTTTTTATATTTTAAATCATATTATTTTCATTTTATCGTATATATTGTATTGCTTTTTGCAACAAAATCATATGAACTTGTGATCCTAAATTTATCATCTGTTAATAACGATTGAATAACATTCGGTCCCTTTTACGCAAAAATCCGGATCCCGCTCTGTTTTCAAAGCGGAACTCCGGATTTTGATGTACTTTAACAGATATAATCCATTTTTTCTATGCACTTTTAACTTCAAATTATCTCTAACTGCACCACATTTTCTCCCATCACGCAGCTCTCCCCATAGGCCGCCAGCGGATCTCCCCTTCTGACGCCCAAAGCAGTTGTATAATAGAGTACAACTCCCGCAAATTCCGCCCGCACCTCCTGAAGTGTCTGGCCGGACATGGATCTTAGTTCTCCCAGAAACTGGCCTTTTTTTACAGTCTCTGCGGCTTTTATGCAGGGATACCAGAGCCCGTCCTCTTTTGCTTCTGCATAGACAGCCCTGCAGATTTCGGTCTGTACTGCCGGCTCATTCTCCCCCGGCAGAATAGAAAGATGCCGCAGCAGCCTGCGCACATCCTCCATACAGTCCTCCTTTTCTTTCTCCGACCATCTTCCCCCGCACCCCCGCTCGGCCAGAAGAGCAGGAATACCTCTCTGCACCGCCCAGCTGTACAGACCATTTCTGGCATGAGATCGCACCCGGTAAGACACCTTCAGCTGCTTTGCAGCCTCTAACGATGCCTGATATACTTCCCCGCAGTTTCCCGCGGGAAAGAACACCAGCGGGCAAAGATCCTCGTTCCAGTCTCCTCCGTGAAGATCCGCCAGCAAGTCTGCCGCCGGATAAAGCGCCTGCTCCAGGATATACGCCATCTGCAAAGAAATACTTCCCCCAGGATCTCCTGGAAAGGCCCTGTTCAAATTGATTCCGTCCTCCGGCACTACCTGCTTCACCCCGTCATAAAATCCCTCAGGATTTACCAGGGGCAGCAAAACAGCATTTCCGCACATACGGCCGGGATCCAGTTCCTTAGCCAGTTCAAGCAGCGCCTGAATCCCCACATATTCGCAGCCGTGAACTCCTGCCGTAACCGCTAAAGTCCTTCCGGGAAATGCGCCGCAAATGCAGATCGCCTCCAGAGAAAGCCCTTCTGTAACCGGAAGCTGCACGATTCTCTTTTCCCCTGGAGCAATAGTATTTCCATAAAATATCATATTTCCTGCTCCTTTGTGTCAAATACAATAATGGATTCCAGCAGACTTCTGGCATATGGATCCTTTGTCTGGCCGATCTGTCCGGTTGGAAGGTGCTCTGTGATCCGGCCCTTATACAAAAACAGCACCTCGTCGCAGAGATACGTGACCGATGTCAGATCATGGGTAATGAAAATGTACGTTAGCCCCATCTTGTCCTTCAGTTCCCTCAGAAGATCCATCACCTGTACCTGGGTATGGGCGTCCAGAGAGGAAATCGCCTCATCAAACAGAATCACTTCCGGTCTGCAGGCCACCGCACGGGCAATGCACACCCGCTGCAGCTGGCCCCCGGAAAGTTCATGAGGAAACCGTCCCTCAAATTCGGTCGGAAGGCCTACCAGCTTAAGAAGCTGCGCTGTCTCCGCTTCCCGGTTAAGCCGCACCTTCTCACGGCGCTCCCTAACAGTCAGCCCTTCTCCAATGATATCCCGAATCCTAAATCTTGGATTTGCAGAAGTTGTATAATCCTGAAAAACCACACTGAGCTTATTTTGCAGATTTTTCCGCCCCGTCCGGGAACCGTAAACCGAAACACCATCCAGAATCGTTTCTCCCCGATCCGGCTTTAACAGGCCGCAGAGGACACGGCCCATGGTAGACTTACCGCTTCCTGACTCTCCCAGCACACCCAGGCAGATTCCCTTTTTTACCTGAAAAGAAATATCAAACAGAACCTGCTGTCTGGTGTGTCCAAAAATCTTCTCCTGACGCTCACTCTTAAAGCTGACGCAGACGTCCCTCATTTCAAGCATAAGACGCCTCCTTTTCCTCTAATATTCCTTGATACCGCTCCATCACGGCGGCCCGCTTTTCCACCAGAAGGCGCGTATAGGGATCCGACGCATGATGAAGGATATGGTAAAAATCACCCTGATCGGCAACCTGGCCCTGATTAAGCACCACAATCCGATCAGCAACCCGTGAGATGGCATTTAAGTCATGAGAAATAAATATCATCGCCATCTGATGCTCCTTTTTGACCCGCAAAAATTCATTCAGGATTTCAAACTGAGTGATGGCATCAATGGCTGTGGTAGGCTCATCCGCAATCAGCAGTTTTGGTGTCATGGACACAGCAATGCCAATCATAATTCGCTGCAGCATACCTCCGGAAAGCTGGTGCGGATACTTTTCCAGCGTTTCCTCAGGACTTCGGATACACATTTTTTCCAGCATTTTTAGCGAACGCCGTCGGATCTCCCCAGCGTTCCAGTCATTATGTGCTGCAAACGTCTCCGCAATCTGATATCCCACCCGATATAGTGGGTCAAAGCAGGTCATGGGATTCTGCAGTACAATTCCCACCTTTTTCCCACGAAGCCGCCGAAGTTCCTCCGGGCTGCGCCCCAGCAGCTCCTGTCCCTCAAACCGGGCGCTGCCGGATACGCAGAATCCCTTATCCAGCAGTCCCATCGACGCCTTAATAGACATGGATTTTCCGCTTCCTGATTCTCCCAGGATTCCCAGGCACTCTCCCGGCTCCACTGCCAGAGAAACACCCCTGACCAGTTCTGTTTTTTTATGTCGCTGTCTCAGGGACACCCGCAGTCCTTCTAACTCAAATACTGGTTTCATTGTTCTGCCTCCTTTGGATCCAGCACATCTCTTAAAGCATCCCCCATCAGATTAAAGCAGCATACCAGAATCACAATAGCCGCTCCGGGAGCCAGCATCTGAACCGGATTGCTGGTCAGCACCTCCTTTGCCTCGTTGAGCATGGCCCCCCACTCCGGTACAGGAGCCTGAACCCCCAGCCCCAGAAAAGAAAGGGTGGAAATATTGATAATGGCCCAGCCCACATCCAGGGAAGCCAGCACCGCCAGATCCGAGGTAATGGACGGCAGAAGATGCCGAAACAGAATAAACCGCTCCGGCATCCCCACGCAGCGGGAAAACTGTACGAAGTTGCGGTCTCTATACTGCATCACTCCCGTGCGGATCATCCTTGCATACCAGGCCCATTTGATAAACACATTTGCAAGAATTACATTCTGGACATTGATCCCCAGGAGGGCCACCACCGCAAACACCATAATCTGACTCGGAAACGAGAGCATCACATCCACCAGCCGCATGATTACCTCTTCCACAATCCCCCGAAAATATCCCGCCGAAATCCCCAGAACAGCCCCCAGACCAATCGTTCCCGCCATTGTCACCATGGCAAGTCCCAGAGTAGGCCGTATACCGTATATCATTCGGGACAGCACGCACCGCCCCAGCTGATCCGTTCCCAGAGGATATTTCCAGCTGTAATCCGCAAATTTATTAAGAATATCCGTAGCATAGGGATCATTGGGAGCGATCCATGGAGCAAAAATCCCCATAAGAGCAATGACTGCTACCATTCCCACGGTCGCCACGGCAGTTTTATTATGTAGAAAACGGTTTCCCAAAGTCTAATCCTCCCTTCTCAGTCTGGGATCCGATACTGTCTGTAAAATATCAAACAGCAGGTTAAACACCACAAAAAGCACTCCGATCAGCAGTACATACGTCTGGATCACCGGATAATCCCGGTTGAAAATAGAACTGATACACAGAGTACCCAGACCTGGCCATGAAAATACATTTTCCACTACAATAGTGCCTGAGATCAGCTGCGGAATACTCATTCCCATTGCCACAATACAGGTGTGCATGGAGTTTTTTAGGATATGCCTTACCAGAATCTGCCTCTGAGGCAGACCCCGTACATTTGCATAAAGTACATAATCCTGTTTCATATTTTCCAGCATATTGTTGCGGATTAGACGGATATAAGTGGAAATGTAGCTGAGGGCTACAGTAAAGGAAGGGAGGATCAGATGACGCCAGGTGCCGTTCCCATTTGTGGGAAGCCACTTAAGCTTAACGCTGATCCCCCACATCAGCAGCAGGCCTACCCAGTAGGCCGGCATAGCCGTAGAGATAAAAACCACGCCGCGCATCAGCCGGTCAAACCAGCCGTCTTTATACACAGCGCATAGAAAACCAATGGGGATGCTTAACACTAACACGATCACAAAAGAAGCTGCTGCCAGCTGCAATGTGGCAGGGAGACAGCGCAGCAGCTCCCCAGCCACAGTGCGGGCCGGATTTACATAGCTGATGCCGAAATCCCCCCGAAAGCAGCCTGCAAGCCAGTCAAAATACCGAACCATAAACGGCTTATTTAATCCCAGCATCTCCTCCATCCGGGCAACGGCTTCGTCTGTGATCACGGGCATCTGCTGGATACGCAGCGCTACCTCGGCCGGATTGGAGGGGATCAGATTGATAAACATAAAACACACAAAGGAAATAGCCAACAGAAGCGGTACGGCCATTAAAAGCCGCCTTACAACATAGCGTTTCATGAACTGCTCCTTTCGGCCCGTCAATAATACATATCCGCAAAGGGAACGTCATACTGGTCGGTTCCGAAATGTACGCCGTGAAGGTCAGATGTATAAAGGGCTTTGTTGCACTCATAGGTCAGAGGAATATATACCGCATCCTCATGGAGCCGGGTAAGCACAAAGGAATATAGTTCCTGCCGCCGTGTCTCATCGGTAGAGGTCAGAATATCTGTAATCGCCCTGTCAATTTGATCCTTGTCCTCCAGTCCCTGCTGAGCCGCAAAATCACCATACACCGGAGCCCGCATGGCTGCCAGCGAAGACTGAGGATCATAGGGCATACCCCAGCAGATATTAAATACCATGTCAAAGTTTCCAGCCTTCATATTATCCCTGTAAGACTGTTCTTCCTCTCCATGGATGTTCATGGATATTCCCAGCTTCTGATATTCACTCTGCAGATACTCAGAAATCGTCTTTTCTGTCACACTGTCGCTGTTATAAAGAAGATCCAGCTCCAGTTTCTTTCCATCCTTAGCCCGTATGCCGTCACTTCCCATTACCCAGCCTGCCTCATCCAGAATATGTCCAGCCTTCTCACTATCATAGGAATAAGGCTCCAGATCCACATCGCAGTAAGGGATCGTAGAAGCATATAAGGTCCCCGCCGGCTGCTCCAGACCATAGAAGATTCCGTCTGAAATGGCCTGACGGTTGGTGGCGTACTGCAGCGCCTGACGCACCGCCAGATCCCCCAGGATCTCATGGGTTGTATTTAAGACAATATGTCTGGTAGAAGTGGGATCAGACAGACCCACCGTAAACTTATCACTGTTCAGGTACTGGCTGATGGCATCCGCATCAATCATGTTTTTTCCAAAGATCAGATCGATTTCTCCCGATTCCAGAGCCATAATGCGGGTCTGATTATCCGGAATCACCTTTACTGTAATCCTGCGGATCTTCGGCTTTTCTCCCCAATAATTTTCATTGCGCTCAAACACTGCATACTCATCTGTCACAAAATCCGTCAGAACATACGGGCCTGTGCCGATATATCCCTCTACCCCATCCTTTGTACTTCCGTTTTTCATACAATTGGGAGAAATCATGGCGAACGGCCGGATACAGCCAAGTTCCGTCAGCATGGGATAGTATGGCTCGCTCAGTTCGATCACAAAGGTATCGCTGTCCGGCGCAGAGACTCCCACCAGCAGATTCATCATTTCCAGCCAGGTATGGCGCTCCTTATTTTCAATGATTGCATTGAAATTCGCCAGCACCGCATTGGCATCACAGAGTGTCCCATCGGAAAAATACACACCGTCCCGGATATTAAAGGTATATGTACGCCCGTCCTCACTAATCGTCCAGTCCTCAGCAAGACAGCCCTTATACCCATCCTCTGCAGAGCTTACCAGGGTATCATAAAGAATACTCTGGGCATACATTTCGCCTGCATATAAATGAGGGTTTAGGTCGCGGATATCACGGTAATTCACAAACACCAGCTCATCTTTTCCCGTATTCCCGGCCTCTGCCGTTATTTCATTCTTCTGTACAGCGTTTCCCCCGTCTGTGTTCTGTCCGCAGCCCGACAGCGCCGTAAGCATCAGTGCACTCCCCAGCAGGGCGGCAATCATCTTCTTTTTCATATTTTCCTCCAGTAAAACAGGTCATTCGGTTAACATTTTTAAGTATACCTTAGTTAGTCGCATCTTACCAGAGGCCAGATATTCATGGAAACCTATAACATTTTGTTATATCGCTCCTGTCATCCCGGCTGCGCCGAAATACATCTGCCGTTTCTTAAAGCATTTTTTTAAAACGCTCTGTGATCCACAGCGCCTGCCGTGATAGGGGCCGCTCCGGGTTTCTTACATATCCCACCTGAAGAAAGGGTTCACATCCATGGATCGCCAGCGGTTTAATGTTATACTGGGCGTATGGCTCATACATAAACTCAATTCCCAGGCTGCATACATCCGTATGAAGCAGCATATCCAGGTTTAAATGATCGCTGTTGGTATAGACTGCGTGCTTCAGATTCCTGGTATCGATCACCCCCATGCTCACCGTCTCCAAATGATGCTCCATGGAAAAAAAGTCTCTTACCCCTCTCATGAACTTCAGTCCCGGCAAATCTGAAAAATCAATACTGTCTTTCTCATACAGCGGATTATGCTCCCCCACATACACGCATATCTTCTTCACATCCTGGGCCACAAACTCCAGCTTTTTATGGGAGAGAATATGCTGGAACACCGGTACCTGTTTCTGTGCCACATAGACGATGCCGATCTCTGAGATCCCCTGGTGCACATGATCCGTAATTTCCTCAACCGTACCTTCATGATACTCAATGCGAAATTCTCTCCCCCACTCCTCATAAAAATCCACCAGGAGCCTTGCAATCATATTGCTGGGATATGCCGACAGACATAAGCTGTTTTTTTCCTCCGGAACCGCCAGTGAAGAAATAGCCGCAGTATTTTTCAAAATCTGTTTCGCGTGCTCCAAAACCATCTTTCCATAGGGTGTAGGCTGCACCCCCTTTCCCGTCCTCATCAAAAGAGGCCTCCCGAGCTCATGCTCCAGAACCCGGATATTTTTACTGATATTCGGCTGAGAGGTATACAGACATTCCGCTGCCTTGGAGAAACTCCCCCTCTCACACGCTACTACAAAAAATTCCATCTGCTTAATATCCATTCCCTGCGCCTCCATCCAGTTAGTTTTTGCTAATTTGTATCATTGTACCATATACGCGGGTGAATTGCCAGTACACGCCAACACGGGCCGTATAACAAAAAAAAGACAGGCAGAACACAATCCGTTTCCTGCCTGTCTATCTCTGTCCTCTGTATGATGGCTGCCATTTGGGGCTGCTTTATTTATTCGTTCATTCTGTTAATAATTCTCCGCCCGCACCTCAAAATAACTCTGAGGATGGCTGCAGGCCGGACATATCTCCGGCGCCTTCATACCCACTGCAATATGGCCGCAGTTACGGCACTCCCAGACTTTTACTTCGCTCTTTGCAAATACCTCTGCCATTTCCACATTCTTAAGCAGCGCCCTGTATCTCTCCTCATGGTGCCGTTCAATCTCTGCCACCAGCCGAAATCTTGCCGCCAGCTCAGGGAACCCCTCTTCTTCTGCCGTCTCTGCAAATCCCGCATACATATCCGTCCATTCGTAGTTCTCTCCCTCTGCGGCTGACTTTAAATTTTCCGCCGTATCGCCAATACCGTTTAATTCTTTAAACCACAGCTTAGCGTGTTCCTTCTCATTATCTGCTGTTTTCTGAAACAGAGCCGCGATCTGCTCGTAGCCCTCCTTCTTAGCCTTTGAGGCAAAAAATGTATACTTGTTTCTCGCCTCTGACTCCCCTGAAAATGCCATTCTTAAGTTTTTTTCCGTCTGTGTTCCTGAATATTTGTTCATAACCGTCTCCCTTTCTTTTAATTATGTCTGTGTTCCTATTCTTTCCATCTGCCGGACATATATTCAGCCTCTTTCAGATCTTTCCCATACCGTATGCCCGCTCTAATCCCACCAGAAATACCACATACCTGACCTGCGCAGCCCATCCGCCAGACTGCCTATGGTTCCCTCATCCGCTGCATCCGGACAGAAACAATACTGCTCCTGGGCCAGTTTTGCCGCACGCTCCTTTGGCACAGGTGCAGGCACGGCAAATTCCAGCTCATCATGTGTCACAGCCGCAGGCACAGCCCCATACTGCTCATACCAGTATTTTGCAGCCGCCATCAGCTCCTCTGTGCCAGGACACTCGTTCCATCCCCCAAAGGGCAGATAAGCAAATATCTCCCAGGGATTCTTTACCGGAATCATCGCCAGGATCAAAGGTGCTGTCCGGTTGGTGCCATTCTCCCAATAGGACAGAAAGCTGTTATTCTCTTCACCTCCCTCCATGTTTCCCATAATGATGCTTTCCCAGTCTATGCCGTATTCCCTGACTGTCTCCTTCATCTCATCCGGCAGCTGCAGCAGTTTCTTTCCATCCTTTACCGGCAGAGAAAGAATTCTTTCCCGATATTCCTTAACCTTCTGCAGATCAAAGCTGCCATCGGCCGCTTCCCCGCTATCCGGGTCAGAATTCATAATAAGACACTTAAGGAGCAGTTCATCTGCCCGAATCAGCACAGGAACATAACCATCTTTCCTGCCCCTGCGGGCGGCATAGCCATAGTCCGCTGTAATGGGATCGTCATCTGCCAGAGGCGGAAAATACCTGCATTCACAATCTAAATACCTCATCAAAGCCCTGGCCACCGGCGTAGGCTCCTGATCCCTGGGAGCGGGCCTCCAGCCGTCCCAGCGTTTCTTTATGACCTTAGCCATTTCCTGATAATATTTCTCGTCAGAGGGAATAAAAAGGTACGCCTCATCCTTAAATTCCTCTGCATAATATCGCTCCTCCCCAAAATACCCAAAAGCATAGTCATCAATATCCGATGGAAAATAGGGCGCACTCCTGTCACTGTAGTAATACTCTGCAAACGCCTCTCCCTGTTCGTTAAAAATATCTCCGGTCAGCACACCCTCCAGCTCATCCCGAATAAAAACCCGCAGGTCTGTATGCTCAGGGTCTGTCAGGATCCCCTTCACCCACGCTGAAGCCATATGCAGAAACTCTCCGCGCATCATATGGTGTTCAATACACCACCGCAGGTAAATCGCCATATGGTTAAAGGCCGCAAGCTCCTGTACAGGAAGCCCCTTTTCACGAAGACATTCCAGATGCCATTTCCCGTTATCCATCAGCAGTTCTCCGCTTTCCTCCTCCTGCAGTTCCCTGCGCTCTGCCTCTGTGAGAACATCCAGCCGGTACGGATCGATTATCCTGCTGGATCCTTCCATCTTTTCCAGCAGCTCCTGGGCAGTTTTTTCCTGCTTATACTGCATTTCATCCCTGTAAATGGGGATTACCTGATAAAAACATACCGTATCTTTGTTCGGCAGCAGGCATTCCTCCTGCGCCTCCTCTGAGGAAATCAGCATTGCAGCGCACAACTCCGTGTTTTCTGAAAATGGTTCTCTGTAATCCACTGTATGCCCCCATCCAAGCCAGGTATCGCAGTTTCCCGGCAGACGGGCCAGAGACTTTAACAGCCGAACCGGCCAGTACCATTTTTCATCCTGCATCGCCTCCTGATCCAGCTCCCAATAAGGAGGCAGGAAAATAACCAGCTCCGCCCGCTCCAGCCCCTGTCCCGCCAGTTCCTCCGGTATATTCATCCGGTGAGCGCCCATTCCCATCGTAACCAGAGTATAATAATCCCGGTTCCCATCCGGCGGAATAGTACAGATATCTACATGGATATCCGGCGATACAAGCTCATGAAACACACTGGAAAAGTCCCCAAAATACTCCTTTATATAGGCTTCCACCGCACTCATTTCATCCTCTGTATAAAGCTCTGGGCCTATGGAACCGTTTTCCCGTTGGATCAGGCTGTCTTTCCAGGAGGCATTCTGCAAAAGCTCCAGCTTTACCGGCTCCCCCTGCTCTATTCCATCCGCCGACAAAGATACTCTGAAATACTTCTCACTGTCCGAAAGTCTGTAGAGCAGTTCAATTCCAAGATCCAGACCAAACAGCGCTGTCTCCAGCATCGCCTCCTGATCTTCTGCAATCTCCCGCACAAGCCACTGTCCGCAATCCAGCCTTTCCTTCTGCTGTTCCAGCCACTGCGGCGGCAGCTTAGACAGTCCAGCCTCATTCATCCGAAACACCAGCTCCACCTCACGTCCCCGGATCGGATAATGAAAGCTGCAGTACGGACAGTTTATTTTTAAATCTGCTGGGATTGGATGAAACAGTTCCTTAAAATACTTAACCCCCTCTGGGCGGACGCAGATACAGGAAATGGATCTCATCTTTGCGGCTTCATTTTCATCCAAACCATCCTGAAGCATTTGGTCAAACCGCGGATCGATCCAGTGATATTCCATCTGCTCCAGCCCTGCGTCTGCCTTTATTTCTTCCCCCAGAGTCAGAAACTCGTGATCCCCCGGTTCCAGCAAAAGGCCCTGCTCTACTGCCGCCAGAGCGCCCTCCCTGTCTCCAAAATGGCTGCGCAGCTTTGCCGCCTGCAGCCAGATCCACGGATAGGACGGCTCCTCCTGTATTCCGGCCTCTGCGTAATGTCTCGCCTCATCCAGACGGCCGCAGTACATTAACGCCACAGAATAGCGGTAATACCACATTCCGCAGCCTTTTGCATTCCCCTCTGAATATGTCATCCACTGCGCTGCCTTATAATAATATTCATATTCATCTATGTTGTTGCAGCCGTAAGAATACCACAGAGCAATCTGCAGATCCCTCTGGGCCTGCCGTCTTGTAAACCTTCCCTCCTTTTCCCCATTCTGAATAAATGTATCTATGTATCCAATCATCCGGTAAAAGTATCCTGTACTGCCCTCGTCAAAAGACGCCAGGGTATCCATATCCTCTTTTGACAGCAGGGAACCCGTCTCTTGATGCACCGCAGCCTCCGGCTCTTCCTCCGCCTCCCCTTTTGTCTGGTCTAAGAGACACACTGCACCCACATCCTGCCGGAACGAATGGAAACTGGCCCATGAAAGTCCGCTTTTCTCAAAGAAATCCGAGGCCGCCTCTAAAACCAGCCGAAGATCCCAGGCGATAAAATCCAGATATCCGCAATATATGCCCGTAGCCCCGCCTGAAAATGTCACCGCATCTTCTCCTGCCCGGGCTGTGACCGCAGCTTCCAGTCTATCACGAAATTCCATGACTGCCTCAGCCCGGTTTTCTCCTGTAAACATATCCAGAGGATAAAAGAAAAACCCGGCCGCCACACCATCCTGATGGTATGCATCCATCACAGAACTCTCACCGCTCAGAAATCCCCGAACCAGCGAAACACAGCGGGTAGAGCCAATATACACATCTGTACGCGCCTTCTCCTGTGAATCCCGGTCCGGTTCCAGTTCATATCCTGAATAGCTGTGTTCCAGATACTCATCCGCCTCCATACAGAATGATATTCCCATCGCCTTTAACAGCTCAGGCAGCCGTGACAAAGCCGCTCCCGGATCAGACCGCCGTTCATTCACCGCTTCAAATTCACCGATCACTGCCATGGCCGGAATTTCCCCCAATATCTGATCTGTCAGCACAGACAGCATCCACCATACTCTGTCCTCATTTTCCTGAAACATATCTAAAAGCATTTCACAGAACAGAGTAAGCTTAATTCGGTTCTCATCCAGCCTCTCGATCCAGATTTCCACATCCTTCGCTGAAATCTGGTGCCCAAAAGCCTTCAGCTCAAACCCTTCCGATGTCTGCCGCCCCACCCGGATATTCCATTGTCCTCTCAGAGAAACTGGCGCATGGCGCTGGAAATAGACCAGTTCAAACAGCCGGGCCTTATCCCCCTCAGGCGTAAGGATCAGCTCATACTTCTCTCCATTATATCCCAGTTCAAAATTTACATCCTTAAGGGCCGTTTCCAGTATATCCCCACACTCCGCGATCAGCGTTTCCTCCACGTCTTCCTGATTTCTCCGGTCTATAAGCCCTCGCAGATGCTCCTCCCTCTCCTCAAACACAGCCCACGCGTCCAGCGTGCGCAGACGAAAATTCTTCTCAAAAAGGGGCAGCGTCAGCCTTCTCCTGCAGTCATCGATCATCTCCTGCGTATCCGCATCCCCAGGTCTGGCCTCCAGCGCCTTTTTGAAATAATAAAGCGCACGCCCCTCCTGATCCAGATAATAATATGCATATGCCAGACGGAAATTCCAGTTGTGATCACCCGCAAAGTACGCCTCATGAGGCTTTAACAGCTCTGCCGCCTTCTCGAAAAGCGCCCGATCCCCCACATCTGCAATATTATTACAGGCACGCGCCAGCTCACTGTCCAGCTCAGGCGTCCTTTCCTCTTTTGGCAGCGCCTCTATAGCATCTATGATGCTCTGATACTCTTCCCGATCATTCCAGATTTCGCATTGTTCTAATAACGTCATACCGTTTTCTCCTTATCTGCGCTGTGGTTTCCTGTAATCTCCCATGCCCGTCTACCAGACCCAGTTTCCTTCTGGCTATTTACAGCAGCAAGCCAAAACGCCCTTCGCGTATCACGCCCGTTATCCTGCGTAAATAAAAAATCCCCATGCCTTACCGCTTCGTCAGCAGCCAGGCACAGGGCATGAAAAAAGACCGCACAAAACAACCGCTTACCGCGGCAGTATCAAAACACCTTTGATACAGTTTTGCCGGCCTGTAATTCTCCGTTTTGGAAGATGCATCCATAAATCATCCTCGCAGTCTTTGTCTGTATGTAATACCAATAAAGGACATCCCCTCACCAGCAGAAACATATCCCCTGCGGGAAACTCCCCTTATCTGCCGATGATACCTTTATCATAACAAAAAAGAAGTCAATGTGCAAGGATTAAAGGGAGAGCGGACGAGACAAACATAAAAAAGAACCATCTCACCGATGATTCTTAAGAGAGGCGACAACCGGAATCGAACCGGTGATAGAGGTGTTGCAGACCTTTGCCTTACCGCTTGGCTATGTCGCCATATTAACTTATTAAAAATGACCCCAAGGGGATTCGGACCCCTGTTACCGCCGTGAAAGGGCGATGTCTTAACCGCTTGACCATGGGGCCTTAACACAAATGCTTATATATGAAAATAAAACTCCCCGAGTAGGACTCGAACCTACGACCCAACGGTTAACAGCCGTTTGCTCTACCGACTGAGCTATCGAGGATTACTAATTATGCTGACTGAAACAGTATACTATACTTTTTCTATTTTTGCAAGCACATTTTTTGTTTCACACATACCTTCAAAACCACATATTGAACTGCCAAGCCACAACAACTC